>Ga0326597_10001796_pt1 | contig 33355 bp, 18 predicted proteins | sample RVTome_12_FD_203789 | JGI IMG/M metagenome (GOLD analysis project Ga0326597, IMG submission 203789) | Soil microbial communities from uranium-contaminated site in the Upper Colorado River Basin, Wyoming, United States - RVT100D185 | ecosystem: Environmental > Terrestrial > Soil > Contaminated >...
GATTCACGGGGCTCTGGCGCAACTGCAACAACACCCGGAGACCGCACTGTCTCTGGCATACAGGACCAACACGCATTTACGTAAGGTCGCTTAGAGCGGTTTCATTTGATACCTAGCGACCGTTGAATTTCCCTCCTTTCCAAGTGAGGGGTGAGGGGTGGGTGGAGCGCCTGGTCTCTTGTAGATCACACCCACCCCCTGACCCCCTCCCTCAGAGGGAGGGGGAGAATTACACGGCGTTACCCCTGCATGAAACTGCTCTAGACGATTTCGAATCCTTCACGGGCGGCGAGGTCGGCGTAGAGGGCGGTGAGGCGCTGGATGATGGGGCCGATCGCGCCGGCGCCGATCGTGCGGCCATCGACCTTGATGATGCCCGCGATCTCGCCCATCGTGCCGGTGCAGAAGCATTCATCTGCGCGATAAAGCTCGGTGAGCGAGAGATTCTTCTCGACGACTGTGATGTCGTTCGCGCGGCAGAGATCAAGCACAGCGCTGCGGGTGATTCCCTCCGGGCAGGCGTGCTCGTGCGGGGTGAAGACGACTCCACGGTGAACGATGAACAGGTGCGTGGCGTTGGTTTCGGCGATGAAGCCGTCGCGATCGAGCATGAGGGCATCATCCGCCCCGGCATGGTTGGCTTCGATCTTGGCCAGAATCGATTGGATCAGATTGCAATGATGGATCTTGGGATCGAGGCAGTCCGGCGGAAAGCGGCGGACGGATGATGTGATGAGCGAGAGGCCGGCCTTGTCGTACACGGGCGGCTTGTGCTCTGCCAGCACGATGAGAGTGGGGCCGGATTGATTGAGGCGCGGGTCCATGCCGGAGGTGATCTTCTCGCCGCGCGTGAGCGTGAGGCGGACGTGCACACCATCGGTCATGCTGTTGGCGCGAAGGGTCTTGCGGATTTCGTCGATGATGTTCTCGCGCGGAGGGATGTCCGCGAAGGCGAGCGCCCTGGCGGATGACACGAGCCGATCGAGGTGCTCGTTGAGGCGGAAGATGCGGCGGTTGTACAGGCGCAGGCCTTCCCACACCGCATCGCCGCACTGCACGGCGGAATCGAAGGGAGAGATGCCGGCAGTTGGCTGATCGCGGCGGATCAACGCGCCGTTGATGTTGTAGAGGATCGAGCGATTTCGTTCATCAAACTTCTGGAGCATGGTGCGCGATCGTAGCGGAAGGCGCGTTCGATCGCTCTGGTGAGGGTTTGATCCGGCGTCACGATTGGAGTCGATGCGCGTGGAGTCGATCGTATAGCGGCGTGCATTGATCGCGCAGGGCGTGAAGGTGAGCGGGCAGGGGCTCATCCTTTGGCCGATAGGGTTCGAACCCGGTGGATTTCCAGACCGCGGCATACCAGTGGGGAGCCCAGATGCCATCGGTATTGCGAGGTCCCGCCGGCCAGTGGAGCATGCGGTCGGAGAAGTCGATGCCGAGGCGGTCGCACAACATTCGCAGCATCCCTTCCGGGTCCTGCAGGACATCGCGAGCGTCGAGAACAATGGGAGTTTCGCCGGTTTGCTGCGTTACGTGATTGAAGAGTTCGGCCTGTTGCGGCAGGCCGGTGTCAGCCAGGCGCGGATGGGGGATTGTCTTTGCGAGTGACGCGAGCATCTCGCGCGGCTCGCGGATCAGGAAGCAGTTGGTGACGCTGTCGAGCCAGGCGCGATCGATGCCGGGCAGCAGATGATGGGCCATGTGCTTCTGATAGAAGATGGGCGCGCTGCCGGGGACGGGGCCGATCAGCGTGTCGATGATGCGGCGCGGGTCAGTCTCGTGATGGGCGATGACCTCGGCAGCGCCAGGATGAGCAAGGCAGGTCGCAAGCAGGTAGTGCGCGTAGAAGGGTTCATCGATGACGGCGGTGTCGAACCGGTTCTCCCAGGCGCGCATCAATGCGGTCGAGATGTTGCGCGGTCCCGACCACATGGCGATGCGCAGGGGCATCGAGTGATCATATCGCGGCGCGCGGGGAGGATGCGCGCTTCGGGCGGTGATCGAGCGCGGGAGCGTCACCGAAAGAGTCGCGCGCTCCCGAATGAAGACATCGACGTTGTGAGCGGCAGGGAAGCTGTGCTGTGCGCGGCCAAAGAGCGCGTCGGTGGCGACAGCCCGGTGGTGGTGGTTCAGCCAGGGTTCGCCTGCGGAGCGATCACGCCAGGGCGGAAACCGGCGCGCGCAGCGCGCCCTCCCTTGCAGCGAGGGCTGCGCGAGTGCGTTCGCGCAGCGAAGTCAGCAGCAGCTCGACCTGATGAGCGGGCAGGTCGAGGACGAGGCCGATCTCGTTGATGGTGAGGGCCTCCACGTAGTGGAGCGCGAGTATGGTGCGCTCGGTGGGCGTGAAGGTGGCGACAAGCTGTTGGACGAATGCGGCATCCTTGCCATCCATCGCAACTCTCCAATCTCTCGTTCGGCGGCGACGCGGCCGCTCGCTGTACCGTCGAGGATCATCCATAATCCTCGCGCGTATTGTGACGATGACGCGCGATCCTTGCAAGTCGTGGCCGAAGATAGCAGGGTCGATTGTGCATAAGTCCGGCGATGCGCGATTGTGGACGCCCGGCGCGATTGCCTGCATCGCAGCCGGGACGGGCTCTCCGCTTGAGGGCTCAGAGTTGCTCAAGTGCCCGTCCTGACGGGAGAATTCCGCGTTGTGATCAGACGTGCCGATCATCCCGACCCGCCCGCGCCCTCGGCGCTCATCGAGCGGGCAGCCCGCTCGGTCCTCTCGCTCTCGCCGGCGGTCGCAGGCGATGATCGGCTGCTGCGACAGGCGATCGAAGCCCGGCAGGCGCAGCGGCGCGGCTATTTCCGGCCTGAGGAGGATGAGCGGTTGCGCGACCACTTCGCGCAGTACCTGATGGCGCGGGCGGGCTTGCTCCAGACGATTGAGGAGCTTCGCCCGATCGCGCTGGGCAGGGCGGTCGATATCGATGAGCGCACGCGGCTTCGCGGCTTCGTGGTTGCGTTCACCGCGGCGAGCCTGCTGGTGCGGGCGGGACGGTTCCTGCTGCGGCATGCCGGCGAGAACGATGCCGCGCGCCGGAAACTCGATGAGGCCGATCCGAAACGCGGCCTGCCGCGCAAGCAGTTCACGCTCGTCTATCGCTCGCTGACCAGCCCCGTCAACGCGTGGCGATTGTACGAAGCGATCCAGTATGCCGAGAAGCATCGGGCCGACATGGAACAACTGATCGATGATGCCGCCATTGCGCCGTTGCTGCCGATCCTGCGCGGGTGCGAAGAATCGGTGCACGTCGATCCGCCGCGCTATCTGCGGGCGCGGCTGGGCTACCGGTCTTATTCGCTGCGCCGCCGGCACTATTCGGCGTTGCGGCAGGCGATGTTCGCGATCTTCGAGGGCTCGGGCCGCGTCATCGCCGAGATGCGCAACCCGTTCCATCGCAAGCGCGTGACACCGACGGTGCGGGCGGAGCTTGAATCGATCCTCCAGCCGGGCGATGCGATCATCACGCGCCACGACGATGCCATGAGCAACCTGTTCCTTCCCGGGTTCTGGCCGCACTCGGCGTTGCACATCGGGCCGGCTTCGACGATCGATTCGTTCGATCTGCCGCTCGACGATGATGATGTGCGATCGCGCTGGCGCGATCCGGTTCGCGTGCTCGAAGCGAGGAAGGATGGGGTGCTGCTGCGGGGGCTGGAAGACACCCTGGCGGTCGATTCGGTGGCGGTCATTCGGCCGGTCCTTTCGCGCGAAGACCTTCGCGAAGGTCTGTGCCGCGCGTTACGGCACGAGGGCAAGCTCTTTGACTTCGAGTTCGATTTCTCGCGCTCGGACCGGCTGGTGTGCACGGAGGTGGTTTATCGAGCCTTCGACGGGCTCGGCCCGATAAGAATGGCACTGAGACGGCGGGCCGGCCGCCTGACCCTGTCCGCGGAAGACCTCATCGATCTTGCAATTGATGGGAATGGATTCGAGCCGGTCGCTGTCTTTGGTGTTCCAGGGATGCGCGATCGCCTCGTGACCGGACGAGAGGTAAGGCCTGTATTGGCAGGGAGTTACCGCGAAGACGCCACTGCGTGATCCATCCTTGGGAGGAGATCCTTCGAGGAGAAACCACCTGGGATGGGACAGTTCGTCTACACCGCACGCGATCCCCGTGGGGAGCGCGTCACCGGCACTCTGGCCGGCGCCTCCGAACAAGTGGTGCTGGCGGAGCTTGCCGCGCGCGAGCTGGCCCCGGTTCGGATTGCGGCGATCCGTGAGGATCGGGGATTCGCAAATGCGGCTCTGTTCGGACGACGCAGGATTTCCTCGAGGCGGCAGGCGCGCATGTACCGCCAACTGGCGGATCTTCTGCGCGCGGGCGTGCCATTGCTGAGAGCACTGCGGCTGCTGGGGCGCGGCAAGGCGGATCCCGCGGTCGCGAAGGTCATGGCCCAGATCGCGGATGCCGTAGCGGATGGCCAGCGGCTTGCTGACGCCATGGAAGCCCAGCGCGATGTCTTCCCTTCCATTCAGATCGCGATGGTGCGCGCGGGCGAGGCGGGCGGGTTCCTCGAGCAGGTGCTGGCGCGGCTGGGGGACTTTCTCGAGCATCAGGCCGACCTCCGTTCCAAGGTCGTCGGCAATCTGATCTATCCTGCGATCCTGCTTTCGCTGGCTCTGCTGGTGGTGGTGGGCGCGCTGGTCTTCTTCGTGCCCAAGTTCGAGGCCATGTTCAGCCGAGTCGAGCTTCCGCTGCCGACGATCATTCTCCTTGGCGCTTCGGAGGTCATGACGCGGCACTGGCTGTGGATCGTGCTCGGCCTGGCGGCGCTGGTCACCTTCATCATCTGGCTGCGAGGCCAGGAAGTGGTGCAGCGGAAGATCGCGCTTCTGCAGCTTCGCGCGCCCCTGCTGGGACCGTTCGTCGGCGCGCTGGCGGTGGCGCGGTTCACGCGCATTCTGGGCACGATGCTGGCCAACGGCATCCCGCTGCTGGCGGCCATGAAGATCAGCCGCGACGCCGCGGGACAGATCGTGCTGGCGGAATCCATCGACAGCGCCACCGAGGCCGTGCGGGCGGGCGAATCGCTCGCGCTGCCGCTGGCGCAATCGGGCATGATCGGCGAAGACGTGGTTGAGATGATCAGTGTCGGCGAGCAGGCCAACAACCTGCCCGAAGTCCTCATCACCATCGCGGAAACGATCGAGAAGCGCATCGACCGCATGCTCGTGCTTCTGCTGCGCCTGATGGAGCCCGTGCTCCTGGTGCTGCTGGCGGGCGTGGTGGTGTTCGTGTTCGTGGCGCTGTTCCTGCCCATGCTGAGAATGAGCACCGCGCTGGGGGGATCGTAGAAATGAAACGCAGCAACGCACACACGCACAAACGCGCAAACGCACAAATCTGGAACACCGTAAGAGGAGACCATTCGTGCAGAAGAGAACAGGCAATCGTGGAAGCGCCCGCCGCGGGTTCACGCTCATCGAGCTCTTGATCGTGATCGCGATCCTGCTGGCGCTGATCGGGATCGTCGCGGGCACGTATCTGGCCGTGAGCGATCAGTCGGATGTCGATCTGCAGCGGTTTCAGATCGAGATGATCGACAAGGAGATGGAGCGCTTCAAGCTCGACATGAAGCGATATCCCACCGAAGAGGAAGGGCTCGCGGCCCTGTGGGACAAATCGGTGCTTGAGACCGAAGAGGACGAGGCAAAGTGGAAGGGATACCTCGAAGAGCCGGTCACGACTGACAAGTGGGGCAGCGAGCTCATCTACTACGCGCCGAGCCAGCTCAACGAGAGCGCGCCCTACGACATCATCTCGCCCGGCCCGGACAAGGAGGAAGGCACCGAAGACGACATCACCAACCACCAGGGCACCAGCGCTGCGGGCGAGGGCGGCTCGGAGGATTTCGTCATCGAGTAGCGGGGACCGCGCCGGGCCTGCCATGGTCTGCGGGCGCCCGCGGCGGGTCGCGCCGCGCCTGTGGGCCGGCTTCACCAAACCCGGTTCGAAGGAGGAATGAGTGAGCCATCGGGGCGTGACATTGCTGGAGCTCCTCATCGTGATCGCGCTCCTGTTGGGCGCGGCGGGGCTGGTGCTCCCCGCCCTGGGGAACCAGTTGGCGGAGCGGTCGTTCACTTCGACCATGGAGCAGATTGAAGCGCACCTGCTGCTGGCCCGCGCCGAGGCGATGGCGAGCGGCCGTGCCCTCGAGGTGCGCTGGAACCCCGCCACCTCCGAAGTCATCGTCATTGAATTCGATCCAGAGGCCGAGGCGGCCGGTTCAGTCGAGGGATCGAGCTTCTCGCCCCAGCAGGATGCCGAATTCGATTCACGTGGATTCAACAGCGAAGCGCTTGATGACCTGATTCCCTTGACGGATCTCGGCGATGACGAGTCGAAAGCGCAGCCGATTCTCTCACTGCGCGTGCCAGGTGAATTCCAGCTTTCGCGTCGCCCGGCACAGCTCGCGGAGCAGGCATCTCCCGACGAGACGGAATCGATCGATCGGTTTCTGTCAAGCGATGAATTGGAGAGCGATCAACGCCCCATGCGCCTGGCAGTGTATGTGGGTGACGGTTCGGCCCTGCTCGCTCGAACCCTGTGGCTGATTGATGAGTCGGATGAGATGCGGATGGCCAGGCTCGACATCAATCCGTGGACGGGCGTGCCGCGCGTGCAACGCGTCAAGCCCTCGGCAATGTCGGAGGGGAACTCGAACGATGACGAAGCAATAGCTCAAGAGGATTTCGCGATCGACGAGGAAGGAGGCGCGGGATGAGCGCGAGCATCCGTTGCCGCCAACCCGTTCGACGCCGTGGCGCGATCCTTCTCGAGATCCTCATCGCGCTTTCGCTGATCACGGGCGGCGGGATGCTCATTCTGCGCGTTATCGGCGACGCATACGCCTCCCAGGCGCGAGCGCGACGCATCGAATTCGCCCACGATCTGGCCCGATCGAAGCTCGCGGAGCTTGAGGCGGGCTTGATCAGCATCAACGAGCTTGATGGCGGGACGATCGATCGCGTCGGATCGATCGATCTCACCGGCGAAGGGTTCTCGATGGACCAGCCCGAGGAAGTCTGGCTCATCGAAGTGGAAACGATCCGCTCGCCCTTCGAGGGACTGACTGAGGTGGCGGTGAAGGTGTTCCTCGAGGCGATCGATTCAGACTCCGGATCGCCGCTCGCAACAGCACGGCAACTGGTGCGCCTGCACGAGGGCGCGGTTGAGGAGTACGAGGAAGACCCGCTCCTCCGCGGTCTGCCGCAGGGGGGTGGGCGATGAGGCGCATTCGCGCCAACAAAGGCTGGTGCCACGGTCGAGCCGCCGCGGCTCGCCCGTGCAGGGCTGTCATTGAACATCGTTGTGTACGAGAAATTCGCACGGGCGATGCGAGGTGCATCGACCGTGCCACCCTGATGGCGCGAGGTTTCACGCTCATCGAGGTGCTCATCGCGATCGCCCTGCTCATTGCGGTTGTGGGAACGTCGTTCACCTTCATGAACAACCTGCTCAACTCGCGGCAGCGCCTGATGGATGAAGCCGCACGGCAGCGCAGCACAACCATCTTGATCGATCGGCTGGAGGCTTCGCTGTTGACCTGCATTGCGGGTGACAGCGCACACGGGGCGGGCATCGCGGGTGATGATCGCTCGATCGCGATTCTGACGCGCGGGGTGGCGGCCCACCTCGCCGAAACCGGCCTGCGCGATCCGCGCGTGCTGGGCGATCTGCAGCGGGTCGAGTTTCGCTTTGTCGAATCGTCGCAGAGCATTGAAGCCCGCAGCACGGCGGTCTCGATTGCCAGGCCGTCCGACACTGAGCGTGGCGAGCGCGCAGACGACGAGGAAGGTGGCGTTGAAGAAGAGCCCTTCTGGACGCTGGGTTCCGCTGCGGTTGTGCGATTCCGATTCCACGATGGATCGCGGTGGGTGGATTCATACGACTCGATACAGGCGGGGCATTTGCCCTCCGCGGTTGAGGTCGCCATCTGGTTCACGCCATGGCCGGGCGCGAATGGACTGGAAGGCAACTCAGCGACCGATCCGGAGTCGGAGGATTCAGATGAGGAAACGGGTGATGACGAAAGCGATCGAGTGTTTGACGAGGATGCCTTCGCGCTGCGTTCCGAGATGGAGCTGTATTACAGCGTGCCTGCGCCCGACCGTGTGCGCGTGATCGCGATTCCCGACCCCGATCAGGACGATGCCGAGTCCGTCGAGTTCGCTGATGAGGAAGGGGAAGTGCAATGAGTGACTTTCCCGGGCCACTTGGATCAATTGACCGCGGCCGGTCGTTCGGCCGCCGATCCCGGCACGGAACGGTTCTGATTGTGGCGATGGTCGTGCTGGGCAGCGCGCTGTTCATCGGAGGGTCGCTGCTCTCACTTCTGCACGCGGGAAGCGCGGTTTCAGCGGGCTCGCGGGACACGGCTGACAGCCGAGCCCTCGCGCGCTCGGCTCTCAATGCGCTTGCCGCCGAGCTCGATCGACAGCGGCGGATCATTCTGCGCGGCGACGGTCCCGTGCTCGAATCGCAGTATGTGCTCTTCGAGGATGGCGATCGGCTTGGGGTTGTGCGCCTGCTGCCCCTTGGTCTGGAGGGTGAGATGCTCGTCGCGGAGGCGGGGAAGCTTGATCTCAACCTGATCGACGACGCGGCGACGCTGGTCGCGACAGGTCTCGCGCTTCCAACGCTCGCGGAGGCCATCGTCCGCCATCGGACCGATGTCCTGCGTCGGCCCTATCAGTCGGAGGTCGAGCTGCTTGAAGTCGAAGGCATGACGCCGGAGCTCCTGTATGGATCGCTCGATCGACTCATCCATGATGAGGATGACGAGTTCGCAATGAGCGACACGATGTTCGCCGGAAATCCTGTCGGGCTTGCCGACATCGTCACTGTGTACGCGATCGAGCCGGCCCTGCAGGAAAACGGCAAGCTCCGCATCAACCTCAATATCGCGTGGTCGGATGAGCTGCGCGACCGCGTGGCCGACCGCTTCGGCGACGAGATCGCCGACGGGCTGAAGCAGATCTTCTACCAAGGGGTGAAGTTCGACAGCGAGGCGCGCATGTTCGCGCTGCTGCGCTTCTTCCAGGTGCCTCCCGAGGAATGGCACGAGGCGACCGATTCATTCACCACAGAAGATTCGAACTATCACCGCGGCCGTCTCGATCTAAACACGGCTGCATATGAAGCCCTGCGCGGGCTGCCTGGCATCGAGTTCGAGCAGGCGGCTGCACTTGCCGCCGCGCAGGATAGCCTGACCAGTGAGGAGCGCAAGGGTGTGGCGTGGCCGGCCATGCTCGACATTCTCAAGGTCGAGCAGATGGATGCGCTGGGTGGAAAGATCACGACGCGCTGCTGGACGTGGCGCATCCGTTTCGAGGCCGGCATGGTCAGCAGCGACGACATCGACGGCCCGCTCGAGCACGCCCTGGTGTATGAAGCCGTAATCGATCTCGCCTCACCGCAGCCGCGCATCGCCTACCTGCGCGATGTCACGATGCTTTCCGATACCGTCCAGATCGCATCCACCATTGATAGGGCACAGCCGACTGAAGAAGAGGATGAGCTGGTCGATCACGATGAAAGCGATGATGACGGAACCACAGATGAAGATGCGGCGCCCGATCGTGACACTGACGACGATCGTGGCCTTGACTTCGGCATGGATGAGGACCGGGATCGCTCGCTCGATTTCGGCGGCGATGATCGCGACACCAGCCGCGATCATCGGAATGGGGATGAATCGGAAGACGACGCGAACGGGCGGGATGCTGACGGCGCCGCGCCGCCATCGTCTTCGCCTGCAAAGCCGCCCGCACGAATCGGGCGCTGGGCTTCCGGGAAGTGAAGGGAAACGATGGCAGCCACCAACACCATGGCGATCGACATTACCCGCAGGCGCTTCCGTGCCGTGGAGGTCTCGCGGGCGGGCCAACTGCTGCGCGTCGAGCGCGTGCTGGTGCACGATGTTCCTGAGCGGCTTGACCTCGGCGATGCCGCGGCTGTGGGCGCCTGGATGGGCGCGACGCTGACGCGCCACGGGTTCCGCCGCGGTCGCGTCACCATCGCCATGTCGCGCGAGCATGTCGCGCTCAAGCGTATCACGCTGCCCACCGTCGATTCGTTCGAGCTGCCCGACATGGTGCGATTGTCGATGCAGCGCGAGCTGCCCTTCGATCCCGCCGATGCCGTGATCGATTTCGTCCCGGCCGAAGTGAAAGACGGCAGGACGACCGTGCTGGCGGCTGCAATGCAGCGCTCGCTGGTCGTTCACATGGCCGCGCTGGCGAAGGCGGCCGGACTGCGAATTGAGCGGATCTCCCTGCGCTGCATGGGTGTCTCGTCGCTGCTGCGGACGCTGGTTGACGAGCGCGACCGTGCCGGGAATGCATGGCTCGGCGTTGATGTCACCGACGATGGCGTCGAGCTCAGCGTGCTCACTGAAGATGGAATCCGCTTTTCCCGCGCCGCCGAGGTGCCGCGCGCGGACAAGGATTCCGACTTCATCGACGGCGTTATCACCGAAACCAAGCGCTCGTGGATGAGCTACCGGATCGTCGAAGATGCGCCCGCGATCAGCGGCGGATTCGTGTTCGGGGATCGTCGCATCACGAAATCGATCCACGATGCCCTCGCGGACCTGATGAGCGTGAAGGTGGAGCCAATCCACCGTCACCCGCGCATCGACGCGTCCTCGCACGATCTTGCCGGCACCTGGCCGCTCGCGGGTCTGCTGCTGGAGCCGCTGATCGGAGCCCGATCGTTCGATTTCGCCAGCCCGCGCCGGCCACCCGATCGCGCCGCCCGCGTGCGCCAGCGCCTGCTTGCCGCGGCCGGGATCGCCATCGTTCTGCTCGCCGGAAGTTATGCGATTGGTTTCGCGCACGTTCGCCGGCTCAGTCACGAGCAGGAAACGCTTGCCTCCCAGATCAAATCTGAAGCGGAGGACTTCTATCGCTATCAGCGCGATCGCGCCCGCCTGGATCATCTCGAACAGTGGCTCGCGACGCGCGTCAACTGGCTCGAACACCTGCGGGCCGTGCAGGGCCATCTTCCCGGGCCGGAGCTTCTGGTGCTCGACGAGTGGTCCGCATCGCTCCGCGATCCGCGCATCGAGTTCGACCGCAACGCTCGCGGCGGAGATCGATGGAGCGCGCCGCTGGACATTCAGATCTCACTCGCGGGCGAGGCCAAAGCGCAGACGATCGTCGATTCGCTCCGCGAAAGTTTTGTGGAAAGCCGGGAATACACCGCGGCGCCGGTGGGTCCCGACTCGCAGGACGGCAGGCGCTATCCGTATCCATTCAAGCTGGCAGTGCGGTCCAGCACGCCAAGCCCGGCAATCGAGGAGGACCTGGCAAATCAGAAAGTCGCCGAGAGCGCAGCAGGACAGGTTGAATCGTCCGGTGACAGAGGAGATGAGGGCTCGTGAGCCGAGGAGGCAGGATCATTCTGATCGCCATCCTGGCCGTGGCGTTGCTGATGGTGCTGCGCGCCGTCGCCAGCGCTGTCTATTTCACGCCACGGGCTCAACTGGCCGGGCAGATCGAGCGTAGCCGGACGAATCTCACCAGCATCCGCACCGCAGCGAAGCGCCACATTGAGTTGAAGGGCCAGATGCAGGCCCTTGCGGATCGCACGCTCGGGGCGACCCGCGAGGAGGTCGAGGCCGCGCTGCGGGCCCGGCTCAACCGCATCGGCGAGGAGATCGCGCTGGCCTCGGCGTCGGTGTCCACAGGACAGCAGCGGCCCCGGGAATCGCCAATGCAGCGGGCCGAACTCCGCAACAACCCCTTGCGCGGCGAAAACGACTTCGTGGAACTGGATGGGACCATCAGTGGCGAAGGCTCGCTCGCGCAGGCGATCGAGCTCGTCGATCGCATCGAGGCCGCGCCCTGGCTCAAGCGCATCAACTCGGTCGTGATCGATCCAAAGGATGGGGGTGAGCGGTTCGGCATCACGGTGCGGCTGACGACCGTGTACCTGCCCACAGTTCCGCCCGAGGCGGGCGCGGCGCACGCGACGGTTGCGGCGTATGACGGCGCCGGCGTCCAGGCGCTGCGCGACCTGATCGAGAGCAATCCCTTCCGCGTCCCGCCCGCCCCGGCCGTCGCGGAGGCTCCACAGCCGCCTGTCGAGTCGGTTGAGGAACATCGCGCGCCGCCGTACGACTACGCGCAATGGCGGATCACCATGATCACGCACAGCAGCCGCGGCCGCGAAGTGTGGCTGATCAACACCACGAACAACGAATCGCGCACCCTCGCCGCGGGCGAAACGCTCCGCGACATGCACTTCGTCGGCGCACGTGAGGACAGCGCGGAGTTCCAACTCGGCGAGAAACGATTCACCATCGAGGTTGGCGACACCCTCGCTGAACGCACGCGGATCGAAGAGTAAAGAGAGAGATCAGCATGAGCAATTCAGACTTGAAGCGATGCACGGGCCGCAAATTCCCCCTCCCTCCGAGGGAGGGGGCAGGGGGGTGGGTGCCGTCCCCGAAAAGTGTCGAACGCTCGACCCACCCCCTGACCCCCTCCCTGAGAGGGAGGGGGAAAGCCGCGCGCCCCACCACGGGCGCCGATCGGGCCAAGAGTGCGGGTTGCAGGGGGATTCTTCCCCCTACGCTCGCCGCGATCGCACTCCTCATCTCCTTCGCGGGCACAGCCGTCGCACAGGAAGTCGAAAACACAGAACCCGCACCACCGGAGGCCGCGTCACAAGATCAGAAGATCCGCTTCGCCTTCGACGCCGCCCCCCTCGATCAGGTCCTCCGTTTCTTCGAGCGCGAGACCGGCCTGCCCGTCGTGCGCGAAACCGATGTCCCCGATGTCAAGCTCACCTACCACGCGCCCGAATCCTACAACCTCGATCAGGCACTCACCGAGCTCAACATCATTCTGCAGACACAGGGCATCATGCTGCGCGCCGATGGCCGCAAGCTCTATCTCCAGAAATTGGTTGAGATGGTGCGCGAGGCCCTGCCCACCTATCGCGGCGAGGTGCCCGAGGACGTCACCGATGACCAGATTGTCGTCGTCGTCGTTCCGCTCCAGAACGCCCTCGCGAAACCGCTGGGCGAAAAACTGAGCACCATGGTGGGGGCCTACGGCTCGGTCACAATCCTCGACGCGCAGAACTCTCTCGTCATCTGCGAGACTGCGGGGAAGATCAGGCAACTCCTCGACATCGTGACGGAGCTCGACAGGGAAGATGTCGAGGGAGCCATCGAGATCTTCAAGATCAAGCACACCAAGGCCGCCGACCTCATGGTCCCCCTCAAGGCCCTGCTCGCCGAGAAGGTCCAGAAGTTCGTCATCGACCAGCAGGGCCAGCAGAAGCTCCTCGAAGAGGAGGAGATTCGCGGCCTGACGATCTCGCACGATGATCGGACCAATTCGATCATCGCCAAGGGAGTCCAGTCCAAGATTGATCAGTTGGAGGAGGCCCTCCAATTGCTGGATGTTCCGGCCACGGCCAGCGGTCGAATGATCCGCACCTTCGCGCTCCTGATCCTCTCCCCCGATGAAGCGATCGAAAAGCTCAATCTCCTCTTCGCGAAGATTCCCGATGCCGAGCGCCCCACCATGATCCGCCTCGACGAGGCGGGCAAGATCACCATCATCGGCAGCGAGAGCGCCATCTCCGAAGCGCAGACTCTGCTGAGCGAAATCGATGGCGGCGGTGCGTCCCAGGATGCCTCCGATCAAACAGGTGATCAACGAACCACGACTGTCATCACCCTGGAGCACGCGCAACCGCAGGCGGTCGCAGCCGTCCTGCAGCAACTGCTGAATCCGCGCCAGAGCGCCATGACCCGACTCGTGCCGGGGCCGGATGGCAAATCGCTCATCGTCAGCGGCCCATCCCGCGATGTCGCCACCGTCGAAGCTCTCCTGCCCATCCTCGATGCGCCCGGCGACCTCGCCCGCGATGTCCGCATGATCCGCCTGACTTCGGACGACCCGCAGCGCGCCTTCGACAGCGCGATGGACCTCTACGAGAAGCAGCGCGATGCAAGCGACCCCGCTTCGCTCGTCGAAACCACCTTCGATCTCGAATCCGCGACCGTCACCCTCATCGGCGCTTTGCCCGCGCTTGAGCGCTTTTCCCAGTCGCTGCGCATGGTGGAAGAGAATTATTCGGTCAACCGCGAGCGGCGGCCCTTCCCGCTCCAGTTCGCGCGCCCCACAGACGTGGCGGAGACGCTGCGCTCCTTGGCCGAGGGCGCGCTCCGCACCGATCGCGAGCGGCCGGAGTTCATCCCCGTCGATGACCTGAATCTCCTGCTCGTGACCGCGGCGCCCGAGCAGTTTCCCATCATCACCTCGCTGGTGCAGGCGGTCGATCGCCCGCAGGCGCAGGACATGCCGCCCCTGCGCATCCTCCAGTTGCGCACCGCGGATGCCGCCAATCTCGCCGCCACGCTGATGAACCAGTACGCCCTCCGCTCCTCCGAGGAAAAGCGGCAGAAGCCCGTCACCATCACCGCCGATGCCAGCACCAACGCGCTGGTCATCGCCGCCCACCCCGACCTTCTTGCCGAGATCGAAGCCGTCGTCACCGACCTCAACCGCATCACCGAGGTCGGCGCGCAGGACCGCGAAATCCGCATCTTCCCCCTCAAGGTCGCCCGCGCCGATGATCTCGCCCGCGTGATGGACGAGATGTATCCCGAGCCCGAGCCGCTCCTCGATCGCACGGGCCGGCCCATCCCTGGCAGCAAGCCGCCGCGCGAAGTCGTCGTCCGCGCCGACCCGCAGACCAACTCGCTCATCGTCGATGCCACCAGCGCCCGCATGGCCGGCTTCGAGAAGCTCGTCGAGCAGCTCGACCGCCAGCAGGTGGATGAGAACAGTGAGATTCGCACCTATGCCGTGCAGCACGCCGACCTCACAGCGATCGCCGCGTCGCTTCAACAACTCAAGGATGCCGGCTCGCTCGGCGCTGCCGAGCGCGCTCACACCATTACGATCACCGCCGAGCCGGTGTCGCGCACGCTGGTCATCTCGGGCCCCACCGAAATCTTCAGTCGCATCGAGACGGTTCTGCAATCGCTCGATGTCCGCCCGCAGCAAACCGCCACCGCCCTCCGCTTCTTCAAGCTGGAATCCGCGCGGGCGGAGAACCTAGCTCCCATGCTGCGCGAGATTCTGGTGGCCCGCTTGAGCGAAGATGTCCCCGAGGCCGGCGCCAACGCCGAGGCGCTTCTCAACGTCACCTCCGACCGCAAGACCAACACGCTCATCATCTCCGCGCCCGAGGCCCTCATGTCGGTGGCCGAAGAATTGATCGAGCAGCTCGATAAGGGCGCCAGTGCTGCAGGCGAGCCGATCGTGCGCGTGCGGCCCCTCACGTTCGCCAACGCGTCCGAAGTCACCGCGGCGCTCTCTCAGGCCCTGCCGGAGCTCATCAGCAAGGCCACCAGCGAACCCGTCGATGTCCGCCTGCTCCTGTCCGCATCATCCAATGTGATCATCCTCGTCGGCCTCGAAACCGATCTGCCGCAGGTCGAGGAGCTGATCGACACCCTCGACAAGCAGCAGAACCTCGAATCGATGGCGGCGGAGACGTTCAAGCTCGAGTTCGCCGATGCCGCGACCACCGGCCCCGTCCTCCAGCGTCTCCTCACCAACCAGCAGGCCACCGATCCGCGCGTCATCGCGCAGCGGCTGCGCACCAGCCGCGGCCAGCTCGACTTCACCCCCACGATTCAGGTCGAAGCCGATGCCCGCACCAATTCGCTCATCGTCTCCGGAACTCAGCAGGTGGTGGAGCTGGCCCGCACGCTGGTGGAGCAGCTCGACCAGCCCGATGATCTCGCCGGCCGCGCCTTCGCCACCTTCACGCCCGCCAACGGCAACGTCGCGACGCTGATCGACACCGTCAAGCGCGTCATCGAATCGACGCGCGGCAGCGGGGCCGGCGGCCGCTCCACCCTCGAACTCATCCACGAGCCCGGCAGCGGAACAATCGTCGTCATCGGCGCCGCCGATGAAAGCGCGCAGGCCCTCGAACTGCTGGAAGAGTGGGACAGTAAATCGCCAGCGCCCCCGCAGATCGACCTCAAGATCATGACCCTCGCGCACACGGATGCGGCAACCGTCGCCGCCGCCCTCGCGCCCATGCTGCGCGATCAGTCGATGTGGCCGGAGAATCTCCGCCGGCTCGCGGAGCTCGGTGTCGCTGTGGCGCAGCCAAACGTCACCGCCGACGCCGCGGGCAATCGCCTGCTCATCAGCGCGCCCAAGGAGCTCCTTCCCGTCGCGGAGCAGCTCATCGCCGAGCTTGATCGCGCCCGTGATGATGTTGGCGCCGCGCAGGATGTGCGCATCTTCCACCTGAAGAACGCCGCCGCCGCCGACGCCGCCACCGCGCTCCAGACCGCCATAACCGCGCGGGCCCAGGGGAATCCCGCCGAAAAGCCCGCCTCCATCACCGCCGCGCCCTCCACCAACTCCATCATCGTCAGCGCTTCGCGCGATCAATTGAGTGCGATCGAGGCCGTCATCTCTTCGCTCGATCAGGGCCTCGATCCCCAGCAGGCCCAGGTCCGCACCATCTTCCTCAAGCACGCCCGCGCTGAGAACATCGCGCCCGTGGTGCAGCAGGTGCTTGTGGGAGGCGAGGAGATTGACACCTCCGGCATGCCGAACTGGATGCGCGCGGAAATCGTGTTCCGGCAGTATCAGGCCGGAGGAGCGCAGCCGGAAGTCCGCATCGCCGCCGATACTCGCCTCAATGCAGTCGTCATTGCCGCGCCGTCGGCGCTCCTCGACGTGGCGGAAGAAATGGTCGCCCAGCTCGATGTCGATCCCGCCACTCTCGAGGCCGGCCCCGAGCGCCAGGTGCGCATCCTCATCCTCTCCAACGCCGATGCGACCGAGCTGGCCGCCACCCTCGAAGCCCTCTTCACCGCCGAAGATCAGCCCAGCGATGCGCCGGCGCCGACCATCCGCGTCGATCTGTCGAGCAACGCCCTCATTGTCCGCGCCACCGCTGACCAGTTCGCGGCCATCGAAGGAATCGTGAGCGAGCTCGATGACGCTTCGGTCTCCGCGCAGCGCGAGTTCACGACCATCCCCGTCGATCCCTCGCGCATGCGGGCCCGCGAAGTCGCCGATGCCCTCAAACGGCTCCTCGATCGCGGCCACGGCTCGAAAGTCGAGGTCATCACCATCGAGCAACTGCTCCAGCGCAGTTCCACCTCCCTCCCAGGGAGGGGGGCAGGGGGTGGGTCGGGCGCTGAGCGTTCGCCAGAGAATTCACCCACCCCCCAGCCCCCTCCCTCGGAGGGAGGGGGAGCGGGTGAACCAATCTCGCTTGCGCCTTCGCTTTCAGGGATGGTCGTCTACGCGCTCTTCGCTGCGGTCGAGCAGGATTCCCCCTCCCTCCCTGGGAGGGGGTCCGGGGGTGGGTCGAGCGCTGAGAGTTCGCCAGAGAATTCACCCACCCCCCAGCCCCCTCCCTCGGAGGGAGAGGGAGATTCCGACATCACCATCGCCGTCGATGAGGCGACCAACTCGCTGGTGGTCATCGGCTCGCCCCGCGCTGTGGAGCGCATCCGCGCCCTCGCCGCGCAGATCGAATCGCAGATGCCCGCCCTGCCCGGCACAGTGCGTTACATTCCATTGCCTGAGAACGTCGTCGCCGCCGACATCGCCTCGCTCCTGCTCGAAACCCTTCAACAGGTGATGCCCGCAAGTCCGGGGGCGCCCGGGCAGGGGCCGCCGCGCGGGCAGGGGCCGCCGCGCAGCCGCGTCAGTGTCATCGCCGATGAAGTCAACAACGCGCTCATCATCGCCGCCAACGACTCCGACTTCGAAACCGTGGGCGACCTTCTCATCGCGCTCACTCGCCCGGCGCAGACCGAGCGCCTCATCGTCAAGGTCTATCCCCTGGAGCGCATCACCGCCGACCGCGCCGCGACCTCCGTGCGCGACCTGATCGGCGATGTTCCGCTCGACCCCCGCGCGCCGCGCCGCGGCCAGCAGACCGAGCGCATGCGCCGCACTCTGGAAATCCAGTTGCAGGCGCAGGGAAGCACGATCGATGCCGTCTTCGATCCCGCCCGCATCCGCGTCTCCACCGATGAGCATTCCAATTCGCTCATCGTCATGGGCTCGGGCGAGGCCATCGACTTCATCGACCAGTTCATCGCCTTGATCGATCAATCATCCCCGCGCATGCACGCATCGCTCAAGCTCTTTCCTCTGCGCCACGCGCAGGCCGAGGACCTGTCCAGACCGGTGAGCGACCTTCTCACCGCGCGCTACCGCGCGCTCGAGGACACGGAGCGGAGAACCACCATTCAGCCCACCGTCGCCATCGACGCCCGCACCAACACGCTCCTCATCACCGCATCCCCGGAGTTTCTCACCGAGGTCGAATCGCTGCTGACCCGGCTCGACGTCGAGCTCGGCGATGGCCGACAGCCCCTGCGCATGATCACGCTCAACCACGCGCCGCCCACCCGCGCTGCCGCGGTGCTCGAGGAAGTGATCATCGGCGAAGATCAGGAATTGCGCAAGAACAGCGTGATCGTCCCGCTCGATGAGGCCGCCATCCTGCTGGTGCGCGCCAGCGCCGAGACCAACGCCGAGATCGACGCCGTGCTCGCGGAAATCGACCGCGATGCCACGCGCGAATTCGCCGTCCGCACCATCACGCTGGAGCGCGCCAGCGCGCCATCGGTCGCGCAGACCATTCAGCAGCTCTACGACGATCGCGCCCAGATCGCCGCAGCGGGCCAGGGACGCCGCGCGCAATCCCGCCGCATCTCCATCATCGGCGACCAGACCAGCAACGTCGTCATGGTCGCCGCTTCCGATGAAGACTTCGCCACCATCAGCGACCTCATCCTCCAGTTCGATTCCGAGGTCGCCACCAAGAAACTCGAATTCAAGGTCTATCCGCTCGAGCACGCCAAAGCCACCGACATCCGGCAGCAGGTGCAGGAGCTCGTCAACTCGCTGACATGGGGCCAGGGTGGCGGCGGCTTCTACTACGACCCCTGGTTCGGCATCATGCAGCGCGGCGGCAACAACCAGCAGCCGCGCGGCACCATCGCCGTCACCGCCGATTCACGCCTGAACGCGCTCATCGTCACCGGCGAGGGCGACAAGTTCGAAGTCGTCGCCGGCATCGTCGATGCCCTCGATGCGCCCACCACCGAGGGCTCCGCCCGCTTCGTGAAGATCTATCCCGTCAGAAACGCCGACCTCGCCATCGCGCGCGACATCGTGCAGCAGTCGATCAGCCCGCTGCCGGATGACCCGTGGGTGCGGCGGTGGACCCCGCCCGATCCCTCCGCGATGGTCATTCGCGAAGAGCCGCGCACCAAGTCGCTCATCATCGCCGCCTCCGCCGCGGAGCACGAGCGCATCGGCGCCATCGTCGAGATGCTCGATGCCGCTTCCGTGAGCGCCGAGCAATCGATCACGGTCCTCGCCGTCGAGTTCGCCGCCGCCGATGAAACTGCTCAAGTGTTGAGCGAGTTCCTCGAGGAGCGCGCGGCCGCGACAGGCAACCCCGAATCGACCGCCGTCATCATCCCGAGCGTTTCCGGCAACTCGCTGGTCGTTTCCGCCAACGACACCGACCTCGCCACCATCCGCGATCTGCTCATGCGCATCGACCAGCCGCAGTCCGACAACCGCACCATTTCGATCATCGCGCTCAAGAAGGGCGATGCTTCGGATGTCGAGCGCATCCTGCGCACCGTGTTCGACCCGCGCAGCGCCACAGGACAGCGCGGCCCGCGCCCGGCTCAGGCGGGCGCGCAGGGCGTCCAGATCACCGCCGATGTCCGCACCAACTCGCTCATCATCAACGCGCCCCGCGCCATCTTTCCCGCCGTCGAGGAGATGATCGCCGCCCTCGACAACCCGCCCACCTCCGAGGAAATGATCATCCGCACCTACGAGCTCGAAGGCGCCAACGCCACGGAAGTGGCGCGCCTGCTCACCGACACGCTCGAGCTCGATCCCGAAGGCGAAACCAATGGTGTCTCCATTACGCTCGAAGAATTGGGCGCTGAGCCGGTCTTCGTGCAGGGCAAGGTCATCGCCGACAAGCGCACCAACTCGATCGTCATCCGCACCAACCCAGAATCCATCCCCGTCTTCGAAACCTTGATCGCGCGCTTCGACGAGGTCGAGGCCGCGAGCCCCGTCGAGTGGCGGATCATCACCCTCGAGCACGCGCTGGTCTATGACGTGTCGTGGACATTGCGCTCTTTCCTGCGCCGGCCGGTTGGCAGCGAAGAGCCCGAAGCCCGCATCGATTACTCCGAGCCCGAGAACCAGCTCTTCATCTCCGCAACGCCCGACCAGTTCAAGCAGATCGAAGCGTTACTGGAGCAGATTGATGTCGAGCGCGAGAAGCCCGTCACCCAGTTCATCGCGCTGGAATATGCCGATGCCGAGACCGCCCGCGATGCCCTCTCCTATTTCTACGGCCAGTTCGCGCCCGGGGCGGACACGCCCGACAAGCTCGCCACGCGCATTGTCGCGAATTCCGCGCAGAATTCGCTGCTGGTTTCCACCACCACCGCCGAGCTCGATTCGATCGAAGCGCTCATCGCCGAGATCGATCGCGAGGAGTTCGATCCCTCGCTGCAGCTCAAGGTCATCGCGCTCGATTACGCCGATGCCGCCTCCGTCGCCCAGGCCATCAACGATGCCTTCCAGGCTCAGGTGCAGGGCCGCGGCGACCAACCACCCCAACAGCCCCAGCAGCCACGCAACGGCGAAGCCTCCCAAGATGGCGAGCGCCGCGAGCAGCCCGTCATCACGCAACTCGTCGAAGTCGAGGATTGGGTCCGCGCCTCCGCCGAGCCCATGACCAACACCGTGGTCGTCTCCGCCAGCCGCCAAAACCTCGCCAAGATCGAGAAGATCGTCGAAGAGATCGACAAGGTCGAGTTCGCGCAAGGTCCGCCGCCGCGACTCATTCCAGTCACCACCGGCAGCCCCGAGCAGTTCGCACAGTCGCTCAACGAGGTGTACCAGTCTTCCGGGGGCGCCGGGCGCGGCCCGCGCGGGCAGGGCGGCGGAGCCACCGGGGGCGGCAGACACTCCATCCGCATCATTCCCAACGAAGCGTCGAGCACGCTCATCGTGCGCGCCCCGGAAGAAGAGTTCCTCCAGATTCAGGCATTGGCGGAAGCCCTGCAGGCGGAATCTTCAATCAAGGGCCTCAGCGTTCACGTGCTCAAGCTCAACGCCGCGCCCGCCGCCCGCGTCGAGCAGGCCATCCTCGAAGCGTTCACCGCCAAGGCCGAGCAGACCCAGCAGCCGCTGTCGATCAAGGCCGACCCGCTCGGCAACACGCTCATCATCGCCTCCACCGCATCGCTCTATGAAGAGATCGAAGCCGCCGTGAAGCAGCTCGATGCCCTCCAGCCCGCCGCGGGTCAGGGCATCTTCATCATCGAGCTGGAGAATCTCGATCCCGAAACCGCGACGGACATGATCGAGACCATCGGCCTCAATCGGCCGCAGGATCCCGAATCGGTCTCGCGCCTCGTCACGGAGCCCATCCGCATTTCGCCCCTCAAGGGCCGCAACGCCGTCATCGTCATCGCCAACCCCGCCGATCGCGAGACCATCGTTGGCATTCTCAAGGCCCTCGATGCCCAGCCCGAGTTCGGCGAAGCACAGATGCGCATCGTGCAGCTTCGAAACGCCAGCGCGAGTGCCATTGCCGACCTCATCACCGAAATGCTCTCGCCGCAGGACCAGCAATCGCAAAGCCCGCTGGCTCAGGCCGTCCAGGAGCAGGTGCGGCGTCTCTCCCTGCGCCGCCGCGGCCTCAACGAGCCCGATCTCACCCTCGACCTCACCGCCCCCATCCGCATCATCGTCAACGACACCAACAACTCGCTCCTGATCGGCTCCACGCCCGCAAACCTCGATGCGCTCGAAGAGGTGATCCGCGGCTTCGACACGCTCACGATCACCGATGCCGTGGTCGTGCAGATGTTTCCCCTCGAAAACATCCGCGCGGAAGACTTTCAGCGCATCGTGAACGAGCTCTTCTCGCAGGGAACCGCGCTGGGCACTCCGCCCGGCAGCGAGGTGGAGGGTGTTCCCGAAAGCACCACCGGCCGCGCCCTCTCCGCGCAGGTGGCCATGACCGTCGATGAGCGCACCAACACCATCATCGTCGCCGGCTCGGAGGAAGCCGTCGCCTTCGTCGAAGTCATGCGCCTGCGCCTCGATTCGCAGACCGAGATCGGCTGGGTCGAGCCCCGCATCATCAGGCTCGAATACGCCAGCGCCTCAGATCTCGCCGAAACCATCCAGGCGATCCTCGTCGAAGGCGCGCAGGACCTTCCCCAATCGACACCGCTCCAGAACCAGGTGGCCCGCATCCGCTCGTCACTCGGCCAGGCCCCGGGAGATGGTCCGCAGAGCGACCTTTTCGTGCCCATGTCGCGCCTGGTCGTGCGCGCCGAGGAGCAGATGAACGCGCTGGTCCTCGTCGGCACCAAGGGCAACCTCGATGTGATCGAAGAGCTGGTTGAAATGTTCGACATCGAGGAACTCGACCGCAAGGCCACCGTGCGCATCTACCCCATCGAGCACGCCTCCGCCTCGCGCATCCAGACCACCATCGAGCGTCTTTTCGAGCAGCAGGAACAGAACGAGATGCTGCGCGAGGAGGACCGCATCATCATCGCCGCCGATGAGCGCACCAACGCCCTCATCGTCTCGACCAGCAAGTCGAGCTTCGACCTCTTCGAGTCGCTGCTCGAGACCCTCGACAGCGCGATCGCGCCGGAGTTCGCGGAGATTCGCCGCATTGTCGTCGCCAACTCCTCAGCGTCGCGCCTCGCCCCCATGATCCAGCAGATGATGGATGCTCGCCTGGAGCGTCTGCAGCGCGTCGAGCCCGAGACCGCCGACTTCGAAAAGGCTGTGATTCTCGCCGACGAGCGCACCAATTCGCTCCTCGTCGCGGCCAGCAACGATTCCTTCAACGTCATCCGCACGCTGGCCGAGGAGCTTGATGCCGCCGGCGAGCTGGTGGGCGCGGGCGTCGAAGTGCTGAAGCTCGAACACAGCACCCCCGAGCGCATCGCCGAGATCGTCAACCAGATCATGGAGCGCCGCTACGCGGAATTGCCCGCTGAAGTGAGGCGATCGCAGGAGCCCCTCATCCTCGTCGATCAGCGCAGCAATTCGCTCCTCATCGCGGCCAATCCCGAAGATGTCAACGCCATTCGCGACCTTGTGGCGACACTTGAATCCACCCAGATCGATCCCCTCGTCGCCATGACCGTCGTTCCCCTCACCAATAAGCGCGCGGAAGAGCTCGGCCCCATGATCGAACGGCTGATGGAAGAACGGCTCAGCGCCATGGGCGAAGCCCGGGGCGATTCGGATCGCGTGGCCATCGAGCCCGACCGCGCCAGCAACTCCCTCATTGTGAGCGCTCCGCCCGAACACCTCGCCACGGTGCGCTCGCTCGTTCAGGCGCTCGAATCCGCCGATCCAACCTCCTATCCCATCGAGGTCATCAATCTCGCGCGCATGCAGGCATCCAACATCATCGATGTCATCGATGAAATGTACGTGCAGCCCGAGAACGACAAACGCGGCGTGGACACCATCCGCGTCTCCGCGGATGACCGGCTGAACGCTCTCGTCGTCAATGCGCCGGATTCCGATGTCGCCGCCATCCGCGCCCTGGTCGAGCGTCTCGAAGGCCGCGGCGGCATCGTGCAGGAGATTCAGACGATTCCCCTCACCGCCGCCGACCCCCTCGAAGTCGTCGGCCTGCTTGAAGATGTTCTGCGCGGGCCGGGCCTCGGCGGCCGCCGCAACGCCGATGATGCCGTCATCTTCAAGCTCATCACCGAGGCCGCTGATGAGGATGGCGTCATCCGCCAGGAGACCATGGATGAGGTCGAGATCTCCATGGCCATTCGCGAATCCATCTCGCTGGTGCCCGATCGCCGCACCAACTCGGTGATCGTGACAGCGCCGGCGGAATCGATGGCATTGATCAAGACGCTGGTGCGCAACTGGGACCAGTCGTACGAGAACAACCTCAATCTCCGCATCTTCACGCTGGAGAATGCGGATGCCGAATCGACAGCGCAGATCATCGCCGACCTCTTCCGTCCCGCCAACACCGAAGTGCTGGTGCCGGTGAGTGAAGATCGCGGCTTCAATCCCGGTCTCGAGGGAGTCGAACCCGGGGCTTTGGAGATGCAGCCGCCGCCCGATCTCGGCCGCACCGAGCTCACTTCCGTGCCTGACGAACGGAGACAATTGTCCATTACTGTGGACAGCCGCACCAACTCGCTCATTGTCGCGGGCACGCCGCGCTATCTCGATCTCGTCGAGCAGGTGGTGCTCGAGCTCGATTCCGAAACCGGCAACGAGCGCGAGCAGTTCGTCTATCCTCTCAAGAATGCCGTGGCGGAGGATGTGGCCCGCGTCATCGGCGAGTTCGTGGATGAAGATCAGCGCAAGCTCCTCGACACCGTTCCGGCGGATCAGCGCGGCAGCGCTGCACGCCTCCTCGAGCGCGAAGTCACCATCATCGGCGACGAGAAGAGCAACTCGGTGGTCGTCTCCGTCAGCCCGCGCTACCGCTCGCAGGTGATGGAGATGATCGAGCAGCTCGATGTCGATCCGCCTCAGGTGCTGATTCAGGTGCTCCTCGCGGAGATCACCATCGATTCGGGGGACGAATGGGGCGTGCGCGCCTTCGCGCAAAGCGATGATGATGGCACGCTGATCCGCGGCGGGTTCGGCCTTGCCTCCGCATTTCTCTCCGGCGCGGGAGTGCCGAATCTTGCGGTGGTGGGGGATGATTTCCGTCTCATGATCCGCGCCCTGGAGAGCCAGGGTCGCTTGCAGGTTCTCTCCAACCCGTCGATCATGGCTGCCAACAATGAGGCCGCCGAGATACAGATCGGCGAGACCATCCGCGTGCCGGAAAACCTGATTCCCTCGACCACCGGCGGCAGCACGCAGATCAATGTCGAAGCTGTCGAACTGGGTGTCATTCTCAATGTCACGCCCACGATCAACCCCGACGGATTCGTGCGCATGGACATCAACCCCGAGATCTCCAATCTTTCGCAGCGCGAGACGCAACTATCCGAGGATTTCTCGTCGCCGGTAATTACCGTCCGCCGCGCCGACACCACGGTCACGGTCATGGACGGCCAGACGATCGTGCTGGGCGGTCTGCTCTCCGACCGGTTTGAGATTCGCGAGGAGGCGGTGCCGTTCTTTTCCGATCTGCCCGTGCTCGGGCCGCTGTTTCGCAGCAGCAGCGAGCAGCGCGCCAAGACTGAGCTCTTGATCGTGCTCACGCCCCACGTCATCACCAGCCCGACCAACCTGCCGGCCTTGCGGCGTCAAACAGTGGAGGAGATAACGGACGAGCAGATCGAGCGGCTGTCGATCCCCGAATCGGTGAAGCGACAGATTCGCGAGGGGCAACTCGAGAAGTCGCAGCTCTTCTGGGATTTCCGCAGCAGGCGGCTGGACGACGCGATGAACGAGGAAAACGCTGATGTGGAAGGTGAGGATGATGGAATCGACTACTAGGAAACGAATTCCCAGGAAGGTCGCGCCGAAACCCCACGCCGTGCACGGCGTGGGCGTTGCCGGGATCGTGTCGCGCGCGCTGGTTGCCGCGTTGTTCCTGATCCTCAGCTCCTGCGGCAGCGCGCCCGCGCGCGATTCGCGCGGCAATGCGCTCGTCGATACCCGCCCGATGCCTCCCCAGCCGAGGCCCGGGCCGCGAACTCCGGCGAGCGCCAAGGCCGACGCCCTTGTCATTCAGGTCGCCGCCAAACCGCGCGACACCAACGGCAACAAGTTTCCCGATCTCATCGAAGTGATGGCCAACCTGTTCGCGACTCCCCACCCGATGCCGATGCACGAAAAGGGCGCGTTTGTCTTCCAGCTCTACCCCGGCGGAGCGATCGACGATCCCACCGCGGTTCCGCTGCGCGAGTGGCGCATCAGTGGCGACGAGCTCGAGAAGGCCAAAGTAATCAATCCGCTTTTCGGGCCGACCTATCAGTTCGCGCTCAGTCTGCTCGTGACCGGAACCGATCGGCTTCCACTGATGGCGGCCGACCTCGTCGCGTGGTTCGAGCCTGCTGATGGCCGCGACAACATCGTTCGCCGCGAAGTGCACACCATGCAGATCGGCGCGGGGTTGGCGAGCGAGTAAGAACGTGCGTGATTATTCTTTGCGCGACGGCGACTCGAAGGGGAGCACTCCTCGAGTCGGCTTCCTTTGGAGGAGGACCTCTGTATGGGATTGCCGAACTGGAGAGGAAAGTGGCCAAAGACGAGATCAGTCAAGGATTGGATTGTCGCTTCCGGTGAAAAGGCGCTAGCGATCAAGGACGTGAGCGATCGCCTGCTGACGCTCAGCTTCGCGATTGAGCGCCTTGCTGAGCGCGGCTTTCAGAAGGCCGCACAGCCATTGTTTGCAAAGTTCCAAGCGGATGTAGCCGCGCACCCCAAGGCGATTGACATCACTCTCGTTGCTGAGACGTACATTTCAATGGGGAAACGCGACACAGCCCGCAAATTCTTCGAAGCGGCCATCGCGGAGGTTTCTGCGAACAAGAAACTACAACGCGCGAGGCGCATGAACATTCTGGCGTCGCTGCGCCGAAATGCTCTGTATCTGCAGTTGACCGAACTCTTTCCCGATCTGACAGATGTCGAGCGCTGCAAGGTGGAGTACGAAATCGCGCTGGATAAAGCTGATGTCGCGTTGAAGAATGGAGAGCAAGAGGCCGCTCGTAAACTGGCGCGCATCGCGGAGAACGCGATACGCCGCGTTCCTCCTCACAGGGCGCTTCGGCTTTGGCCTGAACATCTCCTTACGCTCTATGCCAAGATAGGTGACCGGCCATCCGCGCTCCGGATGCTCCGCCGCATTGCGAAGAATGATCGCAGCGTGCAAATCATCGGCAAGACTTTGGTGAACCTTGGACTCCGAGATCTGGCAATTGATATGGCGCGGAGACAGGTGGCAACGGCGCTCGACGAAGCCCGCGCGATGAGTCTGCCAAACTATCACTTTCCTGCGATGAACATCGCGGCAGCCATCGAATTCCTTGCCGACCATGATGAAGTTGAGCTCGCTCGCAAGGAACTCAACGCCGTGATGAAGGAAGTTGACTCATGGGCGACCCATCGCTCAGCGTGGGTGGAAGCAGCGGTTCATTCCGCACTGGCAACGGCGGGCGCCAAGCTGAGCGACCGCGCTGCTATCGAAACGATGCTGAACCGCGCCCGCCAGGCAGGACACTCTGAGCGCAGCACCTTCCGTCCGATGGCATGGCAGTCAATCATCGATGCCTATGCCGCCATCGGCGCGTGGGATGAGGCGCTCGCCCTCGCCAAGAAGCACGGCGCGAAGGAGGACCTGCGGCGGCGCCAAGCAGTCCTGCTCGCCAAGGCCGGCCGAATGAATGAAATCGCCACCGTGATGAAGGAATCTACAACGCCGCTGGAGGCAGCCAACGTTTGCTGGTGGGTCGCAGTCACGCTCGACGGACTATAAGTATTCCTCCCGCGTGCGCAGTCCGCGAAGTACGTAAAGGTGCGCCACTTCACTCGTCGCCCCACATTCCAGCTTTGGAAAACTCCCGAATGATCTCCGCCGTCTCGCGCGGCCGCTCCAATGGCGCGGAGTGCATGCACGAGGGAATGATGTGGAGCTTCGCTCCGGGAATCTCCGCCGCCAGCTTGTATCCCATCGCGATGGGAAGCGTCTCGTCGAATCGTCCCCACACGATGAGCGTGGGAACTTCAATGTTGCCGTAGCTGCGCGTGATGATGCGGGCGCGGGCCCAATCGATGCGGCCATCCGCGGTCATGGGGACGAACTGGCGCAGAATCGCCTTCTGCGCCTTACGCGTTCTGGGATCGGTCAGCATCGTCACCAGCGTGTCCGCTTCCTCCCTGATCCCCGGCGCCGGCGCGCAGAACATCGTCGCGATACCCTCGGCGACCCGCTCGCGCAGGATGCCGAGATTGTCCGCCAGCCAGTATTCCGTGTCGCTCGTGGTCGCGATCTCGACGAAGAGCGAGGGCGGCGTCGTGATCTCCACATCGCCGGGCGTGAAGAGAATGAGCCGATCGATGTGCTCGACCACATCGCGGTACTCGGCGCGCAGGTCGAGGTGGCCCGCCATCTGGATCGCCACCGCCCCGCCGAAGGAGTGGCCCACCAGCGTGATGTGCCGCGGCGCTCCGGTCGCGTCGAAATAGTGGCGCAGGGCCAGCAGGAGCCGCGCGCCCATGGCGCGGGGCGTGAAGGCATCCTCGCTCAGGTCGTCGGGGTCGGGCCGGCCGCTGGCGCCGACGCCGGGAAGATCGAAGATGATCAGCCGATGATCAGCCCCGAGGTCGCCGCGCATGAAGCGCCAGATCGTGTGGTCCGACAGCACGCCGTGGACCATCACGATGGCGCGCTCGGCCTCGGGCCGGCCGGTGTCGTACACCGCCACATCGACCACCGGCTCATCTCCAAGCCGGGTCGGAACGATCGTGAGATGATTGGGAAGGCGATCGCCCTCCGCGCGCATGGCCAGAAGCTCGGGAATGTCGCGCTCGCTGACGAGATTCTCGTAGTGACTGGATGCACACGCAGTGATGCTCGCAGTCGTGAGGAAGAAGAGAAGGCAACCGCAGTGACGAAGAGACGCGGAGAGAAATGGCTTGGATTGACGATTGATGATTGACGATTGACGATTGCGTTGGCGTGCATGACTTGGAGCGGACGAGGCGCACCGTTCCGAATGCGGCAGAGGGGGTTGCAGGGGGATTCTTCCCCCTGCGCAGCGCGTCCGAATTCTCGATCTTGTCCCAATCATCAATCAATCCTTCGGCGGACTCTTCAAAAGACAAGCGCGAAAGATCAGAGGAAACGTCGCCTGCGTCCAGCCGCGGTACTGCGGTCGAAATGCGAACAGGTGGACGCGACCCTCGCCGTGCGGGGCTTCGATCCACGCCGACCGGTTGGCGACCACCTCCGGCCGATTGATCCAGCCCGACAACAGCACGCGCGTGGGGGCATAGCGGAGCAGCGTGGTCATCTGCCGCGCCTCCATCTCCTTCGCCTTGCGCTCCTCCTCGGTCATTTCCCGCCACGCGCGCGAGTTCGAGAAGAAAAGCGCGATCGAATCCGGCAGCCCCGCGTTGATCGGCTGCTCGGGATCGGGAATGGATCGCAGCACACTGCCGGGACAGGAGAACCCCGCGTTCGCCTCCTCGCGAGTGACATCGATCAGCGGCAGCCGAAACAGTTCGATCGCCCAGTCACTGGATGAATCGAAGGTCAGAAGAGTCCCGCCGCTGCGCACGAATTCCTCGACCGCCACCGCGCCTTCCGGCGCCAGGCCGCGCGCGTACTGATCGGGAATCGTTCCCTCCAGCCGGCCTTCATCCAACTCGCGTGGACCGACATCGGGAATGATCAGGACGTCGATGAAATCATCGAGCGCGCCTGCCCGCAACTGCTCGTTGCGGACTGTGGCGTACGGAATCTCCCACTCATCCAGCACCCAGCGCATCCAGCCCTCATCCATGCTGCCCGACCACGGCGAATACAGGCCGATGCGGGGAAAGGGGTCAATGATGATCTCGGTTGGCTGCTGCGAGGGATTCGTGACAGTTTCGAGCTGCGGCACATCCGGTTCGTCGACAAGTTCAGGACGCTCAATTCGAGCGCTGGCGCGTGACAAGAACATCCCCTTCGTGTCACCTGTGGTTGCGAAGGCGACGTCCTCACCAGACGCAAGACGTTCGAACACGCGAGTCCACGAAGAGCTGTGCGAAGAAGGTGTGTGCCATTCCCCATCACCGAATCGGCTCGCGGAGCCGAAGAACTGTTCGGTTGCGGCCTCAACTGCTCCGACGCGCCGCAACACGTCAGCGCGCAAGTTTTCCATGATTTCGACCCGCCGCACGCCGAGCAATAGCGGCAGCGACCATCCTGCTACGTCATAAGGCGGCGCCCCGTCGGGGTATCGCTGCACTTCAAACAAGTCCTTGACGTGATTTCCGTAGGGTTGATCGCGGAGAATGACAATGGAGCCGGCCGGATATGCTCGCCCATCTGCCATGATGAACTCATCTACTCTGTGAATCTCCACACCCGTGCGCATCAATACATCAATGAGTCGATGCACTGCATCCGGATCGGGATTGTCCGAGGGAATGATCCACGCCCGCGGCGCCGACTCCTTCGCCTTCGCGATGGTCCGCTCGCTCGCCTCCAGCGCGTTGCGCAGCCACAGTTCGCGATCGCGCGACAAGGTCCCCACCAATGATGTTCCAAACGCCACCTGATACTCGATGATGTTCGACAACCGCCACCACCCGCCCGGCCAGGGCGCCGGGAACTGGTTGGATGGCGCATAATCAGCGAGATGTCCCGGCCCTTCGAGATCGGTTCGCCGCAGGAACAGCGGCGTCGCGATATCGACGCTCGCCGCCTCCGTGAGCAGCCCGATGATGTTGTGCCGCACCGGCACGTTGCGATTCCCGCCGTTCCACCACATGTCATACGTCACACCCGTCGAAATGCCCGTCAACCCTTCGCGCGTCATGTCCAGCAGCGCCCGCGAGCCGATGGCATCGATGCCCGCGATGATCGCGGGATCGAGATTGGGGTTGAGCGGATCGCGGAACGGCGGGACAAACATGCGCTCCGCCCGTTCGCCCTGCTGGTGAATGTCCCAATAGACCTGCGGCCGCCACACCGTGTACAACTGCTCGGTCACGATCCGCGTCTCGTTCTGCGTCAGCATGAACCAGTCGCGATTATTGTCGTGGCCGGTGTAGAGCTGGTACAGGCGCAGCATGCCCGTGGCTTCGAAGGGCGAGCCGACCGTTTCGCGATACCAGTTGACCACGTGATCCAATCCATCGGGATTGGTGCAGGGAAAGATGCCGACGATGAGGTTGTCGCGCGCGCTCTTCCACGGCTCCTCTTCGCTGGTCGCCAGCAGATGCGCGAACTTCATGCCCGCCTCCGTCCCCGCCGCCTCGGTCGAGTGCATCTGCGGCGAGATGAGGAGGATTACCTTGCCGTTGGCGATCGCTTCCTGCTTCTCTTCATCGGTCCGCCCGCGCGGGTCGGCGAGGATGGCGGCGTATTTCTTGTACTGTTCGAGATCGACGAGATTCTGGGGGCTTGAGATGATCGAGATCAGGAACTCCCGCCCTTCGGTGGTCTCGCCGATTGTCTGCGTGATGACGCGGTCGGACTGCTCATCGAGCAGCCGATACCACGAGGAGACCTGTTCATAGTCGGCGAGTTGGAAGTCAGTGCCGAGAGGGCGACCGAGATGTTCCTCGGGCGAGACGACCTGGGCACTCGCCGAAGAGATGCTGGCGATGGCGGCGCCGAGGGACAATGCAAGTAGACGATTCATCTTCATGACAACAGGATACAGGCATAATTAGGTGGCACAGGCGTCCCGCCTGTGAAGCTCGGCCGCGGCTCGATGCCGCGGTCGAGCATGGTTGGGAGCCCGCCGCGCGACCGTATCGCTAATCATGGCCTTGAGCCATCATCAGCGATCACAGGCGGGACGCCTGTGCCACTGTTCTATTGAGACTGCCTCGCGGTTCCAATCATCTCCGCGAGCCGCTCTAATCCTGCGACGAGGTTCTCCCTGGGTGGCCCGAAGGAGAAGCGCACGTAGCCTTTCAGGTACGATTCGCCTTCGCGCATGCCGTGCGGGTTGACATCGAAGTATTCACCCGGCACCGTGAGCACGCGATGCTGGAACGCACTCCGCATGAAGCCCAGGCCGGAGTTCAGCGGCGGCGGCAGGTCCTCGACACACCCCCACGCATAAAACGTGCCAGTGGGGCAGGCGTCGGTGGGGCAGGCATCCCGCCTGCCATCCTTCCCGTTCCCCATGGCCGGAAATCGAACTCCCAGCGCCGCCAATCGCTCCACCGTGATCCTCTGCTTCTCGGCGAAGTGCGCCCGCACTGCTTGTGTCTCCTGATCCGCGCGCCCGGGTTCGAGCACTTCTATCGCCGCCCTTTGAATGGGCCGCGACGGTCCGCCATCCAGAAAACTCCCCGCTGCCGTTAGCGTACGAATCACATCGCGCGGCCCGACCACCCATCCAATCCGCCAGCCGGGGTAGCGGAAGCACTTGGTCAGACCATCGAAGAGTATCACACGGTCTTCGTTGACGTCATCGACGAACGCCGCGGCCGAGACCGGGCCGGAGTGTTCTGCGCGCGCACTCCTCCTCCCTCCCAGGGAGGGGGCCGGGGGGTGGGTCGTGCGTTGCGACTTTGCAGCATCCGCACCCACCCCCTTGCCCGGTTCGACTGAGCTCACCGAAGTCCCTCCCTCCCGGAGGGAGGGGGAATAGACATAATGCGAATAGAACTCATCGAACAAAAGTGTCATGCCGCGCTCGCGTGAAAGCTCTAGCCACGCGCGCAGGTCATCGCCCTCTATCACCACGCCGGTGGGATTGCAGGGATTGCTGATGAGCAGCGCATCGATCTCATCTTCTTCAACCCGCGCCCGCAGGGCTTCGGGGTCGATGCGGAAGCCATGCTCCTCGTGGAGTTGAATCCACGCCGGCTCGATGCGGGGGAACGCGTTCAGCAGGTCCTCATATGCAGTGTAATCCGGCGTGAAATAGCCCAATCGCTGGGCGCTGAGCGCGGTGGCGCAGCGCGACAGCGCCAGCCGGCCCCCCGAAGCCACCGCTACATTCTCGATCGTGTAATGCGATGACTTGCGGTCGCGGTAGAGGCGGTTGTAGTGCTCCGCGATGCGCGTGCGCAGCTCCTGCAATCCCTCCACCGGACCATAGGCATGGTCGGCGGGATCGATCTTCAGCGCATCGAATCGCGGCGGCGCGCCGGGAATGTTTCCAACCTCGGGTTGCCCCTGGCCGAGGTTCGACCACGAGGAATCGCCCATGCGATAGCCGTGATTCCGCATCGCCTCATCGTTGACGCGGATGACGCCCATGAAGGGCAGGTTGCGGAACGCGGAATCAGGCAGCGGCATCGTGCGTGTGGTCATGATGAGGTGGTCAGTGGAGAGTGATGAGTGAACAGATGCACGCTGAGTGCGACAGTTTAGCGGTGTGTACTTCTCCCCCTCCCTCTGAGGGAGGGGGTCAGGGGGTGGGTGTGATCGAGAAATGCCCGAGCGCCCGACCCACCCCTCACCCCTCCCTGGAAGGGAGGGGAATTCAACGGACGCTTCGTATCAAACGAAACCGCTCTAAGCGACCTTACGTAAATGCGTGTTGGTCCTGTATGCCAGAGACAGTGCGGTCTCCGGGTGTTGTTGCAGTTGCGCCAGAGCCCCGTGAATCGCGGCTTCGAGCGTTT
>Ga0326597_10001797_pt1 | contig 33350 bp, 24 predicted proteins | sample RVTome_12_FD_203789 | JGI IMG/M metagenome (GOLD analysis project Ga0326597, IMG submission 203789) | Soil microbial communities from uranium-contaminated site in the Upper Colorado River Basin, Wyoming, United States - RVT100D185 | ecosystem: Environmental > Terrestrial > Soil > Contaminated >...
CGAGATCAACAGCGACGACTCGGAATCGCGCCCGGCGCTCTCTCCGGACGGGCTCTACCTGGTGTTCGTGGCGGGCCGCCCGGGCCTGAACCAGGACCTGTACCTCTCCGAGCTGGTGGACGGAGAGCCCCTGCCCGCGCGCCCGCTGTCGCTCCTGAATTCTCCCGGCGACGACATCGCGCCCGCGTTTGCCGGCGACCGGCTCTATTTCGCATCCGACCGGACGGGCGGGGCGGGCGGTTTCGACCTGTACGTCAGCCGCTATCACCAGGGCGCCTTCGACCTTCCCGAGGCGCTCGGCGAGAGCCTCAACACGGCGGCCGACGAATGCGATCCGGCCCCGATCCCGGGCAGTCGCGCGCTGGCCTTCGCCTCCAACCGGTTGCGCGGCCGGCGGAGCGACTTCGACCTCTACCTGGCCGCGCCCTCCAATATGGATGCACCGGAGCAGGACGCCTACCGGATCGAACCGCTGGCTCCGGTCAACTCGCCGTTCGACGAACGCGAACCGGCCTTTGCCAGGGACGGCGTGACCCTGCTGTTCGCCTCCGACCGCGAGGACTCGCAGGGCGGTTTCGACCTTTTCCGCTCGATCCGCTCGATCGGGGACCAGGGCGTGTTCCTGCCGCCCATGCCGCTCCTGGGCGTCAACTCGAGCGCCTCGGAACGCGGGCCGATGCCGAGCGCGGACGGCTTCAGCCTGATGTTCGCGATGGAGGGGAACCGCGACGACTTCGATCTGTACCGGGCCCGTTCGCTCGAGCTGTTCCGCGTGCCGGGCCGGCCGATCGGCTGGATCGATCTGCTGATCCTGCTCTCCTTGCTGCTGGTGGCGCTGCTGGCCTTCCTGGCGAAGCGCTGGGAATCGCTCGACGTCCTCTACAAATGTTTCCTGGTGGCCCTGCTCTTGCATCTGCTGTTGCTGTGGTACTTCCAGCGCGTCCTGGTGGAAGGCGAGCAGATCGACCTGCCCGGCCGGGATGCGCTCTTTCACGTGAAGATCGCGGCTTCCCGATCGAACGACGCGGCGCAACGGGAGCGCGGCGGCCGGCTCGAATCGGAGCGGGCGGAAACGAGCCCGGGGACTCCCGGCCGCTTCGAAACAGAGCTCGAGGCGAGCCGCCCCACCTCGGCCCCTGCGAGCGCACTGACTCGTGCCCGGCGTCCGGTTGAAGCGGGTCCCGAGCGTGCCGCCGATCGGGCCGCGGCGGAGAAGGCCGCAGTCCGGCCGGAAGTGGCCTATCAGGATCAGGCGCCGGCGGGCGAGCGCAGGACGGCGGCCGCCCGGGAACTGAGTCTGGGTTCGCCCGGCTCCGCGGCCGCTCCCGCGCGCTCCGCGGCCGGTGCGCCCGAGCGCGCCGACTCGAACAGCCTCGCGCTGCTTCTGACCTCGTCGCGAAGCTCCGGCCCGTCCCCGGCCCGGCTGGCGCGATCCGAGCGCGCCGAGCAGGACCTGAGGGAGGCGCCGCCGGCGAAGTCCGAAGGAGCCGCGCTGCCGTCTGAGTCCGGAGGGGTGGCGCATGCCGCAACGGATCTCGAGGATGGCGAGACCTTCAGCGCCAGGAGCGAGGCCGCGGTGTCCACCTCGGCGGCGCTCGTGCCGAGTCCGGCCAGCGCCGCGCCGGACCGATCCGAAACCGCGGCGGGGCTGCCCGGCCGGTTCGAATCGCTGGCCCGTGAGCTGCTCGACGGAGAGCTGTTGATTCCAGCGGGACGGGCGGAGCCGCCCGCCTTCGCCGGACTCGATCTGCCCGCGGACCGCGGCGATTCGGGCAAAGACGTGCCGCCCGAGCGCGAGAGCTTCGGCGGCGCACCGCAAGACGGCGAGATCGAACTGCCCGCGGTCGCCCTGAATGACGGCGCCGCCCTCGATCCGGCCCTCGGGGCCAAAGCTGGTGGAACCGCAAACTCGGCACACGCCGGCGACGCGTTGGCCCAGTTGATCCCCGCCGCGGGTCTTGCGCCGGCGCGCTCGAAGAGCCCGGCTTCCGGCCCGAGCCGGCTGCAGTTCGATCCCGCCTCCACCGCTCCCGGTTCGCCGGCGCCGGCGCATGCGCCGATCATGGAGCTCGGCCAGCCGCCTCTGGCGGGCATCGAACGCCCAAGGAAACTGGAACATACGCCGTACAGGAACCGCTTCGGCGCCGAGAAACAGAAGGCCATCCAGTTGCACGGCGGCAGCGCGCAGACCGAGCAGGCCGTGGCCCTGGGCCTGCAGTATCTCGCCGGCCTCCAGAATGGCGCGGGTTTCTGGGGGGATGAAGACGAGTACGAGGAGAAGTACGGCTACGTGTGCATCGGCAAGAGCGCGCTCTGCCTGCTGGCCTTCCTGGGCGCCGGACACTCGCCCGGATCGAACACGGAGTATGCGGGCGTGACGCGCCGGGCGGTCGACTTCCTGCTCGAGGTCCAGGACGAGGCGACCGGACACTTCGGCTGGACCTCGGCCTACAGCCATGCCATCGCGACGTATGCGCTGGCCGAGTGCTTCGCGATCACCAAGGAGGAACGGCTGCGGCGGCCGCTTCAGCGAGCCGTGGCCGAGATCGTGCGGCACCAGAATCAGAGCCGCGACCCGCGCAACGCCGGTGGTTGGGGTTACTACAATCCCGAGGGACCGCACTTCGACTCCTTTGCAAGGGTCTCGGTCACGAGCTGGCAGGTGATGGCGCTCGAGTCGGCGCGGCTGGGAGGCCTCGCGGTCGAGGATCAGGTCTTCGCGCGGGCCGGCCAGTTCCTGCGCAACGCCTTCGATGAACGCCGCGGCTACTTCCGTTACAACCACGATCCGAGCCGCCTGAATTCGGCCTACCGCACGTTGCCGGCCTCGACCCCGGCGGCGTTGTTCGCGCTCTCGCTGATCGGCGACGACATCACCGATCCGGCGTTCCAGCGGCCGCGAGAGTACGTGCTCGAGCGCGCCCCCCGCCGGTACCGATGCGAGAGCGAGCGCGCATTCGTGTTGAACGCGTCGGGCAACCTCTACTTCTGGTACTACGCCAGTCTGTCCATGTTCCGCTGCGGCGGACAGGAGTGGGAGACCTGGAACCAGGCCATGAAGCGCACGCTGCTGCCGTCCCAGGAGAAGGACGGATCGTGGAAGCCGATCTCGCCGTACGCCGAACGGGCAAGGGACACGAATCGCGACCGGGCCTACACCACCGCCATGTGCGTGCTCAGCCTGGAGGTCTACTACCGCTACTTCACTCCGCTCTTGCAGGTCAAGTGACCGCTCGAACCTGTGGCCATTGGAGAGGGCGGGCTTGTTCGAGAGGGTGAAAGTCGTACCCTGTGCCCTGTTCTGAGTGAGGCGAGTGAGGTCGGGGCGACCCGACGGCGACCCAAGCAGGAGGGCCTTTCGATGGCGGTTCGCTTTGCGGTTCTGGTTTCGCTGGTGTTCATGGGTTGCGCGGGGCCGGCCCCGCTCAAATTCGCGGTGCAGGAGGAGGCCGCCGCCCCGGAGAAGGATCACGATCCCTTCAGCATCGACCTGGGCTACGCCCATACGGGCCTGAGCTTCGGGAACTCGCCGGTCTGGAACGGCATCCGCCTGAACTTCCGCGACCACCAGATCGATCGGATCAACGGCCTGAACGTGACGTTCTGGAAGCCGGGGCGGGTCAAGGGATCGAACATGACCGGCATCGCCGCCGGCCTGTACGGCCCCGCCGCCGGTGACCTGACCGGGATTTCGCTGGGCGGGATCGCGACGGTCGCCGAGGGCGACCTGACAGGCATTCACGCCGCGGGTCTCTCCACCGTGGCGGAGGGCGATTCCACGGGCATCAGCGCGGCGCTGATCGCGGACGTGGCCGAGGGCGACTTGACCGGCATCCACGCGGGCGGCCTGATCGCGGTCAGCAAAGCCAACATGACCGGAATCGGCGGGGCGCTGATCGCCACGGTGGCCACCGACGACATGTGCGGCGTTCACCTGAGCGGCCTGACGACGTTCTCGAGCGGCCACATGACCGGGATCCATGCCGGCGGTCTGGCCACGGTCGCGGCGGGCAACATGATCGGCGCCAACCTCTCGCTGCTCGGCACGATCGCGATGGGAAGGCTGATCGGCATCAACGTGGGCGGACTGGCGGTTGTCGCGGGCGACGGCATCTTCGGTCTCAGCGGCGCCCTGACCCGGATCGCGTCGGGTTCCGACATCACCGGCATCACGCTGGCCGGCCTGAGCATCGAGGCCGGCGAGGGCTGGGCCGCGGAGATGAAGGTCAAGCCCCCGCTCGACGAAACGGACGACGGCGAAGCACCGGAGATCGAACCGCCGGCGCCGGCGGAAGAGACCGGTGAACCTCCGCGACGCCGCCTGTCCAGCTTGACCGGAATCGCCGGCGCCCTGTTCAAGGTCCGGGCCCACGAGATCAACGCGCTCACGCTGGCCGGCGGAATGACCCAGGCCGATCAGCACAACGGCCTCTCGGTCGCCGCCTACAACCGGATCGACGAAATCCAGAACGGCGTGACCATCGGCGTCTTCAACAGCTCCGAAAGCGTCGAGGGCTTCGGCTTCCAGCTCGGCCTCCTCAACCACATCCCCAGCAACCCCACCTGGGCCCGCTGGCTCCCGATCTTCAACACCCGCTTCTAACGGGTCAGCGCGTACCAGGCTTGGCCCAGCCACTCGTGAATCGCCCAGCGGCTGCGCTCCAGAGCGTTGGCGGACGGGACGAACGCGGCCAGCTCCAGTTCCAGTTCCGGCGTGAAGCCGCAGGGCGCCGGGATCACCTTCAGGCCGGTGGCCTCGAATTCCAGGACGGCGCGGGGCATGTGCCAGGCCTGCGTCACCAGCAGGACGGCGGAGATCCCATCCGCCTTCAGCAGTGCGGCCGAGAAGCGCGCGTTCTCGCGGGTGTTCCGTGATTGCCGCTCGACCCACCGCACGTCCACGCCGAATTCGTTCTCGAGCACCGATTCCATCAGGCCGGCCACCGGCGGTGTGCCGGGATCGAGGATCCCGCCGCTGGTCAGGATCGGAAGGCCGGTGCGCCGCGACAGGGCCGCCCCGTAACGCAGGCGCAGGAGGGTCTTCGGCCCCACCGTCGGTCCCCCGTACTCGAACCCCGCCCGGTCCAGCCCGGCGGACAGGACGACCACCGCCCCCACGCCCCCCGCGCCCCCCGCGCCTTGAAGCGGGGCGGTCTCCGGAAGCGCCCGATGCGTTTGGAGGCCGATCAGCAGCGTATCGGCCACGACCGGCAGGGTGAGCAAAACGAGCAAGCAGGCGGCCGAGGCCAGCAGAGCCCGGCCCAGCCGCGGCCGCCGGCGCCGCAGACAGAGGCCCAGCAGGGCGAGCAGGAACAAGGACAGCGGCGGCAAGGCGACCGACTTGAGCGCGGCTCGAAGCATCTGGGTTCCTCCGTGACGATCGCGAGTAGAATACCTGCACCTGGCCGCGCCTGCTTCTCGGGAGACGTGTATGTCGCTTCGCACCATCCTGCTGGCCTCGCTGTTGCTGCTGGCCCCGGCGCTTCCGGGCTGCCTGTTCTCCAACGTGCAGTTCCCCTTGGATCGCGACCTGGACGCGACCCGGCTCGGCACCAAGGTCGGCAAGTCCTCGCTTCGAGGCTATCTCTGGGCGGTCGCGGTGGGCGACGCGGGCACTCAGGCCGCGGCGGAGGACGGCGGAATCACGGTCATTCGCCACGCCGATCAGGAGATCTTCAGCGTCCTGTTCGGCCTCTACTTCCGCCAGACCACGGTCCTGTACGGCGACTGATGCGACCCGCCAAGCGCCTGTTGCTCCTGCTGGCCCCGCTCCTCTTCACGGGCTGCATCTACCGGCGGACGATCGAGCCGCTCGACGTGCGCTTCGCCGCGACCCCGGTCTACCGGCAAACCGATCAGGGCGGCATCAAGCACTTCAAGTACTTCCTGATCAACTTCCAGTGGGATTCCAACGCCATTGGCAGGATCGCCCGGGAGCACGGCCTGAGCGAGGTGTACTACGCCGACCTCGAAACGCTCAGCATCCTGCGCGTCTGGAACCGTTACACCGTCCACGTCTACGGCCGGAAGTCCGAAGGCGGAACTTCAGAAGCCGGCGAATTCTGCCGATAGCCTCTCTCGGGCCCCTTATCGGAGGTCGGCGGAATGAACAGGATCCAGATCAGCAGACCGAAGGAGGGGGCCGAGACCCTGGTCGCCCAGATCTCGGTGATGCGGGTGCTCCAGATCCTCGAAAAGGTCGCGGCGCTCGAGGGCGGCGATCCGTCGGCCCGCGAGATCGACGAGTTCCTGGATCAGAAGTTCGGCGACATGACCCGCGGGATGCGCAAGAAGATCGAACTGCTGGCCCGGGGACTGACGCCGCCGGAGGACTTCCGCCCCGACGACTGCCTGAAGATCATCGAGCACAAACCCTCGAAGATCACGGTCGAACTCGGTCCAGAGCACGACGACCTGCAAGCCGGCGACCTGATCTTCTACGCCGGCAAGCGCTGGCTGCTGGTCAGCCGTACCGGCCGAGAACTGACCCTCAAGCAGATCTGAGCCAGGCGGACTAGTGGTGTGAGTCAGAAGTACGCGTGCATAGTTCGAGGTCATCGTGGTCAGGGGCAAGGCGCGACGACGACCGCGTATTGGGGGATACGTCGAGGAGGAGCAACACTGCACCTGGCCTCGAGGGGCCGAAATATGTGCGCGTACTTCTGATTCACACCACTAGTTCCAGGCCGGCAGGAACGCGTAACGCTCGGCGTACTCCAGCATCTGCTCGGTGAAGTCGTTCGGGTACTCGATCTGCACGTCGGTGATCACGCCGTCCTGCTGGACCGGCACGAGCCGCGGATTGATGAACCCGGAATAGGCCGCTTCATTCAGCGCGTCGAAGCGCTCGAGCACTTCCTTGTGCAGTTCCGGGTCGACCTTGACGCCGTAGGTCTCGACCAGCCGCTGCCCGGCCTCGAAGTCGCCCTCCGACTTGATGCGCTGGATCTCCCGGAGCAGGTCGCCGAACAAGCCGCGCAGCGCCTCGTAGTCGTTGATCACGACATAGGTCTTGCCGTCCCGCTGCTTGAACTCGATCACCTTGCGGTCCGCGCCCTGCTCATACGCCCACTTCGCGACCAACTGGCGGTTGCGCATGTGGTCCTCCTCGATCTGTTCGCCTGGTTCGAGGCGCCTGAGCTGGAGCAGCAGCCCGTTGCGGATGTAGCCGTTGTACTGCGCCCGACCCACGTCCAGGTTCGGCATCAGACCGAGCTCGACCAGCTTCGGGTCGAGCAGGTAGTACAGCGCCACCAGATCAGCGCGCCCTTCCTCGAGCGTGGAGGAGTAGTTCTTGAGCGTCTCCTTGGGAGTTCCGACGCCTGGGTTGATCTGGCCGGAGGCATGTCCGATGACCTCGTGCATGTCGGTGTGCAGATGGCCGCCCAGCTCGCCGTACTGCTTGGACAGCTTCTGCTCCTCCTTGGTATAGGCGAATTCGGCCAACGCGTTGCCCCGAGCCTGGTTGTAGGCGTTGACGATGTTGCCCAGGCTGACCGACTTGGATCCGTGCTCCTTGCGAATCCAGTTGGCGTTCGGGAGGTTGATCCCGATCGGAGTCGACGGCGAGGAGTCGCCCGACTCCACCACCACGTTGATCGACTTGCCGGTGATGCCCTTGACTTCGGCCTTCTTGTGCTCGGGAAGGAGCGGCGAGTTGTCCTCGAACCACTGCGCATGGTCGGCGATCTTCTGGATGCGCTGGGTCGCCACCGGATCGCGGACCGAGACGACCGACTCGAAGGAGCCGCGGTATCCGAGCGCGTCGTTGTAGACCTCGATGAAACCGTTGACGACGTCCACGTCGGAGGACGTGTCGGCCACCCAGGCGATGTTGTACTCGTCGAAGACGCGCAGATCCCCCGACTCGTAGTACGCGATCAGCAGCTCGAGCGCCTTCCGCTGCGCTTCGTTCTCCGCGACCTGCGCGGCCTTCTTCAACCAGTAGACGACCTTGGACAGCGCCGCGTCGTACATGCCGCCGACCTTCCAGACGCGCTCGACCAACTGTCCGTCGCGCTTGACGAGCTGCGAGTTCAAGCCGTAGGAGGGCGGCCGCGGATCGGACGGGTCGCTCATGGCCGCATAGAACGCCTCCACCTCGGCCTGGTTGACGTCGCGATAGAAGTTCACGGCCGAATCGGCGACCAGATCGGCGCCTTTGTCCTTGTTGACGAGCTTGGCGTCCACGGCGGGATCGAACATGATCGGCCGCAGCTCGTTCAGGAACTCGTCCTGGGTCTGACCGGCCCGCAGCGGGAACCCGGGCGCGGTGGTGGCCCGAACGTACGACGCGAAGGTCTCGAACGAGAAGCCGGGCTTGAACTTGGTGTTCGAGTAGTGGTGATGGATCCCGTTCGAGAACCAGACCCGCTTCACGTACACCATGAAGTTGCGGAAGTCCTCGGTCTCCCGATTGCCGGGGTAGTGCCGCACGATCTGCTCGAGCGTCCGCTTGATGGGCAGGTTGTAGCGATACTTCTGGTCGTAGATGATCTCCCGGCCGGAGAGCGCGGCCTCATAGAGGTAGTAGCAGAGCTTCTTCTTCTCCAGATCGAGCTGCTCGAATCCGGGCACCTGATACCGCAGGACGCGCAGGTCGGCGAACCGATCGGCCTCGTACTCGAAGGCGCTCGAGCTGTCCTTCTCGAACAGCGCGGAGAGAGTGCCGCAGGCGGGCAGCACCACGGCCACGAGGAGAAGCGAACCAAGCCAGGCTCGAGTGGGGAGGCGTCCTGCTGTCATGAGGGTCCTTTCTGGGCCGCTTGGGCCAAGCGATGCAAACCGCACAAGTCTTGCGCTCGGCAAGGGCGGGGTCAAGCATCGCGGGCGCTTGCCGGCAGTTTGTCAGGGGGCGGTCTGGCTCAGGGCATTCGAGGCCGAGTACTCCGCCGGCCCCGCCGGATCCTGGATCCAGAACTGTGCGTAGAGCGTCAGCCCGGGCGGCGGACTGCACGCCACCGTCGTCTGGAAGGAGATCGCGCCGGTGGCGCTGGTCGGGAGGAGCACTTTTCAGTTCCGCGCGCATCCGGTCGATGAGGAACCTAGCAGGAGGAGTCCGATGTCGATCAAGACCGGCTGGGCAGGGCCTCTGGCCCTGCTTGCACTCTGCGCGCCGCTGTGCGCCCAGGGCACGCTGCACGTGTTTCACGGCGCCGCCGCCGAGGATCGGTTGGGGATCTCGGTTCAGGGCGCCGGCGACGTGAACGGGGACGGCTACGGCGATCTGATCGCCGGCGCGCACCAGGCCGATTACGGCGCGTCCAACGCCGGCTCGGCCGAGGTCCGGTCCGGGAAGGACGGCAGCCTGCTCTTCCGTTTCGACGGCGCCGCCTCGGGCGACGCCTTCGGCCGCTCGGTCTCGGGAGCCGGCGACGTGAACAACGACGGCTACGCCGACCTGATCGTGGGGGCGCACCTCTCCGACGCCGGCGGAGCCGACGCCGGGCTCGCGCGCGTCTTCTCCGGGCGGGACGGGAGCGTGCTGTTCACCTTCTTTGGCGACGATCCGGGCGATCAACTGGGGCGCTCCGTGTCCGGCGCGGGCGACGTCGACGGCGACGGCCACGCCGACCTGATCGTGGGGGCCTATCGGGACGACGACGGCGGAGCGGACGCGGGCAGCGCGCGGGTCTTTTCGGGCGCCAGCGGGCAGGTGCTGTTCACGCACCACGGCGACGCGGCCGGCGATGCGATGGGCTTCGCCGTTTCGGGGGCCGGCGACGTGGACGGCGACGGCTTCGCGGACGTGCTGGCCGGCGCCTTCGGCGACGACGACCAAGGGTCGAGCTGCGGGAGCGCGCGGCTGTTGGCCGGGCCTGCTGGCGCTCCGCTTTCGACCTGGTTCGGCGACGCGGCCGGGGACTGGTTCGGCGCCGCGGTCAGCGGGGGCGCCGACGCCACCGGCGATGGGATACCCGACCTGTTGATCGGGGCCTACGGCGCGGACGCCCAGGGATCGCTGTCGGGCGCGGCGCGGCTGATTTCGGGCGGCGACGGCGCCGTGGCGCGCGATCTTGCGGGAGGGTCGGCGGGCGACCTGTTCGGGATCTCCGTGGCGCTTTCGGGCGATCTCGACGGGGACGGCCGCTCCGAGCTGCTGGTCGGCGCCGAGCGGGATGACGATGGCGGCACCGACGCGGGCAGCGCCAGCCTGTTCTCGGGGGACGGCGGGTTCCTGCTCTTTCGGCTCGACGGAGAGGATGCCGGCGACCGCTTCGGGTTCTCGGTCGGCCCGGCGTCCGACGTGAACGGCGACGGCCGGCCGGACCTGATCGCGGGCGCCCACGCCGACGACGACGGCGGGAGCGGGGCCGGCAGCGCGCGGGTCAGCTCGGGGTCGTGTGGGAGCCTGGCCGGTTTCGGCGGCGGTTGTCCGGGGACCGGGGGAATCACGCCGGCCTTGGGCCTGTCGGGTTGTGCCGTGCGCCTGGGAACGGTGACGCTGTCGCTCGACCAGGGTCCGGGCGGCGCCGTGGCCCAGGTCTTCCTCGGGACACAGTCCGCGCAGATCCCGTTGAAGGCGAGCTGCGTGCTGCTCGTCTACCCAATCCTGCTGTCCTTCCCGCTGCCCCTGGATGGCGCCGGAGGGGCCGAGCTCGACGTCCGGGTTCCCGCGGGAAGCCCGCCCGCGAGCATCTTCCTGCAGGCCTTCCTGCCCGATCCGGGCGCCGGGAGCCACGGCTATTCCGCGACCAACGGGGTGCGCCTGACCCTCGACTGAATCCTCACGAACCGGGGAGACTTCCTCAATCTCGGAGCCGATCCTGGCCGATGCTAAGGGGAAGCCGGGGGATGTTGCACCCCGCTCGCCGAGGGATCCTCTGACATGGCGCCCGTCCTGATTGCCCGCCAGCCGATCATCGACCGCAGGCGAAACACCTTCGGTTATGAGCTGCTGCACCGCTCGGTGGACGGCGGGCAGATCGTCGACGGCGACGCGGCCTCGGCCACGGTGGTCTCCAACGCGCTGCTGGAGATCGGGCTGAATCATCTGGTGGGGACCCGCCGCGCGTTCGTGAACATGACCCGGAACTTCCTCGTGGACGGGCACTACCAGGTGTTGCCGGCCGAGCAGGTGGTGCTCGAGGTGCTCGAGGACGTGGAGCCGGACTCCGACGTCATCTGGGCCCTTCGCCAGGCGCGGGAGGCCGGTTACGAGATCGCGCTCGACGACTTCATCTATGCCGAGCGATTCGACTCCATGCTGGCGCTTGCGGACTATGTGAAGATCGATCTGCGGGCGATGGACGCGGATCGCATCAGCGGGCAGGTCGACCTCGTGCGGCGCCCGGGCCTGCGCCTGCTGGCGGAGAAGGTCGAGACCGTGGAGGAGTACCAACGGTGTTTCGACCTGGGGTTCGATCTGTTCCAGGGCTTCTACTTCTGCACTCCGACCACCATTCGACGCAAGGAGCTGCCGGCCAATCAGCTCGTGCTGTTGCAGTTGCTCGTGCGGCTGCAGGACGAGTCGGTGCGCATCCAGGAGGTGGTCCTCACGATCGAGAAGGACGTCTCGCTCTGCTACATGCTGCTGCGGATGGTCAACTCGGCGCTTTACGCGCCGGTCCGGGAGATCGAGTCGGTCCAGCAGGCGGTGGTCATGCTGGGCAGCCAGACGGTACGCCGTTGCGTCGGCATCCTCTTGATGAGTTCCAATCGGCTCAAGCCCGAGGAACTGATGGTCACCGCGATCCTCAGGGCGCGGTTCTGCGAACTGCTGGCGGCCGACCTTCCGGGGCAGGAGGCGCAGAAGTACTTCACGGTCGGGCTGCTCTCGGTGCTCGACGCGCTCACCGACATGCCCATGCGCGAGGTACTGAAGACGGTTCCGCTCACCGCCGCCGTGCGCGCGGCGATCCTCGACCACGAAGGGGGACCAGGTCAAGCGCTCCGCGCCGTGATGGCCTGCGAGCAGATGGACTTCGACGCCCTGAGGGCGCTGGAGATCGACGAGTCAAACGTCTGGAAGACCTACTTCGAGGCGGTCAAGTGGGCCACGCGCACCCAGAAGGAACTCACGGAAGTCCAGGCCGAACGCGTCTAAGTACCCGTCCAACGTGATGAACTATACCCGGTTCATTTCATCACGTAGCGGAGCAGCGGAGGGAACGGCACCGACGGAAACTGCGGGTGTTCCGTTCCTACTTCTTCGCGCGACCCTCGGCCAGGCGCCGCTCCGCGACGCGGTCGGCGGCTTCGGAGGTCAGGATGTTTTCTTCTTTCGCGGTGGCGAAGACCTCTTTCAGGGCGTGGTAGATGTTGTCGATCCTGGGGAGCACGTTCTCCACGTTGTAGCCGCCCTCGTCGAACTCTCCAGCCACGTTGATGATGCCGCCGCCGTTGATCACGTAGTCGGGCGCGTAGAGGATGCCGCGGTCTTGAAGCGCCCGGGCGTGGGACGGATTCTCGAGCTGGTTGTTGGCGCAGCCGGCCACGATCTTCGTCTTCAGGCGGGGAACCGTGTCGTCGTTGATCGAAGCGCCGAGGGCGCAGGGCATGAACGCGTCGCACTCCACGTCGTAGATCGCGTCGGGAGCTGACGTTTCGGCGCCGACCCGCGTGCGGGCCCATTCCAGGTGGTCCGGGTTCACGTCCGAGGCGACGATCCGCCCGCCCCGCTCCACGATCCACTCGCACAAGGGCCGCGAGACGGCGCCCACCCCCTGCACTGCGAAGACCTTGCCCCGGTAGTCGGCCGAACCGAAGACCTCCTCCAGGCAGGCGTTCAGACCGACCAGCGTGCCCCGGGCCGTGAAGGGCGAGGGGTTGCCGCTGCCGCCTTTCTTCACGCTCCGCCCGCTGACCCAGCGCGACACCTCGCCGACACGGTCCAGATCCTCCTCGGAAATGCCCACGTCCTCGGCCGTGATGTAGCGGCCGTCGAGGTAGTTGATCAGCTCCCCCACCGCGTGCAGCAGCGCGGGCGTCTTGTCCGTGCGCGAATCGCCGATGATCACCGCCTTGCCGCCGCCCAGTCCCGTGCGGGCCACGGCCGACTTGTACGTCATGCCCCTGGCCAGGCGGATCACGTCGTTCAACGCCTCCGCCTCGTTGGCGTAGGTCCACATCCGGAGCCCGCCCAGGGCCGGTCCGAGGACCGTGCTGTGCACGGCGATCAGACCGTGGTAACCCGCATCCCGATCGATGCCCCGCACCACGCACTCGTAACCGTCGACCTTGATTTCGGACACATCCAGCATCAGTTCACCTCGACTCGAGCGGATCTCGCCGCCGACCTCATGTGCCCTATCCTTTTCACGGGACTTCACGTTCACGGGACTTCACGTCCGCCCGTGAAACCCAGGAGTATAACGGTTGCTCACCGCGAAGGAGAAGCACCGATCGATCCCGGCGTCGATTCGCGGTCTGCCCGCAGCTGCCCTGCGGCCGGATCGTGGCGCCGGAAGTTCGCCACGGCGGTCGCGTGCGAGGCGACCACGTAGCAGTACCTGCAGCCGGCCAGGCAGGTGTTGTCCATGCCGATATCCACCGTGGCGACGCAGCGACAGGTGGGCCGGGTCGGTCCCCCGGGCAGATCATGAAGCGTGAGACCGTAGGCCGAGAACAGCTCGGGTCCGGCGCACTGGGAGGGGGGCAGTCCCCACTCCGGGTTGCAGCAGGCCCGCAGCTCCAGACCGTGCCGCGCGGCGATTTCGCCGAGTTCCTCGAGCAAGGCCCGCTCGCGGTCGCCGGCCTCCGGCAGATCAGGGTGGCGCCGGGCCACCGACTTGTGCCGCTTCGGATCGACCGGCCGGTACTTCACGCTGCCGTCCGCCACGCGGCGCACGGTCTTCACGTACGGCTCGACCAACGAGGTGTTGACCACCCGGGTGGAACCCTCCAGCGCCCGGGCGATGGTCCGAAACCGCGCGCGGTGGAACGTCTCGTCGAGCGTCCCCGAAACGACGATCGGATCGTAGCGCCACTGGATGGCCTCGGGGCCGGGCAAGGCCGCGCAGACCGCCCGGAAGTCCGCCAGCGCGTGTTCCAGGCCCGGATTGTGCATCTCCAACGGCGGGCCGTAGCCGTTGATCGTGTACTGGAACGCGTACGGCACGCCAGCCCGCCGCAGCTCGGCAAGCTGCTCCTGGAACCGGCCTGCAAACCGGGTCCAGAACAGGAAACCCGCCAGATCGCCGTCCTCGAGCGAGACCTCTCCTGCCACGCCGAACGAGTTGCGGAAGCGGGCCGAACCGGCCTTTCGCCGCTCTCTGAACCACTCCCCGAAGTAGCGCGGAATGTCGGTCCTGCGGGAGGCGCTGATGATCCGTTTCACACTCGGGTCCTTGGCAGGGTTCCCTGCGCGACGCGCGGAAACCAGGTCGGACGGGGCGCGGGTTCCTTGGCGAGCGCTCGCGGCCGACTTCAATTCTCGTCCCAGTAGTCTAGCAGCACCTGCGCCGCGAGCGCGTTGCCGTCTGCGTTCCAGTGGCTGTCGCGCAGGCGATACAGCCGGCCGGACGGCGCCTTCCGGCGGAACGCCGGCAGCAGATCGACGAACTCGATGCCGCGCTCGCCCAGGAACTCCGCCAGCATGCGCTGCGGGCGGTCGAGGTCGTAGTCCTTAGGGGAAGCCCGCGTGGCGCGCAGCACGGCGTCCCGGACCGCGGGGTCGACCTGGTACTCATCGGGAATGATCAACACGATGAACCGGGCTCCGGTCCCGGTGACCTCGGCCGAAAGCGCCTCCAGCGTCCCGGCCACCCGGTCGAAGAGCGTCCTGAACTGGGGCTCGAGCTCCACCAGGGTGAGCGACATCCGGCGGGACTCGATGCGCAGATAGGCGTCCGGAGTCATGGTCGGGAGCTCCGGATCGAACTGGTCGCGATAAGCGACGAGCTCGTATCCGCCGCGCCGCCCGTCCGGTGCGGCCGGCGCGGCCGGCGCGGAGTGGAAGTTCGACCGCCCTTCGGTTCCACGCGAAAGCCGCAGGAGGTTGCGTGCCAGTCGGTAGGTGACGCAGAACGAAGCCACCCGGTCGCCGAAGGTGTGAGGAAACAGGCGCGCGAGTTCGCCCTGGGCCTCGATGAAGTCGTTGCCCACGAAAAAACCGAGAACCACGGCGTCGGCCTCCAGCGAAGCTCCCTCGAGCTGCCACAGGCGTAGCTGGAACTGCGTCTCCGTGGCCCCCACTCCGAGCCTCAGGACCTCGACCCGGCCATCCCGGCGCTTCGAGAGCCCGTCCTCGAGCAGGGTGGGCCAGTGTTGCGGGTGGGGCAGACCTCCGGAGCCGAAGGTGAACGAATCACCCATCGCGAGGACCCGATAGCTTCCGGGTTCCTTGCGGGTCGAATACTCCTTGGTGCGAAACGAGCGGGAGTTCAGCACGAATCCGGCGAACTCCTCGTAGGGCCGGTACCCGAGGGGGCTCTGGTTCAGCAGGGCCGGAAGCGAATCGATTTCCTGAAAGCGCGCCGGAGTGGTCGGCTCGTAGAGCAGCGTGCGCAGGCTCGCGTTGTGGGGCCGCAGCAGGCGCAGGGCGACCTCGGAGACCGCCAGGACCAACGCGAGCTGCAAGAGCGCGAAGACCAGCAGGCGCGCGACTTTTCGGGGGCCCAATCTCCAGCTCGGGCAGCTCAGGCAGCTCAGGCGGCTCACGGATGTCTCCCAGACCGCGCGGCCCGGCGAAAGGAGAGCCGGACCGGGATCTGCCGGGAGGATTCTAGGGTCCTGATCCAGAACTGCGCGCGCGGATTCGCGATCAATCGAGTTGGCGGCCGAGCTGCAACGGCGGATGGGTCGATACGACGAATTCCGGGCAACGCGCAGATCCGCTGCAAGGGCCCGCGCAAGAATAACTTCCCATTTTGGACGAGCAATCGTCGTTCCTGGCAAGGCGCGACGACGACCGTGTATTCGAGATACTCCAAGGAGGAGCAACACAGCCAGGGACGGCGAGGGCCGGCCAAAATGCGAAGTTATTCTTGAGCGGGTCCCAAGGGCCCGGCCGAGCGTTGCACAGTCGTTCGACGGGCTGCTAGGCTGATCGCGGAGAGCACCGGCGCATGAAAACAATAACGGAGGAACGGTTCTGTCGGAACGTCGGGCGCGCCCGTTTCGGCGGGAAGTCCGCTCCGCGATGAGCCCGCGCGGAGATCAGCCTTCGCACGAGGCCGGCGCGACCGGAGTCCACCCGGCGAGCGCCGCGCTGGTCGCGGCCGTCGTTGGAGCGTGCACCTTCCTGACCTTCGCCGGCGTGCTCCGAAACGGGTTCGTCGATTTCGACACGATCGACTACGTGCTCGAGAACGAGCACATCCGCTCGTTCAGCGCAGAGAATATCCGTTGGATGTTCCAGCGGGCGCATTCGGGGAACTGGCACCCGCTGACCTGGCTGTCGCACGCGCTGGACTACCGCTGGTACGGCCTCGAGCCGCGCGGGCACCACCTGACCAGCCTCCTGATCCACACGCTGAACGCGATCTGCACGTTCTGGTTGTTCCTCCTGATCGCCCGGCGGGTGCCCGTGCTCGGACGCCGGGCGCTGCTCGCCGCGGGAATCGGCGCGCTGCTGCACGCCGTTCACCCGCTGCGCGTGGAATCGGTGGCCTGGGTCGCGGAGCGCAAGGACGTGCTCTGCCAGTTCTTCTCCTTGATCACGTTGATCTTCTACCTGCTGGCCGCGGGCAGGAAAACGCCGCGCGGGCGCTTCGGCTGGCTGCTGGCAGCGCTGCTGGCGTTCGGCCTGGCGCTGATGTCCAAGCCGATGGCGGTCACGCTGCCGGTCGTCATGCTGATCCTGGATGTCTTCCCCCTGGGCCGCATCCGGATCTCGACCGCCCTGCGTCTGCAAGGCGGCGTCCGGCCGCTCCTACCGGTGGTCGCCGAGAAGCTGCCGTTCCTGGCGATGGCCGGCGTCATGTGCGCGGTGACCGTCTGGGCGCAGCGCACCTCGAGCGCGATTGCGACCGTCGGGATGATCGACTTCGGAACGCGAGCGGCCAACGCGCTGATGGCCCTCGTGTTCTACTTCGGCAAGCTGCTGGTCCCGGTGAACCTCTCGCTGTTCTACGAGGTCCTGCCGATCCGGGCCCTGCGCGGCCCGGTCGGCTCCGGCATGACGGCCGCGCTCGTGCTCGCTCTCGTCTGGTTTTCGGTCCGCGCCTGGCGCCTTGGACGCAAGCACTGGCTGGTCGCGCTCGCGTTTCTGCTGGTGACGATCAGCCCGGTGATCGGGCTGGCCTTCGTCGGCTGGGCCGGCGCGGCGGACCGCTACACCTACATGCCGTTCCTGCCCTACTTTGCCCTGGCTGGCTTCGGGCTCGCGGGTGGTCTGGCCGGCGCGGCCGGCGCCGCCGGCGAAGGGCGCCGGCTCATCCGGGCCGGTCGTGCCTTCGCGGTGCTGCTTTTGGTCGCGACCCTCGGCTGGCTGACCGTCGAACGGGTCAAGGACTGGCGTTCGAACCTGACGATCTGGGAAGCCGCGGTGAAAGCCGATCCGGATTGCTTCGAGAGCCACGTCTTCCTGGGTCTGGCGCGCAAGAAGGTGGGAGACGTGGCCGGCTCGATCCGGGCCTACGAGCGCGCCCTATCGATGCGGTCCGCGGCCGAACGATCGGCGGTCGTGAGCAACTACCGCCGGGCCGGCCGGGTCAGCATTTACGGAGTCGTCTACCTCTCGCTGGCCGACAGCCGCTCGAAGGTCGATGACAAGGACGGCGCGATCCGCGACTACCTGCGAATCCTCGAGGAGCGCATCCCTGTCGCGGTCAAGCCGGCCGCGATCTACTACCAGCTCGCCGATCTCTTTCACCGCAAGCAGAGCTTCCAGCAGGCCCGGCGCGCCCTCGAAGAGGCCCTGCAGCTGGAACCGGGTCTTCCCGACCCGCTCAGGCTCCGCGCGGCGCTGGCGAAAGCGCCGCGGTAGCCCGGTGCGGTTGGCGTGGCCACGTGGCGGCGCGCGCTCCCCGTGACTTGAACGGCCGTCCACCCCAAAGTACCTTGAACGCCGTTCCGTACCGTGCGCTCATGTGGTGCATGCCGGCGGCGCATTGTGCATCCGAATGGAGTCATCGACCGAGCAGGCCCGGGGCGTGACGGATCCAGCCTCCGCGGGCGCACATTCGAAGCGGGCGCTCATCGCGGTCGCGGTCGTCCTGTCGTGCCTGCTGCCGTTCCTCGGCAAGGCGTTCAATGTCGACGATCCGCTGTTCCTCTGGGCGGCGCGCCAGATCCAGACCCGGCCGGCGGACTTCTTCGGCTTCGCGGTCAACTGGTACGGCTACACGCTGCCGATGGCGGAGGTCACCATGAACCCGCCGCTGACCAGCTACTTCATCGCCCTCGTCGCCGGGCCGTTCGGCTGGAGCGAGGTCGCCCTGCACACGGCCTTCCTGATTCCCGCGGCGGCGGCGGCGTTCGGCACCTACGCCCTCGCGGCCCGCTTGACCGAAAAGCCCCTGCTCGCGACCCTGCTCGGCCTGCTGACGCCGGTCTTCATCGTCTCCAGCACGAGCGTGATGTGCGACACGATGATGCTCGCGTTCTGGGTCTGGGCGATGGTCTTCTGGATCCGGGGCCTGAAGGAGGAGCGCGCCTGGCTCCTGGCCGTCTCGGCCCTGCTCATGGCGGCCTGTTCGCTGACCAAGTACTTTGGCATGACGCTGGTGCCGCTGCTCGCGGTCTACGCGCTCATCGAGCGGCGCAGCCTGAGAGGTTGGATCTGGCACCTGCTGATCCCGTTGTCGATCCTGGCCGCCTATCAGTACGCGACCGCCGCCCTGTACGGCAGGGGGATGCTGACCGACGCCGCCTCCTATGCGACGCAGGTCAATGTGCAGCTCGGCAGGGCTCCGTTCTCGCAAGGCCTGATCGGCCTGGCGTTCATCGGCGGAAGCGTTGCCACGAGCTTGTTCTATCTCCCGCTGCTCTGGTCGCGCCGCGGGCTGGCCGCGCTCGCGCTTCTTGCGGCCTCGCTCCTGGTCCTGCTCCTGATGACGGGCATGTTCGGGAACAGCGAGCTGAAGGACGCCACCGGCATTCGCTGGCCGTTCGTGCTGCAGATCGTGGTCATGACCACCGGCGGCGTGAGCCTGCTGGCCCTGGTGTTCGCGGAACTCTGGAAACGGCGGAGCAATGACGCCCTGCTCCTGTTCCTGTGGATCCTGGGCACCTCGCTCTTCGCCTCCCAGATCAATTGGACCGTCAACGCCAGGAGCCTCCTGCCGATGGCGCCGGCCGCCGGGATCCTGCTGGCGCGAGGTCTCGATCGACGCTCTCCTGCCGCGGCCACCGCTTCTCCGCGGCGGAGGTTCTGGCCCTTGATTCCCGCGCTGGCGATCGCGATGTCCGTCGGCTGGTCGGATTTCCGCTGGTCGAATGCGTCGCGCGACGCGGCCCGGGCCCTGGGCGAGAAGCTGGGGCAAGGCTCCGGGACCCTGTGGTTCCAGGGGCACTGGGGATTCCAGTACTACATGGAGGCCTTGGGATTCCGGGCGGTCGACTTCCGCGATCTCCAGCTGAGCCGCGGCGATCGCATGGTGGTTCCGCTCAACAACACGAACGTGGATCCGGGCGTGGCGAAGAGATTCCGGCTGCGGGGCTTCCACGAGGCCCCGGTCTGCGGCTGGCTGTCGACCTTGAACACCGGCGTGGGAGCGGGCTTCTACTCGCACACGATGGGGCCGATCCCCTACGTCTTCGGCGCGATCCCGCCCGACCGGTACGCGATGCTCGATCTGTACTGAACGACTCGGGCGGCCAGCAGCCCGTCGAAAAAATGGGCCATGCACAGCCGAGGCCATCGTGGTCGAGATCAAGGCGCACAGGACGAGGCGTATTGGTGGATACGGCGAGTTCTGTGCAACGCGGAGATCGGCCGCGAGGGGCCGGCTGGGCGTTGCACAGTTTTTCGACGGGCGGCTATTCGCCGAGGTACCCGAGCGCCTTCAGGGCCTCGATCTCCCCGGCGGAGAGGTCGAGCGCCGTGCCGCTCTGTCGCGGCCGTGCCGCCCTGATCTCCGCGTTGAGGATCACTTCCATCTTCCGCAGCACCTCGGGTCTGGAGTCGTTCAGGCTCACGAGCTCGCCTGGATCGGCCTCCAGGTCGAAAAGGGTCTGCGAGGGAGTCGGCCCGATCCGCCGGATGAGTTTCCAGCGTCCCACGATCACCGACCGGAAAGCCTCGCCGGTGCCGAAGAAGTTCGTCTCGGAGTAGATCGGCCGGAGGCCCCGAGCAGCCTCCGGGGCGAAGACGTCGCGACCGCGGTGGGCGGCGACCGGCTCGGCGCCCGCGTTCCCGCCGGCACCGGTCAGACCGAGGAGCGTGGGCAGGAGATCGACGTGGCAGACGCGGTCCTGGCGCCGGCCCGGTTCGATGCCGGGGCCGGCGATGATCAGGGGGACCTGGATCAGGTCGCCGAAGAGATTCTGTTCGTGGGCGAAGTAGAACCCGTGCTCGCCCATCGCTTCCCCATGGTCCGCCGTGAAGACGATCACGGTGTTGTCCCTGAGCCCCTCCCGCTCGAGGAAGTCGAGCACCCGCGCGAACTGGCTGTCCAGGAACGCAACCTCGCCGTCGTAGCGCGCGCTGTAGTAGGCCACGTCCCGGCGGTTGCCGATGACCTGGTAGCGCGGGATGCCGTGGCGGCCGAAATTCGCGTCGAGCACCGGCAGCGTCCGCTCGTCGCCTTCGTAGTGCTCCGCGGAGGGAACGAAGTCCTCAGGCGGCGTGTAGGGTCCGTGGGGATCCTGATAATGCAGCCAGGCGAAGAAGGGCCTGCCGGGCGAGCGAGAATCCTTCAGCCAGGCGAGCAAAGCGTCCGTGGTCCGATCGGCCGTTCGCTCCTGGACCAGGGATCGGTTCTGCTCCCGGTCGGGCAGATTGGCGTCGTAGCGGTCGAACCCTCGCCCGAACCGCATCCGCGGCCGGAGATTGTAGTTCGAGACGAAGGCCGAGGTGCTGTAGTCCGCCCGCTGAAAGACCTGCGCCAGGGTGTCGCTCGACCCCGCGAGCGCGTGGGCGTTGGTGAGGACGCCCGCTTCGGACGGGTAGAGGCCGGTCAGAACGCTGGCCAGGGCCGGCGCCGTGGAGGAGGCGTGGGCGGTGCAGTTCTCGAAGAGCACCCCGCCGGCCGCCAGCGCATCGATCGTGGGCGAGACCGGGACGGGATACCCGTAGCTCTGCAGCCGGTCGGCGCGCAGCGTATCGACCGTGACCAGCAGGACGTTCGGCCGGCTGTCCCTGGAGCAGGCGGACAGCGCCGCCGCCAGAACCACGCAAAACGTCGCCTGCTCGACGAAACCCGGTCTGGTCCTCGGCTTGATCAGTGAATCCGTCCTCTCTTCGTTGAGCCCACGTCGAGCCCATGTCGCGCTGGAATGCGCCGGCCTGGCGAGCCACGGGAGGATAGGCGCTCCAGGGTGCCCGGACAACGTTCCGCACCCGCGGCGGCACCGGAGAGTGGCGCCGGCCCGCCCGCGACCATAGTCTACCGCCATGAGTCCATCAGAACGATCCGTCGGCGCCAAGCTCTCCGTGATGATGTTCCTGGAGTTCTTCGTGTGGGGTTCATGGTACGTCACCGTGGGCAACTACATGCAGGCCCATGATATGGGTGACAGCATCTACTGGGCCTACACGGTCGGGCCGCTGGCCGCGATCGTCTCGCCGTTCTTCCTCGGGATGGTGGCCGACCGCTACTTCTCCACCGAGAAGGTGCTCGGCGTGATGCACCTGCTGGGCGCGGCCGCCATGTTCCTGGTGCCCTCGACCGAGGGCTCGGGGCTCTTGATCGCTCTGCTCTTGATCCACATGCTCTGTTACATGCCGACCCTGGGTCTCACCAACACCCTGGCATTCCACAATATCCAGAACCAGGAACGGCAATTTCCGATCATCCGCGTGTTCGGCACCCTGGGCTGGATCGCCGCCAACATCGTGGTCAGCAAGTGGCTGCATGCCGACCGCGAAGCGGTGCAGTTCTACGTCACCGGCGGCGCCGGCCTGGCGCTGGGTCTGTACAGCTTCGCGCTGCCGCACACGCCGCCGCCCGCGCGGGGCAGGACCATCAGAGTCGGCGAAATCCTGGGCCTGGACGCGTTGAAGCGGCTGTCCAGCCCATCCTTCCTGGTGTTCCTGGTCTGCTCGTTCCTGATCTGCATCCCGCTGGCGGCCTACTACAACTATGCGCCGTTGTTCGCCGGCGCGGTGGGATTCGACGACCCGGCCTACAACCTGTCGTTCGGCCAGATGGCCGAGGTCCTGTTCATGCTGATCATGCCGCTCTGCTTCCGCCGGCTGGGCGTCAAGTGGATGCTCTCGATCGGCATGGCGGCCTGGGTCGTGCGCTACGGGCTGTTCTCCGCCGCCGCCACCGACGGCGTGATGTGGATGGTGATGACCGGCATCCTGCTGCACGGCATCTGCTACGACTTCTTCTTCGTCACCGGCCAGATCTACACCGACCAGCAGGCCTCGCCCGAGATCCGCGGTCAGGCCCAGGGCCTGCTCGTGCTGGTCACGCAGGGGCTCGGCCTGTTGATCGGCGCCCAGGTCGCCGGCTGGCTCTACAACCGGCTGGTCTCGGGCGAAGGCGAGGCGTTGCGCCAGAGCTACCGCGTCTTCTGGCTGGTGCCCTGCATCATGGCCGGCGTGGTCCTGGTCGTGTTCGCGCTCGCCTTCCGGGATCGCACCGTTCGCAACAGGTCGGAAAGTTAGGGCCCGTCCGCGAATGAGTGCTCTGTTTCGGCGAGCAATCGTCGTTCCTGGCACGGCGCGACGACGACCGCGTATTCGAGATACGCCGAGGAGGAGCAACACAGCCAGGGACGGCGAGGGCCGGCGCAACAGAGCACTTATTCGCGGACGGGTCCTTAGTCGGCCTCGTCCGGCAGCAGGCACAGCAGGCGCCGGAAGACGTCCGGCTCGGAGTCCTTCAGGTCCCGCCGGCACTCCGGATCCGCATCGAGGTCGAACAGGCGCCGGATCGGGCCGCTCTCCCCCGGCACGTGAATCAGCTTGTAGGGCCCCTGCCGCACGGCGAAGCACTTGGTCGCGACGAGCTGCTGCAGGTAGCGGTCGCGGACCACCAGGCTGTCGTCGAAGTCCGGATCGAAGAAGGTGGCGTCGTCGAAGCGCGGAAACTGCCGGGCCTGCTCGCCCGGCCGAAGATCGGGAACCGGCTGGCGATAGAGCAGGTAGGAGGTCTCGAGCAGCACCGACTCCGGCGCCTCGCCGGTGGTCAGGTCGAGCCCCTCGAAACTCGAAGGTACCTCCAGCCCCAGCCAGGAGCACCAGGTGGGCGCCAGGTCGAACGAACGCACCAGCCGCTCCTCGCGAAACCCCCGCGGCACGCCCGGCCCCGCGAAGATCGCCGGCACGTGGTTCGCCTGATCGCCGCCGAACAGCGTCACGCCATGTCCCAGGGTCGTGCCGTGCTCGTACAGATCGTCGCCGTGATCGCTGAGCACCCCGACCACGGTGTGATCCAGCAAACCCCTTCTCGAGAGATGCGCGACGATCGACCCCACCTGGTCGTCGAACTCCCGCACGCAACCGTCATACAGCGCGATCAGATGCTGCCGCTCCGCTTCGGTCAGGTCGTGATCGAAGCCGCGCTGGATCATGTCATCGATGTCGAAGTCGATCCGGAAGCGATTGCGTCCCCGGTAGTCCGGATCGGTGAAGGCCTGGTAGTACGGGTAGGTCGCGCTGTACGGCAGGTGCGTGCCGTGATACTGGATCAGCAGGAAGAACGGCCGGTCGCCCGCCGCCAGGTCATCGACCGCGCGCTTCGCGCGGCGGGTCAACTGCGGAGCCGCGCGCGTCAACGACACCCGGTCGAGCTCGGGACACAGCAGCCGGCCGAGCGGATTGTCCAGGAACGAAAGCGCCAACAGGTGATTGGTGAGGGCGACCTCGGCGATCAGCGCCTTCCTGTTCTGGACGTCCGAGACATCGACCTGCTCGAAACCCATATCGATCAAGCGGAAGCTGGTGCCGCACCAGCCGCCCACCACCGCGGTGGCGTAACCCTGCTCGCGGAGCCGTTCGGGGAACCAGGTCTGCTCCCGCTCGAGACGCTCGACCAGCCGCCTCGAGGGGAACATGTGCCGCAGTCCGTTGCTCCGCGGATGCGTGGACGAGAGGATCGAAACCCAGGACTCGTGGGTGCTCGCCGTGGGCACCAGGCACTTCCGATAGTTCACGCCGCGCTCCGCCAGCCGATCGATGTGGGGCGAGGTCTCTCGCCGGTAGCCATTGACCGAGAGATGATCGGCCCTCAGCGAATCGGAGGCCAGCAACACGAGATTGGGGCGGCGGTTCGCGCCAGGCGGCGGCTGGAACCACCCGCCCGAACTCAGCAGCCCGATCGCCACCGCGGCCACGGCCAGCACCGACCAGCGCTTTTTCAATCGCCGGGCCCAGAGCAGAAGCGAGAGCATCAGGAGGCCGCCGAAGAGCAGCGGGATCTGCACCGGCCGATAGAACCGTGAAAGCCATTCCGGGCAATGATCGCGGCTCCAGGCCACCACGAAGTGCACCGGCCCAAACAGCAGATGGGTCCCGGAGGTGAGCGTGTAGAGCAAGACCAGCAACACCACGCCGAAGGTGGCCAGGGCCGCCTTCTTCCCCGGCACGAGCGGATGCAGCACCAAGCCGAGCAGCAGTCCAGCCACCAGGTAGCCGGCCAGGATCCGGCCGTAGATCCACAGGATCGAGCCCAGGTGGTGTTCGTAGACGTCCTGGGCGAGCCTGTTTTCCTGCCGGGCGAGCAACGCGATGGAACCCGCCACCGTGACCACGGCGAAGACCAGGGTCACGGTCAGCAGGCACCAGCAGAGAGTTCGACGCAGGGGGACCATCGTCCGGCGATGCTACCGACTGGCCGCGCGCCGCCCTACCCTGGAAACCGGTCTTGACACGCGCGCCGTCCCGGCTACCCTGCGGTGGTCCCGGGGTCTCTGGCACTCGTCGTGCCGGGGCCACGAGGGAAGTGGGTGAGAATCCCACACGGTCGCGCCACTGTGAGCGGTGAGCCGGCTTCTCGAATCTGAGCCACTGGGAGCCCTGCGCTTCTGGGAAGGCGGAGAAGTCCGGCCGGGACCCGCGAGTCAGGAGACCTGCCCCGGGATCGATCTGCGATCACCCTTCGCGCCGGGCGTTCGATTGCGACCCCCCCGTTCGAAGCCGTGATCGCCGATCCCGGTCCGTGCGCTCGCGGAGCAGCGCCGGTCGGATCGAGCTTGCTCCTTCAGGACTCCCTCATGTCGACCTTGCAAACTACCGCCGCCCTGGTGGCGGCCGCCTGCCTGACCCCGATCCTCTCCGCCCAGATCGACCTCGAACACGGCTTCCAGAAGTCGGTCTTCTCCGCCGCGCCCGGCGGCTCCTTCGTGGGCGGCCTGGACAGCCTGCAAAACGGCAACCTGGCCGTGTTCGACGGCGTTTCGGTGGTCGAACTGGACGGCGCCACCGGTGCCCTGGTGCGGACCCTGTTCACGCCGCCCACCCCGGTCTTCGGTTCCTTCGTGAAGTCCGATCCGGGCGGCAGCTACCTGCTGTTCGGCGAAAGCAGCAACCACGAGGTCTGGAAGCTGCCGCTCGACGGCAGCGCCGCCTCGCTGGTGGCCAGCGTGCCGTACAACTTCGACTGCGTGTTCCTGGCCGCCGACCTGGCGTTGATCTCGAGAGGCGAGGCGACCTTCACCACGACGTTCATCGATCAGCTCGACGTCAACACCGGCGCCATCGACCGGATCGCGGAGGTCGACGGGCCCAGCGGTCCGCTGGCGTTCGATGTGGCCGGCAACCTCTACTACGGCATCAACTCGGGCTCCTGGCCGATCCCGCCGGGTTCGGGCGAAGTCGTCTACTGGACGCCGGCCCAGATCGCCTCCGCCCAGGGACCGGCCCATCTGCTGGAAGGCGACAGCCAGTCGTTCGCGAGCGGACTCGACGCGGTGACGGACATGCTGTTCGACAACCAGGGCGACCTGCTGGTTTCGGACAGCACCTTCGGAACGCTCTCGGAATACCGGACGGACGGCCAACGACGCGGTCTGATCGGCCAGGAGCAGACGTTCAACGGCATCACCTATCTGGCACTTCTGGACGGCGGCCAGCCTGGCGGCGCGGTCTTCGGACCGTTTCAGCCGGAAACCGGCGGCACGCTCGCGGCCATTTCCACCGACTGGTTCTCCTTCAGCGAGGTCAGCCTCATCCGGCCCGAGCGGCCGGCTTTCCATTCGACGCCCGGCAACCCGATTCCAGCCGGTCCGTTCAGCGTGGAACTCCAGGATGGACCGCCGCTCGGCACGCTGTTCGTGTTCGCCGCGGCCGGCTCGCACCTGCCCGAGGACCGGCTCGTGCGCCAGGGCGTGCCGTTCTTCTTCGGCCTCGACGCGGCCACCCTGCAGCTCATCGGCGTCGTGCCGCTGGACGCGGCCGGAGATCTGGTGATCAACGGCAACTACGGCGGCGGTCTGAACGCCGCCGTGTTCTTCCAGGGAGCGCTGCTGGACGCCGCCTCACAATCGCAGGGAACCACCGAAGTGCTCGAGCTGGACTTCCAGTAAGGGCCCGCTCGAGAATGACTTCGCATTTTGGCCGGCCCCCCTTGCGAAGGGGGTCCCTGGCTGTGTTGCTCCTCCTTGGAGTCTCTCGAATGCACGGTCGTCGTCACGCCTTGCCAGGAACGACGATTGCTCGTCCAAAATGGGAAGTTGTTCTTGCGCGGGCCCTGAGGCCCACGGACGCTCAGCGGGCCGGACCGCGGATCAACATGTACAGCCCGATCGAAAGGAACAGCGCCGCGCCTCCATAATGCAGCCAGCGCAGGTCCAGCCGTGCGGCCAGGAATCGTCCCAGGCCCACGGCCAGGGCCGAACTGGCCACCAGCGCGAAGGCGGATCCCAGAAAGACCGCCCACGGATGCCGGGTGGCGCTCGACAGCCCGAGCGCGGCCAACTGCGTCTTGTCGCCGAGTTCGGCCACGAAGACCGCCAGGAACGTCGCCGCCAGCGTGGACCAATAGGCACCCATCTCGTTGCTCCGGATCGGATTGACCAGAATGGCAGCATAGATCCCGCGGCCGCCCTTGTCGCGGCTTTGCAGGGAACGACGATTGCCCGCCCGAAACGGGAAGTTATCCTTTGATGACAGTCTCACGCTCGCATCCGGAATTCGGAACGTCCATCCCTCGAACAGGAAGATCCAGCGCCATGTTGTCAGACGAAGTCACGAAGATCCTCAATCGCCAGATCAACCTCGAGCAGTACTCCGCGAATCTGTACATGCAGATGAGCGCCTGGTGCGACTTCAAGGGACTGGAGGGCTGCGCCGCATTCCTGTCTCGGCATGCCGAGGACGAAACCGCGCATATGCGCAGGCTGTTCAACTACGTCGCCGAAACAGGGTCGCTTCCGATCATGGGCCAGGTCAAGGCGCCGCCGACCGACTTCGAAAGCGTGATCGACGTCTTCCGGCAGACCTACGCGCACGAGCAGCTGATCACCAAGAGCATCAACGGCCTCGTGCAGGCGACCTTCGACGCGGGCGATTTTTCGACCTTCCACTTTCTGCAGTGGTACGTGGCCGAGCAGCACGAGGAAGAGCATCTGTTCAAGACCGTCCTCGACAAGATCGAACTGACCGACGTCACCGGCCCGGGCCTGTTCCTGTTCGACAAGGAGATCGGCGGCCTGGGCTTCAAGAAGGGCGACTGAGGGTCAGCGATCAGCTCAGGTCGCGCTCGAAGAACTGTTCCGCCTCGATCGGTTCCCGCGCCATCAACGCAGTCATCAGTTCGTCGAGGCTCTCGCGCACGATGATCAACTCCCGATTGCGGGGCGAGAGGAAGCCGTCCTCCACGAAACGGTCAAGCAGGCCGACGATCTGATCGTAGTAGCCGCCGGTATTCAGCAGGCCACACGGCTTGCGATGAATGTCGAGCTGGGCCCAGGTCAGCGTCTCGAAGAACTCGTCCATGGTGCCCAGCCCGCCGGGGAGCGACACGAACGCGTCGGACAGCTCGACCATCAGCGCCTTGCGCTCGTGCATGGTCTCGACCACCCTCAACTCGGTGACGCCGAGGTGGGCTACTTCGCGCTCCGAGAGCCGGCGGGGAATCACTCCGATCACGCACCCGCCGGCCGAAAGCGCGGCGTTGGCGAGCGCCCCCATCAGGCCGACGTCGCCGCCGCCGTAGACCAGTTCGAGGCCGCGCTCCGCCAGCCACCGGCCCAACTCCTCCGCGCTTTTGCGATAGACCGGCCGCCGGCCGAAGTTGGAACCACAGAAAACACAGATGCGCCGCATGGCCGAGACTCCCGGGAAGATCCGCCACAAGGTAGCCGCCGAAACTCGAATCGCCAGTCGGGGCCGCTAGAATCTGCCGCATGAATGAAGTCGAACCGCGCAAACGGGAGTGGCTGGCCTGTCTCACGGCCGCGTCGCTGGCGGCGCTGGGCGCGAGTCTGTTCGAAGCCTTCCTGTCGCTTCACGATCCAAACGCGCTGCTGCGCGGATGGCCGGCCCTCGAGCGGATGCGTTACCTGGCGTTGATCGTCTGCTCGTATCCGATCCTCGCGCTTCCGTCGGCGCTAGTGGGTTTCGGCGTGACGATGTTCCAGCCGGCCCGGCCGGTTCTGGGCCGGGCCGTCGCGGCGGCGCTCCCCTGCCTGTTCATCGCCCTGGAGGCGCTCCGGCATGCCGGTGAGCTGCAGGGTTCGGACGAAATCGTCCTGGGAGCGCTCTCGCTGCTGCTCTGTCTCGCGCTCGTCGGTTGGACTCTGCGTCGCCGGATCCTGCCGCCGAATCGGCTCGCGCTCGTGGCCCTGCCGGTCTCGTTGCTGGCCCTGGCCGGTCTCTGGATCTGGACCCCCTCCGCTCGGATGGCATCTGGGCAAGAGCCGCTCGTCCAGGTTCCGCCCGCCTTGCCGCCGTCTGGTCTGAAGCCGGCCAGGAACCTGCTGGTGCTGCTGGTCGACACGCTGCGGGCGGATCATCTGGGCTGCTACGGCTATCCGCGGCCGACCAGCCCGCAGATCGACCGGTTCGCGAACGAGGCCACGCTGTTCGAGAACGCCGCGACCCCCAAGCCGAAGACCTCCCCGGCGATCGCGTCCCTGTTCACCGGAACCTGGCCGCTGACCCACCGGGTGCACAAGGCCCGCACCGAGCTGGTCGAGGAGAACGTGACCCTGGCCGAGACCCTGAAACAGGCCGGCTTCACCACCTTCGGCCTGAGCGCAAACGTCAACGTTTCGACGCCGCTCGGCTTCGGCCAGGGATTCGACGAGCTGAGGTCGCTGGGCCACGGCGACGCGGAGGACGGGAACGACGCCGCGGAGCTGCGGCGGCAGGCCATCGAGTGGCTCGAACAGCATCGTGAGGAGCGCTTCTTCGCCTACGTGCAGTTCATCGACCCCCACTCGCCCTACCGGCCGCCCGGCCCGTATGACGCCGGCTTTCGCGGCGATCCGCTCGACGGTCGCCTGGGAAGTCCGGACCTGGAGGTGCTCGATCAGGATTATATCGGCGGCATCGAACGGTCGGTCTACCTGCCGGAGGCGGGCACCGACCTCGACCACTACGTGCGCCGCTACGACGGCGAGATCCTCTACACCGACGGTGAGATCGGCGAGATCCTGGCCGCCCTGGATCGACTCGCACTCAGCGAGGATACGGTGGTGGTGTTTACCGCGGATCACGGCGAGACGATGGCCGAGCACGGCGCCTACTTCAATCATGGGATCTTTCCCTACGAGGAGCAGGTTCACATCCCGCTCGTGATCCGCGGCCCGGGCATCGCCGCCGCAAAACGCCGGCCCGAGCAGGTCTCGCTGGTCGCGCTCATGCCGACTCTGCTGGAACTGCTGGGCGTGCCCGCCCCGGACCGGGTCGAGGTCGACTCTTTCGCGGCACTGCTGCTTTCGGACACGCCGGCGGGCGAGGGCACGCCCACGCTGCTCTCGGCTCGCGCCAGGAAGAATTCGATGGCCAGGGGCCTGCGCACGAACCGTTGGAAGTACGTGGTCAACCCCGGCCGGCGAACGCCTGCGGAGGCGCTGGGATTCGAGAATCTGGTGCTGCCCGGCAAACGGCTGAGCTTCAGTCTCGAGCACTTGCGCAATGACCAACTGGAAGAGGAGCTGTACGATCTGCAGGCAGATCCCGGCGAGCTCATGAACCTGGCCCATAGGCGGCCTTTGGTCGCGGCTTCACTGCGAGCCCACCTGGAGCAGCTCGCCGCCTCGACCCGGCCGGTGGCCGAGCAACCGAGGGTCTATGATGCCGACGAGTTCGACGTGGAAGTGCGCCGGGAGTTGAAGCAACTGGGGTATCTGGGCAAGTGATCGGAGCGCCCGCCAGACCGATGAGCTTCGCGCGAGCGGCTTCACTGCTGCTGCTCGCGATGATGACCGCCGGCTGCCTGCCGGTGATCGTGGTGAAGACGCGCACGAGGATCCTCCCGGACGGGACCACCCTGCGGGAGACGCGCTTCGAGAAGGAGCGGCGCCACGCCGACAACGAACAAGAGCGGTTCTGGAACGAGCGACCGATCAGTGACGACCTGGGTCGCGGGCTGGGTCGCGGCTTCGTCACGCGGGAACGCACGGACGACGTGCTGGTGTTCTCCGGGGTGTTCACCGATCCGGCGGCGATGCCGCCCGACTTCCTGCGCGACGTGGCCGTCTTGAAACGGGCCTCCCGCAATCACGTCGACTACCGGACCGAGGACTTGCTGTTCGGCACGCGGCACCTCTACCGCGAACGTTTCGTCGACGCGGTCGCGCCCGAAAATCAGAAGCAGGCGCGCCGGGAGCTGGTCGACTTCGCGATCCATTTCCTGAAGGCCGCGGTCCGGCACGAGTTCGACCACCGTTACGACCCGGCCGGCTTCGACAGCTTCGCGCACGAGCAGCTCGAGCCGCTCTTCGATCAATTGATCGAGATCTATTGGAACGAGCGGCGCCTGATGACCAAAGCCGATCCGCACACGGGCTTGACCGGATTCGATCGGGCCCTGGCCCGGGCCCTGAAGCTGCTCGAGCCGCTCGGCCTTCTGCTCGACCGGGAACTGGAAGAGGAGGAAAACCTGGCTCGCTTCCGCGCCTGGTTCCAGGAGTTGCTGGCCAACACGCTCGAGCCCCTGCATCCCTCGTCGAGTCGGCCGCGACCGGGCGACTTCGACTATCTGTTCCCCGAGGAAGAACCTCTATCCGGCCTGACGCTCGCGCTCGAGCGGGCGGCGGAGCGGGAGTACGGCGGAGTGCAAGAGGCCCGCGACACGTTCGAGATCCTGTTGCTGGGCGTGACGGGCACCTACGGTTCGCCTCCGGCCGAGGCGGAGTTCCGCTTCGACTGCGCGGTGGAGCTGCCGGGGCTGCTGCTCCGGTCCAATGGATTCCTGGAGAGCGACCGCTCGGCGTTCTGGTTGTTCGAGGGGCCGGAGATCTTCCCCGACGGCTTCCTGCTGGAGGCGGAGTCGGTGGTGATCGACACGCGCCGCCTCGGGCGGATCCGCGAGCTAAAGTCAGCACTCGACCGGCGCGACATGGTGCTGCTGATCCAACGCCTGGAAGGGGTCGACGCAAAGCAGCGGCAGGTCCTCGCAAAGGTCCTGGACGAGTGCGCCCGCCAGGGCACGCTCGAGGCTCACGCGCAAATGGAGTTGGACGAGCCGACCGCCCGGCAGTTCGACCGCGTGATCGAGGTGGTGCTGAAGCAGCGCTGAGGGCAGCCTGATCGGGACTTCAGCGGCACGCGGGGCGGTGTTGTTTCAAGGAACCGGAGGCGGTCCAGACCAGCTACTTGCAGATCCAGGTGGTTTTTCGGGTTCGGGATACCGTTCCACTGACAACTGGGAGTGGTTCGATGACGCTCTCATGCAGATGGCAATTGATCTGAACCCCGTCAACGATGGTGACTATAACCTACTCGGCTGGGCCTGGGGCTCCTCGTGGCTTTGGGGAGGCATGCTTCACTTCCCTGTCAAAGTAGAGCAGCGCAACTGCCAAGACTGGGCTACGCGAGTGCGCGCAACGTATTACGAATTAAAACAGCGCACGGCCCCTGCCCCTAACTTTGGCTATAGTTATCAGTATGCACCGTCGCCTAATGGGCCGACTACGCCCGCGTCGCCGACTACGCCAAACTCCCCGACGGCTGGCGGATCCCGTAGGCCTGGAGGCCCGCACGACACACCGATTCAACCGTTCCCGCTCGGCGGCCGTGGGCAACTTCCGCGTTCGGCGAAGCCACCGAGTACTCCGGCGACAGGAGGATCAGAAGCACCCAGTGAAACGCCCAAACCTCGCGGCCCAACGACCGGCGAAGGAAGGCAGAAGCCTGGACAGAATCGGGGCGATAAGGAAGACGATGATGCGTAGACCTGCCTCGTCCGGAGAGGCGACGGAGTGCGAGCCAGCTGCGTTGCGAGCCCAGTATCATGGCTCGTTGCGCCAAAGATGCCGTCGCGCACACCAGGGCTACGGCGGTACGGAACACAGCCTCGGGCTCGAACGCCAGACGGGTGTCCCATCTGCCCCATCGACCTCATCGTCCGCCCAAGCTCGCTGCACGAAGGCCGGGGGCGCGGCCGACGGCGACGGAGCGGGCGGGACCTGGGAGCAGTGCCACGGAACGCGCAACGGGAACGAGGGATCTGTGCCATTGAGCACGGGGCCTGAGGCCATTCGCCTTTCATACACGATCAATCATCGTCTACATCATCTCCAGTTCCTTGGCAAGACTACAGGTTGCGAGTACTCCGCGAACCGTGTTGGAGGGACAGGTTGGGGTCCATCCAAGGTGCATACAAATGTCGAGTCATCCTAGCCCCCGCGAATCGCGGTTCTTCTCATGGTGGTGCCTTGTGCCGCTAGGTATCATAGGACTGATGATGGCCAGTGGGTTGGTGAAGGGGCTTCCTGACACCATCGCTGCTTGGAGTGCTGTCGTGTGCCTCACAGGCATTTTTGGCAGCCTCGGTTTGTGGTGCACACGCAATTCGTGCATAGGCGCGGTGGCGGTCCTGGCGGTCTCGATTGGGGCATGGGCAGGGTACAGTCGCAAAGGAGAGTTAGTCGTAGGCCATGATGCTTCTGGAGTGGTGTTCTTGTTTGTCTTAAGTGCCTACATATCACTATGGTCGAGCGTGCTACTATTGTCGCTTAGGACACTTGTAAGAGGAGGAGCTTTCTTGTGGGGATGTTTCATCCTATGTTGGCTCGGTATACTTCTAGGTATGAGTGTGTTCGGCAATGGTCGCCTACCTCGCCTCGGATTACAGGGCCATGTGATTCGGGCAACGGGGATGTACCTTTATCGAGATACATTCGACGAATTGAGGCCCGAACAGCTATGGATGGCACCACATCCCCAACAGATAGCGTCAGTAGTT
>Ga0326597_10001798_pt1 | contig 33348 bp, 26 predicted proteins | sample RVTome_12_FD_203789 | JGI IMG/M metagenome (GOLD analysis project Ga0326597, IMG submission 203789) | Soil microbial communities from uranium-contaminated site in the Upper Colorado River Basin, Wyoming, United States - RVT100D185 | ecosystem: Environmental > Terrestrial > Soil > Contaminated >...
CGGCGGAGACGATCATCGAAAAGGCGCGGGAGCTCCGGGTGGACGCGATCGGGCTGTCGGGACTGCTCGTCAAGTCCGCGCTGGTGATGCGGGAGAACCTGCCGCAGTTCGCCGCCGCGGGGCTTCGCGTCCCCGTCCTCCTCGGAGGGGCGGCCCTCACGGAGAAGTTCGTGGCGCAGGAGTGCGTCCCCGGGTACCCCGGGCAGGTGGTCTACTGCGCCGACGCGTTCGCGGGCCTGTCGGCGATGCGCCGGATCGACGAGGGGACCCTTTCGTCCACCGTCTTCCTGGAGGCGGGGAGCGCCCCCGCCATGATCCCCGGCCCGAGGGGAGCCGCCGTCGCCCGGGACAACCGGGTCCCCGCGGCCCCCTTTCTCGGGCCCCGGCACGTCGACGGGATCGACCCGCGGGAGCTGTTTCCCTACGTCAACGAGCAGGCCCTCTTCCGCGGGCGGTGGGGGTACCGGCGGGGGAAGATGACCGCGGCCGCCTACGAGGAACTGGTGCGGGAGAAGGTCCGCCCGATGTACGAGGAGCTGAAAGCGCGCGGCGTGGAGGAGAAACTCCTCGCGCCGAAGGTCGCCTACGGCTGGTTCCGCGCCTTCGCGGAAGGGGACACGCTCGTGGTGGAGCACGACGGACGCTCATGGCCCTTCCCCTTCCCCCGGCAGAAGGACCCGCCCCACCTGTGCATCGCGGACTACTTCCGGACGCGTGAGGAGGGAGGGGACATCGCCGGCTTTTTCGTGGCGACCATCGGGGAGGAGATGGCCCGGGCGACGGGGGAGCTCTTCGCGTCCGACCGGTACCACGACTACCTGATGCTCCACGCCTACGGGGTAGAGGTCACCGACGCGCTGGCGGAGTACTGGCACGAGGCGATGCGCCGTGAGCTGGGGATCGCGGGGGACCGCCCGGCCTCCTTTTCCGGGTACGTGGTCCAGGAGTACCAGGGATCCCGCTACGGCTTCGGATACCCCTCCTGCCCGGACCTCTCCGCGCACACGGCGGTATTCGAGCTGCTCGACCCCGGCCGGATCGGCGTCACGCTCACCGAGTCGATGGAGATGGTTCCCGAGCAGACGACCTCGGCGATCGTGGTCCACCACCCCCAGGCGAAATACTTCGCGGTGTAAAAGGAGGCGAGCCATCAAAAAATACATCTGCGCGAACTGCGGCTATATCTACGATCCGGCGGCCGGGGACCCGATGAGCGGCATCGCGCCGGGAACGGCGTTCGACGCCCTGCCCCCGGGGTGGGTCTGCCCGATGTGCTACGCCCCGAAATCCCAGTTCGACGAACTGGAGTAGCCCCTGGATCTCCTCGCGCGCATGAAGCGGTCGCCGCTCATCTTCGACGGCGCCATGGGTACGGTGATCTACGACCGCGGGGTGTTCATCAACACCTGCTTCGACGAGCTGTGCCTCACGAACCCGAAGCTCATCCTCCAGATCCACCGCGACTACGTGGAGGCCGGGGCCGAGGTGATCGAGACGAATACCTTCGGCGCCAACCCGATCCGCCTCAAGCCGTACGGCCTCGCCGAGAAGACGGAGGCGATCAACCGCGCCGGTGTCCGGCTGGCGCGGGAGGCGGCGGGGGACGAGGTCTTCGTCGCGGGTTCGGTCGGTCCGTGCACCGAGTCCCGGCAGCGGATGCCCGACGCGTTCGCCCCCGAGGTCGAGGCGGCGTTCCGGGAGCAGATGGGGGCCCTCGCGGCGGAGGGGGTGGACCTCTTCCTCCTCGAGACCTTCTCCAACCTGAACGAACTCCAGCTCGCCGCGCGGGTGGCGAAGGAGTTCGCCAAACCGGTCCTCGCCTCCTTCGTGCTCAACGACCGGGGCGAGACCGCCCTGGGGACGCGGGCGGAAACGATGGCGTCGGCCCTTTCCGTCGACGCCAACGTCGACATCGTGGGGATCAACTGCGGCACGGGCCCCTCCGGCGCCTTCGACGCGCTCCAGGCGATCCTCCCGCACACCGGGAAACCGGTGGTCGTCATGCCGAACGCGGGGATGCCCCGGGAGATCAACGGGCGCGTGTTGTACCTGACGAGCCCGGAATACTTCACCGAGTACGCCAAGAAGTACATCGAGCTGGGGGTCCGGGGGGTGGGGGGGTGCTGCGGGACGACGCCGGCGCACATCCGGATGGCGGCGCGCGCCGTGAAGCCGCTGCGCGTCGGGAAGCGGCGCGTGGAGGTGAAACCGATCCTCCGGCAGGAGTCGCCGGTCTACGCGGTCCCGACCGAACGGAAGTCCCGCCTCGCGGCGAGGATGTGCGCGGGGGAGACGGTGACGTCGGTCGAGCTCGTCCCGCCGAAATCGAGCGACATGACCGCGCTGCTCGACAGGGCCCGGATGTGCGCGGAGGCCGGCGTCGACGCGATCAACATCCCGGACGGCCCCCGGGCGAGCGCCCGTGTCTCCCCGATGATCTCCGCCCTCACCATCCTGCAGGTCGTCGGGATCGAGCCGATCCTCCACTACTGCTGCCGCGACCGGAACCTGATCGGGATGCAGTCGGACCTGCTGGGGGGATACGCGGCGAAGCTCGCGAACTTCCTCATCATCACCGGGGACCCGCCGAAACTGGGGGAGTACCCGGACGTGACCGGCGTCTTCGACGTGGACGCGATCGGGCTGGTCCAGGTCGCGGCCAACCTGAACCGCGGGATCGACATCGGCGGCAACCCGATCGATCCGCCCACGGGCCTGTTCATCGGCGTGGGAGCCAACCCGTGCGCGGTGGACCTCGAGCGAGAGATCGAGCGCTACTTCCGGAAAATCGACGCGGGGGCGGAGTTCGCCATCACCCAGCCGGTGTTCGATCCCGAGGCGCTGCTGCGGTTCCTCGACCGCGTGGAGACGTACCGGCGGAAGATCCCCGTGCTCGCGGGGGTGTGGCCGCTCCTCAGCTTCAAGAACGCCGAATTCATGAACAACGAGGTCCCCGGCGTGGTCGTGCCGAAGGCGATCCTCGAACGGATGGCGCGCTGCCGGACCCGGGAGGACGGACGCAAGGCGGGGATCGAGATCGCCCGCGGGATCGTCGAGAGGATCTCGGACCGCGTGAACGGATTCCAGGTGAGCGCCCCGATGGGGCATGTCGAGACGGCGCTGGCGGTTCTCGGAAAATCCACCTGAAATTTTTCTCCCCTTCTGTTGACAATTCCCTCCTGCGTCGAAGTACACTGGCAGCCTATGGACGAAACCGGACTGAAATTCTCCGAAGATCACGTATGGGTCCTCGAGATGGGACCCACCGTCCGCATCGGCGTTTCCGACTACGGGCAGGAGCAGCTGGGGGAGATCCTCTCCGCGGCGCTGTGCGAGGTCGGGAAGTTCCTGGAGCCGGGAGACACGTTCAGCGAGCTGGAATCCCAGAAAACCGTGATCGAGCTCCCCTCTCCCGTCACGGGGACCGTCCGGGCGGTCAACGACGCGATCCGGGACGACCCCTCCCTGATCAACGTCGACCCGTACGGCAAAGGGTGGATCGTCGAGGTCGAGATCGAGGAGCCCGAGGAGCTCGAGCGGCTGATGAGCGGCGAAGATTACGAGACATTCGTGGAGGAGTAGGCAAGGGCATCAACTCGCGTCCCACGTTCGCCGGAGCGGAAGACGCGGCATGGGCACACATGGAATACGCCCCGTGGGGTTCCCCACGGGGCGTATTCCATTACCGGACTACTTGTTCCCCCTGGCGGCCAGCACCTTGTCGAGGTAGGCCTTCGCCGCCCGGAGCATATCGAGGCTGAGCTTGTGGTTATGGACTCCGCGGCCGGCGGAGACCGCCTGGTAGTTCGCGTCCGCCTGGCGGATCAGCGTCTCCTCCTTCGAGACGTCCCTTCCGGCTTTCTTCGCGCGGGCGACGTACTCCCGGGCCTCCTCGAGCGCCACCGCGATGGCGTTCTCCTGCTTCGTGATCGCCTGCTTCCAGTCGAGGAGCATCTTGCCGTACTTCGCGTCGTGGCACCCTTCGCACTTCGCCTTGACGGTCAGCACCGTCTGCGTCCCCTTCTCCAGATCGTGGCACTCGACGCATTTCGTATCCGCCGCCGCCATCACGTCCGGCGCCGCCGTCGCGCCGTACGCCTTCACCTTCCCCTCGTAGAGGGCCTTCTGCGCCTTGTGGCAATGCCCACAGTCGATGTCCCTGCTCTCGTGGTGGCACTTCATGCACTCGGACTTCGTCACGAGGCGCATCTTGTGCTTCTCGGGGGAGTGGCACTTCGCGCACTCGATCCCCACGTCCTTCACGTGGAGCGCGTGCGGGAACTGGAGCTCCATCTCCCGGAAGAACACCTTGTCCGACGGTATGACGCGGGAGTGGCACAGGGTGGCGCAATACGCCGACGGCGTGGCGAGGATCGCCGGTTTCGGCGGTCCGCCCGGCACTCCGGCCATCTTGTATGCGGTGGCCACCTGTTCGAACCCGATCCGGACGATCTTGAGGGCGTATTCGATGTTATGCGCCCCGCGTCCGGCCCGCAGGAAGCCGAGGTTCGCCTGCGCGTCCGCGACGAGCCCCCGCGCCTGGGATAGCTTCCTGTTGGTCGTCGCCCCGGTCCCGACGGCCGCCTTCCCGGCCGCCACGATCCGTTCCAGGCCGGCGACCAGGTTGCGGGACTCCCGGACCCAGTCGTCGAGCATCAGGTCGTACCGCTTTCCGTGGCACGCCACGCAGCTCTGCCGTTCCGCCGCGAGCTTGCTTTCGCCCGGGAACGCCACGCCGGATTCCTTCACCTCCACGGACCGGGTGTGGCAGCCGTTGCACGAAACCTGCGCCGAGAACATCCGCGACGGGGTGTCGGGGACGCCCCTGGCTCCCGCCCCCATGTACATCTCCTTCTGGTAGCTGTGCAGCCGCTTGTGGCAGCCGTCGCACTGGACCTCGAACGTCTTCACCAGTTCGACCTGGCCGTGCCGGACCTTCTCGTGGCACTTGAAACACTGGATCGCCTGGTAGGTGACGTGGGTCCGGTGGATCGCCAGCACGTCGCCCTTCTTGTCGAGCCTCCCGACGTGGCAGTCGTAGCAATGCGCGTCCTCCACCTTCCCGTCGCCTTCGGCCACCCGGATGTGGCACTGGCTGCACGGCACGCCGAGCTTCAGGTACGAGTCGTGGGAGAACATGAAGCCGCCGTGCTCGACGACCTTCGTGGGCGTCCCGTGGCATCCCGGGCAGCCGCCCAGAGCCTGCCCCGGGCCGATCCCCTTGAAGTGGCACAGGAAGCAGACGTGGGTGTCCACCTGGGTGTGGGAGCCCTTGACGATGTGCTCCCCCTGGACGATCGCGTAGTGGCAGCTCGTGCACCGCAGCTTCTCGCCGCGCTTCAGCTTCGTCATGTGCTCCTGATGGTCGAAGAGGATGTCCCCCATCTTCGCCTTCCCCTTCTCGATCCGCCCCTCGTGGCATCCGCTCGCGAGGCACGCGGCGTCCTTCACGTCGGCGCGCGGCCGCGGGTTGTAGAGCCCCGTCCAATACTTGAGGGTGGTCACCGTGATGAAGACGGGCGAGAAGGAGTGGCACTTGATGCACGTTACATCCGCGTGGGCGGAGGCCTTCCACTGGTCGACGTAAGGGTCCATGTAGTGGCACGCCCGGCAGGAGCCGGGGAAGTACGCCGCCACGAAGAAGGCTCCGTTGAAGACGACCAGGAGCCCGACGACGACCGCGACGGCCAGCACGGCGGGCCGGTGGCTCCCCCACGTCGATTCCCACCACCCCCTGAGTTTCTCCGTCATCGGTTGGTGACCTCCGCCGACTCCCTGGCGCGCCGCGCCATGATCTCCTCGTACTCGAGGGGGTGCTCCTCCTTCATTTCATGCTCGGTGAGCTGTCCGTGCCACCAGAGCAGCGTCCCCGGAAACCGGTCGGGGTTGAAGTGGACGTTGTAGAAGTGCCAGATGACGATCGCGAGGGTCGCCAGCATCGCCTCGTCGCTGTGCATCTCGTGCGCCACGTCGAGGGCGTACTTCGGGAGGAACCGCAGGACGGTCGTCTCGAACCAGAGGAACAGTCCCGACCCGATCATGATGATGCAGCCCCAGTAGACCGCCCAGTAGTCGAACTTCTCGATGTAGCTGAACCGCCCGAAGCGCGGCTTGTCCGGGACCTTGCCGAGGAAGTGCCGGATGTTGTGAACAATGTCCTTCGCGTCGCCGGGCTTCGGGAGGAGGAGCATGAAATCGCGCCGCCCGTCCCGCGTCAGGATCGTGTAGAGGAAGTGGTGGACCATGAAGTAGATCAGCATCCCCGCGCCGATGCGGTGGACGACGGTGGAGTTCTGGATCCCCCCCCAGAAGTTGATGACGAAGCGCGAGAGGAGGAAGTTGGGGAACTTCAGCGGCATCCCGGTGATGATGAGGAGGATGACCGAGGAGAACATCACCATGTGCTGGAAGCGGAAGTTCCGGTTGAACCGGAGGAACGTCTCCCCTTCCTCCGCGCTCTTCTCCTTCCTCCGCGCCTCCCTCGCGAGGCGGGCCGCTTCCCTCCGTTCCGCCGCGGTCCGGGCCCGGAGATCCCGCTCGATCTCTTCCCGCACGCGCCGGCGGATCTTCTCCCGCAGCGCCTCCGCCTGGTCCGGGGGGAGCCCCGTGCCCTGCTCGTTCAGCGCCGCCTCGATCTCTCGTTCGACGGCGTCACTGGTTGCGTCCTTCCGGTCGTCCTCAGGCATTCTGATCGCTCCCTGACGTTTCGTGGTCTCCATGATTCCTCACTGCGATTCCGTTCCTCGCGAGGGACACTCTTCGCCGCAGTGGGAGGACACTCCTCCCCAGCAGTGGGGGGCACACCTTCCCCGCATCCCGGGTATGCACCAGGCATGTCCCCGCCGGTTATTGTTCCGCCCTGCCGGGGTCACCGTTCCCCGCGCAGGCGCCGCGTTCTTCCGTACATGTCGAGGAAGATGTGCGCGACGAGGGCGAGCATGGTCCCGATGGTGAGCCACTTGAAGAACGTCGCCGTCCAGTAGATGATCCCCGACTCCTTGTTCTTCGCGTCGACGTGGATCTTCCCCACCGCGAAGTTGGGATTGGCGCCCGGGTGGCACTTCCCGCACGTCTTCGGAATGTTCTTCAGGTTCACCGTGGAGAGCGGGTCGTCCGGCGGCCGGATGTCGTGCACCCCGTGGCAGGAGGAGCAGTTCGCCACCGTGCGGGAGCCGAACTGGCTCGCGACGCCGTGGAACGACTCCTTGTAGGTGGCCACCTGCTCCGTCTCGATGCCGAACTTCCCCATGATCTTGACGGAGGCGTGGCACTTCGAGCACTGCTCGGACACGTTGGTCGCGTAGACGGTCGACTTGGGGTCGCTGCGGGCGTAGATCCGGTGCTCCCCGTGGCACCCCGTGCAGGAAGGGACTTCCGGGATCCCCTTCGCGAGCGCCGCCCCGTGGATCGACCCCTTGAACTGGGCGTAGATCTCCATGTGGCACTTGCCGCACGTCTCGGCGACGTTCGTCCTGGCGACCTTCGACCCGGGATCCTTCGCCTTGAGGATCCGGTGGCTGCCGTGGCAATCCTGGCACAGCGGCGCCTTCGTGTTTCCCCGTGCGATCGCGGTGCCGTGGGCCGAATCGAAGTACGCGAGGACGTTGTCGGACTGGGGCGCCCCCTCGTGGTTCCCCTTGAAGTGGCAGTGGGTGCACGTCACCCGCTTGGGGTGCTCCCGATGGGGGATCTCGCTCACGTCGAAATGGCACTCCGTGCACACCTTCTTCGCGTGCACCGACCCCGCCAGCGTATCTTCGGTCACGTAAAGGTCGCGGATCTGTCCGTCCACCAGCAGTTTGCGGAACTCGGGCTTCCCGTGGCACAGGGTGCACTTCTCCAGCGAGATCGAGGCGGAAGCGTCCTGCGCGAACACCGGGAGGAACACCCCCCCGAGGAAGACGACGACCCCGAGAACAGATCCCCTCATAACAATCCTTCCTCTTTGAGTTTTTCGTATTCCAGGGGGTGTTCCCGGCGCAGCCACTCCGCGGACACCTTCCCGGTGATCCACGACGGGTTCATCGGGAAGACCGAGGGGTGCAGATGCACGTTGTAGATGTGCCACAGGTAGAGGAGAACGAATCCCAGGAGCCCCTGGTACCCGTGGATGACGAGTGCCAGGTCGAGGATAAACTTCGGGAAGAACCGCATGGAGAATTCTTCCGCCCACAGCATGATGCCGGTGACCGAGATGAGGACGATCCCCACCGAGGCGCCCCAGTACTGGAATTTCTCCTTGTACCCGTACTTCCCGAAGCGCGGGTACTCCTTCGCCATCCCGAGATTGTACCGGAGCGACTGGAGGAAGTCGTCGATGTCCTGCCTGCCGATGAAGAACTGGCGCAGCTCCGGCTTCCCTTCCCGGGAGAGGAGCATGTAGAACGCATGGTACACGAGGTTCGCCATCAGCAGGACGGCGGCGATCCGGTGCGTGATCCCCCGGTTGTGGACGCCCCCCTCCAGCCGGATGATCCACCGGGCCAGGGAGTTCTCGTGGTACATCAGGGCGAATCCGGTGACCGCGAGCACCGTGAGCAGCACCGTCAGGAGGAGATGCTGCACGCGGAAGAGAAGCGACATCCGGATGACGTTCCCGGCCGCAAGGTCGGCGCGGCTCATGATTGCCCCTCCTTTCCGCCCGGCCCGTTTTCCTTTCTCCGGTTCCAGCGGCCGTACAGATCGAGGCCGACATGCAGGGCGAACAGGATCGCCAGGGCGCCGATGAAGAGCGTGTAGAAGAGCCGGACGGCGAACACACCCATCGCCTTGCTCGGGGAAACCTCCACGTGGACGTTCCCCTTCGCGAAGTTGGGCCCCGCTTTGGGATGGCACTTCCCGCACGTCTCCGGCAGGTTCGCCTTGTTCACCGAGGAGGCGGGATCGGAGGCAGGCAGGATTTCGTGCACGCCGTGGCAGGAGGCGCAGTTGGCCGCCTTCGTCATCCCGTACTCGACGGCGATCCCATGGAAGGAGTCCATGTAGGAGGAGAACCGCTTTTTCGGGAGGGCGTACCGCGAGGAGATTCCCTCCTTGTCGTGGCACCCGGAACACGTCTTGGGGATGTTCCGGGCGAAAACCGGAGAGTTCGGGTCGCTGACCCTCGAGATGGTGTGTTCCCCGTGGCAGTCCGTGCACACCGGGGACTCCGCGATCCCCGCGCGCATCCCCTTCCCGTGAACGCTCGCTTCGTACTTCTCGAGAATGCCCGAATGGCACTTGCCGCACAGGGTGGGAATGTTCTGCCGGAAGGTGGCGGACTTGGGATCGTCGCCGGGAAGGATGGTGTGGTTCCCGTGGCAATCCGGGCAGACGGCGCTGCCGGTGAGGCCGCCCTTGCTCGACGCCAATCCGTGGACGCTCTGCTGGTAGGCGATCATCACCTGCTGGCCCGGCAGGTTGTACTTCTGTTCGAGGGCCTGGTCCTTGTGGCACTGCAGGCAGGTCCCCACGATGTTGAGGCGGAAGGTCCGCGCCGCGGGGTCCTTCGGCGCGCGGATGTCGTGCTTCCCGTGGCAGTCGGAGCACCCCGGGACGTCGGTGGCGCCCTTCGCCCGCGCCTTCCCGTGGGAACTCATGGCGTACGATTTCGCGGAGTCGCCATGGCACCTGCCGCAGTCGACCATCGCGAGTTTTTCATGCGGCGCTTTCGCGCCGGCGTGGCAGGTGACGCAGGAGTCCTTCCCGTGGACCGAGGAACGGTACGCCTGCAGGTCGACGTGGAGCGACACCGTCTGGCCGTTGGGGAGCGTCTTCTCGATCGTCTTGTCCCCGTGGCAGTCCATGCATTCGCCGACGTCGGGGCCGGCGGCGCCGGCCGGAGCCGTCAGGAACAGCGCGGCGGCGGCGAGGGCGGCGGCGAGAAAGGGACGGATCATCCTCTTCATTTCTCCTCCGGGGCAATCCGGGTTGCGTCGGGCGGCGGAGTCTCCCCGCGGCGCACGTACGCGTCGATCTCCTCGAGCTCGAGGGCGTGTTCGTGCTCCATTTCGTGCCGCGAAAGCTTCCCGTCGATCCAGGTGAAGGACATGGGCGCGAAATCCGGGTTCACGAACACGTAGTAGAGGTGCCAGACGATGATGGCCAGGGTGGCCAGGATCGCTTCGTAGTAGTGGACGATGGTGGCGACGTCCAGCCCCCACATGGGGATGTGACGGAGCGCCTCGTTCTGGAACCAGAGCAGGAAGCCGGTTACGACCATCACGATCGTGCCCCACACCAGCGCGAGGTACTCCGCCTTCTCCACGTAGCTGAACCGGTCGAACTTCGGCTTGTGGTCCGCGAGGCCCAGGAAGTACCGGATCGTCCCCACGATGTCCTCCGCGTCCTTCCATTTCGGGAGCATCCGCCAGACCTGGCCGCGGCCCCGGGCGGTGAAGACGGCATAGAAAATGTGGTAGACGCTGGTCGCGATCATGACGACGGCGGCGACGCGGTGGCCTCCGCCGCGCAGCGACACATTGGCTTCGTCGGAGATCAGCGGGATGGTCCATTTGAACTTCAGGGCGAACCCCGTGATCACGAGCGTGAAGAAGGTCGAAAGGGTCAGGATGTGCTGCGTCCGCTCGGAGCGGTTGAGCCGCTCGTACGCGGGCTGCTGCCATTTCCGCCGCGTGCGGTAGAGCGCCTGCATCTTCCGGAAGTAGTCGAACCCGTTGTGGGCGATCATCCCGCCGATCACCACGACGATCATCCAGATGTAGAACTGCTCCACCCAGTACTTGATCCTGCCCCCCATGCCGCCCGGGCCCACGTGGATGTTGCCGCTGGCGAAGTTCGCCGTGGCCCCGGGGTGGCACTTGCCGCAGGTGACGGGAAGGTTCTTCGGGTAAACCGTGGAGCGCGGGTCGGACGAGGGGTAGATCGCGTGTTCGCCGTGGCAGGAAGCGCAGTCGGCGACGGTCTTGTCCCCCAGGCGCGCCGAGAGGCCGTGGAAGCTCTTCTGGTACCCCTGCACCTTGCCCACCGGAACCCCGTACCGCGCCGCCAGCTTCTCGGCGGCGTGGCAGGTCGGGCACGAGGACACGGCGACCGGGACGGCGGGGAAATTCGGGTTCCTGATCGCGCGGACATCGTGCTCCCCGTGGCAGTCGGCGCAGTTGGGGGCGTCGGGGACGCCGCGGGCCAGCGCCGTGCCGTGCACGCTGTCCTTGTAGAGGGTGTAGACCCCGAAGTGGCACCGGCCGCAGGTGGCGGGCAGGTTCGTCTTGTTGATGGGCGAGGAGGGGTCCCGCCGGTCCTTCATGCCGTGCGCGCCGTGGCAGTCGACGCAGTTGGCGGCCTTGTTCAGCCCCAGGTCGACGATGGCCCGGTTGTGGACGCTCTCGGCGTACATCCTGGCCGCGCCCGGGATGGGAATCTTCCTGGCGGCGGTGATCTCCCGGTTCCCGTGGCACCGGGTGCACGTCGCGGCGAGGTTCCGGAAATAGACGGGGGAGGTGGATACGGACGACTTGGGGACGGCGTGGGCCCCGTGGCAATCGACGCACCTCGGGGGATCGTCGATGGGCTTCCCGCCGAAGGAGACGACGTGGTTGCTCTTCGCGTAGGTGGCCGCCTCACTGGAGTGGCACCCGGAGCAGTCCACCAGCTTGAGACTGGCCGTGTGCGGCAGATCCTTGAGGTCGGCGTGGCAGTCGGTGCAGGAGAGGTCCGCGTGCACCGAGATCTTGTACGCGTCGGGGTCGACGTACAGGGACATCCCGGGGAAATTTTCCACGAAATGCGGCTTCGCCTCCGGCCCTCCCGGAACCACGTTGGAAGCCTTCTCCGCGGAAGACCAGTCGAGGATCCCCCGGTCGCCGTGGCAGTCGAGGCATTGCCCGTTGTCCAGCGCGGAGGCGGCGCCGGCGGGAAGAAGGAGGATCGCCGAAGCGAGAACCGCCGTTACGAAGGACCCGAGCGTACGCCTGCGCGTCGTCATCATCGCATCCACCCCTTGTTCGATGTCGCGGATCACAGAGTCGGGGGAGTCACCGTCCAAGATGTCGACTGTATACATACAGCATCCATCCCGGCGGAATCAAGGAAAAAATGCCGCTTCCCCCGCCGCGGGGTACCTCGCGCGGGGTCCCCCGGGTGGAGGCCGCACGTGTGGAACCGGCGGAGGCCTCGCGCGTATCGGGCGGATGCACGCTCCCGGGCCGCTGGATATCGAGGGACCGCCGGGAGATAATGGCCGGGAACGGATGTCGGATGCGGCGGCGCCCGAATGCGGGCGGATGGATGAACTGAAGCACCGGGCCGGGTGCGGGCGGGGAATCCCCCTGTGGGGAAGCATCGGTACGAGGGCGGAACCTGGAGCGACCCAGAATGAATACGCCGTTTTATTTTCCAGGAACGATCCACAGAACCGTTAGTTAGCAAAATTTATTTTTCTTCGATGCTTTTCCTTGACACTCCACGATAAGCACAATATCTTGTAGCCGTCTCCCCATAAAACCACAAGATAGGCTATTCTGACATTAGACAATCAATCATGAAACGGAGCGAACCAATGGACCTGAACGTCCCCGCGACCCTCGCGTCACCTGCGCCGGCCGGCCCGAGCGACGGCCCCGCGCGCCTCGCCGGCAAGATCCTTCACGACCGTCCGCCGCAGGCGTGGGCCGAATCCCTCCTGCGGAAATACGGCCCCATGCCGGTCTCCGAGAACGCCCGAACGGTGCTGGAGCGCCGCTACCTCAAGAAGGGGAGGAAGGGAGACCCGCTGGAAACCCCCGAGGAGATGGCGTGCCGCGTGGCGTACAACATCGCGCTGGCGGAAGGCCTCTACTACGGCGCCCTCCCCGAGGTGGTGCTCCGGTGGGCGGAGGCGTTCTACGCGATGATGCTCCGGCTGGACTTCCTCCCCAACTCCCCCACCTTGATGAACGCGGGCCGCGAGCTTCAGCAGCTGTCGGCGTGCTTCGTGCTCCCGGTGGAGGACTCGATGGAGTCGATCTTCGAGGCGGTCAAGAACACCGCCCTCATCCACAAGAGCGGCGGGGGGACCGGCTTCTCCTTCTCCCGCCTGCGCCCGCACGCCGACGTCGTCCGCTCGACGAAGGGAGTCTCCTCCGGCCCGATCTCCTTCATGACCGTGTTCGACGCGGCGACCGAGACGATCAAGCAGGGCGGGACGCGGCGCGGCGCCAACATGGGGATCCTGCGGGTCGACCACCCGGACATCCTCGACTTCATCACCTGCAAGAGCCAGACGAACCGGCTCAACAACTTCAACATCTCCGTCGCGCTCACCGAGGAGTTCATGAAGGCGGTCGAGAGCGGCGAGGAGTACAGCCTGGTCAACCCGCACTCCCGGGAGGTCACCGGGCGCCTCCCGGCCCGCGAGGTCTTCGAGCGGATCGTCGACTCCTCCTGGAGGAACGGCGAGCCGGGGATGATCTTCATCGACCGGATCAACCGGGACAATCCCACGCCGAAGATCGGCGCGATCGAGAGCACGAACCCCTGCGTCACCGGCGACACCCTCGTCGCCGTGGCCGACGGTCGCGGGGTAGTCCCCATCCGGCAACTCGCCGAGGAAGGAAAGGACACGCCCGTGTTCTGCCGCAACGGCAAAGGAAAGGTCACGGTCCGCATGATGCGGAATCCGCGCGTCACCGGGCGCGGCAAACGAATCCTCAAAGTTGTGCTCGACGACGGCAATTTCGTAAGAGCGACGGAGAACCACAAGTTCATCCTCTCCGACGGAAGCACCAGGCAGGCGCGGGAACTACTGCCCGGCGACAGCCTGGGGATCATGACGCGGCGGATTGCGCAATTCAACAAGGTGATAGCTCGTGCAAACCGCAATGCCCAGGAGTATTCGTGGATCTCTTCCACCGGCCGTCCGAATTGGGATCCCGAACACCGGCTCATCGCAAACTTCCATTTCCCCCGGCAGGCCGAGACTAGTATCAACCAGCGCGATTGCGTTGTGCACCACCTTGATTACAACGGTCTCAATAACGACCCCGCCAACTTGCTTGTCATGTCGAGGGAGGAACATCGCCGGCTCCACGCCATGGAGCGCGAAGGGGACAAGAACCCGATGCGCCGGTTCCCGGAAAAGAACTGGATGAACGACCCGGCCCGGCAGAAGGAAATGCGTGAGAAGCACCACGTCGGCGCCAAACGCGGCGAAGGAACGAAAAAGCGGATCGGGGCAACCACGACAACTCGCTTCACTGACGAGGAGTTCCGCACCCGTCACGGCGCGGCCGTGAAGGCGGCCATGACGCGGAACCGCGAAGAATTCATGGAATCGATCCGCGCGCGCGCGGTCAGGAAGCTGGAGGAATGCCGCGCGGCGACCGATCTTCCGTCCTTCCTCGACAACAACGCCGTGATGGTGGAGCGGACTTGCGAGCATTGCGGAGCTACGTTTGTCGTCGCCTGGAGCCGGCGCGAGCAGTCATTCTGTTCGCATCCGTGTTTCGTGTCCCGGCACAACTGCGATTCCGGCATCCGGGAACGGATCGCCGACGGCGTCCGCTCCACCTATCTCAACAAGGCGGAAGACAGGTACCGGGAACAGATCCGATGCCTCCTGGATCTCAAATTCGAGGGCGGTCGGATCCCGCTCAAGAAGGAATGGGAAGCTCGTTGCGCCGCGGAAGGCGTGTCGAAACGGCTTGGAACCGCATTCGCGTTCCAGACGTTTGAGGAACTCAAGACTGCAGCGGTGACGCACAACCACCGGGTCGTCGCCGTGGTGCCAGACGGCATCGAGGACGTCTACAACGGGACGGTCGATGAGTTCCACAATTTCTACGTGGGACATTTCAGCGGCAAATTGGATGGCGACCCCTGCCAAACCTACGTAAACATTGGAAATTGTGGGGAGCAGCCGTTGCTGCCGTACGAATCGTGCAATCTCGGCTCCATCAACCTGGCGAACATGATCGCGACGCAGGACGGGCACGCGCGGGTCGACTACGACAAGCTGAAGGCCACGGTGCAGACGGCGGTCCGGTTCCTCGACGACGTGATCGACATGAACAACTACCCCCTCGCCGAGATCCGGCACATGACCATCGGGAACCGGAAGATCGGCCTCGGCGTGATGGGGTTCGCCGACATGCTGATCACGCTCGGGATCCCGTACGACTCCGACGAGGCGCTGGCGATGGCCCAGGAGCTGATGAGCCTCGTCCAGGAAGAGTCGGGGGCCGCCTCCTGCAACCTCGCCCGCGAGCGGGGCCCGTTTCCGAACTACGACGTCAGCATCTTTCCGGAGCGCGGCGGCGCGCCGCGACGCAACGCCACCACGACGACGATCGCCCCCACGGGGACGATCAGCATCATCGCGGGCGTCTCCAGCGGGATCGAGCCGATCTTCGCCCTCTCCTACATCCGCAACGTCATGGACAACGACCATCTCGTGGAGGTACACCCCCTCTTCAACGCCGAGTTGCGGCGGCGGGGGCTCTACTCCGTCGAGCGGATGACCGAACTCTCGAAGATGGGCACGCTCCGGCACCTGGACTGGATTCCCGAGGACGTCGCGCGGGTCTACGTCACGGCGCACGACATCTCCCCGGAGGCCCACCTGCGGATGCAGGCGGCCTTCCAGAAGTACACCGAAAACGCGGTGTCCAAGACGGTGAACTTCCCGTCCGACGCCACGCGCGACGACATCCGGAAGGTGTTCGTCCTGGCCTACCGCCTCGGCTGCAAGGGCGTCACCGTCTACCGGGACAAGAGCCGCGACGAGCAGGTCCTGAACATCGGCGGGGTGAACGCGAAAGCGGGAGCCCCGGAGCAGGAGCCGGCGCCCGGGCCCGAGCCGTTCGTCACTCCGCGCCCGCGGCCCGACACCCTGATCGGCGTCACGAAGGAGATCAAGACCAGCTGCGGAAAGCTATACGTCACGATCAACCGGGACGAGAAGGGGATCTTCGAGGTGTTCAACCAGATGGGGAAGGCCGGCGGCTGCGCCGCGTCGCAGTCGGAGGCGATCGGGCGCCTCGCCTCCCTCGCGCTGCGATCCGGCGTGCAGCCCGGGATGATCGTCAAGCAGCTGAAGGGGATCTCCTGCCACCTCCCCTCGTGGGGCGGCAACGGCGGGAAGATCCTCTCCTGCGCCGACGCCGTGTCGAAGGCGATCGAGTGGTACCTCGAGAACTTCGAGGCGATGTTCCCCGGTTTCCCGAAGCCCGTCGCCGAGGCCGCGCGGCCCGTGTCGAAGAAGGCGTCCCTCCCCGCCGGGGAGGAGGAGATCGCCCGCGGCGCCTGCCCCGACTGCGGAAGCCAGGTCGAGCGGCAGGAGGGGTGCCTCAAGTGCCGCTCCTGCGGCTTCTCCGAGTGCTGACGAACGGGATCTTCGTCACCTTTGAGGGCGTCGAGGGCTCCGGCAAGACGACGCAGATCCGCCGGCTCTCGGCGCACCTCGCCGTGAAGGGGGTCCTTCACCTCGTCACCCGCGAGCCCGGCGGCACCCCGATTTCGGACGAGATCCGCGCGCTCGTGCTCGTCCCCCGCGAGGAAACCGTCTTCCCCGAGGCAGAGCTTCTCCTCTACGAGGCCGCGCGGGCCCAGCACGTCCGCGGGCTCATCCTTCCCGCGCTCCGGGCCGGCCGGGCCGTGCTGTGCGACCGCTTCTGCGACGCGACGACGGCGTACCAGGCGGACGCGCGGGGGCTCGACGCGGAAGAGGTGGAGCGGCTGAACCGGTTCGCCGCGGGGGGCCTCGTCCCCGCCCTGACGCTCCTGTTCGACCTGGCCCCCGAGGAGGGATTCGCCCGCGTCAAGGGGCGCGGCGCGGCAAAGGACCGTCTGGAGCGGGAGTCCCTCGACTTCCACCGCGCCGTGCGAGAGGGGTACCTCCGCCTCGCCGGGCGGGACCCCGGCCGGATCGTCCGGATCGATGCCGCCGCCCCGCAGGAAGAGGTGTTCCGATCCGTCCTCCGGGCGGTGGCGCAGCGGTTCGGATGGTAGAACCCCTCTCCGCGGTCGTCGGCCAGGACCGGGCGATCGCCCTCCTGCGCCGGTACGTCGGCGCGGGGGCGGTCCCCCAGGGGCTTCTCTTCTCCGGCGAGGAAGGGGTGGGAAAGGAGAAGGCCGCCCGTGCGTTCGCCGCCGCCCTCCTCTGCCGGAAGCCCGGGAAGGACGGGGCGTGCGGATCGTGTCACGACTGCCGGCTGCTCGCGTCGGGCTCCCATCCGAACTTCCTGTTCATCGCGCCGGAAACGCAGTTCCTCCGGATCGACGAGATCCGCGCGCTGCGGGAGGAGCTCTCCCTCAAGGCGTTCTCCGACCGCCCCCGCGTCGCGATCCTCTGCCCCGCCGACCGGATGACGCCGCAGGCGGCCAACGCCCTGCTGAAGACGCTCGAGGAGCCGCCGGCCGGCGCGCACCTGGTCCTCGTCGCCCACAGGGCCTCGGTCCTGATGCCCACCATCGTCTCCCGGTGCCAGAAAATCCCCTTCTTCCCGCTAGCCGCCGACGCGGTGGCGGAGATCCTGTCCCGCCACCCGGACGCGGGCGGGGAGCATCCCCGGCCCGTGGTCGCGCTGGCCGCCAGAGTCTCCGGGGGAAGCCCGGGGCGCGCCCTCGCGCTCCTTCCCGGGCTCGCGGAGGAGCGGGAGGCGTGGGTGGGGCTCCTCACGAATCTCTCCCCGGCGGCGGCGGTGAAGCTCGCGGAGAGCTGGAAGGGGGAGGGGGACACCCCGGGCCGCCTGGCCGCCCCGCTCTCGCTGGTCCGGGACCTGTCCCTCTTATCTTCCGGCGTCGGAGCGGGTATAATGAACGACGATCTGCGGGAGCCCCTCGCGGCCGCGGCCGTCCAACCCCCCGCAAGCGGGTGGGACGCGGCGTTCCGGGAGCTCCTGTCGATCTCCCGCATGCCTCCGCAGCCGCAGAAGCGGCTGATGCTGGAGGCGTTTTTCTTCGGATTGCACGGGAAGGGATGAAGCGCAAGGGAATGGACATCGCCGGCATCCGCCTACGTGGCGTCTGCAAGACCTTTACCTTCGACTGCGCGGGGGTGACCCTGCAGCGGGGCGACTACGCCGTCGTGCAGACGGAGCGGGGAGCGTCGCTGGGCCAGGTGATCCGCCGGATCGACGACCACGCGCCGAAGGGGGACAAGCCCCCCTTCGGCAAGGTCCTCCGGGTAGCCACGACGATGGATATTCTCGCCCACCAGGAGAACGCCCGCCGGGAAGCCGAGGCGGAAACGTTCTGCACCGCCCGCATCGTTGAACGGGGGCTCCCGATGAAACTGGTGCGGGCCGAGTACCTCCTCGACCGGAGCAAGGCGGTCTTCTACTTCACGGCGGACGGCCGGATCGACTTCCGGGAACTGGTCAAGGACCTGGCCCACGAGCTTCGCACGCGCATCGAGATGCGCCAGATCGGGGTGCGCGACGAGGCGCGCGCGGTCGGCGGGGTCGGTCCCTGCGGCAAGGAGCTCTGCTGCGCGACCTTCCTTCGCGAATTCGAGCCGATCACGGTCAAGATGGCGAAGGACCAGAAGCTGTCGCTCAACCCGGCGAAGCTCTCCGGGGTCTGCGGGCGGCTGATGTGCTGCCTGATCTACGAGCACGATTCGTACGCCCGCCGGAAGGCGTGCGGGACCTGCCCCTCCCCCAAGGCCCCTCCTCCCCCGCCGACCCCGCAGGCCGACGACGCCGAGGAGATGACCGCCCGGCTGACCGACGACGACGAGGGCACGGCGTGAAGGAGACGTTCTACATCACGACCCCGATCTACTACGTCAACGACGTCCCGCATATCGGGCACGCCTACACGACGATCGCCTGCGACGCCCTCGCGCGCTGGCACCGGATGCTGGGAAAGCAGGTCTTCTTCCTGACGGGAACGGACGAGCACGGGGAAAAGGTGCAGAAGACCGCGGCGTCGAAAGGCCTCTCCCCCCGCGAGCTCGCCGACCAGGTCGTGACCAACTTCCAGGGCCTCACCCCGGCCCTGACGATCAGCAACACCGGGTTCATCCGCACCACGGAGCCCCGGCACTACGCCTCCGTGCAGGACCTCTTCCGCAAGTCGCTCGCCAACGGCGACATCTACCTGGGCGACTACGAGGGGTGGTACTGCGTCCCCGACGAAGCGTACTGGACGGCGCTGCAGCTCGCGGACGGGAATTGCCCGACCTGCGGACGCCCCGTGGAGAAGCGGAAGGAGCCTTCCTACTTTTTCCGCCTGTCGAAGTACCAGGAGCCGCTGCTCGACTACTACCGGAAGCGCCCGGACTTCATCCGGCCGGAAAGCCGCCGCAACGAGGTGGTCGCCTTCGTCGAGGGGGGGCTGAACGACCTCTCCGTCTCGCGCACCTCGCTCTCCTGGGGGATCCCGGTCCCCGAGGCGCCGGGACACGTGATCTACGTCTGGTACGACGCCCTCACCAACTACATCACCGGGCTGGGGTACCCTTCCCCCACGGCGGAGTTCGGGACCTTCTGGCCCGCCGACATCCACATGGTGGGGAAGGACATCCTCCGGTTCCACGCCGTCTACTGGCCCGCGTTCCTCATGTCCGCCGGGATCGCGCCGCCGCTCGGGGTGTTCGCCCACGGGTGGTGGACCGTCGAGGGGCAGAAGATGAGCAAGTCGCTGGGAAACGTCGTCGACCCGTACGAGATGGTCCGGAAATACGGGGCGGACGCGTTCCGCTACTTCCTGCTGCGCGAAGTCTCCTTCGGACTGGACGGCGACTTCTCCGAGAAGGAGCTGATCAAGCGCGCCAACTCGGAGCTCGCCGACAAGCTGGGCAACCTGCTGAACCGGACGCTCGGGATGCTCGGAAAATATTTCGACGGCGTCGTCCCCGAGCCGGCTCCCGCCGACCCCGGGGACGCGGTCCTGTCGGCCTGCGGGCGCGACACCGTGCCGGCCGTGGCCGCGGCGATGGACGAGGTGGCGTTCCACAAGGCGCTCGGGGCGATCATCGATCTGGTGACGAAGGGGAACGAATACGTGCAGTCGGCGCAGCCATGGGTGCTGGCGAAGGACCCCGGAAAGCGCGACCGGCTGGGGACGGTCCTCTACAACGCCCTCGAGGCGTCCCGTCTCGCCGCGCTGCTGATGGCCCCGTTCACCCCGACCGCGGCGCAGAAGCTGTGGGAGGCCCTCGTCCCCGGGGGCGCCTCCCTGGAAGACGCGCGGATCGACAAGGACGGCGCGTGGGGAGGGCTCGCGGCGGGCGCCACCCTCCCGAAAGCGTGCATCGTATTTCCAAAGATCGAAGCCTAAATGGCCCGCGCCGTAACCAGGCTGGCATTCGAGCGCCGCCGCATCCGCTCCAGCTTCGTTCCGCTCCTTGCGGCGTACCATCCAGTACGCCTCAGTCGCGCGCCTTGCTGGAACGGCGCATCGACGCTCTCGATGCTTCACCCTGTTTCCGGTGCGGACCATTCAGGCTTCCCGTTCAGATTTTCGGCCCATGTATTTTGATTCGCACGCGCACCTGGACCTTTCGCCGCTGTCGGACGCGGAGGAGGCGGTGGTGCGCCGGGCGCGCGACGCGGGAGTCACGCGGATCGCCACGGTCGGCATCGACCCGGAGAGCGGCGAGCGGGCCGTATCGATCGCCCACCGGCACACGGGGGTCTACGCCGTCGTCGGCCTGCACCCGCACGACGCGGGGCGGCTCTCCGACGCGCTCCTCGCGCGCCTCGAGGCGCTCTCCCGGTGCGACAAGGTGGTGGCGATCGGCGAGACGGGGCTCGATTTCCATCGCGACCGCGCGCCTCGGGACATCCAGCGCGCCGCCTTCCGCGAACAGATCCGCCTGGCCCGCCGGCGCGCCCTCCCCGTGGTCATCCACGACCGGGACGCGCACGACGAGGCGTTGTCGATCCTTGCGGAGGAGAACGCCGCCGAGGTGGGCGGGATCATCCACTGCTTCTCCGGGGACCTCGCGATGGCGCGCAAGGCGATCGCGATGAACTTCCTCGTCTCCATCCCCGGCGCCATCACCTACAAGGGATCGGAAAAGCAGGTGGAGGCGGTACGGGCGCTGCCGCTGGACCGGCTGCTGATCGAGACGGACTGCCCCTTCCTGGCGCCGGTCCCGCACCGCGGGAAGCCGAACGAGCCGTCGTACGTCCCGCTGGTGGCCGCGAAGATCGCGGCGATCAAGGGGGTCACCGTCGAGGACGTGGCGCGGACGACCACGGTCAACGCCCTGCGCCTCTTCCGCATCCCCGTCGAGGAGGAGGTCCGGGTCGCCTACAGGATCCGAGGCTCCCTCTACCTGAACATCACGAACCGGTGCACGAACGCCTGCACCTTCTGCGGGAAGCGGCGCGACTACCGCGTGAAGGGGCACCTGCTGAAATTGCCCGGGGAGCCGACCGCCGCGGAGGCGCTCGCCGAGGTCGGGGACCCGGCGAGGTACGACGAGATCGTCTTCTGCGGCTTCGGGGAGCCGCTGCTGCGACTGGAGGAGGTGAAGGAGATCGCGGCGGAACTGAAGCGGCGCGGGGCGCGGGTGCGGGTCAACACGGACGGACTGGGGAATCTCGTCCACGGCCGGAACATCCTTCCGGAGCTCGCGGGGCGGGTGGACGCCCTCTCCGTCTCCCTGAACGCGCCGGACGCGCGGACGTACGCCCGGATCTGCCCGAACCGGTACGGGGAGGCGTCGTTCGCCGCCCTGCTCGACTTCCTCCGGGAGGCCCCGAAGCACGTACCAAAGGTCGTCGCGACCGCCATCGCCCTGCCCGGCCTCGACCCCGAGGCGGTCCGCCGGCTCGCCGAGTCGATCCCCGGCGTCTCCTTCCGCCTGCGCCCTTACGACGACCTGGGGTGACACGGGATTCCTTTACCAGCATGATTTCAATCCGGCGAAACGTTCCATTGCAGGGGCCTATCCAAATGGTGCCCCGCGGACAAGGAGGACCCTTTCATTGAAACCCGTCGGCAGATTGAGGCCCATGATCGTTCTGCTCGGCCTGTTCCTCGTCCTTTCGACCGCGACGAGGGTGATCCTCCTTCATCAGGCATGGGGGGAGCTTGATGGCGGTCCGCGGCTCTTTGCCGAGATCTTCGCGACGGGGTTTTTCTTCGATTGCGTGACCTTTTCCTACGTTGCGGTCCCCTTCGCCCTCGTCCTGCTGCTCCTGCCCGACAGGGCCCTCCGCAGCAGGTATATGCGGCCGTTCACCTACGCGGCCTTTTTCGCGGCCACGTACTTCCTGCTGTTCGACGCCGCAGCGGAGTACTTCTTCTTCGAAGAATTCGGCACACGGTTCAACTTCATCGCCGTCGACTACATCGTCTACACGACGGAGATGGTCCGCAACATCCGGGAGTCGTATCCGCTTCCGAGCATCCTCGGCGCCCTCTTCGTCCTCACCGTCGTGCTGATCCTGTCGATCCGGAAATTCATCGACGGCTCGATCCGCCCGCCCGGCGCATCCCCGTCATGGAGGGCCCTGGGAAGGGCGCGGCTCGGAGCCGCCCTGGCGGCGCTCCCGGTCCTCTCCTTCGCGTTCGTCAACGTCTCCATGACGGAGATTTCCGGAAACAATTTCGCCAACGAGCTGGCGGGGAACGGGATCTACGATTTCGCGGCCGCCTTCCGGAACAAGAGCTCGACTTTGACCGCTTCTACGCAACACGGGAGAAACCGCATGTACTTGCCGGGCTGAGGGAACTGCTCCGGGATCCTCACAGCCGCTACCTGAACGATAACCTGATGGATATTACCCGGGAGATCCGTCACGACGGCGCGGAGAAGCGGCTGAATGTCATCGTCGTCGTCGAGGAGTCGCTCAGCGCGGAGTATCTCGGCGCCTTCGGGAACCGGCAGGGACTGACTCCAAACCTCGACCGGCTCGCCGGGGAGTCCCTGCTGTTCACCCGTCTGTATGCGACCGGGACCCGGACCGTCCGGGGATTGGAGGCGATCGACTTATCGATTCCGCCGCTTCCCGGGGCATCCGTCGTCAAGCGCCCGAAGAACGAGGGATTCTTCTCCTGGGGCTCTATCATGAGGGAGAAGGGGTACGACACGAAATTCATCTACGCGGGGTACGGCTACTTCGACGACATGAACCATTTCTTCGCCAACAACGGGTTCGACATCGTGGACCGGACGGACTTCGCCGAGGGAGAGATCTCGTTTGCGAACGTGTGGGGGGTCTGCGACGAAGACCTGTTCTCCAAGACGATTCGCGAGGCAGGGAAATCCCATGCCGCGGGCCGCCCCTTCTTCAGCATGGTGATGACCACGTCGAACCACCGCCCGTTCACTTACCCGGAAGGGAAGATCGACATCCCCTCCCACACCGGACGTGAAGGCGGTGTAAAGTACGCCGACTACGCCATCGGCCGGTTCCTCGAACAGGCGGCAAAAGAGGCATGGTTCCGCGATACGCTGTTCGTGATCGTCGCGGATCATTGCGCGGGCAGCGCGGGGAAGACGGCGCTCCCCGTCAAGAAATACGAGATTCCGATGCTGGTCTACGCCCCGTCGCACGTGCGTCCGCAACGCGTCGACCGGCTCGCCAGCCAGATTGATGTCGCACCGACAGTACTTGGCCTTCTGAACGCCAGTTACCGGACGAAGTTCTTCGGGCGGGACATCCTCGACCCGGGCCTCACCCGGGAGAGAGCGTTTCTATCGACCTACCAGAAGCTCGGGTACATGGATGGCAGCAATCTGGTCGTCCTGGAACCGGGGAAGAAGGTCAAATCCTACGTCTACCGGTGGAAGGACGGCCTCATGACACCGGCATCGGACATGGACCGGCAGGTCGAGGAGACCCTTGCCTATTATCAGGGGGCCAACATCATGAACAAAAACCGGTTCAAGTAGATCGTGACTGCCGGCAACCGCCCTCCGCAGCCGCCGTAATCCCCCCCGGGCATCCCCTCAGTCGAGGAGCGCCGGGAGCACCTCGCCCGATTTTCCGCGGAACGTCGCGTCGCAGAGCGCGGACACGGGCGTCTCGTCCGGATTGACCTCGATCACCCGGGCGCCGCCGCGCTTCGCCACGGCGGCGTAGCCGGACGCGGGGGCGACGACCGCGGAGGTCCCCGCGACGATCAGAACCTCGCATCGGGAGAGCACCTCCATCGCCGCGTCGGACGGTCCCGGGGGGAGCGTCTCCCCGAACCAGACCACCCCGGGGCGCAGCAGCCCGCCGCACGCGGCGCACCGCGGCGGAAGCTCCGCGAAATCGCCCCGCTCCTCCCGCTCCGCGCCGCACCCCACGCACCGGACCCCCCAGATGCTCCCGTGGATCTCCGCCACCCGGCGCGACCCCGCCGCGCGGTGGAGGCCGTCCACGTTCTGTGTCACGAGGAGGAAGTCCGGCTTGGACGCCTCCACGGCGGCAAGGGCCGCGTGGCCCGGGTTCGGCATACAGCCCCGGATCCTTTGCCTGCGCCACTGGTACCACTCCCACACTTCCCGCGGGTCGGCCGCGAACGCCCCCGGGGTGGCCAGCGACATCGGATCCCTCCGCTTCCATAATCCTTCCGGCCCGCGGAACGTGGGGACGCCGCTCTCCGCCGACACCCCGGCACCGGTCAGCACGCACAGGGAGCGGCAATTCCGGACCCAGCCTCTCGCCGTCTCCATCCCCCGGGTCATGACAGGACCTTCCTGAGCGTCCCCACGAACCGGCCGAGGATGTCGTCGAGGGCTTCGCGGGTGACCGCCTGGGGCAGGAAGAGGTAGACGACGTTCCCCATCGGACGCAGGAAGAGACCGCGGCGCATCCCCTCGAGGCGAATCTCGCGGAAGACCGGCGCGGTCCCCGGCAGCGGCTCCTTCGTGTCCTCGTCCGAAACCAGCTCGAGCGCCGCCACCATGCCGATCCCGCGCACGTCCCCCACCAGCGGCAGCCCGGCCAGTTCCCTCACCCCATCCGCGAGGCGGGGGGCGAGGCGCGCCACGTTGTCGACGAGCTCCTCCTCCTCGAACAGGTCGAGGGAGGCGAGCGCGGCGGCGCAGCCGACCGGGTTCGCCGTGTAGGTGTGGCCGTGGTAGAACGTCTTCCCGCTGTCCGGTCCCCCCAGAAAGGAGTTGTACACATCGGCGGTGGTGAGCGTCGCGGCCAGCGGCATCGTGCCCCCCGTCAGTCCCTTCGACAGGCAGAGGAAATCCGGCGACACGCCCGCCCGCCCGCAGGCGAACATCGTCCCCGTCCGCCCGAACCCGGTCGCCACCTCGTCGAGGATGAGATGGGCGCCGTGCTCGCGTGCGAGGGCCGCCGCGCGGGAAAGGTATTCCGGCGGGTAGGCGATCATCCCGCCAGCGCCCAGCAGCAGCGGCTCGAGGATCACCGCGGCGACCGTGTCGCCGCCTTCCCGCAGCGCGTCGCCGAGGGCGTCGACGCACGAGACCCCGCACACCGGGTACGTCTTCCCCGCGGGGCACCGGTAGCAGTACGGAGCCGGGACGCGGCGGGCGGGGAACAGGATCGGCCGGAACGCCCGCAGGAACGCCTCCACGCCGCTGACGCTCATGCACCCGGTCGTGTCCCCGTGGTACCCGTGATCGAGACAGACGAACCCGGTCCGCTCCTCCCGCCCGAGGTTGCGCCAGCACTGGAGCGACATCTTGAGCGCCACCTCCACCGCCGTGGAGCCGTTGTCCGAGAAGAAGACGCGGGAGAGCCCCTCCGGGGCGATCGCGGCGAGCCGCGACGCCAGCCGCACCGCGGGCTCGTGGGTGACGCCGGCGAACAGGACGTGGTCCAGCCGCTCCATCTGCCGCGTCACCGCCTCCCGGATCCGCGGGTGACCGTGCCCGTGTACGACGCACCACCAGCTCGAGATCGCGTCGTAATACCGGTTCCCTTCCGCGTCGAAGAGGAAGAGCCCCTCCGCGCGGTCGATCAGCGTCGGCGGTTCCGTCGCGAGGGTGCTCATCTGGGTGTACGGGTGCCAGTTGTGCCGCAGGTCTTTCCGGAGAAGATTTTTTCGATCCATCAGGCCGACCTCCACCGCTCGAGAAACGCCCGCCCCACGGGGGCGAACGCCTCCGCCCCCCCGGCCGGGTCGGACAGCGGGGGAACCTCGCCCAGGACGGGCGCCCGCGTGGTCTCCCCCACGATCCGCGGATTGTCGGCGAGCACCTCCGCCCGCGTCCCGTCCCCTTCGCCCGGAAGGCGGTTGAAGACGATCCCCAGCAGGGGTACCTCTCGGCGGCGCACCGCCTCCACGGTGAGCAGCGCGTCGTTCACGCAGCCGAGCCGGTTGGCCGTCACGACGAGGACCGGAAGGCCGATCCGCGCGACGAGGTCGCCGGTCAGCAGCCCCTCCGTGAGCGGAACGAGGAAGCCGCCCGCCCCCTCGACGAGCACGGCGTCGTGGGTCTCCGAGAGACGACGGTACGCCGCCTCGATCACGGCCGGGTCCACCCGCCGTCCCTCCCGCTCCGCCGCAAGGTGCGGGGAGGCGGGGAGGGAGAACCGGTACGGGCACCGGTCCACCGATGGAATTTCCGGCGCGGGGCCGGTGTCGCCCATCAGGCGGCGGTGGACATCGACGTCCGACGGACCGTTCGTCACGCCCGTCTCGACCCACTTCTGCGTCGTCACGCGCATCCCCCGCGACCGAAGGAATCCGGCCAGCAGCCCGCACACCACCGTCTTCCCGACGCCGGTGCCGGTCCCGGTGACGAAGACCCCCTTCACCCGGTCCCCCCTTCGGGGATGACGCCTCGGCAAAGAAAGACCTGGTATGTCGCCCGGATCCCGCCGTCCCGCTCCCGGTACGCCTCCTCGACCCGCGCGAGCCTCCCCGGGCTCCACGACTCCCGCGCCCCGGCTCCGCCCGTCCCCGTGTACCGGATGCTTCGCAACAGATCCGCCAGGGTCGGAAATTCCTGGCGGTACCGCCGCTCGGCGACGTCCCACCGGGGGAACGCGGCCGAAAGCGCGCCGGAGATCTCTTCCCGGGTGTGGAACGCGGCGGCCGCGACCCGCGACCCGTCGCGCACGACCCCCGGGAGCGCCGACGCGCGCAAGGCGGCGTCCAGCTCCGCGTACGTTTCCGGGCCGAAGAAGGAGAAGGTTAGCAGCCCGCGGCCCGGGAGGAGGGACGCCATCCGCGCCAGGGTGCGGGGAAGGGAGGTGAACCACTGGAAGACGGCGTTGGAGGTGACGAGGTCGTAGCTCCCCGTCGCGATCTCCTCCGCGTCGGCCACGGCGAAGCGGACCCGCGGGTCGTCGATCCGCCGCTTCGCGACCCGCACCATCGCCTCCGAGACGTCCACCCCGAGCATGGATGCGCCAGGGAAGGCGTCGAGCAGCATCCGCGTGTAGAGCCCCGTCCCGCAGCCCGGCTCGAGGATCCTGATGGCCCGCCGCCTGACGGGGGCCGGCCCAATCGACGCCTCGGTGTACGCCAGCAGGTCGACGGCGGAGAGCCGCTGCGCGTGCGCGTGCGCCTCGTACCGGGGCGCGCCGGCCGAGAAGCGGCGAAGGACGGCGGGGTCAACCATCGGCGACCACCGCGCGGAACCCGTCCGCGAGGAAGGCGGCGTGCGACGCCCCCGGCAGCGGGTGAAACGTCGCGTTCCCGCCCTCCCGGGCCACGCCTTCCGCCTCGGCGAACGGCGCGATCACGTCGTCCTCCCCGTGGACGATCGCCACGGGGCACGCCGGAAGCGACCCGCCGGAGAGGTTCGCCGCGGCGAGGTAGGAGAGCCCTTCGCGCAGCGCGCCGACGTCCATCTCCCGCAGGTACGCCGCCTGCAGCCCGGAGCGGAACCGGCGGTACGCGGGCATCTGCGACGGGTAGAAGCATCGCGCGTAGAACCCCGAAAGACAGCCGCCCGGGTCGGCCGAGAGCGATCGCAGGACCGCCGCCACCTCTCCCTCGGGATACGCACGCCGGATCCCGACGAGCACGAGCCGCCGCACCCGTTCCGGGCATTCCCGCGCGAACCCGGCCGCGAGGAACCCGCCGAGCGACCACCCGACGACCGTCACGGGGCCGCGCGCGGCGCGGTCGAGGAACGCCGCGAGCCGCGCGGCGAACCCCTCCGGCCGGAGCGGCCCGGTCGTCACCGCGGTTACGCCGGGAAGCGCGCCGTCGAAGATCCGCCCGTCCGTCGCCCACCCGGGCAGCAGGACCACCGACGGAACCCCCTCCCCGATTAGAAGGAACTCCTCACGCGGCACCGAGGGCCTCCACGACGGCGGCGACCTGCCTGTCGGTGTGCGCGGCGGTCAGGGAGAAGCGGAGGCGGGCCGACCCTTCGGGGACCGTGGGCGGGCGCACCGGCAGCGCGAGGAACCCCCGGCCCGCGAGCGTGCTGGAGAGGGAGACGGCGAGGGCGCTCTCCCCCACGACGACGGGAACGATCTGGCTCTCCCCGCCGACGGTCCACCCCTTCCCGCGGAGCGCGCCCCGGAACGCGCCGGCCCGGCGCAGGAGCTCCTCCCCGCGCGTCTCTCCGGACAGGCAGAGCCGGAGGGCGGCGAGGGCGGCGGCGATCACCGGGGGCGGAAGCGCGGTGGAATAGATGAAGCTGCGGGCCGTGTTGACCAGGGTGTCGATCACCGTCCGCGACGACGCGAGATACGCCCCGAATCCGCCCAGCGCCTTGCTGAACGTCCCCATCACGAGGTCCACCTGCCCGGCGAGCCCCTCCCCCTCGACGCACCCGCGCCCCTGCGGGCCGAACACCCCCGTGGCGTGGGCTTCGTCGACCATCAGCAGGCAACGGTGCCGGCGGCAGACGGCGAGGAGCGCGGAGAGGGGGGCGAGGTCCCCGTCCATGCTGAAGACGCTCTCCGTCATCACCAGCGCCCGTTCGAACGCCCCGCGGTGCTTCTCGAGCATCCGGTCGAGGTGCTCCGGGTCGTTGTGCCGGAAGCGCAGGAGCTTCGCGCGCGACAGGAGCGCGCCGTCCAGCTGGCTGGCGTGGCAGAGCTGGTCGGCGAAGACCCCGTCGCGTCGCCCGAACAGGGCGGGGACGATCCCCGTGTTCGCCTGGTAGCCGGAGTTGAAGACCAGGGCCGCCTCGCTCCCCTTGAACGCCGCGACGGCATCCTCGAGCTCGTGGTGGATCGCGAGGTCTCCGCTCATCAGGCGGGACGCCCCGGACCCGACGCCGTACCGGTCGAGCGCCTCCCGCGCCGCCCCGACCAGCGCGGGGTGGGACGACAGCCCGAGGTAATCGTTGGAGGAGAAGTCGACGTACTCCCGGCCGTCCCGCACCGCGAGGCCGGGGGCGCGCCCGGACGACGGGACGAGCCGCCGCAGCAGCCGCCGCCGCTCCCGGTCGTCGAGAAAATCCTTCCAATCCTCCATCGGGGGCTACTCCTTCGGGAACTTCCCGGAGAAGAGGTACCGCTCGAACATCCGCTGGTAGTCGGTCCAGCGGGCCCCCTCGCGAAGCTCCGCGATGGCGTCCCCGAACGCGGTCGCCTTGGCGTCCATGTTCTCCACGTGGTGGAGCAGGATCGCCTCCAGCGTCTTGGGCCGCTTCGGGGAGCCGTACTCGAGCTCCCCATGGTGGGACAGGATGATGTGCTTCACGAGCATGGTCTTCTCCGGCGGAAAGCCGGGGAGGGCGGCGCAGACGCGGCTCACGTACTCGGTCCCCATGTAGAGGTGCCCCAGCAGGCGTCCCTCGTCCGTGTAGTCGAACGCCCCCTCGTAGGAAAGCTCGTGCACCTTCCCGACGTCGTGCAGCAGCGCCCCGGTTAGGAGCAGGTCGGTGTCCACCCCTTCGTAGTGCTCCGACAGCATGCGGCAGATCCCCGCGACGGAGACGGTGTGCTCCAGCAGCCCGCCGATGTAGTCGTGATGCATCGTCTTCCCGCCAGGGGCCTGGCGGAAGCGGCGCGCCACGTCCGTTTCCGGCGGGTCCGGAAAGACGGCCGCGAGCAGCCGCGCCAGGTCCTTGTCCCTCACCTCCCCGATGTACCCCTGGAGCGTCCTCCAGAGCGGCTCGATCCCCTTCCTGGTGACCGGGAGGTACTCGGAGAGGTCCTTCGTCCCCCCCTCTTCCCGCCGGACGTCGTGGACCTTGAGCTGGACGCGCCCCTGGTATGCGATCGCGGTGCCGCCCACCTCGACCACGTCGTCCCGGTCGAACCGCTTCCCGATCTCCTCGGCGCGGTCCCACACCCTCGCCTCGATCTGCCCCGTCCGGTCGCGCAGCTGCAGGGTCAGGTACGGCTTCCCGGCGTTGCTGGTCAGCAGCGCCTTGTTCGCGACGAGGAAGAGGTCGCGGACCGGCTCCCCCTCCTTGAGATCCTTCACGAAACGCGTCTTCGGCATCGGCACCCCTGCTTTCTACGAGGAATAGGTTTCGAGGATGCGGAGCGCGGCGCGGATCCCGTCCACGGCGGAGGAGACGATCCCGCCGGCATGCCCCGCGCCCTCCCCGACAGGATACAACCCTTTGTGCGTCACCGAGGCGTAATTCACCCGTTCGATCCGGACGGGGGAGGAGGTCCGGGACTCGACGGCGTACAGCGTCGCCTCGCGGGTGAGGAACCCCCGCATCGCCCCGCCGAACCGGAGCAGCCCGAAGCGGATGTCCTCCTCCACGGCGCCCGGCAGGATGCCGCGCAGGTCGTCCGGGACGACCCGCGGGGCGAGGAGGCGTCCGGGGGACGGGGGAAGCTCCATCCCCCGGACGAACGCGAGCAGGTTCGCGGCCGGCACGCCGTACCCGCCGCCGCCGCGATCGAACGCCCGGCGTTCGATCTCCTCCTGGAAACCGATCCCCGCCAGGGGGCCGTCCTCCCGCGCCCCCGCCTCCCCGAACTCCGCGGGAGCGATCGACGCCACGATCCCGCTGTTCCCGAAACCGGAGTTGCGGGCCCGGGTGCTCATCCCGTTCACCGGCGCCTGCCCCTCCCCGGACGCCGCGTTCATCACCTCCCCGCCGGGGCACATGCAGAAGGAGTAGACCCCGCGGCCCGAGGGGGCCCGCGCCGCCAGGCGATATTCCGCGGGGGGAAGCCCCTTCCCCGCCATCGCCCCGTACTGGATCCGGTCGATCATCGCCTGGGGATGCTCCACCCGGAACCCGACGGCGAACGCCTTCGCCGACATCCCGACGCCCTGCGCGAAGAGCCGCCGCACCGTGTCGCGCGCCGAATGGCCCGTCGCCAGCAGGACGACCGGGGAGCGCACCTCCTCGCCCCCCGCCAGGCGAACCCCGCGCACCTCCCCCTCCGACGCCGACAACTCCTCGACCCGCGCGCCGAACCGGACCGTCGCGCCCAGGGAGGCGAGCTCCGCGCGCATCCGCCGGCAGAAGCGCCGCAACCGGTCGGTCCCCACGTGCGGCTTCGCGTCCTTGACGAGCCCCGGGATCCCCGAGAACTCCGCGAACGTCGACACCACGTGGTCCACGAGGGGGTCCCCGATCCGGGTGGTGAGCTTCCCGTCCGAAAACGTTCCCGCGCCCCCCTCCCCGAACTGGGCGTTGCTCTCGGGGTCAAGGGTCCCGTCGCGCCAGAACCGGGCGACGTCCCCGGCCCGTTCCTCCACCGGACGGCCGCGCTCCAGCACGACGGGGGGGGCGCCGAACCGCGCCAGCGTGAGGGCGGCGAACAGCCCGGCCGGTCCGGCCCCCACGACGACGGGAGGGGGGTCCGGCAGGCGCACCGGGGAGGCCGGGAACGGGTCGGGGGGGGCTTCGTACCGCTTCGCGCCGGGGACCCGGACGCACGCCGCTTCCTCCACCGCCGGGGAGCCGAGGGTGCACTCCACCGTGTAGACGCGGCGCACGTCGCCTTTCCTGCGGGCGTCGTACCCCCGCCGGACCACGGAAAACCGGTGCACCTCGTCGATCGGAACGCCTATAATCGTCGCTATGCGCGCGGGCAGGGACCTTTCCGGAAGCGACGGGTCGACACGGACGTCGAAGATGCGGATCGTCAAGCGGTGGATCCTCCTGCTGCTGTTCGGAGCGGTGTGCCTTCCCGTCTCCTCGTGCCGTCCCCTCCTGAAAGAGGTCTTCAAGGCCCCGAAGGTGCGGGTCGTCGACGTCGGGACCACCGGCAATCCCTTCGCGTCCCGGGGCCCTGTCGATGTCGTCCTCCACCTTGCGGTGGACAACCCGAATTCCTACGCCCTGACGGTGACCGGCGTCGCCTACTCCGCGACGTTGGGAACCCGGAGGGTCGCCGACGGGGAGCGGACCGAGGAGATTCGCATCGAGCCCGCCGGGCGGACGGTGGTCAAGGTGCCCGTGCGGCTGCAGACCGACATCTTCGCCGACGCGCTGCGCGAGGTGCTCGCGGCACGGGTGGTCTCCTACGAGTTCAACGGCTCGGTGAGCGTGCTCGCCCCGTTCGTCGGCGTGGTCCGGGTCCCCTTCTCCCGGTCCGGCACGATCGACCCCATGGACATCCTCCGCCGGAAGGGGATCGGCTTCAATTGACGGGACACGGCGGCTCCCGTCCGTCGAGCGCGGCGAGCAGGTTCTCCGTCGCCAGGCGCCCCATCGCCTCCCGCGTCTCCCCGGTCGCGCTCCCAAGGTGCGGCAGGAGCACCGCCGACGGGGACGCCAGCAGCTTCGGGTGAACCCGCGGCTCCTTCTCGTACACGTCGAGCCCCGCCCCGAACAGCCGCCCCTCCGCGAGCGCCGTCGCCACCGCCTCCTCGTCCACCACCTCTCCCCGGGCGATGTTCACCAGAACCGCCGTCCGCTTCATCCTCCCGAGGCGCTCCGCGGAGATCAGCCCCCGGGTCTCCGGGGTGAGGGGGACGCACAGCACGACGAAATCGCTTTCCGCGAGCAGCGCGTCGAGATCGCGGTACGACGCCGCGAGTCCGGCCTCCTCCGACGGAGGAACCCGGCGGCGGTTGTGGTAGAGGACCTTCATGGAGAAACCGCGGGACCGGCGGGCCACCCCGGCGCCGATCTTCCCCATTCCGACGATCCCCAGCGTCTTCCCGGCGACGGGGACGCCGAGGAGTCCCCACGGGTCCCACCCTGTCCAACCCCCCGCGCGGACGAACCGGTCGGCGTCCGACACCTTTCTCGCCGCGGAAAGGAGCAGGACGAACCCGAGGTCGGCCGTCGCGTCCGTGAGGACGTCCGGCGTGTTGCAGACCCGGATCCCGCGCCGGGTCGCCCCGGCCACGTCGACGTTGTCGACGCCGACGGCGAAGTTCGACACGACGACCAGGGAGAGCCCGGCCGCGTCCATCAGCTCCGCGTCCACCCGGTCCGCCAGCGTGCAGAGGATCCCCGACGCCCCCCGGGCGCGGGCGAGGAACTCCTCCCGGGGCATCGTCCCCTCGCCCGGCGGGCCGCCCGCCCGGAACCGCTTCGCCAGGTCGTCCCACGGCACCCCCGGCAGGCGCCGCGTCACCACGATCGTCCGCCGCTCCACGATCCGCCCTCTCCCGCGGGGAGCTGGCCCGCAATTCTCACCAGGCTTCTACTGCGGCGGCGGATACGGG
>Ga0326597_10001799_pt1 | contig 33334 bp, 27 predicted proteins | sample RVTome_12_FD_203789 | JGI IMG/M metagenome (GOLD analysis project Ga0326597, IMG submission 203789) | Soil microbial communities from uranium-contaminated site in the Upper Colorado River Basin, Wyoming, United States - RVT100D185 | ecosystem: Environmental > Terrestrial > Soil > Contaminated >...
GGGGCGGTCGCGGAGCGGTTCGGGGCGCCGCTCGCGGTCGCGGCCGGCGGGGTGGTCAGCGCGCTCGCCGTGGCGGTGCTGGCGTGGCGTGTGCCGGAGTTGCGGCGGGGTGGCGTAGGGGCGGAGTAGGGGCGCAGCATGCTGCGCCCCTACAGGCGCCCCTACGCCCACCCCCGCCGTTTGCCTTCGGCCACGACGAGCGCCGCCGCTCCCTCAAACCCGAGCCGCTCCGCGTTGAGTACCAGATCGTAGGTCGTCAGGTCCTGGCGGTCGCGGCCGTAGTGCGCCTTCACATAGTGGTCGCGCTGCTTGTCGGTATCGTCCACGACCCGGTCGACGTTCGCGGGGTCCACCCCGAGCCGTTCGACGGCGAGCTTTCTCCGCCACGCCTTACTCCCGACGACGTACACGTGCAGGGCGTTGCCGCGCTGCGCGAGCACGGCCTGGGCGCCGCGACCGACGAGCACCGCACGGCCTTCCGCCGCCGCTTCGGCGATGACCCGCTCCGTCATCTTGACGATGGTGGCTTCGTCGGCCTCGACGGGGGGCGGGGTGCCCGCAGTGGTCATGAACATCTCCGGCGAGCCGACCGCCAGGGTGCGCGCCAGCCGCTCGAGCAGTCCAGGCGTGCGCTCCTCGCGCTGGGCCACCTCTGCGGGCGGCAAGCCGGCGAGCTGTGCCACCTGGTCCACGAAGTCATTGTCGATCAGCGTCCAGCCGAGCCGCTCGGCCACGAGCCGCGCGACCTCCGAGCCGCCCGAGGCGTACTGTCGCGTGACCGTGATGAGGGGCGGCGCGCTGCCCATAGGGACTCCCGGAGATGAGTGGGTCAGGTGAAGAGGTTCGGTCCCTTGGGAGGAGCCTTGGGGTCGGGGCGGGCGCGCACGTAGCCGAGATCCTCGCTGCGCGCGATCCGCTTCTCGGCCACAAGGCCCTCGAGCACCAGCTCGCAGGCCGACACCATCGCCGCCGGATCCTTCTTGCCGGCGAGCCCCACCTGGTCCACGAGGTCGAGCAGCCCGGGCACGACGCTGAAGCCCTTGAGCAGCGCCTCCGACCGCTCGTCGGGCGTGATCTTGAGCGCGCCGCCTTCGTCGAACCAATGGACGATGTCGTCCACGTTCGCCCCGCCGACGCGGGCCTCGAAGGTCGCGCCGGCGGCGCGGCGGATCAGGTCTTTGGCGATCGCCTCCGCGCCCTGCAGCTCTCCCTCGTACTCGAGCTCGAGCTTGCCGGTGATGGCCGGCAGCGCGGCGTACACGTCGGATACGCGCGGCACCACGGCCCGCTCCTTGGTGGCGATCGTCCGGCGCTCGGCGTTCGAGACCACGTTGTCCAGCACGCTGATCGGCAGGCGCTGCGACACGCCGCTGCGCCGGTCCACCCGCTTGTCCTCGCGCGCCTCGAACGCGATGCGCTCGATCAGCTCCTCGATGAAGTCGGGGACGCGGATCGCGCGCCCGTCGCGCTCAACCCAGGCCTCTTGCCGAGTGATGGCCGCGCCCAACTCCACGGAGAGCGGGTAGTGCGTGACGATCTCCGAGCCGATCCGGTCCTTGAGCGGCGTGATGATCTTGCCGCGGGCCGTGTAATCCTCGGGGTTCGCCGTGAACACGAGCGCCACGTCGAGGTTCAGCCGGACGGGATAGCCTTTGATCTGGACGTCCCCCTCCTGCATGATGTTGAACAGCCCCACCTGGATTTTGCCGGCGAGGTCGGGCAGCTCGTTGACGGCGAAAATCCCCCGGTTCGCCCGCGGCAAGAGCCCGAAGTGCATCGTCAGCTCGTCGGAGAGCAGGTGCCCGCCGCGCGCCGCCTTGATCGGGTCCACGTCGCCGATGATGTCCGCGATCGTCACGTCGGGCGTCGCGAGCTTCTCCACGAAGCGGGAGTCGCGCGGCAGCCACGCCACCGGCGCGTCGTCGCCCCGCTCGGCTATGAGCTCGCGCCCGTACTTCGAGATCGGCCGGAAGGGATCGTCGTTGACCTCGCTGCCCGCGAGGATCGGAATCTCCTCGTCGAGCAGGGTCACGAGCTGGCGCAGGATGCGGCTCTTCGCCTGGCCGCGCAGGCCCAGCAGGATGAAGTTGTGGCGGGCGAGCAGCGCGTTCACGAGCTGCGGGATGACGGTCTCCTCGTACCCCACGATGCCGGGGAAGAGCGCCGTGCCGTTCTCGAGCAGGCAGATCAGGTTTTCCCGCATCTCGTCCTTCACCGTGCGCCGGCGGCGGACGGGACTCGCCCATTCGGTCTGCTGCAGCTCACCCAGCGTGGTCGGAAGAGTCATGGCTCGACGTTAATCAGCCGGAGCCTCTCTTGACAGGGGTTGGCCGGACGCTCAGCGTTTCCCGGGTCCCCCGGAGGGGAGAAGGCGATGCGCCCACTCGTCGTGGTGTTGCTGCTCGCGTGCTGCGCCGCAGTGCCCGCCCGGGCGCAACGGCCCGCCGCGCCGCCGATCGACTCGACCGCGGTCGTTGCCCTCCGCCTCACGGACGGCTCGGAGTTCGTCGGCCGCGTGGTGGCGGCGGACGACACGTCGCTCACCTTGCTCACGCTGGCGGCGGCGCGCGTGGTGCTGCCCCGCCGGTCCGTCGCGTCGTGGCGCGTCCGGCGGGGACTAACGACCGCGCGCGGCTTCCGGCCGGCCGATCCGAACGCGACCCGGCTCTTCTTCGGTCCGACCGCCCGAACGCTCGAGCAGGGCACCGGCTACTTCGCGGACTACTACCTGTTTTTCCCGGTCGTGGGCTACGGCGTGCACGAGCGTGTGATGATCTCGGGCGGTGTTTCCCTCATCCCGGGCGCCAGCAATCAACTCGTGTACGTCGCCGCGAAGGCGGGCCTGGTGCGGAGCCCGACGTTCGCGCTCGCGCTCGGCGGCTTCTGGGCGACGGTCCCCGGTGAATCCGGCGCGTCGCTCGGCAACGGCTACGGCGTGGCCACTCTGGGGACCGAGGACCACGCGGTGACGTTCATGGGGGGCTATCCGTTCACGGCCCACGACATCGCGTCCGAGCCGATGTTCATGGTAGGGGGTGAAACCCGCATCGGGTACCGCACGAAGCTTCTCGCCGAATTCTGGAAGTTCCCCGAAACGTCGGAAGTGCCCGTGATCTTCGGGGTGCGGTGGTTCGGGGACCGGATCGCGGTGGATTTCGGCTTCGTCTACCCGCTGGGCTCGGACACGAACGGCTTCCCCTTCGTGCCGTGGGTGGACTTCGCCGTCAATTGGTAGGGCGCCCAACGCTTAGTCCGCCGGCGTGAAGAGCCGGACCGCTGCCACGCCCCACGCGGGCAGATCGACCGCCGCCTTGCCGTCCCCCGTCACCGCCACGGCGTCGCCGTTCATCTCGACGAGATTGGTGCGGCGTGCCTGACGGAAGGAGTACGCGGCCGGCCACACGCCAACCGATCGCGCCTGCCCGGCGACGTCGAGCAGCTTCACGATCGCCCCCTCGCCGTCGTCCGCCGGCTTCGCGCCCACGACGAGCACGCCTTTGTCCGCGAGAAACAGCGCGCGGTCCTTGCTGATGAGCGGGCCGGGCACGCGGTTGTCGTACGACGGGCTCACGTACAGCGGGTCGCACGCCGCCCACCCGCGTCGCACCGGCTCGGCGGGATCGCCCGGCAGGGCGAGCGAGAGCCGGAATCGGAACGTCGCCGGCCCCCCCCCTCCCTGGCGCGCGGCGTAGTTGGTGTGCCAGTAGTTGTTCATGGCGTAGGCGAACAGCGTCCCGTCGGGGACGATCGTCCGCCGCCACGCGCCGCGGTTGATGTCGTTCAAGGTGAAGAGCGGGGTGTCGGGGCCGCTCCACAGCACGCCCCCCCCAACGGTTCCCTCGTGCAGCCACACCCAGTGCGCGTGGCAGTACCAGTCCCGGCCGCTCCCCGGCTGTTGGTCGCGCTCCACCGTCATGCGGCCGAGGGGCACCTCGACGTCCACGGTGGGGTTGGTGAAGGCGAAGGGGAACGCCACGTACAGCGCTTCCTTCGCGAGCGTCGGGTCCTTCACGAGCCGGTTCTCGATATCCACCCACGGCAGATCATCGTACAGGGTGACGGTCGACACGATGGACGGCAACGCGGCGATCGCGCGCTCGGCGACGAGCCTGACGCCGATCCCCGGCAGCCGCTCGCGCCGGGCGCGCACGAGCCGCGCCTGGGTTGACGCGAGCTGCGGCGGATTCTTCAGATCGCCGCGATCGCCCGTGGTCCAGAGTGCGCTGCGCTCGCCGCCCGTGACGTAAACGAGCTGGTTCAGCCCCGACCACTCCGACGGCTTCACGCGCTCCTTGCCGTCGGGACCGGTGAGCGAGCGGATGGCGCCCGTGGCGGCGTCGAGCGCCACGGCGAATCCTCCCGCCCGCGCCTCGAGCACCTCGCCGTCCGGTGCCGGGGGGCGGGCCTCGCGGTCCGTTTCGGTGAGCGCCAGGTACCCGAGCGGCGGCACGTCGCGCACGACGACGAGGGCGTCGCCGCCGTCCAGATCGACGGCGGGCAGCTCCTGGCCGCTGTAGGCGAGGGCCTTGCCCGCGCCTCCGGGGACGCGCAGGGCGTCGCTGCGTTCCCAGTTGGCCGCGTTGAAGACGATGCGGCCGCGCCCCGCGTTCGTGGCCCCGCCGAGGCGCAGCAGCCCGTCGGTCAGCATCTGGCGCGCCGCGGCAGCGCCGCTCTCCACGAAGCGCCGCTTGTAGGCCCACTGCGCGACGGTTTGCCGCCCGTCCGGGGCGGAGACGCTGACGTCGGCGCCCCAGGTGTGCTCCCCGAAGAGCAGCAGGTCGCGCCACATCGCGCGCCGCTCCTCGGCCCGACGCCGCAGGCGCCGCAGGGTCTCCGCGTCGCGCGGCTCCACGCGGTCGTCCCACAGCGCCACGATCTCGGCCGCGCGCGCCGCGAGCTGGGCGGACCGGAACGCCGCCAGCTCGGCCGCCGTCGACGCCGCGCCGTCCTCCCAGTAGAGCCCCGTGTCGCCGCGGCGCACGGGGATGCGCGGCCCGTGGCGGCGCTCCAGCTCGCGGAAGAAGTCCTCCGCCCGGCCCGGCACGATGCGGGGGAAGGCGTAGCGGCGGTTGAACTCCTCCATGTTCGTGACCAGCTGCTCCCGCATGAGGGCGTTGTCCTGCCAGTCGGCCCCGTAGAGCAGCGCCAGGTCGTAGGGCCAGTCGCGCGCCAGGAACGCCGGGTGCCCGAGCAGCCAGGCGGACAACCGCCGCCCCATCTCTTCGGGGCCGACGTCGAACCCGTAGCGCGTCGCGTCGCCATAGTGATGGTTGCGCCAGTGGAGCACGCGGCTGCCGTCGGGCCCCTCCCAGTAGTAGACCTGGGGATACAGAGTCGAGCCGTCGGGCGGCGGGAGCAGCGGGACGGCCCGTTCGGGGTTCGCGCCACTCGCCAAGTACTTCACGCCGCTCGCCGCGAGCACCATCGGGAAGGTGAGTGTCTGCCCGGGGACGTCGCTGATTTGCGCGGCGGCGTACGTGAGCCCGCGCTCGCGCGCGAGCCGCCCCGCCGGCCACACCACGCGCGCGAGCGTCTCGTGGTCCAGGAGGCCCGTCAGCATGTTCGCGAACAGGGCCTGGAACCCGATCTTGCCCCCCTGAATCGCCCGCACCAGCGCGTCGCCGGCGTCGCGGGGGCGATTCTCGAGGTAGGAGAGCACCTGCAACGCGCACTCCGCCGTGAACCGGTAGTCGGGATGGGTGGGGAGCCCGGCGAGGGCGGCGTCCAAGTTCTTGCGATGCACCTCGAGGGCGTTCTCCTGGAGGTCGGTGTAGCCGACGTCGGTGTGGATCGACGACAGCCAGTACAACGTCCAGCGTTTCGGCGGCGTGAGCCGCACGCGCTGGCGGGCCGCGCGGTCCTTCCCGACCTCGACATCCACCTGGAAGTCGGAGGGTTCGGAGAGCGGGACCCAGACCTCGCCCGTGAGCGTCAGCCCGGCGCCGAGCGGGAGGAGCCCGGCGGTGCCGACGAGGGCGCCGCGGCGGTCGGTAACGCGGGCGCGCGCGGCGGGGGCGTCGAGGCCGGCGACGGTGATGCGCACGAGGTTCTTGCGGCCGTCGGGCTGCTGGTACAGTGCAGTGGGGCGGACCTCGACGGCGGGAGGCGGAGGGGAGGGGAAGGCGCGCCTGCCGCCGCCGCGCCACAGCGGCAGCGAAGCGAGCCACGCGAGGAAGCTGCGGCGGTCGAAGGGCATCATGCTTGACCTGCAAAGATATCCGGACTTGACGGGGGTGGGCCGCCCTGTAGGTTCCCACACGCTTCCGGGGCCCCCGTAACCCTCAACAGGAGTGAGCATGAAGCGTCTCGCATTCGCCCTGGCGCTCGTCGCCATGGGCACCGCCGCCTGCAAGAAGGCCGATCAGTCCGGCCAGATGGCGGCTGACACGTCGGCGATGATGGCCGATTCGACCAAGATGGCTGGCGACACGACCCACATGATGGCGCCCGACACCGCGAAGAAGGACTAAGCGGGGCTGGTCGACCGCAGTGACGAAGCCCGGGCACGTCGCCCGGGCCTTTCGTTTTCTAGAAGCCGGCCACCGTGCGCCGGATCGCGGCGCGCGCGTCGAAGGGCGGCGTCCACCCCAGCTCCTGTTGCGCGCGCGCCACAGCGTATGGGTTCTCCCCCACGAGGAACCAGACCGCCGCACCCGCGAGCCCGGCATAGCGCTTCGGCCGCGTCAGCCGCAGCCAGCGCGTCCACACCTTCACGCCGAGCTGCGCGACGATCAGCGGCACCGGGACGCGGCGCAGCCGCACGCCCAGCGCCTCGGCGAACGCGCCGATGAACTCGCGCTGCGTCAGCGCGGGCGCCGCGTCGGCGGTGACGTTGTATGCGCGGAACCCGGGCGCCGTCATTCCCAGCGCGGCGACGATCGCCGCCGCCACGTTGCCCGCGTACACGCACGACAGGTGATTCGTCCCCGGGCCGACCTGCGGCGCGATCCCCAGCCGCACCGCCTGGATCACACGCGGGGTGAACAGCCGGTCGCGCTCCCCGTAGATCACGTTGGGCCGGATCGCGGCGGCGGACAGCCCTCCGCGGGCCGCCTCGTCCCGAACCAGCTCCTCGGCCAGCCGCTTGGTCCGGGCGTAGTAGTCGCGCTCGGAGAGGCGCTGGAACGGGAAGTCTTCGTCGACGGCACTTCCGCCCCGGCTCGCGGCGTATGCCGCCGTGCGGCCGTACACGGCCACCGACGACACGTGCACGAGGCGCGCGCCGGTGGCGCGCGCCGTCTCGACGGCGAGGCGCGTCCCGCCGACGTTCACACGCTCGAATTCGGCGAACGGTGCGCGCGGGGCGACGAGCGCCGCGGCGTGCACGATGCCGCGCACCCCGACCGCGGCCCGCCGCCAGACGGCGGGGTCGGTCACGTCCCCCACTACCAACTCCGCGCCTTCCACCTGACCCGGCCGGCGCACCAGAGCCCGGACCGGCTCGCCGGCGGCGCGCAGCGCCTCGATGACGTGGCTGCCCACGAGGCCGCTGCCGCCCGTGACGAGGACCGTCATGCCGGCCCGACGGTCGGGATGTCGAAGGGGAGGGTGACGACGCGCGCTTCACGGCCCGCGGCGCGCACGACCGCGCCAACCGGCACTTCGCGACGGATGACCGCGAGCCCGACCCAGCGGTCCGCGCCCGCGACCCAGGCGATGCTGGACACACGGCCGACGTCGCGCTCGTCCTCGGTCACCGCGCTCCACCCTTCCGCGGGAGGCGCGGGCGAGTCGGTCTCGAACAGCAGGCCGCGCAGCTGGCGGTTCGCGTGGCCGCGGAAGTGCAGGCGGCTCACCGTTTCCTGCCCCGTGTAGCAGCCCTTCGTGTACGACACGCCGCCGATCGCGTCGTAGCCCACCTCCTGGGGAATCGTTTTCTCGTCCACCTCGGAAGCGAGGCGCGGCCACCCGGCGAGAATCCGGGCCAGCTCGAGCGCGGCGCCGTCCGCCGCGCCGGCGCCGCCCCGGACCAGCCGGTCGACCACCGCCGCCTGCTGCTCGGCGGGTACCGTGATCTGGAAGGTGAAGGGCGCCTGCTCGCTCGCGCGCGCGAGCTCGAGCGGGATGTCGTCGAGTTCCGTCTCGACGGCACGGCCGGCGTGCGGCGGCGGGGGCAGCGCCGCTGCGGCGAGGACGGCGGCGGCGTGCGGGCCGGCGACGCGCAGCACGGCGGCATCGGCGCTCCGATCCACGGTGCGGGCGAGACGCGGCGGCACGGCGCGCTGGAAGATCGTCGCGGCGCGCTCGCGCCCCTCGGTGGGGACGGTGAAACGCACCCGCGCGCCCAACCGCGCCGCCCAGCCGTCCACGACGATCATCCCCTTCGGCGTGAGCAGCGCGCCGTACACGAACGCCCCGTCGCCGGGCTTCTCGATGTCGTTGGTGAGCAGACCCTGGAAGCAGGCGACCGCACCGGGGCCCGCGACGTCGAGGGTCGCGACGTCGGCGGGGGCGACGAGCGCGCCGGTGCGCAGCCGATGCACGACCTCGGCCGGCACGTCCCCGGGGTTCAGCCGCGTGACGATCGGCGCGGGGGCGGCGGGGAACGTGTCGGTCACGCGAGCGTCTCCTTGAGCCACGCCGCCACGGCGGGCCAGCATGCCTCGCGGGCCCGCGGGGCGAGCACCAGGCCGCGGTGCGACAACCCCGGTTCGACGGCCAGGGCCTTGCGCTCGGCGCCCACCCGCTCGACGACCTGGCGGCAGGCAGCGGCGGGCGCGAACATTCGATCGGAGCCGCCGGCCACCGCGAGGTACGGCGTGCGGACCGTCACCAGCGCGGCGAAGTAATCGAAGCCGTCCGTCCCCACCCAACCACCGCGCACGTTCCACCGCATCCACTCGGCGAGGATGCCGGCCGCCTCATCTTCGGCTCCGAACCCGAAGGCGCGGGCGGGGAAGCGGCCCAACAAGCGCGAGAGGCCGATTGTCGCAGCGGCGAGGGACCAGCGCAGGGGCCCCATCCAGCGGGGGCCGGGTGTGCCGAGCGAGACGATCGCGGCGAGCGGCGCCGCGGCGCCGACGCGCGTCAGCCAGCACAGCCCCGCCGCGCCTCCCGCCGAGTGGCCCAGCCACGCGAGCGGGGCGCCATCGGTCTCCTCGTGCACCCGGGCGACGAACGCCGGCGCGTCGCGCAGCGCCCAGTCCTCGAAGGTCCACGCCAGGGGTCGCGGCTCGCGCGCGCTCTCGCCGTGATGGCGCAGGTCGGCGAGCCACACGTCGAACCCTCGAGCGCCGAGGAAATGCGCGAGCCCCCCCCCCCCGCCGTGCAGCCACACCCGGTGGTTGGTGAAGGCGCCGTGCACCAGCAGCACCGCGGGGCGTCTGTCGCGGTGGGCGCGGAGCCGGTGCAGCGCCAGTTCCACTCCATCGATCGCGGGCAGGCGGCGGGTGCTCATTCGTACCACCCCGCGGCGCGATAGGAGGCGTCGAGCAGCTCGACGGGATGGCGCACCGGGGCGCGGATGCCCCGCGCGGCGAGCCCTGCGCCGAGCTGCATCACACATCCCGGGTTGCCCGTTGCGATCACCTGTGGTGCCGCCGCGCGCAGCCGCTCGAGCTTGGGGTCGAGCACCGCGCGCGACATCTCGGGCTCGAGCAGCGTGAACAGCCCCGCGCTGCCGCAGCAGTCGGCGGCACCGGGGACAGTGAGCAGCCGGAGCAGCGGGATCGCCGCGAACAGCCGCTCGGGCGGATCCGCGACGCACTGCGCGTGCAGCAGGTGGCAGGGGGGATCGTAGGCGACGTGCAGGTCGAGCGGCGCGCCGGCGACCGGCCCTCCGTTCGCGGCCAGCAACTCGGTGACGTCGCGCACGCGCGTCGCGAACATCACTCCTCCGTCGATCAGGTGCCCGTACTCCTTCAGCAACGCCCCGCATCCCGCGCTGTTGGCGACGATCGGCTCGTCTCCGTCCCCGAACGCCGTGACGTTGATCCGCGCGAGCGCCCGGGCCTCGTCGGCGAGCCCCGCGTGTGCGTGCAGCGCGCCGCAGCAGACCTGTCCCGTTACTTCCCGCACCTCGTATCCGTTCACTGCCAGCGTGCGGATGGTGGCGTCGTGGACGTGGGGGAAGAGGCCCTGCATGACGCAGCCCCTGAACAACAACGCGGAAGTGGGAACGCGGAACGTGGAACTGGCGGCCTTCGGTACGTTCCGCGTTCCGCCTTCCGCGTTCCGCGTTGGTCGTGTTGCAGCAAGCATCCCCATCGCAAACCGGATCCGTCCCCACCCGGCAAGCCAGCGCGGCAGTCCGGTCGCTCGCAGGAGCCGCGCCGCGGCGTACACGGCGCCCGATACTCCCGGCGTCGTCAGCGCCCACAGCGCCGCCCGCGCAAGCCAGGGGACGCCCCTCGTTTCGGTGAGCCGCTCCCGAGCGGCCTCGAGCCCCAGCCCATAGCGCACCCCCGATGGGCATACCGGCTCGCAGGCGCGGCAGCCGAGACAGCGGCCCAAGTGGAAGGCGAGCGCCGCGTCGGTCGCGGCGAGCTCGCCACGCTCGAGTGCCCGCATCAACTCGATGCGGCCGCGCGGGGAGTCGGCTTCGTCTCCGGTGGCGAGAAAAGTGGGACAGGCCTGGAGGCAGAAGCCGCAGTGGACGCATGCGTCCAGCCCTGCGAACCCGCCCCGCTCGGGCGTCATTCGCCGTCGGTCGCGACGACCAGCGCGCCACCGGGGTCGAACGTGCGGCGCAGGCCGGCGACGAGCGGGCCGGCGCCCTCTCGGTATGCGCCGAAATGGCCCACCGCGTGGCGCACCGCCCATGGAGCCCGCTCGAGCGTCAGCGGCACCTCGAGGGCTGCCAGCGTACGGCGCAGCCGCTGCAGCCGGTCGGCGGTCGCGTCGCCGCTCCATCGGATGGCGCCGGCTGCGGGCGACGCGGAGATCCATTCGTCCCCGAGCTGATGCTGGAGCAGGTCCAGCAGCTCGTCGCTCGCCGCCGGGACGCCGCCGGTGCGGAACGTCACGGGACGGACCGCCAACCCTTCTGCCAGCCGCATCCAGAAACCATGCGCTTCCTCGGCGCGGAGCGCCGTGAACCGGCCCCCCCCGCCGGTGGCGGCCCCGAGCCCGGCCTCGTCGGCGGCGACGAGCGTCGGCGACCCCACGAGCCGTACCGCCAGCACCCACCGGTCGCGGCGCGCGAGGGCTGGGGAGACGAGCTCCAATGCCGCGGGCGTGAGCCCAGCCGCGGCGATGTCCTCGGCCAGCTGCGTCAACTCGTCGCGCGAGCCCTCGAGCAGGTGCGTCACGTCAGCGCGTGGCAGCGCCCGCAGGCGCAGGTGCACCAGCACGATCACGCCGAACGCGCCGAACCCGCCTGCCTGCAGCCGCGTGAGGTCGTACCCGGCGACGTTCTTCATCACCCGGCCGCCGCTCTGCACCATCCGCCCGTCGCCGGTCACGAACGTGACGCCCAGAAGATGGTCCTTCACGGGCCCGAAGCCCTGACGCAGCGGCCCGGCGGTGGCCGTAGCCACGACCGATCCCAGGGTGCGCCCGCCGAGCCCCGGAGGATCGATCGCGAGCCAGGCGCCGCGGTCGGCGAGCTGCTGGCGCAGCTGATCGAGGCCGATCCCCGCTTCAGCGGTGGCGGTCAGGTCCTGTGGCTCGACGGCGGGGACGCGGTCGAGGCGTCGGGTGGTGAGCGCGAGGTCGGCGGGGGCGTCGCTCGGGAGCCATGTGCCCGCGCCTTCCGTGCGCACGCGCCACCCCTCTTGATGCGCCGTGCCGAGCAGGAGGGCGACGGCGTCGGGCGACCCGGGAGCGATGCGGGGGACCCGGTCGGTGCCGGCTTCGAGCACGGCGCCTTCGCCGAGCAGGGCGGTCACTTTCTGCAGTATCGTCACACGGCACCTACCGGTTCGCCCCGGGGCTGCGCCCTCCTTCGAGAGCCTTGCGTCCATTCCCGGCACGCATGCACCGGCACCACTTTGCCCGGGTTCACCCGCTCCTCCGGGTCGAACACGCGGCGAACGGCGAGCATCGCGCCCAGAGATTCGGCGTCGAAGATGAGGGGCATGTAGCGCAGCTTGTCGAGCCCGATCCCGTGCTCGCCGGTGATGGTTCCGCCCGCCGCGATGCAGGCGGCCATGATCTCGCTGCTCGCCTCCTCGACGCGGGCGCGCATCGCGTCGTCGGTCGCGTCGAAGGAAATGTTGGGGTGGAGGTTGCCGTCCCCAGCGTGGAAGACGTTGCTGACGACGAGCCGATGCCGCTCGGCGATGCCGGCGATCGTCTCGAGCACGTCGGGGAGCGCGGACCGTGGGACGACCGCGTCCTGTACCACCAGGTCGCGCGACAGCCGGCCCATGGCGCCGAACGCCTTCTTGCGGCCCTGCCACAGACGCTCCCGCTCGCCCTCGTCGCGGGCACTCCGGATGGCGCGTGCCCCCGCGCGCTTCAGGATCTCCGTGACGGCGACGGCCTCGGCTTCCACCGCGGCGTCGTAGCGGCCGTCCAACTCGACCAGCAGGACGGCCGCGGCATCGCACGGGTAGCCGGCGGCGTAGACCGAGGCCTCGACCGCCCGGATGCACGACTGATCCATCATCTCGAGGGCCGCCGGGACGATCCCCGCCGCGATGATCGCCGACACGCCTTCCCCCGCCGCGCGCAGCGCGCCGAAGTCGGCGAGCAGGGTGCGCACCGCCCGGGGCAGGGGCGTAAGCCGCACGGTGATGCGGGTGGCAACGCCGAAATTCCCCTCGGAGCCGACGAACAATCCCACGAGGTCCGGCCCCCATGGCTCGCCGCCGGGGCTCCCCAGCTTTACGGTCTCGCCGCTCGCGAGCACGACCTCGAGCGCCAGGATGTGGTTGACGGTGACGCCGTACTTCAGGCAGTGGGGTCCGCCGGCGTTCTCGGCGACGTTGCCCCCGATGGTGCAGGCGCTCTGGCTCGAGGGGTCGGGCGCGTAGTGCAGGCCGTAGGGCCGCGTGGCGGCCGAAAGCCGGGCGTTCACGACCCCGGGCTCGACCAGCGCCAGCCGGTTGGCGGGGTCGATCTTGAGGATACGGTTCAAGCGCGTGAGCACGAGCAGGACCGCGCCGGCGTCCGCGAGCGCGCCGCCCGAGAGCCCCGTCCCCGCACCGCGGGGGACGAACGGGATCCCGTGCGTCGCGAGGAGACGCACCACGGCGATCGCCTCCTCGCGCGTGCCCGGCAGGACCACCACGCCCGGGACGCACCGGTGGGTCGGCAGCCCGTCCATCGCGTAGGTGGCGCGCTCGGCGGGCGCCGCGCGCACGTGCCGCGCCCCCACGATCGCCGCCAGATCTCCCGCCAACGCCCGGGGGAGGGTGCTCACGGCACCTGCTCGATGTGCGGGTGGGCGCCGCCCTTCCCGTTGCGCTTGGCCCGGTGACGCACCTCGGCGCGGCGCTCGGCGTCCGCCGCGAGCGGCTGCAACAGGGCGGCGAGCCGGCGCAGGCGGACGGTGGTGCTGCGGATGCCGAGCAGTGCGACCTTCCCCGGGGGCTCGAGCTCCAGTGCCGCGGCGACGCGGAACGACAGCGCCTCCGGATCCACGGGAAGCTCGGGTGGGTCCTGCTCCAGCGCCTCCGTCACGCGCAGGAAGTCGCGCCGCACGTTCAGCGCGAGCCCCTCGGATTCGGCCGGCTCGGAGGTTTCGTCGCTGAACGCCTCTACGCGCGCCATGCGGTAGGGGCGGTCGGTCGGCAGCCACTCGAGCAGCACGAAACGCTGCTCGCCCGTCGTCAGGATATCGGCGCGGCCGTCGGGGAGCGCCTGGGTCGTGAGGATGTGCGCGATGCAGCCGACGTCGCCCGGAGCGGGGGCAGGGTCGGTCCCCGCGTCGGGGGACACGTAGGCGATCCCGAAACGCCGGTCGCCGTCGAGGCAGTCCGACAGCAGCCGGCGATACCGGGGCTCGAAGATATGGAGCGGCTGGGTGGCCCCAGGGAACAGCACCAGCGGTAGAGGAAAGATTGGTAGTTCACGGGACATGCTATAAACTAGACGCACAGACGCGCCGCGGTAAACAGTGAAACGGGGCCAGGACAAGCTTGTCCTGACCCCGTAACCTGTTGACCGCGGCGCGTCTGTGCGCCTAGCCTTTGCCTATCCTAGGCCGCTCTCCAAAACCCTTTAAGGGCCTTTCCATCCGGTGATTCCCGCAGCTTCTCGAACGCCCGTTCCCGAATCTGCCTGATTCTCTCTCGGGTGACGCCCATCAACGCTCCGATCTTCTCGAGCGTCATCGCCTCGCTGCCTTCCTCGAGGCCGTAGTAGAGGTAGAGGATCTTGCGTTCGCGGGGCGTCAGATACTTCTGGAAGATGCGGTCGATGAACTCGCGCATCAGCTTGCCGTCGGTCCGCTCCTCGATCTCGCCGCCTTCCTGGCCGGCGAAGCGCTCGCCCAGCGTGGCCGCGTCCTTGTCGGAGCGGTCCACCGGGGCGTCGAGCGACAGCTCGGCGGCGGTCATGCGGCGCGCGGTGCGGACGTTCTCGACCGTATCCTCGAGCGCCTGCGCGATCTCCTTGTCCGTCGGCTCCCGGCCGAGCTCCTGCGAGAGGTACGTCTCGGTGCGGCTCATCCGGATCAGCTGGGAGTTCTGGTTGAGCGGGATGCGGACGCTGCGCGTCTGCTCGGCCAGCGCTTTCAGGACGGCTTGGCGGACCCACCACACAGCGTACGAGATGAACTTCACCCCCTGGTCGGGATCGAATTTCTTGACCGCCTTGAGGAGGCCCTCGTTGCCGATGGCGACCAGCTCGGAGAGGTCGAGGCCGTGACCCTGGTATTTCTTTACGTAGGAGATGACGAAGCGGAGGTTGGCGGTGACGAGACGTTCAGCGGCCTTCTCGTCGCCGCGCTGCACCCGGCGCGCGAGCCGCCGTTCCTCGGCGGGATCTTTGATCAGCGGGAGTTTTTGGATGTCTTGCAGATACTGGTCGAATGCGCCTGAGGGGGTAGTGCGAAAGAACGGCTTCGCCTTGCCTCCGTTCGACCTGGCCATGCGCGAACTCCCGGATGGAATGCCCGAGTTTTTCAAGGAGACGGCCGAACACCGCGCCGCCATTTAGGCCGACCAACCAACCGCGCCAATATAGGATTCACTGCCAGATGGTGCAAATCGTGGCAGTTTTCCACATCACAAATTGTTAGATGCGTGGCGATTCCACCGTTTGTCCACTATCCACATCACCTGTGGAAAATGGCCCCGGCCGCCAGAGTGTTGCAACGCTGTGGAGAGGTGGAAGAATTGTTGGCAAGTTGTTCTCAACTCAGCACTTTCGCGATCCGCTCCTCAGCCACCGCCACGGTCCACCCGTGCCGCGCATCCCCGTGCATCGCGCCGATTTCTTTGGGCAGCGCGAACCGAATCTCCCCGCCGCGCACTTTCTTGTCCCCACGCATCGCCTCGATGAGGTCGGCTACGCCGGCACCGTGTGGCCGCTCGAGCGGCAGGCGGAAACGCTCCAGCAGCCGCGTGATGCGCTGGGCGGTGCCGGCTGCGGCCACGCCCAGCGTCTCCGCCAGGAGCGCTTCGTACACCATCCCGATCGCCACCGCCTCCCCGTGCAGCGCCTCATACTTGGCCGTCGCCTCGATCGCGTGGCCGATCGTGTGCCCGAAGTTCAAGATCGCCCGCCGCCCCCTCCCCCCCGATTCTCGCTCGTCCTCCGCCACCACCGCCGCCTTGATCTCGACCGAACGCCGCACGACCCGCTCGAGCGCGCCCCCGTGCTTCGCGAGAATGGCGGCGTAGTCCCGTTCGAGAAACGTGAAATACTCGGCGTCGGCGATTACCCCGTGCTTCACCGCCTCAGCCAGGCCGGCGGAGAGCTGCACCGGCGGGAGCGACGCCAGCAGACTCAAGTCCGCGGCGACGAGCCGCGGCTGGTGGAAGGCCCCCAGCAGGTTCTTCCCCGCTGGCACGTCCACCCCGGTCTTGCCCCCGATGGACGAATCGATCATCGCCAACAGGGACGTGGGGAGTTGGACGTGGGGTACACCCCGGAGGTAGGTGGCGGCGACAAACCCGGCGACGTCTCCTACCACACCACCGCCGAGGGCGATCACGGCGCAGTCTCTCCCGAAACGCGCGGCCAACATGCGGTCCGACAGACTCGCCCACGTCTCGCGCGTCTTATTCCACTCGCCCGCGGGAAAGGCGAATAGCTGTGCGTGCAACGTGGCGTCGTGCAACGTGGTGACGAGCTTTTCCCCGTACAGCTTCGCCACATGCGAGTCGGAGATCACAGCGTAGGCGGCGGCGGGGCATTGCTGCCCGAGGAGCGTCGGCACCACGCCCAACGCCCCACGCCCTATCACGATGTCGTACGAGGCATCGCGCTGCTCGCGCAGCGGGACGCGGATCGTCACCACGTGACCTCGGGACGGCCGGCCTGCGCGTTCGCCGCCCGCGCCAGGACGAACAGCAGATCGGAGAGCCGGTTCAGGTATTGCCCGATCGCCGGGCTGATCGTCTCCCGGCGTGCCAGCCCCACGACGGCCCGCTCGGCCCGGCGGCACACGGTGCGCGCCAGGTGGAACGCCGCGGCCTTGGGCGTGCCGCCCGGGAGGATGAAGTTCCTCAGGGACGGGAGCTTCGCCTCGTGGCCATCGATCATGTGCTCCAACGCGCCAACCTGCGCCGGTCCGATGTGAGGAGCTTTGGCGGGATCGGGCGATGCCAGCTCCGCGCCGATCGTGAAGAGGTCCCGCTGGATGGTCGCGAGAAAGGTCGCGTCGAAGCTCGGTGGCTCGAGCGACGCCGCGAGGCCGATGGCGGCATTCAACTCGTCGACGTCGCCGTACGCGGTCACCCGTGGGTCGTCCTTGGGCACCCGGCCGCCGCCGAAGAGCCCAGTCTCACCCTCATCGCCCGTCTTGGTGTAGATTCGCGCCATGAGCGACGTCAAAGATATCACGATTATCGGCGCCGGTCCGACCGGTCTGTTCGCGGCGTTCTACGCCGGAATGCGGGGCGCGTCGCACCGGCTGATCGACAACCTCGACCAGGTGGGCGGCCAGCTCACGGCGCTCTATCCCGAGAAGTACGTCTTCGACGTGGCCGGCTTCCCCAAGATCCTCGCCAAGGACCTGGTAAAGGGGATGGCCGAGCAGGGCCTCCAATGGAAGGCGCCCGTCCACCTCGGGGAGAAGGTGATCGGGCTGCGGCAGACGCAGGAAAACGGCCAGCCGATCTTCACGGTCGTGAGCACCGCGGGCGAGTACGCGGGGCGCACCGTACTCATCGCGGGCGGGATCGGCGCGTTCACGCCCCGGAAACTCCCGCTCAAGGATGCCGACCAGTGGCTCGGCAAGGGGCTCTACGACCGGGTGTTGAACCCCCAGGAGTTCGCGGGCAAACGGGTCCTGATCGTGGGGGGCGGCGACTCGGCGTTCGACTGGGCGGTGAATCTCCAAGGGATCGCGAAATCCATCGTGATGGTTCACCGGCGGGACGGCTTCCGCGCCCATCAGGCGACCGTGAACCAGGTGCACGCGCTCTCGGCCGCGGGAAAGATGGAGCTGCGGACGTTCTGGGAGCTCAGGGCGATCGGCGGTGGGCAGCGCATCGAACAGGTCACCATCTTCAACAACAAGACGAAGGAAGAAGTGACCCTCGGGATGGACTGCGTGATTCCCCAGCTGGGCTTCGTCTCCGCGCTCGGCGCCATCGCCGAGTGGGGGCTCGACATCGAGAAAGGGGAGATCAAGGTCTCCCAAATGATGGAAACGAATATCCCCGGCATCTTCGCCGCCGGGGACATCGCGACCTATCCCGGGAAGCTCAAGCTGATCGCCACGGGGGTCGCGGAGGCGTGCATCGCCGTCAACCACGCCGTGCATTTCATCAATCCGGCCGCGAAGATCGAGCCGGGACACAGCTCGGGCATGGCGCTTTTCGGGCAGAAGGACGACTAGCGGGCCCTCCCCTAGCGCGCGAGCTGCACCACCAGTGAGTCGATCTGGGCCAGCATCTGCCGGGTCGGCACCGCATGGCCGTTCGCCTGGATCGAAAACGTGAGCCGGCGCCCCCCCCCGTCGGCGCGCTCGACGTAGCCCGAGAGGGTGTTCACCCGGAAGATCGAGCCGCTCTTGGCGCGCACGCGGCCCTCGAGTGGTGTCGCGGCGAAGCGCCGCAGCAGGGAGCCGGGTTGCTGGGCGCGCGGGAGGGCCGCGAGGAACGGCGCGCGCTTGGGGTGGCGGTACATGTAGTCGAGCAACTGCACGAAGGCATGCGGCGTCACGAGGTTCCCCGCCGAGAGCCCGGAGCCGTCGTCCAGCACGAACGCGGTCGAATCGATCTTCACCGAATCGATCAGGAACCGGCGCTCCACCTCCAGCCCCTTCTCCCAGCTCCCGGCTCCTCCGAGCTCCCGTCCCAGGATCTTGAGCAGCATCTCGGCGAACCAGTTCTGGCTGGTGTTGAGAATGGGGAAGATCATGTCGGGCAGCGGGCGCCCCAGATACTCCGCCAGCGGGGTCGCGAGGCGCACGGCGCGATAGGCCATCGAGTCGGTCGTGCTCGCGGCGCCCCCCTCGACCGAGACGCCCTTCTTCTGGAGCGACGCGGCCAACGCGCGCGCCGCGTACAGATTGGGGTCGGGAAGGGCGAAGCTCTCGATCCACGGCGCGCGGCCCAGCGCCGCGGTGCCCTCCGCCCAGATGTCGAGGGTGCCGGGCCGGCGGAAGAAGTTGTCCCCGATCGTCGAGCCCGAGTCGGCGGGCCCGGTGCGGGCGCGGTTCTCAAAGCTGATCATCCTGAGGTCGGGGTTCCAGGTGATCTTCGGCGGCTGGTCCAGGGCGGCCCCGGGAGTGATCTGGAAGTCCACGCTGTTGTCGTGGAAACCGAGCCCCGAGACGGGGGCCGCGTACCACCAGTTCAGGTCGAACGATCCCCAGTTCCAATGGACGATCTGCGGCTCGAAGTACGAGCCGTCGCCCACGACCCGGCCCGTAACCCGCCGGATGCCCCGCGCCCGCACCGTGTCGGCGATGGCGTCCACCGCGGTCCAGGTCGAGTCGCACGCCCCGGCGGCGAGCGTGTCGATCCCGAAGCAGCGCTCCGACCAGGTCGGGTCCCCGCGCCCGTACAAGATCAGATCGCCCTGCAACACCCCGTCCACGACGGCCCCGTTCACGTACAGGCCTGTCCGGACGCGGTAGTCGGCGGGGAGCAGCACGGCGGCCGCCGCGGCCACGACCAGCTTGGTGTTGCTCGCCGGGACGGAGAAGCGGTCGCCGTTCCGGTTGAACAGCACGCGGCCGCGGTCGTCCTGGACGTACACATTCCAGGTCGCGCGGTTGAACGGCGGCTCGTCGAGCAGCGTCGTGAGCCGCCGCTCGAGCGAGCCGCGCAGCGGGGTCGTCCGGGGAGGGGGCGGCGCCTGCGCCTCAAGCACGGAGCTAATCGTAAGCGATGCGAGGATCAGCTTTCGCATAAAGCAGGTCGGTGATGAGGTTGACCAGCACGAAGACGACCGACAGAAAGAGGATGCTCCCCTGGACCGCGGGGAGGTCGCGCTTCTCGATCGCCTGGAGGACGTAGCGGCCCACGCCGGGCCAGGAAAAGATCGTCTCCGTGAGGATGCTCCCGGTCAGGTAGTTCCCCACGTCGAGCCCCAGCACGGTGATCACCGGCAGCAAGGCATTCCGGAACGCGTGGCGGCCGATCACTCGCGCCTCGGGGCAGCCCTTGGCGCGGGCCGTGCGGACGAAGTCGGCGGGCAGCACGTCGAGCATCGCCCCGCGCGTCATCCGGGCGAGGATCGCGATTGACCGCGTGCCGAGTGTCAGCGCCGGCAGCACGAGAAAGGCGATCCCGCCGTATCCCGCAGGTGGCAGCCATTGGAGCGTCACCGCGAACAGCAGAATCAGGAGCAGGCCCACCCAATAAACGGGAAACGATACCCCGACGTACGCGAGCAGCATGCTGAAGCGATCGATCGCGCCCCCGGGCCGGACCGCGGCCAACACGCCTAGGCCGATCCCGCAGGTGGCGGCGAGGAGCATCGCGGCCCCGGCGAGCTGCAGCGTCTTAGGGAAGCGCTCGGCCAGGTCCCCCAGGACCGGACGCTGGGTGATGTAGGAGCGTCCGAGGTCACCGTGCACGACGCCCCAGAGGTAATGGCCGAACTGGACGGGGAGGGGATCGTCGAGTCGCAGCTCGGCGCGGAGCCGGGCGATGGTGGCCGAGTCGGCCCGCTCGCCCACCATCTCCGCGACGGGATCCCCGGGCGCCACGTTGAGAAGGAGAAAGGCGAGGACCAGCACGCCGAACAGCGTCGGGATGGTGGCCAGCAGCCGCCGTCCGACCAGGCCAATCACCGGGAGGGGACCCGCCGCACGGTGGTCCAGCGCTGGCCGTTGAAGATCACCGGGAGGTCCCATCCCGCGACCGATGGGTGCTGGGCCCACAGGTCCACGGGGAACCAGAGATAGAGCCAGGGGGCGGCGTCGTACACCCGCCCGTCGATGCGGCGGTACAGCGCCTCGCGCGCCGCGTCGTCGGTCGTGCGGCGCGCCACGAGGATCAGGGAGTCGGTCACCGGGTCCGAGTAGAACGAATAGTTCCCACCCGGCCCGAAGCTTGCGCTCGAGAACAGGGGATAGAGGAAGTTGTCGCCGTCAGGGTAGTCGGCCCACCAGTCGAGCAGCGCCATGTCGGCCTCACCCTTGCGGGCGGCTTCGCGCATGCTCGACGCGTCGCGTGCGACGATTTCGACGCGGATGCCGACACCATCGAGCTGGGCCTGGACCGCCTGCGCCACCCGTCCCAGCTCCACGTTCGTCCCGGGCCGCCACAGCTGGATCGCAAAGCCGTTCGGGTACCCGGCCTGCGCGAGCAGCCGCCGGGCCGTCACGCTGTCGTAGTCGTATCGCGCGCGGGTGGTGTCGCCGCCGCCCAGGGCGGGCGGGATGGCCCCGCGGGCCGTGATGCCGCGGCCGTTCCACACGGTTCGCAGGATCTCGGGCACGTTGACGGCGTGATTGATCGCGCGGCGCACCGCCGCGTCGCGCAGCGGTCCGCGCCGGTTGTTCAGCGCCACGTACACGACGCGCAGCGCCGGCTTGCGCTGCAGCCAGTCGGGGTGCTCCCGCTCCCACTTGGCCGTTTCGCCGAAGGGGATCTCGACGACGGACAGGCGTCCCGCGAGGAACTCCGCCCCCCGCGTGAACGGCTCCGGGACGATGCGTACCGTCAGCGATTCCGCGAGCGGCGCGCCGCCCCAGTAATCGGGATTACGCGCGAACCGCAGATCGTCGTCGTGGCGCCACTCGACGAAGCGCCACGGACCCGACCCCACCGGCCGCTGGCCGAAATCGGCCGCCACCGGTGCGGGGACGACCGCCGCGACCGGCATCGCCAGGAACTTGGGGAAGACGGCAAGGGGCTCGGTGAGCGTGAAGGCTACCGCGGTATCGCCCAGCACTTCGATCCCCGCCGCCCCCGCGATCGGCTGGAGGGGCCAGACGCGGCCCCCGCGGGTCTTGGGGTCCAGCACCCGCAGGAATGAGCGTTTCACGTCCGCCGCGATGAGCGGTCGCCCGTCGTGGAACTTCACGCCGGGCCGGAGGTGAAAGACGTACCGCTGCCCGTTGCGCTCCGCCCGCCAGCGGTCGGCGAGCCCGGGGAGCAGCCGGCCGTCCGGATCGAACTCGGTCAGCCCGTCGAACACGAGGGTCACCATCTCCCCCGTCGGTACGTCGGTCGAGAGCGCCGGATCGAGCGAACGCGGGTCGTAGGTCTCGTAGTAGACGAGACCCGTGCCCGTCCCGCTGCCGCAGGCGAGAAGCAGGCACACGAACAGCATGCTCGCGGTGTCGAAAAGGTTGACAGTGCGGTGCAAGTGACGCAACATACGGGAGTTGCCAAACCGCGTCAATTGCGCATCGCATCCCTCCTTGTGCTCGTCGCCCTGCTGGCGGCGCCTTCCGTCCTCTCCGCCCAGGATCAGGAGCGCGAGGAGCGGGTCGTTCGGCGTCTGTCGTTCGACGGCAATCATGCCCTCGACGACTATGTCCTGAGCAGCGCGATCGCCACGACCAAGTCGAGCTGGTTTGCGACCAACTCGCTGGTTCGCTGGCTCGGGTTGGGCGAGAAGCGGTACTTCGACGAGCTGGAGTTCCGGCGCGACGTGGTGCGGCTGTTGTTGCTCTACCGCCAGAGCGGCTACATGTCGGCGGTGGTGGACACGAGCGTCATCCGCACGGCGAAGGACGTCCACATCACGTTCCGCATTCACGAAGGGGATGCGGTCCGGGTCGCGCGACTCGACGTGCTGGGGGTCGCCGGGCTTCTCGACACCGTGCGGCTGCGGCGGGCGCTGCCCCTCCAGGTCGGCGATCCCTTCAACCGGTTTCTGCTGCAGGCGTCGGCGGACACGATCGTCGCCCGTCTGCGGAATGCCGGCTATCCCTACGCCGAGGTGCTGCGGAACTTCGATTCGGAAGCGGGGGTCCGGCGCGCCGAGGTGATTCTCGAGGCCGTTCCGGGGCCGCCGATGCGCGTGGGTGAGGTGGCGATCCACGGCCTGGTCGAGGTGGACGCCGCCACGGTGCGCCGGATGCTGGCGGTGCGCCCCGGGGAGCCGTTCCGTCAGGACGCGCTATACCAGAGCCAGCGGGACCTGTACGGCATGGGGGTCTTTCGCTCCGCCAGCGTGCTGCTCGTGGACTCTCTACCCCCCGCCAATGGGGAGGGGGGGGGGCCACGCGACTCGACGGTGCGGGTCGTCGTGCAGGTGCAGGAGGGCCCGCAGCACCGGCTGCGCCTTGGCGCCGGCTACGGGAGCGTCGAGTGCTTTCGGGTGCAGACCGGCTGGACGGCGAACGACTTCCTGGGGGCGGCGCGCACGCTCGATCTCTCGGCCCGTCTCTCGAAGATCGGGGGCGGGGCGCCGCAAAGCACAAAGGGGTTCAGGCAGCTGTGCAGCCCGTTCTTTTCCGACTCCACCTGGACGGTCGACACGCTGAACTACACGCTCGGCGCGACGCTGCGCCAGCCGGCGTTCCTCTCCCGCGCGCACACCGCGACCGTCGGGCTGTTCGCCGAACGGCGCTCGGAGCTCAACGCGTACACGCGCGAGGCGGTCGGCGGGAACGTCGAAGTCACGTTCAACGCTCGGCGCCGAATCCCGGTCGCGGTTGGTTACGCCTACTCGGTGGGGCGCACAACGGCGGCGGCGGCGAAGTATTGCAGTCTGTTTCGCGTGTGCACCGAAGCGAGCCAGGAGTTCCTGAAGAACCGCCGGCCGTTCGGCGCCGTCACGGTGGCCGCCGTGCGGGACCGCGTGAACAACGCGCTCGATCCGACCGAGGGCACCCTGATCACGGCGACGCTGCTGCACGCGTCCCGGGCGGTGGGCTCCGACACCCTGTACGAGTTCAACCGCGGCGAGCTCGAGATCGCGCGGTACCATCCGATCGGGCGCCGCATCGTGTTCGCGTGGCGGGTGCGGGGTGGGACGATCCTGCCGCAGGACATCACCGTGAACAGCCAGCCGGTCGCTTTCGTGCCTCCGGACCAGCGCTTTTACGGCGGCGGCCCTAACTCGGTGCGCGGGTACGGCCGCAACGAGCTGGGGCCACGGGTCTACGTCACGACCGACACGGTAACCCTCGGCGGCGTGCTCGCCTACCCGACCGGCGGCAACTCGGCCGTGGTCCTCAACGCGGAGCTGCGGTTTCCTTCGCCCATCTTCGCTCAGCGGATGCGGCTGGGTTTGTTCGTGGACGCCGGCCAGGTGTGGGAACGCGGGGAGCAGCTCCCCGTCGTCCGTGGCCTGCGCGTCACCCCGGGTTTAGGACTTCGGTTTACGACCCCGCTCGGGCCTGTTCGCATTGACGCGGCCTACAACGGCTACGCCGCGGAGCCCGGTCCGCTCTACTTTCAGAACAACGCCGACAACAGTCTGACGCTCCGTCTCAACCCCGACTCGACCGTCGTGACGTACCAGCCGGTCCGGCCGTCGTCGTTCTGGCGCAGGCTCGTGGTGCAGTTCGCCCTCGGGCAGGCCTTCTGATGGTCCGGCGCTCGCTCGGCGTCGCGCTCTGGTCGCTCGTCGGGCTGCTCGCCTGCTTCCTCGGCGCGCTCAACGGCCTCGTGGGCACCCGCGCCGGGCGCTCGCTCCTCGCCCGCATCGCCAGCAACGCGGTGTCGCGCGCCGTCTCCGGCACGATCGAGGTCGGTGACGTGCGCGGCTCGCTGATCTCCGGGGTGGTTCTCACCAACGTGCGGCTGTTCGATCCCGACACTTCCCTGGTCGCGTCGCTGCCGCGCGTGGAGCTGAGCTACAACCCGATCGACTTCCTCGCCGGCCGGGTCGTCCTGTTCGAAGTGGACTTGGGCCGGCCGGTCTTCGACATCGTCCAGCACGCGAACGGCAAGGTCAACATCGAGGAGCTGCTGCGGCTGGACGTGAAGGACAGCGGGCCCCCCGGACCGCGGCCACTCGTGCTGCTGCGCAACGTCCGGATCACGGATGGCAGCGTGACGCTGCGTTTGCAGGACGTTGTGTCGCCCGGCGATTCGGTGCTCGAGATCGACCGCTTCGGGACCGACGGCCGCCGCCGCATCCGGCGGTTCGAGCACATCGACGCGCGGCTCGCCGCGCTGCGGATCTCCGCGCCGCGCGAGCGCGGCATCCGCATCGACATAACTCGCCTTGCGTTTCAGAGCAGCGATCCGCATCTCACGCTGGCGGACGCCGCCGGGCGCGTCACCGTCACGGGCGACACCTTGGACGCCGACCTCGTGCGGGTGCGATTCCCCGGCTCGCAGTTCAGCGCCCGCGGCCGGGTGAGCTGGCGGGGCGGGCCGATTCTCTGGGATCTCGCGCTGCGCGCCGACTCGGCGACTCTCACCGACATCGCGTTCCTCGACCCGCGGTTCCCCGCCGGCGCCGTGCTGCGCGGCGACGTGACCGTGCGCTCGCACGGACCCCGCGTGCTCGAGGTCCGGCTCGATCCGCTGAACGTGGCGTACGGCGGCGGCACCCTCACCGGGCGCGTCACCGCCTTCAGCGCCACGGACTCGGGGATCGTCGCCGTGCGCCAGGGAGACCTGGTCGCGAGCGACCTCTCCCTCGAACTCGCCCGGCCCTTCTTGGACACGCTGCCGTTCTACGGGCACCTGACGGGGCACACGCTCGTGGATGGTCGGCTCAGCACCCTTCAACTCGAGACCGACTGGTTGTTCCGCGACTCGCTCGTCCCGGGGTGGCCCGAGACGCGCATCCGGGGGCGTGGAGAGGTGGACGTCGCCGGGGCGGACCTCGGCTTCCACCCCTTCGAGGTGGCAGCCGCGACGGTGGCCCTCGGCACGACACGGCGGCTCGTGCCCGCCTTCGCGCTCGTGGGCGAGCTCGACGCGGTCGGCACGCTGACCGGTACGCTGCATGAGGCGCGCTTCAGCGGCACGTTGCGCCACCACGACTCGGGTCGGCCCGCCAGCGTCGTGCGCGGGGTCGTGGCGCTGGACAGCCGGACCGACACGCTCGGCGTCACCGCCGACGTGACGACTGACTCGCTGTCGCTCGACGGCTTGCGGGGCAGCTTTCCGGGCCTCCCGCTCCGAGGCACGCTCGCCGGGACGATCCGGCTGAGCGGCAACCTCGCCGCGCTCGAAACGCACGCCGACCTGACGATGGCGGAGAGTGGCAACGTCCGGGGCGATGGGATCCTGGTGCTCGGGGTGCTCGAATACGGCGCGCGTAACTTCACGCTGAGCGCCCGCGACCTGAACCTCCAGCGCTGGCTCGCCGTCCGAGGCGGTGGCGGCCCGCCGTCGCGTCTCACGTTCACGCTGACGGGAAGCGTGGTGGGCGACAGCGCCACCGCGCCCTCGGGCGAGCTCACCGTTGCGCTCGCCCCGTCATTCTTCGCGGGGAGCGTAGTGGACTCGGGCGCCGCCAAGCTCAACTTGGCGGACGGCCGCCTCTACGTCGAGTCGCTGCTCCTGCAGCAGCCCGGCCTCGTCACGCGCGGCTCGGGCTCGCTCGGGTGGCGGCGCCCCACCCGCGGCTCCCTGTCGCTTGACTTCGATGCGGACAGCCTCAGCGTGCTCGACTCGCTGGTGACGTGGCTGGCCGGCCCCGCGCTGGCCGGCCCCACGCCCGACGAGGCGCTCACCGGTTCGGCGCGGGTGCTCCTCACATTGGACGGCGCGCTCGACTCGCTGGGCATCGAGGCGCGGGTCAACGCCACCGACTTGAAGTGGCGGCAGTGGACCGTGTCGGCCGGGCGCGGGCGCGCCGTGTACGAGCCCGGGATGACGCCGCGCTTCGACGTCGAGGCGACGCTCGACTCACTCGGCTACGGCCGGCTCGGGTTCGGCGCCGCCGCCGCCCGCGCGCGGGGCACTCGGGATTCGCTCACCTGGTTCGCGCGCTCCCGCGTCGGCGATCTCGGGGCGTTCCTCGCGGGCGGCCGCTACGCGCGGACCGGGGAGGGGAACGACGTCGAGCGGCGCGTGGCGGCGGACTCGCTGGCGGTGCTCGTGCCGGGGAGCGTCTGGTTCCTCGAGCACCCGGCGGAGCTCACCTTTGGCGACTCCGCGCTGGTGCTCGACACGCTGTCGCTCAAGAGCGCAGCGGGCCCGGGCCGCCTCGTGATGAGCGGTGAGGTGGCGCGCCGCGGCCGGGCCGACGCCCGCGTGTACCTCGAGGCATTTCCGCTCGCGGGGGTGTACGCGCTGTTGCAGAAGGACACCTTGGGCGTGGCGGGCGCCCTCACCGCCACCGTCGCGTTGAGCGGCACGCGCGCGAGCCCCATGTACAGCGGCTCGTTTGCTCTCTCGGACGCCGCATTCGGCGCGTTCCGCGCCCCGTTTATGGACGGCACGGTCGATTATCGGAACCGCCGGCTCGACGGCGAGGTGCACCTGTGGCGGGCGGGGCAACAGGTCCTCAACGTGACCTACCACCTGCCGCTCGACCTGGCGCTGATGGAGGTGGCCCAGCGGCAGCTTCCCGACACGCTGTCGGTGCAGGCCCGGGCCGACAGCGTCGATCTCACGCTCCTCGAGGCCGTGACCCCGCTGTTGCGGCAGGTGAAAGGCGTCTTCGACGCCGACCTGGGGATCGGCGGCACGTGGGACGCTCCCCGGCTGCGTGGCGGGCTCGAGATCAGCGGCGCCGGCGCCACGATCCCGGCGTTGAACGTGCGCTACGACGACATCAGCGGCCGGCTCGTCCTGCGCGGCGACACGATCCGGGTGGAGGCGCTGACCGCGCGGAGCGAGAAGGGCCGTGCCGAGGTGACCGGGTACCTGCGGCTCGACCGGCTGACCAAGCCGGTGCTCAACCTGAGCATCGCGGCGACCGAATTCAAGGCGCTCGATCTCAAGGGCTACCTGACCGTGACGGCGAGCGCCCAGCTCGCGCTCGCCGGCCCCGTCTTCGGGGCGACGCTCACCGGCCGGGGCACCGTGACGGAGGGGGTGCTGCACTTCGCCGATCTCGTGAACAAGCGGGTCGTGAACCTCAACGAGCCGTGGGTGCAGGACTTGATCGATACGTCGCTCATCCGCACGCAGCGGCTCGGCCCGGAGTTCGAGAGCGTGTTCCTCGACAGTTTGCGGATCGACGGGCTGCAGCTCGCGATGGGCAGCGACGTGTGGCTGCGCTCGACCGAGGCCAACATCCAGCTCACCGGCTCGCTGGTGGTCAACAAGGTGCGGGGCAACTATCTCCTGAGCGGAACGCTCCTGGCGCCTCGGGGCACCTACCGGCTCGTCGTGGGCCCGGTGTCGCGCGAGTTCGTCGTGACCCAGGGAACGGTGCGCTACTTTGGGACGCCCGATCTCGACGCGGAGCTCGACATCGAGGCGCGGCACGTCGTGCACCCGCTGCCGAGCGCGACCGGTGGAGTGGGGGCGGGGGGGGGGGGAGGGGGGGGCGGCGACATTACCGTCATCGCACACATCCGGGGAACGCTGCTCGTGCCGCGCCTCACGCTCGAGGCGGAGCGGGAGGTACTGTCGCAGAGCGAGCTCATCTCCTACCTCATGTTCGGCCGGCCGAGCTTCGAGCTCGCCGGGGGGCAGGGGGCGCTATTACGCAGCGCGGCCGCGGGCCTGTTCGCGGGGGAGGTGGAACGCACCGTCGTCTCGGACCTGGGCGTGCCGCTCGACTACTTCGAGTTCCGCCCCGGCGACCCGTCCGATCCTCTCGCCCGCACCCAGCTCGCCGCAGGGTGGCAGATCGGGAACAAGACGTTCCTGGTACTCAACGCCGGGTTCTGCCGGCGCCAGCAGGTTCTCGGGCCCAACACGCTGGGCGCGAGCTTCCAGTACCGCATCAGCCCCGAGTGGCGTACCGAGGCGAGTTACGAGCCGGTGCCCAACTGCCTCGGCAGCTCCGCTGCGGACCCGCAGAGCACACGGCAGGTCGGCCTCGACCTCTTTTGGGAGCGGCGGTACTGACGTGACGCGCGCCTTGCTCATCACCAACCCCGCCGCCGCGCGCACCGAGGCGCGCGCGGTCACGGCCATCCGGGAGACGCTGCGGGCCGGGGGTTGGGACGTGGAAGTGCGCGCGACCCTCGGGCCACGGGACGCGCGCCGCTTCGCCGAGGAGGCGCGCGGCCAGGGGTTCGACGTGCTGGTCTGCTACGGCGGCGACGGCACCGCCATGGCTATAGCCGCGGCCATCGTGGGGACCGGGATCCCGCTCGGCTTGGTGCCCGGGGGGACCGGCAACCTCCTCGCGGGGAACCTGCGGCTGCCGCGCAACCCCGCCAAGGCGGCGCGTGCCCTGCTCACCGCCCGGCCCCACGCGATCGATCTGGGCGTGGTCGAGCGGACGGACGGCGCGCACTACTTCGCGGTGGCGTCGGGCGCCGGGTTCGACGCCCAGCTCATGGCGGCCACGGGCGCGGCCGCCAAGCGGCGCTGGAAGTTCGGGGCCTACGTGGCGCGCGCCGTCGCCATGCTCGGCGCCGTGCGCAGCGTCCCCCATCGGATTACCGTCGACGGCCAGGCCCATGAGGTGGGCGCCGCGATGCTGCTGGTCCTGAACTGTGGTGAGCTCATCCCCCCGTTCGTGCGGGTGGGCCGCGACATCGCCCCCGACGACGGTTGGCTGGACGTCGTGGCGCTGCGCGCCGACGGCATCGTGCAGAGCACGGCCGCCGTCTGGGACCTGTTCCGCGGCACCGCCAACGGCGCGGGGCGGGTGTGGTGGGGGCGCGGCCGCACGATCCGGGTGGACGTCGTCTCGCCGCCGCCGCGCCCGGTGCAGCTCGACGGCGAGCTCGTCGGAGGCACTCCGTTTGAGGCGCGGCTGCTGCCAGGCGCGCTCACCGTGCTCGTGGACCCGGCCGGCGGATGGAAAGGATCGCGGCATGGCTGACACACTGTTGCTCGTGGACGACGACACGGCCGTCCTGCGGGCGATCGGCGACTATTTCGAGCGCTCGGGCTACGAGGTGTGGCGCGAGGCGACAGGCGATCAGGGGCTCGAGACCTTCCGGCGGGTGCGGCCCGATGTCGTGATCCTCGACTTGAACCTCCCCGACGTGAGCGGCCTGGTCATCCTCGAGCGCCTGCGCCGCGAGAACGGGGCCGTCATCCTGCTCACAGGGCAGGGCGACATCGAGACCGCCGTGCGCGCGATGCAGCTCGGCGCGGAGAATTTTCTCACCAAACCCGTGGACATGAGTCACCTCGCGGCGGCGACTGCGCGCGTCGTCGAAAAAGTCCGCCTGTCGCGCCAGAACGCGCTGCTGCGCTCGCGTGACCACGAGGGCGAGGGGCTCGCGTCGCTCGGTGTCTCACCCGCGATGCGCGAGCTGGCCCGCCACGTGGAGCTGCTCGCGGCGAGCGAGCGGTCGACAGTGCTGTTGCAAGGGGAGAGCGGCACCGGCAAGGGGTGGGTGGCGCGCATCATTCATCACCTGTCGCCCCGCGCGCAGGGGCCGTTCGTCGAGGTGAACTGCGGCGGCCTGTCGGCCACCTTCCTCGATTCCGAGATGTTCGGCCATGAAAAGGGCGCCTACACCGACGCCAAGGAGCGCAAGCTCGGCCTGTTCGAGCTGGCCGATCACGGCACGATCCTGCTCGACGAGATCGGCGAGCTCGCCCCCGAGCTCCAGCCCAAGCTGCTCAAGGTGCTCGAGACCAAGAAATTCCGGCGGCTTGGCGGCACGCGCGAGCTGTCCGTGGACGTGCGGCTCGTCGCGGCGACGAACCGGGATCTCGTGACCGAGGTTGAGGCGGGACGGTTCCGCGAGGATCTGTACTACCGGCTCAACGTGATGCCGCTGACGATACCCCCGGTGCGTGAACGCTCCCGCGAGGACCGGCTCGCCCTCCTCACCCGCCTGCTGGAGGACCTGAAGCCCCAGCTGCCGGGTTGCGCCGCCGAGTGCGCCTCGGAGGCGATCGATCGCCTGGTCGCGGCGCCGTGGCCGGGGAACGTGCGGGAGATGCGGAACGTGCTCGAGCGCGCGATGATTCTGTCGCGCGGCCAGCCCGCGATCGGCGCCGAGCACCTGCCGGCCGACCTGCGGCAGCGGACGGCAGGCGGAGCGGCTGCAGGGGGGGGGGCGGGGGGGGACCGGCGCTACCAGCCGCAGTCGCTGGCGGACGTGGAGCGGCAGCAGATCGAGCGGACGTTGCGCCATCACGACGGCAACCGGACGCGCGCGGCCTTGGAGCTCGGGATTTCGCGCGCGACGCTGATCAATAAAATCAAATTGTATGCCCTGACGATATAAGGGCAGCGGACGGGCATCTATTGTCCGTTCCCGTTCCCGTTTCCGTTCCCGTTGTAGTTGGCCAGCCACGTGACCCCCGCGGCGCGGCCCACCACCGCCAGCGGCTCGGTCACGGAGAACCCAGCATCGAGCCGCCCCAGCTCGGCTTCCAGCCGGCGATTGATCGCGTGGTTCCGCTCGGGGTCGTCGCTCACGATCAGGATGTGCGTGGCGCCCCGCTCCAGCACGAGCCTCCCCGCCCAGGTGTGGGCGTCGTCGCGCGCCGCCGCCGTCTCGTCCTTCAGGAGCGTGCGGATCGTGCCCAGCCGGCGCGACGGCTGTGGTGGCACAATTTGATACGCGTATGCCCAAAGACTTCTCACAGCGCGCTCCTCACCCAAAGAACACAACCTGCCAGCGCGAGCGGCAAGCGAACATCCCCCGACCGGATGAAGCTGGATGAAAAGCGATGTAACACGTCTGGGCCGGCGCGTGCCGAACGAGCTAGCTACTTGTGTTTAGGCGAACCGGTCAGCGTGAGGGGATAGGCAGGTCGGTCTGCAGCGCACTGGTCTTGTGCGCGTGAGCGGCGATCTGGAGGCGGGTGCGCAAGGCGAGCTTCTCCAGAATGTTGTGCACGTGGCTCTTGACGGTGTAGGTGGCGATGTTCAAGCGCTGGGCGATTTCCTTGTTACTCAGGCCGTCGGCAATCAGGCTCGTAATCTCCCGCTCGCGCTTCGTCATCAGAACTGCTTCCAGCACGGCGGTGGTGCTGCGCGTGACCGCTTGATCCACAATGTGGGACAGCAGCGTTCCGGTTAAGGCGGGAGGAACCACATCCGCTCCCGCGGCGACCGATCGAATGGTCCTGACGAAATCGTCGACGGTCGCATCTTTCACGATGAACCCGCTCGCCCCGGCTTTGATGAACGCAATGACGTCTTCGTGCGCCGGGAGCAGATCCATCACAATGACCTTGCTCTCGGGAGCTTCTTTCCTGACGCTCTCGACGAAGCGGCGGCTGTCTTGATTCCCCAAGGATGCGTCCACGAGCACGACGTGGGGCTTGGTGTCCCGGACTTGGAGCAGGCCGGCGCTCGCCCCTGCGGCGGCCGCGACGACCTTGAAGTCGGGCTGCGCGTCCAGCAGCTGGGCGAGCCCGTCGCGCACCAGCCGATTGTCTTCGATCACCAACACCGAGATTTGCTTCGTCATGCCACAGTCCGTGTGAGGGGAGCTGGCCCGCCAACTCGGCCGCGCGGAAGCTAACTCTCTTCACAGGGTGTGAGGAAGAACCCCACCACGCCACCCGTTGTAGAGCACCTAGCTCGGTGCTGGCTGGGAGGTAAGATTAGGACCCACAGCCTGAACCTCTGAGGCGACCATGGACAAGCCGAAGCTCAAAGAGCACGACGGGATGGTCTGCCGTTCCTGCGGGAACGAGGAGCGCGCCTCGGAGGGCTACCCCTGCGCCGACTGCGGGACGTTCATCTGTCTGATCTGCACCTTCCGCGGGGTCACGCGCTGCAAAGCGTGTGAAGAAAAAGCTAAGTCCTCGAAGGCGTAGCGGTCTAGCGCCGCCGCCGCTTCACCTCCGCCGCCACGTCGGAGGGTGGCGCGTCCAGCTCCGCCGCCAGCTTCTGAATCGCCACGTCCGCCCCGGGCCAATCCCCGGCCGCGGCGAGCGCGTCGAGCGCGACCTCCTCGATCGCCGCCGTGCGCTCCTCCAGGTCCCGCGTCCGCACCGCGACCTCCCGCGCCAGCCACTGCTCGAGCTGGCGCCGGTCCAGCTCCAGCTGGCGCTGCCGCAGCGCGTGCTGGAGCGACAGCTCGAGCTCCTCCAGGTCCACGGGTTTGATGAGGTAGTCGTAGGCGCCGAGCTTCAAGCACTCGATGGCGGTGCGGGGCTCGTCGATCGCCGTGAGCATGATCACGGCGAGGTCGGGGTCCTGCGCCAGCGCCTTGGGCAGGAGCTCCACGCCGCTCGTCTCCGGCATGCGGATGTCGCACAGCATCGCCTGGGGGCGGTCGGCGGCGACGCGCTCCAGCGCCTCGCGCGCGTTCGCGGCCGCGGCGACCTGGTAGCCGAGACGGGTCAGAAAGCGGTCCAGCGCCTTGCGGATGCCGTCCTCGTCGTCCACCACGAGTACGGTGGTACGCTCGCTGCCGGGTACCGGGGAGGGGCTCGCCATGGCCGTGAACGTTACCCGCACTCCACAACGCCAGCAAGCCGAGGTATCTTCGCGCCTCGATGACCGCGCGCACCAATCTCGCCGCCGTCCCCGGGATCACCGTGGGACACGCCACCGTCCCTGCCCACGGCACGGGCTGCACCGTGGTGCTCGGTCCACCGGCCGGCCTGCGGGCGGCGGTGGCGTTGCGCGGACGCGCAACCGGCACGCGCGAGATCGACGTGGTGAGCCCGCGGCACTTGGTCGAGCGGATCGACGCGATCATCCTGGCCGGCGGCTCAGCGTACGGCCTGGGCGCCGCCGACGGGGTGATGCGCTGGTTGCGCGAGCGCGGCCGGGGGCTGCCGGTGGGACCGGCGGGCACCATCCCCATCGTGCCGTCGGCGGTGATCTTCGACCTCGGGAACGCCGGCAAGCCGGTCGGGTGGCCGGGCCCCGACGACGGCTACCGCGCCTGCGAGGCGGCCGG
>Ga0326597_10001800_pt1 | contig 33309 bp, 27 predicted proteins | sample RVTome_12_FD_203789 | JGI IMG/M metagenome (GOLD analysis project Ga0326597, IMG submission 203789) | Soil microbial communities from uranium-contaminated site in the Upper Colorado River Basin, Wyoming, United States - RVT100D185 | ecosystem: Environmental > Terrestrial > Soil > Contaminated >...
GACCTCGGGAATGTCCGAAGCGCCCACCTTCTGCCGGGTGCTGGGGTCCACCATCTCGGCGCCCAGCACCTCGTTTATCTGACCGACCATCTGCCGGAACAGGGTGATGGCCTTCTCATCCATCTGCCGCTCGTAGCGCTCGATGTCCTTCTTGAGCTGCTTCTTCTGCTCCTCCGACAGGTGCATGCGGCGGCTGAACCGGTGGGCCGCGATCACGATGCCTTCCGTGCCGGCAGGCACCTCGAGCGAATCGTTCTTCACGTCCTCGCCTGCACGGCCGAAGATCGCGTGCAGGAGTTTTTCTTCCGGCGTCAGCTCGCTCTTGCTCTTGGGGCTGACCTTGCCCACCAGGATGTCGCCCGGCCCGACCCGCGCTCCGATCCGGATCACGCCGTGCTCGTCCAGATTGCGCAGCATCTTTTCGCTGACGTTGGGAATGTCGCGCGTGAACTCCTCGCGCCCCAGCTTTGTCTCGCGAATCTCCACGTCGAAGGATTCGATATGGATCGATGTGAACGCATCATCCTTCACCAGCCGCTCGGAGATGACGATGGCATCCTCGAAGTTGTAGCCGTCGAACGTGTTGAACGCGACCAGCGCGTTCTTGCCGATCGCCAGTTCGCCCTGCACGGTCGAGGGGCCATCCGCGAGAATGTCGCCGCGCTTCACCTTCTGGCCGGGAACGACCACCGGCTGCTGATTGAGGCAGGTGCGCTCGTTCAGGCCGCGGAACTTGCGAAGCTCGTATTCATCGGAGTTGTCGATGACGACGCGGTCGGAGTCAACATACGTCACGGTTCCGCCGTTCTTCGCCTTGATCACCATTCCCGAGAAGGGGCCGATCACCTTCTCCATGCCCGTGCCCACCAGGGGCGGTTCGGTCTTGATCAAGGGCACCGCCTGCCGCTGCATGTTGCTGCCCATGAGGGCGCGGTTGGCGTCGTCGTGCTCGAGGAAAGGAATCAGCGCCGCCGAGATGCCCACGATCTGCTTGGGAGCCACGTCGATGAATTCGACCTCGTTGGGGCTCACCTGCACCAGGTCGCCATCCTTGCGGGCCAGCACGTGGGCGCCCTTGATCCTGCCTTCATCATCCAGCACATCGGAGGTCGCGAGCACCGCTTTCATTTCCTCGTCCGCGCGCAGCTCGACCACCTTGCCCGTGTCCTTCCCCTTTTCGACCTTGCGGTAGGGTGTGAGCAGGAAGCCATAGGCATCGATGCGGCCGTAGATCGCCAGCGACGCAATGAGACCGATGTTCGTGCCCTCCGGTGTCTCAATCGGGCAGATGCGGCCGTAGTGCGAAATGTGAACATCGCGCACCTCGAACCCGGCCCGCTTGCGGTTGAGCCCGCCCGGACCAAGCGCCGACAGCCGCCGCTCGTGCACCAGCATCGAGAGCGGATTGGTTTGATCGACGACCTGTGAGAGTTCGCTTCGACCGAAGAAGAAATCGATGGCGCTGCTGATCGATTTCGAATTGACGAGGTCGGCGACCTTGGCCAGCTCGTCCGGGTCTTTGACGCTCATGCGCTCCTGCACGGTGCGGCGGAGCTTGAGGAAGCCCTTGCGCATCTCCTCGACCGCCAGCTCGTCCAGCGTGCGCAGGCGGCGGTTGCCGAGGTGATCGATGTCATCCACATGCGCCTTGTTGCGCTTGGCGCGGAGGTCGAGGATGTAGCGGATCACTGCGAGGAAGTCGTCCGCGCGGATGTGCTGAATGTCCTCGCCCACCTGCTTGTAGGCGGGATCAGTGTCGAACTTGCGGTTGATGCGGAAGCGTCCGACCTTGCCCAGGCGATAGCGGTTCTCGTCGAAGAACTTTTCCTTGAAGAGGGCCTTGGCCTTCTCGACCTGGGGCGGGTTGCCTGGACGCAGCCGGCCATAGATCTTGAGCAGGGCCGCGTCGTACTCGGTCACTTCGCCCAGAAACTCGAGCTTCTCCTCGGCGAGCGTGTTGAGAATAAGAGGGTCCGGAGCACTGGTGATGGCCCGGATCGACTTGAGACCCGAGGCCTGAATGGCCTCGATCGCGTCGCCGATCTGCGCGCCGGGACGGCAGAGCTCTTCGCCCGTATCCTGGTCGAGGATCGTCTCAGCCGCGTAATGCTCGGGCTTGAGCTTCTCGACCTTGACATCGGTGACTGAATAGAAGGTCTGGAGGATGGTGTCGGTGGCTGCGTAGTTCTGATCGAGGGCGCGCAGGAAGGTAGTTGCGGCGATCTTGGTCGATTGATCGATCCGCATCGTCAGCGAATCCTTCTTCGTCACCTCCAGCTCGATCCAACTGCCGCGCTCGGGAATGATGCGGGCCGAGTGCAGCGGGCGATCGGCGATGGAGGAGGCGATCGAGTAATCGACGCCCGGCGAGCGGTGGAGCTGGCTGACGATGCAGCGCTCCGCGCCGTTGATGATGAACTCGCCGCCGCCCATCATGATGGGCAGCTCGCCGAGGTAGATCTCCTCTTCAACGATGTCGGCCAATCCCTCGCGCACCAGGCGCACGCCGATGCGAAACGGCAGGCCGTAGGTCAGGCGCAGCTCCTTGCACTCGTCGGGCGTGTAGCGCGCCTCGTCGAGCTTGTAGTGCAGGTATTCCAGCCGCATCGTCTCGTCGTAGGAGACGATGGGGAACACTTCGCGCAGCAGGGCCTCGAGACCGATCTCGGGATTGCGCGTGTTGTATTCCTTGTCGAGCTGGAGGAACCGCTCGTAAGCGGCCTTCTGGATTTCGTCGAGGTTGGAGACAGGGATGGCGTCTCCGCGCTTCGAGAAGTCGCGCACGTTCTTCGCTGCCATCAAAAACACCTCGTCAGGTCAGGCGACAGTGATGCCGCGGCGGGTCCACAGGAAAACCCGCCGCCGTCCGTCGTACCGATGGTTTCGTCAGATCCGAGGAGATTTCATTGTGTGGGAAGCAGACCAGGACCACGCCGCAGAGCCCCGCATCATACCCACCCCTCAAACCGCGAACAAGGCGAGTCAAGGGCAAAAACTTGAAAAATCTTCATCCTTCCGCCCCTTCCGGACCATTTCGGCCCGGGTTTTGCACGTCCGGGCCGGAAAGCTGGGCCACCAGGCCCGTGTCCGGCCGATGCTAGGCGATTCGGGGAGGGCGGATGCCTTCGGCCGGGCCGTACCCGGCGACCTCCAATTGAAAGGGCTCTGATGGACGCTTTGATCGAACTCTGGCTGCCGATCGTCATCTCGGCAGTGGCGGTCTTCCTCGCCGCCTTCGTGCTGCACGTCATCTCCAAGCACCATAAGGGCGACTACGCGAAGGTGCCGAACGAGGACGCCTTCCTCGATGCGATCCGCGGCGGGGGCGCGCGGGCGGGCTTCTACATCTTCCCCTTCTGCGAGAACCCGGCGGAATTGAAAGACCCGGAGAAGAAGGCGCGGTACGACCGCGGGCCGCACGGCTTCATGTCGCTGTCGGCGGGGCCGTGGAACATCGGCACGAACATGATCAAGTCGGTGATCTTCTACCTCGTTGTCGGAGTCTTCGTGGCGTACATCACCAGCGAAGCGCGGCCATGGGGGGCTGAGTACCTCTCGGTGTTCCAGATGGCGGGCACCGCGGCGATCCTCGCCTACTGCTTCGGCTTCGTGCACCTCGACATCTGGTTCAAACGCCCCATGCGCAACACCGTGATGGATGTGATCGACGGCATCGTCTATGGATTGCTGACTGCGGGCATCTTCGGCTGGTTGTGGCCTTCGGGAATGTGATGCACACCCTTGTGCTTCGAAATCAAAAGCCCACGGATTCGGATCCGTGGGCTTTCGTTTTCCGCGGTCTATCGCACGGGCCTGGAGACCCGTGCCACCGGCTCCCGGCTCGGAGAGCCGGGCTGCCGGTTACTTGATTGCAACCTTGGCGCCGGACTCTTCGAGCTTGGCCTTGAGGGCGTTGGCCTCGTCCTTGGAGAGTTTCTCCTTGACGGGCTTGGGCGCGCCATCGACGAGGTCCTTGGCCTCCTTGAGGCCGAGGCCCGTGACTTCGCGCACGACCTTGATGACCTGGATCTTCTTGTCGCCCGCGCCTTCGAGGATGACGTCGAACTCCGACTGTTCCTCGGCCGCAGCCGCGCCTTCGCCGCCCGCGGGGCCGGCCATCATCACCGCGCCGCCGGCGGCGGGCTCGATGCCGTAGGTCTGCTTCATGTAGTCAGCCAGTTCGACCGCCTCCTTGAGGGAGAGCTCCGCGATCGAATCGCCGAGCTTGCTGATCTTGTCGCTGAATGATTTTGCTTCTGTAGCTTCAGTTGTTTCCGCCATGATGTTGCACACTCCGAACGTTTCGAACATTCACCCGAGAGGAGCCGCACGCGCGGCTTTTAACCCAAATGAGCCAGTCGGGTGCAAAAAAGTTGTCTTCGAGCAAAAGCCCACGGATCCGAATCCGTGGGCTTTGGATATCACGATACTCGCGCGATCGCCTCTCCCTTTTCGAGTTTCTCCTCAATGGTCTTGACAATTCCCAGCACTCGCGAGCCGGGCGAAACCACACAGCCCACCACGTTGCGGGCGGGACTGAGGAGAATCTGCACGACCTTCGCAACGGCCTCGCCGCGCGTCGGGAACTTGCTGAGCTGCTTGACGCCCTCCTCGCCGTCGAAATAGACGCCGTCGAGGCAGGCCGCCTTGAGCGTGAGATTCTTGACCTTCCTGGCCCAGTCGACGAGTTCGCGCGCGACATCGACGACGTTGTCGCCGCCATAGGCGAGGGCGGCGGGTCCGTCCAGCGCCTGGTCGAGGGTCTCCAGCGGAGTTCCCGCGAATGCCTTCCGCGCCAGCGTGTTCTTCACCACGGTGATGCGGATGTTCTTCTTGAGCAGCCCCAGGCGCATGCCGTTGTTGTCCTTGGCTGTGATGCCGCGGATGTCGAGCACCAGCGCGTTGTTCACATCGGCGAAGCGCGCCTTGTAGTCGTCCATCAACATGTTTTTCATGGGGCGGCTCATGTGGTCGTCTCCTGCGCCACCCGCGGCACGATCTGAATGCCCGGCGTCATCGTGCCGCTGATGGTGATCTTCTTCACGTATTGGCCCTTGGTCGAGGACGGCTTGGCCTTTTCAATGATCGTGTAGAAGTGATTGAAATTGTCCGCGAGCTTCTGGGCGTCGAAGCTCATCTTGCCGATCACGCAATGAACGTTGCCGCCATCGTCGTTGCGGTATTCGACCTTGCCCGCAGCGTATTCCTTGACGGCCTGCGCCACGTTGGGCGTCACGGTGCCGGCCTTGGGCGAAGGCATCAGCCCCTTGGGGCCGAGCGTCTTGCCGAGCTGGCTGACCAGTCGCATCATGTCGGGGCTGGCGACGGCCACGTCGAACTCCATCCAGCCGGCCTTGATCTTCTCAACGAGGTCCTCGCCGCCCGCTTCGACCGCGCCATTCTGCTTGCAGGCCTCGATCTTGTCCGGCTGGCAGAAGGCGACGACGCGCGCCGTCTTTCCGACACCGTGCGGCAGCGAGACGGCGCCGCGGATGGCCTGGTCCGCCTGCTTGGGATCGATGCCAAGGTGCACGCACACTTCGACGGTCTGATCGAACTTTGTCTGCTTGAACGTCTTGAGAATGCGGAAGGCATCTTCGGGTGTCTGCAGGCCGTCGGGACGGATGGCGCCATTGGCTTTCTGTCTTTTGCTCAGTGTCGGCATGGCTCAGCCCTCCCCCCCTGTGACCGTGACACCCATCGAACGCGCGGTGCCTTCGATCATGCGCATCGCAGCTTCCACCGAGGCGGCGTTCAGATCCACCAGCTTCTCCTGCGCCATCTGGCGGACCTGGGCCTTGGTGATGGAGCCGACCTTGTTGGTGTTGGGCTCGCCGGAACCCTTTTCGAGCTTCGCAGCGCCTTTGATCAGTTCCGACGCCGGCGAGGTCTTGATGACCATGTCGAACGTACGGTCCTGATAGAGCGTGACAATGCAGCCGACAACCTTGCCGTTGAGCTCGCGGGTCTTCTCGTTGAACTGCTGGATGAACTGCCCGGGGTTGACGCCGTTGGCGCCCAGCGCCGGGCCCAGCGGCGGCGCGGGTGTCGCGCGCCCGCCCGGGGCCATCACCTTGAATTGCTTGACAATTTGCTTCTTGGCCATTGGAACTCCTACCTCCCACCATGCCGGAGCTCGACTTCGGTGGGGCAGGCGTCCCGCCTGCCCGCCTCACTCGTTCTCACGCGGTCCCGGCCAGGGGTCGCCGCACGGCACAGTGGTCAAAGCGGTCTGAATTGTGAGCGGGGAGTATAGCGGGGCGGAGTGGAGTGACAAGTGAGATCCTTCCCAAGACGCCGGACCTGAGGGGGGACCCCAATCGCGATGCACCGCAATTGGGGACCCCTCGAAGGTCCGGGTCCCATGATTGACGATTGACGATTGATTGTTGACGATTGTCCGCATGACTGCACCTGCCGGCATTTTCCGCGATTACGCCGCCATCGTCGATCGAGTCCGATTGTTGGCCCGAAGCGCGGGCTCGCGCGATGAGCGCATGCGGATCGTTGTTGACGTTCTGTGGCACTCCCTTCACGATCAGGGCGTTTCCTGGGTCGGTTGCTACCTTGATCAGCCCGGAGAACCCGATGACCGCCGCCTGGTCCTCGGCCCCTCGCGCAACAAGCCGGCGTGCTCGCCCATCGGCCTGCACGGCGCGTGCGGGCGCGCGCTCCTGTCTAGGCAGTCCCTCATCGTGCACGACGTGAAGGATCTCGGTCCCAACTACATCGCATGTGACCCGCGCGATCGCTCCGAGATCGTGATCCCGCTCATCGATGCGAAATCGAACGAGTGTTGGTCCGTGCTGGACCTCGATTCATACGAAGTCGGCGCGTTCGATGAATGCGATGAGAAGGGTCTGCGCGAGGTGCTTCGCGCGGCGGGTTTGTGAAGCAAGGGAATCAACTCAGGTGGCACAGGCGTCCCGCTGCTCTGCAGAAACGATCGTCATGGGGTGCCATGGGGTCGCCGCGGCGACCTTCGCTTGCCCGTGAAGCCCCGTCATTCGAGCGCCGAACCACGGGCAAACCGGAGTTTGCCCATGGCACCCCGACTTTATGCGTTTGCGCGTTTATTCAGGCACCAGCGTCAGCACGCGCACTGGTTGCTGCGCGAGCAGTGGGGTGGGCACGCCGCCCACCCACGCGGGCTGGCTGTCGCGATAGTGGGGCGACAGCGGATGACCAGACTGGCCCGTCGGAATATGCAGATAAGCGTCGCTCTCGTGTCCCGGGCTGACGACCATTCGGGCGCTGGCCCCGAACGAGGGTGCGCTCACCCTGACCGCTTCGTGATGGCCGGGCAGAGGATCGTGCGGCATGCCCAGCATCGCCGCCACCGCCGCCGGCGCTGCCGAGGATGCGGGGTGTTGAATATCCGCGCGATTGAAATCGCCCCACGGCGTGTTCAGCGGCCGGCCGTCGGGAGGCGCGGTCAGCATGACAAGGGCAGTGCGGAACGAATCGTCGATCAGGTCGTCCCATGATTCATACTGCGGCGAGAGCAGGTGCAACGGCTTGTCCTCGAGGAGTCGCCGCAGCGGCTCCTCATCCATCCACCATCGATAGCGGAACGCGGGGTCGAGGACTGCGCACGGCGCGACCAGCGGCGTGAACACGCGAGTGCGCAGCACGTTGCGAAACGTCTCGAGCAGGTGCACCGCCGGTTGATCGAGATCGGCACGGCCGTTCCAGGCGCGGATGATCTCCTCCGCCTCGGTGACCAGCTCATCGCGCGCCAGCCGCGCGCACGAGACAATACCGAGATCGCGATAGAGATCGAAGATGCTGGTACGCGTGTCGAGCTGCATCGTGAAGAGATCGGCTTCCGCAAGCTCACCGCGCTCGGCGAGCATGTCGCCGATGCGCTCCGCCCGCGTGCCCAGATCCCAGAAGGACGAAAAGCCCGGGCAGCGTTCGACAGGGATGGTTCGGTTGTTCGCTGTGAAGAGATAGCCGCATTCTGGATCGAGGATCATCGGTCGCAGCGGCTCGGGGAGCGGGCCTTCCCACCGGGCTGTTCCATCCGCCCACGACACGGGCGTCTTTCCGGTGAATCCCGCGCGATTGGGCAGATAACCGCACACCACCCACGCGATGCGCCCCGCATCGTCGGCGATCAGCACGTTCTGCGATGGCCCATACCACGAGCGCGCCACCGCAGCCGCCTCATCTACCGTTGTGGCATCGACCATGCCCATGATGTCGAGGTTCACCATCGCGGGGTCGAGCGCAGTCCATTTCAGGACAAGTGGCCGGCCTTGCCAGTCGCGGTCAGTCACCGCTCCCCAGCACGTCATGCGAATAGTCAGCGTGCGCGGTGCTTCCCCCTTGACCGCGATGGATTCCTCGACGAGCTCGAAACGTTCCCATCCATCCGGAGTGCGGTAACGCGAGGGATCGTCGTGATCAACCTCGACGATAATGTAATCCTGGAAATCCGCGGTCGTGTTCGTAAAACCCCACGCGACGCGGCCGTTCGTGCCAATGACGATCCCCGGCACGCCCGGCATGGTGAGCCCCGCGAGAAAATGCGTGGGCGCGCGCAGTTCCGCGCGGTACCAGACCCCCGGCGCGGAAAGCTGCAGGTGTGGATCGTTGGCGAGGATGGCGCGGCCGTCGAAAGTGCGCGGGCCCGCAACCGCCCAGTTGTTCGATCCCGCGACGAGCGGCGGCGCGGTGTCAACGAGAGAATGCCAAACATCATGTCGGGTGCCATGGGCAAGCTCCTGCTTGCCCGTGGATCGACGTGACGATGAGTTCCCCTGCACGGGCCAACTTCGATTGCCCATGGCACTCTCGTCGGATGGGCGCAGATCGACGACATCCGGCCCTGGAATGGGTGCGGGAACGTGATCGTTCTCGCCGAGGGCGTGGTTGCCGCCGGGAAGCAGCGGGGCGTCGAAGCGCGACGAAGCCGGCGTCAGAAATTCGTACAGCTCGGGCGGAAGAGCCGCCTCCATCACCGCCAGCCGCTTCTCGTACTGCGGCGTGAAGTGGAGCGCATCGAAGAATGAATAGACGACCAGAATGCAATCCTCTTCCAGCCACGGTGCAGGAGTCGCGCGAAGGAACGTGTACTCAAGCGGCAGGGCCGCTTTCCTGGCCAGCGCCGCGTTCACGCCCTCGGTATAGGCTGCCACCTGCGCGCGCTGATCGGCGGGCAGCGATGCCAGCACCTGTTGCGCCAGCCGGCGGAATCGAAACGCCCGCATGCGGGCATCGTTGTCATAAATCTGCGGCCCGATCAGCTCGGCAAGTTCTCCCGCTGAATATCGCCGAGACAGATCCATCTGAAAGAAGCGTTCCTGGGCGTGGATGAACCCCAGCCCGCGAGCCACATCCTCGAGTGTCTCGCCGCGGATGACCGGCACAGCGATCGCATCGCGCTCGATGGTGACGGGGGCAGTCAAGCCCGGCACGGCGAACGCGCCCTCATCGCGCGGGGCGGGGTCATCTGACACGATGGCTCGGTTCAGCGCAGTCGAAAAGAGAATTGATAGGAGAATGAGGGGCATGAACACTTGATCGTAGGTAATTCGGAAACTTGCAGTGGAATGTTCGCAAAAAGCCCATGCCGTGCACGGCATGGGCTTTGGGCATCATGTATCAGCGACCGATCGACATCAGGTCTTCTTCGGCATCCGCAACCGCACATCGCGAATCTCGAGTTCCACCGACGAGGTCCCGTTCCAGGTGTTGATCTTGGGCTCGACCGCAAGGTCGAGCGACATGCCCGGCGCAAGCGACCCCGCCAGGTCACCACGCCGCCACCACAGGGCCCGCATCAAGCGACGCGTTCCATTTTGCTGCTGCTCGATCTGCAGGGCAAGGTGCTTGCCTTCCGCGCCGATCTGGCGCGGCGGGCCGGGCAGGCGGACATCTTCGATCAACATCACCGGCCGGGGATTGCCCCGCCCGAACGGCGCCAGCCGTCCCACGCGAGCGACGTTTTGCGGAGTGAGTTCGTCGAGCCCGCCGTCGCAGTCGATGACCAGCGCGGGTGTCAGCGCATCCGCCGGGATCGCGCTGTTCGCGTGGACCGTGATTCGTTCGATGAAGGCCGGAAGGTTCGCCACCTTCAGCGACAATCCGGCAGCCATGTCATGCCCGCCGTGAGTCTCGAGCAAATCGGTGCAGTTGCTGAGCGCCGCCGCGATCGAATAGCCGTCGATGCTGCGGGCGGAGCCCTTGCAGCGATCTTTCTGCACATTGAGCAGGATGGCCGGCCTGCAATAGCGATCGACCATCCGGGCGCACACGATGCCCACCACGCCGGGATGCCACGACCGCTCGGCCAGCACGATGATGCGACGGTCATCGCGGGTCATTCCTGCATCTTCAGCCATCGCGGTGGCGCGATCGAAGATGAGGCGCTCGGTGCGCTGCCGGTCGCGGTTGAGCTCCGCGAGCCTGATGGCAATCACGCGTGCCGCCGCCTCATCATCCATCGTGAGAAGCCGCACCGCCTCTGCGGCGTGTCCCATGCGCCCGCAGGCGTTGAGGTGCGGTCCCAGCACGAAGCCGACTTTTTCGCAGTCGATCTTCTCATCCGCGAGGTCGGTCGCTTCGATCAGCGCCCGCAGGCCGATGTTGGGCGTTGCCTTGATAAGGCGCAGGCCGAAAGCGGCAATGGTGCGATTCTCGCCCGTGAGCGGGACCACATCGGCGATAGTCGCAAGTGCCGCGAGCGGCAGCAGGTCGAGCAGCGTCTTCTGAAGCGATTCGCCCACGCGCTCCGAGCCGGCGAACATCGTGGCCAGACGCCATGCCAGCTTGAAGGCCACGCCTGCGCCGCACAGATCCGGGCAGGGATATCTGTTGCCTTCGCGCGCAATACCCGGGTGCACCATGGCGACTGCGCAGGGCAGGCCAACTTCATCCGCCGGGAGATTGTGATGATCGGTGATGATGACGTCGAGGCCGATTTCCCGCGCCACCTCGCAGGGTCGGTGCGCCGCGATTCCGCAATCGACCGTGATGACGAGCGATGCCCCCTGCCCGCGAAGCAGCCGCAGCGCTTCCTCGCTCAGGCCGTAGCCCTCGTCAAGGCGATGCGGGATATAGGTTTCGACTCGCGCCTGCGGATCAATCGCCCGGATGATGTGATACAGAATGGCCGTCGCCGCCACTCCATCCACGTCATAGTCGCCGTAAATCACGATCTGCTCGCGCGCGGTCACTGCGGCGAGGATTCGCGCTGCTGCTTCCTCAGCCCCGTGCAGCAGCGCGGGTGAATGCAGCGATGACAGCTTGGGCGAAAGAAACGACTCGACGTCGCCGGGGCCGATACTTCGCGCCGCGAGCAGGCGCTCGATGAGCGGCAGACTGCGGTGCTCGCTTGCATCAGCCACGGAGGTGTCCCGCTCTGCCCGCCAACGCCAGCGATGAGTCATGCCCCGCATGCGGGCAGGATACCTCCGAAAGTCGGGCGGCGCGGCCGCAAGGGCGGTCGCGCACCCGCCGTTAGAGTCTCGTCCTCGCCGTTCTGCGGGTATAGTTTTCCCCATGACCACGGCTTCGAGCACGGCATCCAAATCCTCGGCACTCCAGCCGCCTGCGCGCGAGCGCTACAAGACCATCCTGCTCTTTGGGCCGCCCGGCGCGGGCAAGGGAACTCAGGGCAAAATCCTGGGCTCGATTCCCGGGTTTTATCACCTCGCCTGCGGCGATGTGTTCCGTTCCATCGACATCAACTCGCCGCTGGGCAAGGCGTTCTACGAGTATTCCTCGCGCGGCGAACTCGTGCCGGATGACCTCACCATCGAAATGTGGCGGCAGAACATGAGCGCCCAGACCATTCTCTCGCTCTACAAGCCCCATGTCGATCTCCTGGTGCTGGATGGCATTCCCCGCAACCTTGGCCAGGCGAAGGCCATGGACCAGTACATCGAAGTGCTGGGCATCGTGTATCTCAGGTGCCACAACCTCGAGGAGATGGTGCATCGCATGAAGCGCCGCGCCCTCAAGGAGAACCGTCTCGACGATGTCGATGAAAAGGTGGTGCGCAAGCGCTTCGAGATCTACGACCGCGAGACCGCGCCCGTCCTCAAGCACTATCCGAAGAACATCATCCACGAAGTGGACGCGTCGGGCTCGCCCGCGCAGGTGCTCGCCCACGTGCTTGAAGTGGTCGCCCCCATCCAGGAAAAGCACTTCAAGACGGGAATGGAATGAAACGGGTACGGATGGGAGCATGTGAGCGATGCCGCATCTGAGGAGGGCTCGACGAAGATGCGGGTTGGTTCGCTCAGAATCTCAGATGCGCCGGTCGTTCCCTCTCCGGCTTCACATTCAGGATCGCGCGCGCGAGAAAGAGGTCGCGCTCGGTCGTGATCTTGATGTTGAAGGGATCGCCCTCAATCAACCGCACCGGCTCCCCCAGCCGCTCCACCAGCATCGCATCGTCGGTGCTGTCGAGATTCGACTGGGCATAGGCCCGCCTGATCAGGTCGGCCTTGAAGATCTGCGGCGTCTGAATCGCATACACATTCCGCCGATCGAGTGTTTCCAGTACGCGGCGCGCTTTGGATTTCGCAGCGCCGGCATCGCCAAGGATGGACGCCGCTATCGCGTCATCCTCGACCGCTGATTCCATCTTCTCGCCCGCGCGCTTGAGCGTGGCATTTACTGCGATTCCCGGAATCACGGCATCGAACAGTTTCGCGGCCTCGAAGAGCCGATCGATCAGATCATCCTGCAGGCACGGCCGGGCGGCATCGTGGATGGCGATGTGCGTCGCATCATCAGGCACATGCGCCAAGGCACTCTTCACGGTCTCCCAGCGGTCGATCTTGCCGCCGCGAACGGGCTTGGCCCCGCGCACCGCCAGCGAATCGCCATGGCGCATGGCGAACTCTTCGAACGTGTCCGGATTCGTCGCGACGAAGATGGATTTCACCTCCGGCCGCTTCGCGAGGTTTTCAAACGAGCGCATGAAGACTGCCCGGCCGCCGAGGTCCTGCTCCAGCTTGTTCTTCGCGGTGCCGGGCGCGTAGCGCTCCGACCTTCCCGCGGCGGTGATAATAATGGCGATGTTCATGACAGGTGATGCACTTCGAATGATGCTCAAGGTCGAGGAACGCCAAGGTCGTTGCAAATCTTCCGGCAAAGGTGCTCATCGATCTCCCGGTGCCGTGGCACTGTCGATGATCGCCGATTTTGGCGGTGAATGTACACAGTGTGGCCGCTGCCTTCGCGCAGAAACTCGGCGCCGTGGCTCTCAATGTGTCGAATGAGGTCCCGGCGCTTCATGCGGCCTGCACATGAATCGTCTCACGGATGATCTCGGCTCCGGCGGTCGATTCCTCGGCGAGACGACGATTTGCATCGAGGATCAGCTCGACGGCTTCCTTCAAACTCTCTCGCGCGTCCTCAAGAGTCTCGCCCTGGGCGTTTGCGCCAGGCAGTTCCTCGACGAAGCCAATGAACCCGAGTGGGACTTTCTGATAAATGGCGTTGAATCGCATGGTTCGCTCCGGATGTTCCTGAATCATATCAGTGGGACAGGCGTCCCGCCTGGTCGGTGGCACGGGGCGTCCCGCCTGTGATCGTTCGATCGGCCTCGAGGGCCGGGCGAACGATGCGACTCAGATGGCGCGGCCGATTCGAATGATCGGCGGACAACAGCACAACCCGACATTCCCGTACCATGTTTCCATGCCGAATTCCGTCCTCGAAATCCGCAGCGCGCGGAAGATCTACGGCAAGTCCACCATCGCCCTTGATGGCGTCGATCTCGATCTGCGCGAAGGGGAGTGGCTCGGGCTGCTCGGCCCCAACGGCGCGGGCAAGACCACCATCATTCGCGCCATCGCAGGCCGCGTGCGCCTGAACGAAGGTTCTGTCCGCGTGCTCGGGCGCGAGGTGTCGCGCGGCGGGCGCGAGGCCGTCGAAGCCCGCGCCCAGATCGGCATCGTGCCGCAGGAAATCGCCCTCTACGGCAACCTCACCGCGCGCGAGAATCTGGAAGTCTTCGCCTCGCTCTCCGGCCTGGCGGGGAACCAGCGCGCGGAGCGCGTCAAGTGGGCCCTCGACTTCACCGGCCTCACCGAGCGGGCGGGCGACCTCGTGAGGACTTTCTCCGGCGGCATGAAGCGCCGGCTGAACATCGCCGCCAGCGTCATGCACCGGCCGCGGATTGTGCTGCTTGATGAACCAACCGTGGGCGTGGATCCTCAGAGCCGCGAACGCATCTGGTCGATGCTGCGCGAACTCCGCGCCGAAGGCGCTTCGCTTCTGCTCACATCGCATCAACTCGACGAAGTCGAGAAGCTCTGCGAGCGCATCGTCATCATCGATCACGGCAAAGTGGTCGCACAGGGAACGCTCGAAGAATTGATCGAAGGGACCATCGGCCGGGGGCGACTGGTCACGCTCGTGCTTGACCGCGCCGTCTCGCAGGAAGCAATCGGGTTCGCCTGCACGGTGCAGGGCGAGAAGATTTCCTGCAACGTGAACGATGTCGCCGCGGAATTGCCCGCCATTCTCGAACGACTGAGCGCGGACGACCGCCGCGTGCGCGATGTGCAGCTCACAACTCCCTCGCTGCAATCCGTCTTCATTCACCTGACGGGAAGGGAGTTGCGGGAATGAGTTTTATTTGGCGATGTGGTGATTTGCTGAAGTGGCGATTTGGTTCACTTCAAATGCAGAATCGGAATCGTCATCAAGGGCCCGATGAAGACCAAATCACCAGATCACCACATCGCCACATCACCCTCACCGAAGGTGCGCGAAGCCAATCATGAAGACTCTCCTCCGCATCCAGTGGCTCGATCTCAAGCGCGACCGCATCGCGCTCTTGTTCCTCATCGTGTTGCCCATCGCCTTCTTTTCCATCTTCGCGTCGATCTTCGGCTCCATGGATTTCGGCGGGGGCGGAGACGGCGAACAATCACGCCCGATCAAGGTGATCGTCATCGACGAGGATCAGACCGAGTTGAGCCGGCGTTTCGTCGCGGCGATGAAAGCCGAGCCTGGTTTCGATGTGACCTTGGAGAAGCCGCGCGCGGAAGGCGCAGAGGCGGCGGCGCACGCGCCCCCCGAGATGTACACGCGCGACGAGGCAGCCCAGCTCGTGCGCAAATCTGAGTTCGCCGCCGCGATCGTCCTGCCGAGTGGGTTTGGCGACACCTTCGCATCATTCACCGGCGAGCAGGTTCCCGCGCTCGTCATCTACGACTCCACCAATCCCTTCGCCAAGATGGGTGTCCCGGGAATTCTCCAGGGCGTGTCGATGCGGGCTGCGCCCGATGTGCTCATGGAGCGCGGCATGAGCTCGCTCGACCAGTGGGGCGGCGGGCTGACCGAGGCCCAGCGCACCGCCATCGATCGCATCCGGCCGTATCTTCGCGGCGAGCGGCCGTGGGAGGAACTCGAAAACGGGCCGGAAGCAGAAGACGGCGCCGCGCCGGAAGGAGAACCCAACGAGGAGGCATCCGGGGACGGGGGCATGATGAATGGAATGATCGCGATCGAAGCGATCGATGCACGGCTTGTCGGCCGCGCGGAATCGGACGGCACGAATGAGCGCAATCCATCTATGATTCCCTATTACGCCGCAGGCATCGGCGTGATGTTCCTGCTCTTCTCCATGGCGGGGGCTGCGGGATCGCTGCTCAAGGAGCACGAAACCGGCGCGCTGGATCGAGTCCTGACATCCAACATCTCGATGACGCAGCTTCTCGCGGGCAAATGGATGTTCTTCGCGCTGTGCGGTTTCGCGCAGGTGATGCTGATGTTCATCTGGGGCGAGCTGGTGTTCGGCCGGCAGATGGACCTCTTCACGCCGCACCACATGACGGGATTGATCATCATGGCCGCCTTCACCGCGATGGCGGCGGCGGCGTTCGGTATTCTCATCGCATCGCTGTGCCGCACCCGCGGCCAGTTGGATGGCATGTCCACGGTGGTGATCCTCATCATGTCCGCGCTGGGGGGCTCCATGGTGCCGCGCTTCGTCATGCCGGACTTCATGAAGACGGTGGGATTGTTCACTTTCAACGGCCAGGCGCTGGAGGGATTTCTCAGCGTCTTCTGGGAGAGCAATCCCGGCGATTCGATCGCGACACTGCTGCGCGATCTGGGGCCGCAACTGTTCATCATGGCGGTGATGACGGTGATCCTCTTCGCGCTGGCGCGCTACTTCGCGCGAAGGTGGGAGCAGGCATAGGGACAACTTGACTCTATACCAGCCGCATTGTATTATAGCACAACATGGGGCGAACGTGGGCGAATGGCTGGACATCATCTGGATCGAAGGGCCGGGCGGCAACGTCGAGCACATCGCCGAGAACGATTTGACATCGGCGGAGGTTGAACAGGCGTTCGAAAACGCGATCGAAGAGGGTCGCAGCGACAGTTCCGGCCGACCGCTCATCTTCGGCCTGACCAGCGCCGGCCGTCGCTTGGTGGTGATCTATGAACGGATCGACGAGATCACCGTGTACCCGATCACGGCTTATGAAGTGGAGACATGACCATGCCCAGCGTCCGCAGATCGAAGAAGACACTGCCGCCAGAACGGGTGAAGGAACTCAAGGCGCTGGCGCGGAAGATTGACCGCGAGGAAGGAGCCGCCATTCGCGCGAAGGGGCGAGCGGTCTTCGCGCGGCATGCCATTCGCCGCGCCGCGATCGCGAGTCTTCAGAAGGAGCGCGAGCGCATGGGGCTGACACTCGACGAGGTGGCCCGCCGATGCCGCATCGACAAGGCGAATCTCTCGCGGCTGGAGAACTCCCCCGAGGCCAACCCCACGATCGAGACGCTGCAGCGGTACGCCGAGGCCCTCGGAAAGTCGATCGAAGTGCGCCTGGTTGACAAGGCGGCGTGATGAGGCGATCTTCTTCGCGCTGGCGCGGTTCGCTACAGTCACAAGGGTTCCCACGACAGTGGGAAGGGTCTATTCCGCAGTCACAAGGAGCGAAACATCTGTTACACGGAGGGATTCTTCTCCCCAACGGGGCGGAATCGGCCCGCATGGTATCAGAGTGAGAGCGAAGCGTCCGAGAAGTCAGCGAACAGGGCTCTTGGTGTCGCGCAGATGAGTCTGAATCAGACGCCGCGCCCCCCAGCCCGCGAGTTGCGGGATCGGTATCTGGAGGAGATGAACAGCGGTCACTTCCTGTCCGAAGGAAGCGGTAAGTACGATGTCAGTCGGGCAGCGATAAGCGATGAGCGATCAGCGATCACGGGGATCGCGCCGACGAATCTCGATCAGACGCCGCTCCTAAAGGCGGCGTAGGTGGGGGAGACTGTCTTCAGGTTGCTGTCGCCGGCGCTTGCATCCCAAGTCGGCTGTATCCGGCGGACATAACTTTCCACCGATCATGGACGTTGTTGTCGATCTCGCCTTTCTCTTCGAGTTTCTGGCGTACGAACTGGATGTGAACACGCCAGCAGCGATGACCCTTTGATCGAACGCGCTCAAGCGAGTACTCACGCGCCTCCTTGGAGAGTCCGAACTGATCGGCGAGTTCACGCTCAATCAGGTCACCATCGCGTGAGAAGTAAATCGTGCCGCCTCGCTTGACGATCAAACGAAGCAATGGTCGTTCCAAGTCAGACTGCGGGGGGTATTCGTGGTGCATTACGCATCCTCCGGACACCTTACGGCATTTTTCGCACTCTTTCCAAGAGTTTCTGGAAATGCCCCTCTCCTCGGCTCCATCGCTTCGATGGGGGAACCTCGAACTCGTCCTCTCGCTCATTCGTACCTACAATCTGCCTCGACGCTTTTCGCTCTTTCACAACATGGGGCCGACCTGGTTTCGACCGGACAGGGAAGGCATGCCGTGGCGTGTCGTGGAGCATCCCGGCCACGTAAAAAGGATGCAAACACATAACTGGCAATACCCAGTATGCACTCGCGGCCTAATCACTAGGCAGCACGATCCGCCTGCAACGCCCGATAGCGGGCGGATCGATGATCATCGGGCTGGCGTTCATGGGCTGACAGGCCTCATGGATGCGAGACAACGTCTGTCGGTGATGCGGGATGATGCTGCCGCTCGCAGCGCCCGCATCGAGATAAAAGGGCGGCTACACACGTAGAGGCGTCACGCTGACTGTATCGGCACGGGGGTTCGATTCCCCCCGGCTCCACCATTTGATCATGCGCGCTTGGAGAAGTTCGAGCGCGTTTTCTTTTGTTTGATGACATTGCAGGATGCCGCGCAGAGGGAGGGCTGTCAGCCCTCCCTCTGCAACTCCCTCCCGCCGGAGAACTGATGTTGCATGAACGTGTGGCATGCTCACGGCTCTGCGTGAGCATGCTCGCTCACGCACATGGCGTATGCCCACTCCGAGCGGTGTGCATGCCACACGCGGGATGGCGCGAATCGGCGGGGTGGAGGTGCGGAGGAGGGGCAGCAACTCCTCCTCTGGGCAGTGCGCTCCGACCGTGCGCCTTCAGATTCCAGATTGACTTCGTCGCGCTGGCAGCAAAAGCTCGATCGCCACAATCGCCATCAGCAATCCCATCGATGCGGAATGGACGATGCCGCCGTACATGATCGCCCAGGAGAGCGAGGCATACGTTCGCGCTGGGAACCACGATGCCATATCGACGAGGAGCGCAGCCCCGGCCAGAAGGATCAACCCGCCGCGCAGCCAGCCGGGCACCCAGCCGCTCATGCAGGCCAGCAGCGCGACCACGATCGTGATCAATGCCATCACCGGCGCGTGGGCGTGCATCGAAGCCACCATGATCGCCTCATCCGCGGGATTCACGACAACGGGGAACGCGAAGCGCTGAATCTCGATCCATGAGGTGAGCGTGATGCCTGCGCCCTGGTCCGCTGCGCTCGTGCGGCCGTGACAATCGAGACAGTTCCCGGTGATGATCTCCTCGGGCGTGAAGGCAGCGAAGTCGAGGTTGTCGTAATTGGCGGGGATGTTCGTGGAGCGCAGCCAGTCGATCAGGATCGTGCGATCATCCTCGGCCATGTCGGGCGCGTGGTCCTGCTCGAGCATCGCCAGCATGCGCGAAGGACTATTCAGGCCGTGATAGACGCCCTCGACATCGGCGCGCGAGAACCCCTCGCGCCCATCGCGCGGCGAATGATGCTCGACAAGATGCTTGATCGCGGCGACCTCGTACCCGCCGAAGAGGACGATTAGGGCGCAGAGAATCCCCAGTTTCGCGCCGAGGGGAAGATTGCGGAGGCAGAAATTCATCAGAGGGTTGCAACCACTGAGACACAGAGGCACAGAGAGAAGAGAGAACTCATTCCAGTGTTTGCCGGCGCTTTTGACGCTCCGCAATGAAATACCAGATTACGCACGCTAGCCAGGTTGCATCGAAGAGAGACATGAATGGCCAGGGAATTGGAAGGGCGAATGAGAGATAGAGTAGGAATGTGGTCACCAGCAGACCGAGAATGATCACCACAAGCGCGATCGCATTGCGCTCGCTCATGCTCTGATTCTAACCGATTTGATTCTCAGCCTCTGTGTCTCTGTACCTCAGTGGTTGCATTGTCTTCTAGACGTTCAGGATCGCCGGATCAATTGCGATCTCTTCACTCTTCACTGCCGCCTGGTGGGCGAGGATGCCCACCACTGTCGCGCGCATGCCTTCATCCGCCGAGCACACCGGGGGCGAGCCCTCATCCACGCTGCGCAGAAAACTTTCGAGCGCGTAATAGAGCGGATCGTTCGGCAGGCCGACGCCTTCCTTCAGTTTGCCCTGGGCTGCGAGTTTCGTCGCATCCGCGATGAGGGTGATTCCCTCCTCGTTGTGGAACTGCTGGCGGTTGGCGTACACCTCCCACCCCTGCGTCGGGGCATCGGCCTCCTTGAACAGCCAGCCGTGGCTCCACGTCAGTTTGATCGTGCCTAGCGAGCCGTGGAACTGCTCGAAAACATCCTCGTATGAATTGGCCAGTGAGGTCTGGTACTGGAAGATCAGGCCATCGTCGAAGACCAGGTCGCACCACGCCGTGTCGTAGGTTTCCCGGCCGTCATCCCAGAGTTTGATCGATCCGCCGCCGCGAACCTTGACGGGGTACTTGTCAACGTAGTAGTGAACGACGTCGAACTGTTGGGCGCCGTTTTCGCCGAGCAGGCCGATCGAGACCTCGGGATCAAGCCGCCAGTTGAGGGCCTTCTCGCGGGCGGGATCGTTGGCGGGAGTTCGCCAGGAGTTCTTCTGGAAGTTCTGGGCGCGAACCATGACATACGAATCGCCGATTGACCTCGATCTTGCGAACGACCACGCGAGTCGATACACGGGATTGGCCCGGCCCTGGGCGCCGGTCTGGAAGATCGCTCCGCCCGCGGAGCGCGCTGCGCGAACGATCTCTGCGCAATCTTCGATCGTGTGCGCCAGCGGGCATTCGCAATAGACGTGCCTGCCGGCGCTCAGGGCATCAAGCGCGATCTGCTTGTGCAGGTGCGTCGGTGTCGAGATGAAGACCGCAGAAACCTCCTTCTTTGCATCCAGCAGAGCGCGATGATCGGCGAATCCCTCCGCGCCCGGAGCGCGGCGGAGGCCGGCCTGAAGCCGCGAATCGTCCGTGTCGCAGATGGCGGCGATGGTCACATCGCTGCCGATCTTTTGAAGTTCCGACATGATGGCCCGACCCTGCCGACCGATGCCGATGACCGCCACGTTCATGGCGCGCGAGAGCGGGGCTGCCGCGAGCGGGTCGATCAGAGGCGAGATGGCGAAGGCGGCGAGCCCGCCGGTCGCGGTCTGAAGAAACGTGCGGCGGTCGAGAGAACGATCCGGTTTGTTCATGGACATGCTTCCATTGTGGGCCGGGGAGCACTCTCGCCCGCCGGATCCGTGGTGGCACGGAGCTCCAGCTCCGTGTGATTGGCGGGCATCGTGGGCTGCGCTCTTGTGGCACGGGCCTGGAGACCCGTGCCACCGATCCGCCAACCTTGCGAGGCATCGTACAGGATCGATGCAATCTCGTCGGAGAGATTCGCTGGCCGGTCGTTGAGGACGAGCAGCGCGGTGGACCATGCCTCGGCATCGGTCGCGGAATCGCAGACGGCGGCGGCGAGATCGGCCCCGCGCGCGGTGGCGCCGGTGCGCGGATCGATGATGTGGCCGAGTGTTTCGCCATTGTGTTCGACGGTGCGGCCGTGCGGGGCGGAGATGGAAAGCGACTCGTCGCGGAGAGAAACATCAATTCCACGCTCGGGGTGCCATGGGCAAGCGCCTCGCTTGCCCGTGGATTGATCCGGCAAATCACTTGCATCCACGGGCAAACCGGGTTTGCCCATGGCACCCGGAACTCGGACCATCCACCCTTCCGATCCCGGCGGCGCGCCGATGGCGACGACGGAGCTGGTTCCACCGTGAAGGAGCGCGCACGTGATGCCGTTGTCGCGGAGCAGTGTTGCAGCGCGGTCGAGCGCGAACCCCTTGGCGATCCCGCCGAGGTCGATTTCGATACCGGGGTGTGTGAAGCGAATGGCGCGGGATGCTGCATCAAGTTGAACATGCTCAGTGCCGAACGCGCGCCCGTTAGCCCCCGGCTCGACTCGACTGAGCTCGCCGAAGTCCGCCGGGGGGTGATCGCGCGAATCGCGCACACGTTCGTTCAACCCCCCGGCGGAGCCGGGGGCTAATGGTCGAAATCCCCATGTGCGCATCAGGGGCGCGATGGTGATGTCAAACGCGCCGCCGGTTGCATCGTGCAGTTCCACGCAGCGCGTAAGGAGCGCGAAGGTTTCCGGATCGATCGCCACCGGATGCGACGATGCAAGCGTGTTGATACGCCGCACCAGCGAATCCGGCGCGAAATAGTTCAGCCGGCGGTGCCAGAGCTCGATCTCCGCGATCGCCTCCTCACCCGCCGCGCGCAGGTGCGATTCATCCGCGCCCGCGAGGACCATCTCGAAGCGAGTCCCCATCGCGAATGTCGCAAGGCGAACGATCATTCAGATGCAACCACAGAGGCACAGAGACACAGAGGGAGGAGGATCTGTCAGGAGAAAGAATGAAGGATAACAATTCCTCAAACCGCAGTATCTCTGATCAAGTCCCTTCGTCTTCTCTGTGCCTCTGTGCCTCTGTGGTTGCCTTGATCCGATCACACCGCTCGGGCGGCCATGGTCTTGGGGTCGAACGCGAAGGCCTTGCCTTCCCACATCGAGCGCGTCGCCAGATCGACGATCACCATCACCATGGTGCCCAGTTCCACGCTGCTCTGCGGCTGCGTGCGCGTGCGAATGCTCTCCAGCCAGCCGAGCCGATGCGCATCCTGGTCGTTCTCGATGATCGGACACTTGATGGTGTCGGGATCGATCTCCTCGACGTAGGGGCGCTCGGGCCGGATCTCGCAATCGCGGCCGTTGAGGAACAGGTTGGCCTTGTGGCCGCGGATCAGCGTTTCGATGCCCTGCTCGTTGCAGGTGGAACCGGCCACGAACATCTGGTGGCCGGTCTCGAACTGGATGGCGAGGTTCACGTTGTCGTGATTCTCCATCTCCTTGTCGTGCAGGTGCGCGCCGGTGGCGACCACGCGCACCGGCCAGCCCTGCTCGACGGCCAGGAGGATTGGCGTCATCTCGTGGACGAGGAGATCGCCGATGATGCCGGTCGAGGTCTTGCGATAGCGCCGCCACTGGTAATAGAGGTGGGGGTCCCAGTCCATGGAACCGAGCGGGCCGCACCACATGTCCCAGTCGAGGTTGACGCCCGGCTGCCAGCGGTCGTCGATCTTGTAATGCCACTCGCCCGAAGGCACGTTGCGGCAGTACGAAGTCTGGCTGAAGGTGGGTGTTCCGATGGCGCCGGCCCGGATGAGTTTCTGGGCTTCGAGATACTTGGGCAGGCGCGTCTTCTGCGTGCCGACCTGCACGATCACATCCGGGTTGGATTTCGTGTTCTCGTAGAGCGCCATGGCATCCGCGAGGTTCAGCGTCATGGGCTTTTCGAGATACACATCCTTGCCCGCCTCGATGGATTCGATCGCCATCTTCGCGTGCCAGTGCTCGGGCACGGCGAGCAGCACACCATGAATGTCATCGCGCGCGAGAAGCTCGCGATAGTCGGTGTAGGTGTCTACCTTGGTGGTCTGGATCTGTTCGATCAGGTTCTTCGCGTTCTCGAGGAAGAGTTGATTGACATCCGCGATGGCGACGAGTTCGACCTTCTCAGTCCCCGCCTTGTGGAAGCCGGCGAAGGTGAGGCAGTGGACCAGCCCCATGCCGCAACCGGTCTGGTGATTGCCCACGCCGATCACGCCGATCTTGATGGTCTCACCCTCGTTGAGCGGCGTGCGCCTGCGGGCGCGGACGAGGGGATAGGCGCGCGTCGTGCCCGACTGCGCGGTGGCGCTGCGGCCGAGCACCGTGGCGCCGGCGGCCGCCAGCGCGGTGGCGGCGAGGAACTCGCGGCGGCTGCGGCCGGGGTGGGCGGACTTCGAAGAACTGACGGCTTGGTTGTCGGCGAGGGGCATTGGCGACCTCCTGATGTGGGTTTCGACCTCCTTTTATACCCGCGCAGCCGCCGAAATGCGAGGGGAAAGTCAAGACCCAAAATGGGAACGCCGACCTAATGAACAAGTCGATCGATCGACGAGGATGGGACCCCCCGGATGCGATACCCGCGGCAGCAGGGGATTCTGGATCACGCGATGTCGCAGAAATGCAGGCCATGAAGGGAGTCATTCTCGCAGGTGGTCTCGGGTCTCGGTTGCGGCCGCTCACCCGCGTCACCAACAAGCACCTGCTGCCGGTCTACGACCGGCCGATGATCTATTACCCGATCGAAACGCTGGTGACGACCGGCATCGACGAGATCCTCATTGTCACGGGTGGCGAGCACGCGGGCGATTTCCTCAAGCTCTTGGGCAACGGCAAGCACCTCGGCGTACACGATCTGCACTACACGTATCAGGAAGGCGAGGGCGGCATCGCCGAGGCGCTCAAGCTTGCTGAAGATTTCGCGGACGGCCAGAAGATCATTGTCATCCTCGGCGACAATCTGATCGGCGGGACGATTCGCCGCGCCGTCGGAGATTTTTTCACGCAGCCGCGCGGCGCCAAGATTCTGCTCAAGGAAGTGGATGATCCAGAGCGATTCGGCGTGGCCCGCGTCGAGGATGACCGCGTAGTCGAGATCATCGAGAAGCCCGCGCAGCCGCCCGGCAATCTCGCCGTCACCGGCATCTACATGTATGATCATGATGTGTTCGAAATCGCGCGCACGCTCAAGCCCAGCGCGCGGGGGGAGCTGGAAATCACCGATGTCAATAACGAATACCTTCGCCGCGGCACGCTGACGCACGAGGTGCTCGAAGGATGGTGGACGGATGCGGGAACGTTTGAGAGCCTGATTCGGGCCGCGACCCTGGTGGCGACCGGCGGAGCCAATCAGGATGTTGCTCGCGCGCCCCGAAAGATCGAGCCTCCGCCGATGACGAGGAGTGCATGAATAGGATGGCAGGTGAGATGTGCCTCCTGGAAGGCGATCGCGTTGGGGCGCCATGGGCAAGCGCAGCGCTTGCCCGTGGCATGCTCCCGACTCGGCGCCGAACCACGGGCAAACAGGAGTTTGCCCGTGGCACCCGTGATCGAGCCAGAACTCCATGGCTGCTGCTGCATTGAACGAACCTTGATGCAGAACGAAACGATTCTCATCTTCGGCGCCACGGGAATGCTGGGGCGCGAGCTGCTCAGCGCGTGCAACGCGCGCGGCCTGCACGTGGCCGGGCTGGGGGGGCGCGGGCGCGTGAACATCACCGACCTTCGCGCCGTGCAGGATGCGGTGTCGGCGCACAGGCCGACCATGATCCTCAACGCGGCGGCATTCACGAACGTCGACGCCGCAGAAGAGAATCCGCAGGAAGCGATGCGGGTGAACGGCGCCGGTCCGGGCAACCTGGCGCAGGCCGCGGCAGAGCACGGTGTGCTTCTGGTCGATTATTCGACCGACTACATCTTCAGCGGGCGTTCCCGCCGGCCGCTGCGCGAGGATGACCCGCCCGATCCGCTCAATGTCTATGGCGCCAGCAAGCTGGAAGGCGAGAGGCGCGTGATCGATTCCGGTTGCGACCACCTGATCATCCGCACATCGTGGCTGTTCGCGCCGCACGGCCGCAACTTCGTGCGCACCATTCATGCCGCCGCCAGCGCGCAGAGCGAACTGAAGGTGGTGGATGACCAGGTCGGCCGCCCCACTTATGCGCCTGACCTCGCTGAAATGACGCTTCACCTTCTGGAAAAGAACGTGCGCGGCGTCATACACGCGGCGAACGATGGCAGTTGCTCGCGCTATGAGCTGGCCCGCGCCATCGTCGAGATGAGCGGGCTCTCCTGCCGCGTGCTGCCGTGCGATTCGTCGGTGCACCCGCGGCCCGCCCTCCGGCCGGCGTGGAGCGTGCTCGACCTCAGTCGTCTCGAAGCGATGGGAATCCAGCTCCGCCCCTGGCGCGAGGCGCTTGGCGATTGCCTCGTCCGCATGCAGCGCGAAAGCGCGGCGTGACCAGCTCGCCGCCGCAAAGCCCGTGCCTTTCTGCTATACTCGCCACGCTCGCCGAACGGCTGTGGGGGAGGGGAGGGTAGCCGCGGTCGGCGCGGCGAGCGCCAGCGGTGTTCCCCGGCGTCCCCAACCGCATCGATCGCGGCGGGACCTTTCGACGGCTCGGCGCTAGCGACCATGGAAGTGATCAAGGGCATCCCGGTTTCGCCCGGCGTCGTCATCGGCAGGGCGTTTATCCTCGACTACGCGGACGAGCGCGTGCCCTACCGCACCGTCCCCGCCAAGGACATCGACCGCGAACTCCGCCGCTTCAAGGATGCCATCGAAGGCGCAACATCCGACCTCGCCGTTCTGCGGGACCGCACCGCCCGCGAGCTGGGCCACGAGCCCGCCAAGATCTTCGAGTTCCACCTCGGCCTGCTGCACGATGAGACGCTGATCAATCCGATCCGCGACCGCATTCGCGAAGGCAAGGTGACTGCCGAGTACGCGGTGGCGGAGGCCTTCCGCAAACTGGCCGAGCAATTTCGCGGCATGGGCAGCGAGGTCTTCCGCCTGAAGGCCAACGATGTGCTCGACCTCGACCGCCGCGTGCTCGGCCAACTGCTGGGCCAATCCGAAACGCGCCTGCACGACCTCAGCGAGCCGGTCATCGTGGTCGCGCACGAGCTGACTCCAACGCAGGCGGCTTCGGTCGATCGCAGGCACGTGCTGGCCTTCGCGACGGATGCGGGTGGCCGCACCAGCCACACCTCGATCGTCGCGCGGGCCATGGATATCCCCGCGGTGGTCGGCTGCCAGCACGTCTCCGAGGACCTCAACGAGGGCGACACGCTCATCGTCGATGGCGATCGAGGCGTGGTCATCCTGCGCCCGGATGAGGAGACGCTCAAGCAGTACGAGACCTATCGCGCCGAGATGGCCACCTTCCGCACCGGCCTGCGCGAGTTCGCAAAGCTCGAGGCGGTGACCACCGATGGTACGCGCGTGCTCCTGATGGGAAACATCGAGTTTCCCGACGAAATCGAAGGGCTGCTGGCCAACGGGGCCGATGGAGTCGGCCTCTATCGCACGGAATTTCTCTATCTGACATCGCTGGAGGAGCCGGGCGAAGAGGTCCAGTTCGAGACCTACCGCCGCTGCGCCGAGCTGCTCAGGGGCAAGCCGATCACGATCCGCACGCTCGACCTCGGCGCGGACAAGTACACCCAGGAGCAGCAGGAGGAGCCCGAGCGCAATCCCTTCCTCGGCTGCCGCGGCATCCGCTACTGCCTGCAGAACCTGCCGATGTTCAAGCGGCAGTTGCGCGCCATTCTTCGGGCCAGCGCCTTCGGGTCGATCAAGATCATGTTTCCGCTCATTACGACCACCATGGAGCTCCGCCAGGCGAAACTCGTGCTCAATGATGTGATGGAGGAACTGGAGGAGGAGGGGATCGATTTCGATCGTTCCGTTCCCGTCGGAATGATGGTCGAGGTGCCCAGCGCCGCCCTGATGGCCAAGGTGTTCGCGCGCGAGGTCGGCTTCATGTCAATCGGCACGAACGACCTGATCCAGTACACGCTCGCGGTCGATCGCGGCAACGAGCGGGTGGCCAACCTGTATTCCGCCGCCAATCCCGCACTCCTCCAGCTCGTCAAGCAGACCATCCGGGCCGGGAAGCACTACCGGGTCGATACCAGCATCTGCGGCGAGATCGCGGGTGAGCCCACCTACACCATGTTGTTGATCGGGTTCGGCCTGCGTACACTTTCCCTGGTTCCATCGCAGATTCCGCAGGTCAAGCGGATCGTGCGATCGGTCGATATAGGACAATGCGAACGGCTCGCCCGGAAGGTCGGCTCGTTCGATTCTGAGCGCCAGGTCCTGCACTATCTGCGGGAACAGACGCGACGAGTGTTACCCGAGGCGTTCGGCGGTTGGGCCGCTGATTAGGCGCCTCGGACAGGAATAAGCGGGTCGGCCGGCGCGAGAAAGGCGCGGCTGACCCATACAGGCCGCCTGTGCCGACGCTCCTGCTTTCGAGGCCCGAAGACGGTCTCAGGCGGGATTCCGGCGGGGGCGGCGGTTGCGAGCACAGGTTGATTCATTCAGCGACGCTTCAGGAAGTTCGAAACCCCAGGGCACAAGCCGGGGGCGGACGCTGCGCGATTCCCGCGCGGGCTCGAACTTCTTTGAGTGGAGCATCGCCACCTTTCGCTCGCGGCATGCTGGGCTGCGTTGCGCCCCTGAAGGCGCGAAGCGCAGTCACGGAGAATTGTCCGCGTGGTTACTCATCACAAGAACGCACCGAAACGACTGATGGTGGTCAACGACGTTCCCGGCGAGGAATGCCGGATCGCACTGCTCGAAGAGGGGCTGCTTGAAGAGCTTTACAGCGAGCGCACCGCCAACGCCACCAACGTCAGCAACATCTACAAGGGTCGCGTCGTCAACGTCGAGCCCGCCATTCAGGCGGCGTTCATCGACTTCGGCACAGGCCAGAACGGCTTCCTCCACATCTCCGACCTCCACCCGCGCTACTTTCCCGGCGAGGAAGTCACCGAGCGGGTGGGGAAGAAGATTCCCCGCCGCGAGCGACCGCCCATCCAGGAGGCGCTCAAGCGCGGCGATTCGATCCTCGTGCAGGTCATCAAGGAAGGCATCGGCACCAAGGGGCCGACGCTCACGTCGTACCTGTCGATCCCCGGCCGGCTCATGGTCATGATGCCGGACATGGATCACGTGGGCGTCTCGCGCCGCATCGAGGATGAAGAAAAGCGCCGCGAGATGCGCTCGATCCTCTCCTCGCTCGATCTCCCGGACAACATGGGGTTCATCCTCCGCACCGCAGGATTCGGGCGCACCAAGACCGACCTCAAGCGCGACCTTGCGTACCTGAACCGGTTGTGGAAACAGATCGAGAAGCGCATTCACAGCGAAAAGGCGCCGTGCGAGCTCTATGTCGAATCCGATCTGCTCATCCGCACGATTCGCGATGTGCTCACTCCCGATATCTCCGCGATCGTGGTGGACAGCGAGTCAGCATTCCAGCGAGCCCGTGATTTCCTGAGCGTGATCGCGCCTCGCTCCGCCCCCAGGCTGGTGCGCTATCCGCGGCACGCGCCGATCTTCCATGCCTTCGACATCGAACGGCAGATCGACCTCATCCACCAGCGGCAGGTTCCCCTGCGCTCGGGCGGCGCGATCGTCATCGAGCAGACCGAGGCGATGGTGGCCATCGACGTCAACTCCGGCAAAAGCCGCAGCGCCCGCGACAGCGAATCCAACGCCTATCACACCAACTGCGAGGCCGTTGATGAAATCTGCCGCCAGCTTCGCCTGCGCGATCTCGGCGGTCTGGTGTGCTGCGATCTGATCGACATGATGCGGCACGACAACCGCCGCGCCATCGAGAAGCGCTTCCGCGACAATCTCGCCCGCGATCGCGCCAAAACCACGGTGACGCGCATCAGCGAATTCGGCGTGCTGGAACTGACGCGCCAGCGCATGCGCCCCAGCATGCGCAAGGCCCACTATCAGCCCTGCCCGCACTGCTCCGGCCACGGCGAGATCCGCACGCCGGAATCGATGGGCTCCGAAGCAATCCGCCACGCCGCGCACCTGCTGCAGCACGAGCGCGTGCGCGCGGTTGAGATCGTCTGTCCGCCCCGCGTTGGTTCGGCATTTCTTGGCGCGAGGCGGCGCGAGCTGGTTCGGCTGGAAGACGCCACCGGCAAGATGATCCGCGTGCGCATCAGCGAGGCGATGCCGCCCGATCGAATCGATTACTACGCCTACGACGATCGCAGCGCCGACATCGATGTGGCGCGCCTGCCCGAGATCAAGTCGCCCACGCTCGAGGAAATCGAAGCGGAAGCCCGCGAGGCCGAGCGACGTGTCGCCGCGCAGGACCGTCGCCGCGGCGCTCCCGCCCGTCGAAGCGATGAGGGGATCGCCAGGCCTGAGGAAGCGATGCAGGCGGGCGACGAGGCACTCGAATTTGAGGAGCCCGATCTCGACCTGATCGAATCCGAAGCGGATGAGAGCGAAGCTGCTGCCCCCTTTACGGGGCCGGCCGTTGCAGCGCCGGCGCCGGGACGCAAGAAGCGCCGCCGCCGTCGCCGCCGCGGCAGGTCGGAAGATTCGATGCGCCCCGTAGCGCCTCATCCGGGTCCGGATGGCCTGGTGAGCGCCGACGGCGCGGGCGTGGCAGATGGCGGGCCGATCACGCGATCGATTCCGTCCGATGCCATCGCGACCACCGACGGCCAGCCGCGCCGCAAGAAGCGCCGCCGCCGCCGCGGGCGCCGTGGTGGTGGCGGCGGTCACCAGCCATCGCCCGGGACCGATGGCCTCGCATCGCCCGCGCTAGAACATGTCCCCTCGTCGCCGGCCGCGGGCGAAGACGCACAGCGGACCGATGATACAGTTCTGCGGCTCGTCGGCGATCAGCCCGCGCGCAAGAAGCGGCGCCGCCGCGGCGGCCGATCGCGCCGCCCCTCCGGCGGGCAGCCGGGAGCGCCGGGACAGCCGCGCGAACCGGCGCCCGCGGTCCGCGCCCCTGCGGCTTCGCCGCCGACTGTTATCCCGCTGCCGGCCAGCACGGCCACGACCTCGGACACCAAAACTGCCACGCGCACGAGGCGGGCGCTCTACGCCTCCGCCCGTCGCCGGGTCGCGGTCGGCGTCGCCCGCGAAGCCCGCGACCGCGAAGACTGACTCTCATCTGTATGACGTGCTTTCGGCAAACTCATCACCCCGACAGCGATGCCTCACGAAACAACCGATCAACCTGATCCTCGCCGGCTGATCATTCTCGGATCGACGGGCTCGATCGGCCAGAGCACGCTCGCGGTGATTGATCACCTTCATCGATCTACAAAGCATCGATTCGAGATCGTCGGCCTTGCCTCCGGCTCCAACATCGATTCGCTGAGCGAGCAGGCCCAGCGCTGGAACGTGCCGAATGTCGCGATCGCGCGCACCGGCGATACAGCAGCGCTGCGGCGTGCCGATTGCCGCGTCTTCAGCGGGCCGGATGCCGCGGAGGAGTTGGTGGATGCGGTCGCCCGCCCGAGCGACATGATCGTCGGCGCCATGGTGGGCTCCCGCGGCCTGCCCGCGATTCTGGCCGGCATCCGCTGCGGCTGCCACATCGCGCTGGCCAACAAGGAAACCCTCGTGGCCGCAGGGTCGCTCGTCATGCCGCTGGTGAGCGAACACGGCGTCAACCTCCTGCCGATCGATTCCGAGCACAGCGCGGTTTTTCAGTGCCTGTCGGGCTCGAGATCGTCCGATGAAGTGGCCCGCCTCGTGCTGACCGCCTCCGGCGGGCCGTTCCGCACCTGGCCGGGCGAGAGGCTCGAGAGCGCCACTGTCGAAGAAGCGCTCAACCACCCAACGTGGAACATGGGTGCAAAGGTGACGATCGATTCCGCCACCCTGATGAACAAGGCCCTCGAAGTGATCGAGGCCCACTGGCTCTTCGGCCTCGAGGCCGATCGCATCGATGCGGTCATTCATCCGCAGTCGATCGTGCACTCCTTTGTTGAGTTTCGCGATGGCTCGGTGCTGGCCCAGATGAGCCCGCCCGACATGCGCGGGCCTATTCAATATGCCCTGACGTGGCCGGAGCGCGTGGAGGCCTGCGCTCCCACGCTCGACTGGTCAACTCTGCGCGATCTGCGCTTCGAACCGGTCGATCATGCGCGTTTTCCCGCCATCGCCATGGCGTGGCGGGCGGTGAGCGCGGGCGGCACGGCCGGCGCTGTGCTCAACGCTGCCAATGAGGTCGCGGTCGCCGCGTTTCTTGAGCACGAAATCAGCTTCGGCCGGATCCCGGAGATTGTCGGCGAGGCGCTCGAATCGGTCCCGCCGCGGCCGGTGCAGTCGCTCGATGATGTCATGGCTGCGGATGCCGAGGCGCGGCAACTCGCCCGCCGACTCCTCGCGACCACCGCACGAGTCTATGGTTAGGAAAACACACAAACGCACAAACGCACAAACGCACAAACTGGGACACCCGGCGTCCCGCCCGGCAGTAGGCAGGGCAGGGCCAGGCCGGCACAAGGTCGGCCGCTAACGCGACATCACGTTTCACTCGCCGCTCATCAATCGTCAATCACTAATCACTCATCACTCATCACTTGTCACTCATCACCTTGCTCGCAAACCTCATCAACATCGCGATCATCATCCTCGGCTTCGGGGTCTTGATCTTCTTCCATGAGCTCGGCCACTTCATCGCCGCCAAGTGGGCGGGCATCCGCGCCGAGGCCTTCGCCGTCGGCATGGGCCCGGTGATTGCCTCGTATCGCAAGGGCATCGGCGTGCGCCCGGGCTCGACAACCAAGGCCGTCGATCAGCGCATCCGAGATCATCTCAAGTCCCGCGGCATCCAGATCGATCTCAATACCTCCGAAGATCAGCAGCGCGCTGTCGTGTACGACGCGATGGATGCGCTCGGCATCGGCGAAACTGAATATTCGCTCCGCTGGCTTCCCATCGGCGGCTTCGTCAAGATGCTCGGCCAGGAGGATGCCAACCCCCAGGCAACCTCCACGCTCCGCGGCAGCTATCAGAACACGCCCATCGGCAAGCGAATGATCGTCGTCTCCGCGGGCGTGATCATGAACCTGATCCTCGGCGTCCTCTTCTTCATCTGGGCGTTCCTGGTGGGCGTGCCCTTCGAGGCCCCGATCGTCGGCGAGGCCGCCCCCGGCTTCCCCGCCGCCGAAACCATGCCCCTGAACGCCGCCGACCTCGGCATCAGTGAACCCGGCCTCCAACCCGGCGACCGCATCATCGAGATCGATGGCGATGCGGTCAGTCACTTCCGCGATGTTGCTATCGCCTCCGCGATGTCGCGCCCCGATCGGCCCCTCGAAGTGCGCGCCGAGCGCGAGATCGACGGCCAAGTGCGCACCCTCCACTTTCTGCTGACGCCCGAGATGAGCAACGGACTGCTGACGCTCGGCATTCTCCCGGCCAGTTCCACGCGGTTGTATGACGACTATCCCGAAGATCAGCTCGATCACGTCCTAGACATCACGACGCTTTCGACCCAGGGTGTCCTGCCGGGGATGCAACTGCTCAGCGCCGGCGGCGAGGCCGTTTCCACGTTCCAGGAGTTCGAGGAGAAAGTCGAAGCATCCGGCGGCGAGCCGGTGCAGACTGTTTGGACTGCCCTCGACGATGAAGGCCGGCCGCAGGGCGCCTCCGTCGCCGCCACGCTCCCCGTCAAGCCGCGTCTCTTCATTGAGAAATCGGAGGAGGGCTTCGATGAAACGCTCTTCGGCCTTTCACCGCTCGTCATGGTCACCGGCCTGACCGAAGGCAGTCCCAATGCCAAGGTCCTTCAGGAAGGCGACCTCTTCCTGCGCCTCGCGGATATCGAAGGGCCGCGATACTCGCAGTTCATCCCGATCCTGCAGGAACACAAGGGCGAGACGATCGATGCTCTCATCCTTCGCGATGATGAGATCGTCGAAGTGACTCTTGAAGTCGATGGCGATGGCCGGCTCGGCATCCTGCGCGACCTCGCGCTCGATGCGCCCTATACCGCGGCCCCGATCGAGGAATTTGTCCAGGATATCGATCGCAACAATTCGGCTGACGACGAGGATGATGAGCCGCGCATCGAGACCACTCCCTCTCCCGTCGCGGGCATGGAAATCTACCCCGGCGCGCGCATCATCTCGATCGACGGCATCGAAGTGAACAACTGGCGCGAGATCCGCGACGCGTTCAAGCAGGCGACGATCGGTTCCCCCTCCCTTCAAGGGAGGGGGTCAGGGGGTGGGTGAAACCTTGGCTGGATGTGGACCTTCCGTGGAAAACGCAGCAACCGACCCCATCGCGTTCATGCGCACGAACGGCCCGGT
>Ga0326597_10001801_pt1 | contig 33296 bp, 28 predicted proteins | sample RVTome_12_FD_203789 | JGI IMG/M metagenome (GOLD analysis project Ga0326597, IMG submission 203789) | Soil microbial communities from uranium-contaminated site in the Upper Colorado River Basin, Wyoming, United States - RVT100D185 | ecosystem: Environmental > Terrestrial > Soil > Contaminated >...
GGCGGCGGACCCGGCGTCAGCCGCAGTGCCGCGATGAGGGCCGTCCCGGTGACCGCCAGGTCCGGTGACAGCCCGGCCGTCGGGAGGCGATTGGCGGCCGGCGGTGCCGGTGGCACGGTGGGCGGTGTTGCCGACGGCTGCGGCGTCGCCGTCGCGGTGGATGCCAGCGGAGTTCGCCGCGTGGTGTCGGCGTCATCGGGATGCCCCGACGGCATGGTTCGGCAGCCGTGGATCGCGAGCACCAACGCGAGGGCGGCGAGCGCGGCGAAGACAGCGTTGGGACGGGCGAGCGATCGGGAGGTGGAGCAAGCGATCGAGGTGGGCTGATGGGCGGAGAGGGTGGTGGCACGAACGGCACGGAGCGGCATCGACGGTCCCCCTGCGGTGGTGGAGGCAGCAGCCTCCGAGGTCAGTGGGCGCGCCAATTGCACGATCCGTGCCGCGATCGCCGGGGAGCCAATCCGGTTGACCGCCGCCCCCCGTTCTGATACCATCTCCCGCCTCTTGCGGGGGCGTGGTGTAGTGGCCTAACACACTGGCCTGTCAAGCCAGAGATCGCGGGTTCGAATCCCGTCGCTCCCGCCAGCTTGTCACCAGGGAGAGGGGCGTTGCGCTGCAACGCCCCTTGTTTCGTTGCGTCGTTCGCGTTGGCAAGCGCCCGGCGACCGCCGGTCCGCTACAGCTGGCCGTCCCCTGGCTCGGGCCAGCGCGCTTCCAGGATGCGGTCGACGCGGAACGTCCGCTCGTCGCGGCGTAGGTGGCAGTAGGCCACCAGCATTCCGCGGCCGGCGGCCGTCGGGCGGATCAGGCGGAGCGTCTCCGAGCGCCCGCCGCCGCCGTAGCGGATGACCACCGAACGCCCTTCGCGGAGCGCGGTCTCGATCGGCTCCGGCAGCCCGCTGCCCGCGGGGGCGCCCAGGCGCATCGTGCCGCCCTGGGCGCGCTCGGCGTCGGCAAGCGTCCGGACGCCGTCGCGATCGAGCGTGGCGAGCATCCGCTGCCAGATCTCAAACGTGGTGTGCACGTCCGCCTCGGCGCGATGTGCCGCGCTGATGGGAACGCCCATGGAGCGCGCGATGTTGCCGAGCGCGTTGGACGGGAAGCGAAACCTACGGCGGGCCAAGGTGAGCGTGCAGAGCGCCGGCACGCCCGGCGCCGCCACCCCGGACAGCGCGAACTCGGCGGCCAGAAACGAGAGGTCGAACGGCGCGTTGTGCGCCACGAGCACCATGCCCTCCAGGCGCGAGGCCACGGCCTCGGCGATGTCGGCAAAGCGCGGCGCGCCGATCAGCTGGGCGGACGTGATCCCGTTGACGGCGCTGGCCTCGGCGGGAATAGGACGCCCCGGGTCGACCAGGGCGGACCACGTCTCGGGCGCGTCGCCGGGCATGGCGCGGAGCACGGCCACCTCGACGACCCGATCGCCCGACTCGGCGTATAGCCCGGTCGTCTCGACATCGACGACGGCCAGCGGCAGCGCGTCCAGCGGGGTGTTTGGCGGGATGGCCCGAGCGTTGCGCATGCGCGGTGGCTCCCATCGACGAGCCCCCTCAGAGGGCGGGCTTGCCCGTGACCTTCTCGTAGATCCAGACGATGATCACCGCGCCCAGGAACGCTGCGATGGTCGTCCCGACGAAGCCGCTGCTCCGCAGCACGAAGCCGCCGAGGAGCGCGCCGAGGATGCCGAGGAAGACGTCGATGCGGTTGAACTCCTTGTCGCCCTTCAGGAACCAGCCGGCCAGGAAACCGCCCAAGCAGCCGGCCACGATCCAGATGATGAAGTCCATGCCGTCGATCCTTTCGTAGGTTTGGGGCAAGGGGCTGGTGGGCGGTGGTGAGTGGGCGATGGGCGGTGACCAGCTACCAGCCTGCTGCCGACGTGAGCGGCACGATAGCTGCCTAGCGCGCGCGGCGCAAGGGCCGCCGCGCCATGATGGCGACGCGCAGCCCGGCCCGTCCGCCGCGCCGCTCATGCGCTATCATCGCGCCGTTCGTTCCCAGCGGAGGTCGTTCATGCACACCCATCGCGCGCAAGCCAGGGCCATCGTCGCCGTCCGACGCCGCGCAGGGGCAACCCCGGCCGGGGTTGCCGCCGTCCTAGCCGCCCTCGCCGTGCTGCTCGCGCTCGCCGCGTGCGGTGGCGGCGGCGACGCCGACGACGTCGCCACGGCCCCCGACGACGCCACGGCCGAGGCCATGCGTGCGGTCGCGGTGCAGACGAACGCGGCGCTTGCCGACGAGGAGGGCGCCCCCGCTCCGACCAACGCGCTCGGCGGCGGCGCGCCCGCGGCGGCAGCTGCGCCCTACCAGCTCTCCGGTGCCGAATCGGAGCCGGAGGCCGTGCGCGCGGCCGAGCGCGGCGGCCTCGATCGCCCGCTGTTCGTCTGGTTCGTCGCCGACGGCTGTGACGCCTGCGCGGCCATCGAAGACGAGGTCGCCACGGTCCGGGACAGCTGGTCCGACCGCGTCGGCTTTGTGACCATCGACGTCGACGACCCGGCGGCTGCGGACGTGGTGCGCCGGCTCAACGTGGCGTCGGCGCCCGCGTTCGTAGTGCTCTACTCCAGCGGCTCGCCGGCGGCCAACTTCACCGAGTGGCCGGGCGCGGCGTCGTTTGGGCAGTACCTGGAGCAGGTCCTTCAGCTGGACGCGGGCACGGGATCCGGCGACCAGGACTAGCCGGCACTGCCGATCATTGCCCGATGCGCGCACGCCAGGTGATCCCGAGCATCCCCGTCGCCGCGGTCCTACAACCTGCGACGCCATCCTCCGCCCGGCCCGACATCGCGGTGCCCCCGCTCGACGTCGCACGCGTCGCGCGCACGTGGTGGCCGCTGGCGGCCAGCTGGCTGCTCATGTCGGCCGAGCTACCGACCATCGTCGCGGTCGTCGCCCGGCTCGAGGACCCCGAGATCAACCTGGCCGCGTTTGGCGGCGTCGTGTTCCCGCTCGCGCTCATCATCGAGTCGCCGGTGATCATGCTGCTGGCGGCCTCCACCGCGCTCTGCCGCGACGCCGCGGCGTACGCGACCATCCGGCGCTACATGATGCGGGCCGGCGCCGCGCTCACCGCGCTGCACCTTCTCCTGGTGTTGACGCCGCTCTACGACGTGGTCGTGCGCGGGATGATTGGTGCGCCCGAGGCGGTCGTCGAGCCGGCGCGGCTCGGGCTGATGCTCATGACGCCCTGGACGTGGGCCATCGCCTACCGTCGCTTCCAGCAGGGCGTGCTCATACGCTACGGTCGCTCCCGGGCCGTCGGGCTGGGCACCGTGGCCCGCCTGGCCGCGGACGTGCTGGTGCTCGGCGTCGGCTACGCCATCGGCGACCTGCCTGGCATCGCGGTCGGCGCCACGGCCATCAGCGCGGGCGTCCTGACGGAGGCCGCGGTGTCTGGCTGGCTGGTCCGCCCCGTTCGCGTGGGCCCGCTGGCGGCTCGGCCGGCGGGACCGCCGGTGCTGCTCGGTCCGTTCATGGCCTTCTACATCCCGCTGGTCCTCACCAGCCTGGTCACGCTGCTGGCCCAGCCGATCGGCAGCGCGGCGATGAGCCGCCTCCCCTCGCCCACCGCCTCCCTGGCGGCGTGGCCAGCCATCGCCGGGCTGTCGTTCGTGCTGCGGAGCGCCGGCATGGCGTTCAACGAGGTCATGGTGGCGCTCTTGGACGAGCCCGGCGCTCGGCCCGCGCTTAGGCGCTTCGCATGGCTCCTGGCCGCGGGCACGACGTCGGTGGCCGTGCTGTTCGCGGCCACGCCGCTGGCCGATCTCTGGTTCGGGCGCATCTCGGCCCTCCCGCCGGACCTCGCATCCATGGCCAAGTCCGGCGCCTGGCTGATCGTCCCGCTGGCCGCGCTGGTCGTCGTGCAGAGCCGCTTCCAGGGCGCGCTGCTGCACGGGCGCAGGACGCGCGCCATCACGGAGTCGGTGGTGCTCGGGCTCGGCGTCAACGGCGCGCTGTTGGCGCTCGCCGTCGCGGCGATGAGGGGACAAGCCGCGGGCGGGGTGCTGGCCAACGCGGCGGAGCGGGCGGGCCTCGCGCTCAGCGGCGACGCGGCGCTGTCCGGTCTCCACGTCGCGCTCTGGGCCATGCTGGCATCCAACGTGGTGCAGGCGGCGTGGCTGTGGTGGCGAGGTCGGGGGGAGCTGGCCGTGGCGGAAACGGTCACCCGGTAGGCGGCTTGGCGGCGGGGGCGCGACGGACCATCATGGTGCCAGCGTCCACCGCGGCGGGCGGAAGCCGTGCAACCAGCTCGTGCCGTGGGCGTGTCCAACGGTTGTGGAGGTGCACCCCATGAACGCCACGCCCCGTCGCCCGCTCCAGCCACCGGACCGACGACTTGCCCTAGCCCGCCTGGGCGCACGGTCAGCGCTGACCGCCACGCTGCTGTCCCTGGCGTTCGCGGCGCCAGCCCAAGCTCAGCCGCGGGCCACGATCTTCCTTCCCCATGCCGTTCGTGACGCGACCGCTTACGACACCCTGGCGCTCTCGCACGTCGGCGGCGCCTCGTACGACGCCGTCGTCCACGGCGACGCGCTGTACCGCGCCGACGGCACCGACGTCGTCGTGATCTCTCTGGCGGATCCCGCGCAGCCGGTCGCGGTCCGGCGCGTCACTGGGGCGGACGTCGTGTACGACCTCACGCTGGTGGGCGACCGACTGTGGGTGCACACGGCCGAGGAGAGCCGCCTCTTCGCGCTGGACGACCCGTGGGCACCGCGCCTGTTGTGGGATACCGCCGCGCACCCCGAGTGGCCCATCGAGTCGCGGCGCCTGCCATTGCCGGACGCGACGTCAAAGGTCGTGGTCCCCGGCGACGGGCGGCAGGTGCTGGTGGTCACGTCCGAGGTCATCGCGCTGCTCGAGCTGGCCGACGACGGCCCGCTGGTCCGCGATCGGCACGCCATCGGCAGCCCGTTCGAGCTTGGCCAAGTGACCGTCGCCGCCAGCGCCGCGCGGGTCGTGTACGCCAACCGGTGGCCGGAGGATTACTACGGCGACACGGAGCTGGCCTACCTCCCACTCCTCGACGGTTCGTTCGGGCCGGTGCACCGCGTCGCGACGCCCGGGGTCCAGGCCATCACGGCGCTCCTGATCCGAGGCCGCTTCGTGTTCGCGCTCGAGCAGACGTCGTCGCCGGCCTTTGGTTGGCAGCTCGGCATCACCTACCTCGCGGACGAGCCGCAGCGCGTGGGCGCCATCCCCGTGCCGTACTCCATCGCCTTCTACGACGAGCCCGGCGGCCGCATTCGCATTCATGCGGCTGACGGTCGGCTGGTGTGGCTCGATGCTCGCGCGCCGAGCCAGAGCACCATCGCCGCGGAGGTCCGCGCATGCGCCGGGAGCAAGCCGGTGTACGTCGCGTCGGCGGCCGGGCGCGTGTTCGTCCGCTGCGGCGCGGTGGAGGGCGACGAGCTGGTCGAGGTGGCGCTCGACGGCCCTTCGGGCCCGCAGGTCGTCGGCCGACTGATGATCGGACAAACGCCAACGATGGCTCCTGCGCGGCCGATCGTGGCGCCCGGGGCGGCCGCGGCGACGAGTCAGGCGCGCGATGTCGCGCCGGAAGGCAACATGGCGGCATCCGGCGCCGTGGCGCTTGCCAGCTGGTATGGGGCAACGCGCGTCGTGGATGCGCGGCGTTCCGGCACGCTCGTGGAGACCGGGTCGTGGCATTCGTCCGAGCCCGTCCTGGCGGCGGAGGACGCGTTGGGTCGCCTCTGGGCGGTGGAGGATCCCGGGCCGTTCGACTGCGGCGGGTACGATCTACCCTTCCCGGGCCGCTCCCAACAGCGCATGGCGCCCTACTCCGTCGAGCCGGTCGACGGCATGCGTCCGCTGGCCGCGGCCATCCCCACCCGGGACTGCGTCGATCGCGTCGTGGCGGCCGCCGACGGCGTGGCCACCGTGCAATGGGACGTCAGCCGGAGGGCGCGGGCCGCTTCGTATGGGCTATCGATCGCCGGCCAGCCGAGCTTCGGGCTATCGGGCATCGTTGGGTCCTTCGATGGTCGGCGCGAGGACGCGGACATCGTCGCCGACGCGACCGGGCTATGGTTGCTCGTGGGCCATCACGTGCTCCGAGCGCACCTTGCCGGCGGGGGTCCGCCGATGCCGATCATTCGGCCCGGTCCTGCAGACGGCGCGGCTCCAGGCCGGCGCCTGGCGATCATCGGGCAGCGCGCCTACACGATGGCCGGAACGGTCGATGACCGACGCCTTGTCGCGCACGATATCAGCAACCCCTACACGCGCACGCTGAGGGTGGCGGAGTGGCGGATGGGAGGCGGCGACGTGATCGGCCATGGACCATGGTTGCTCCAATTCGGTGGCGACGCGCTGCTTCGCGTGCTCCTGCCGCAGGCCGTCAAGCCACCGATCGAGGTCGCGCAGCTTGCTCGGCCCGTAGGCGAGGGCGGTTGCGCCGACACCGGTCGACATATCGAGGCGGTCGTGTCTGTGGGGCGGCTCTTTGTGCTCGAGTGCGCGTCGGGCGCGGCCGAAGGCGTCGTTCGACCGCCGGGCGGCGTCCTCTACGCGATCGACCTCACCGCGCCAAACCGACCGCGGCTGGTCGCCACCACGCGCGTGCCGTTCTTCGGCCCGCTCAGCCCGAGCGCCGACGGGGTATGGATCGCCGCGGGGGTGGCGGGGATGTACCGCGCAAGCGTCCGAGAGGTGGTGGCGAGCGGCGAGCGCTAGACGGATTGCCCGGTTGGGATCGGTCGTAGGTTGCACGGCCGTGTGGCCACTCGGCCGGACTCTCTTCGCTACGACAGGCTGGCGGCATGACCGGGTTCCTGCACCCGCAGGCTGGCCACGTAGACGCTGGTGTCGATCACCATCCGTCGCCGCGGACCTCTTCTAACGCCTCGAGCGCCGTCATCGGTGACGTCCATGAGTCGGCGACCAAGCGCGATAACGCCTGGAAGTCCGCGATGTTCTGCACCAGCCCCTCGCGTTCCTGGCGCCGCGCATCGTCGTCGGTGAACGGGCGGAGAACGGCAACCGGCTTGCCGTCGACCGAGACGACGTACTTCGTCCCATGCTCGCGCACCTCGCGCACCACCTGGGTCGTCCGGTTCTTTAGCTCTCGCACGCCGATCGTTCGATAGTCCATCGCGACGCTCCCTTGCCCGCACCACCAAGTGGCCACAGTGCAGCAACATCGCACGCGGGTCGGCAAGAAGGACGAGCGCGATGCAAACCGGCCGAGATCAAGGGGCCGGTGATGGACGGCCTGGAGCGCACGGAATTCATCGACGACCTCGGGCGCGAGCACGTCCACCTGAGCACGGACCGGGCGATGCGGGCGCTGGGGTGTGGTTGACCTGACCGGCTCCACGCAGCATTGCGCGACGGTACAGCGCTACCGAACTCGAACGAGGATCACATGCTCGGGCTCGTAGTGCATCGTCACCACGCGTGCCGCCCAGCGGCCGTCCGTTGAGCGCAACTCGGGGCTAGAGCCCAAGATCGGCTGCGCCGCGAGTCCGGATCGAGCTTGAAGCCCCGCCGCGTGGACCAACTGGCGATTGGCCGTCCGGGACGGTTGATGCACTAGCTGTCCGGGCGACGCTGCAACGGGTTGCGGGGCGCGACCCTGCGCCGGATCGAACATCCAGACGCGGCGGCGTGAACCGGGTGCCACGCCATCCTCGGTCCCCCATATAGATCCACCAAGGCTCGCGCGCGAGACGCAATCCGACTGGTAGTAGAGCCTGCCTGCGGCATCCCACTCGAGGACGTTGAACGTGCACGGAGTCCCGTCCAGGCGCTCCATCGCGCCGTAGTACGCGCTCTCGACGAGGCTGGGCTCCGTCACCCAGATCATCTCTGTGCCCTCCGCAGCCGCGACCGGCAGCCGGGGACGCAGCGCGGTGGCCGGCAGGAGGACGAGCACAGCTGTCGCACCTGCTACAGCCAAACGCGTCATCGATCCGCGAGCGACAGCATCGGATCGCGCCAGCACGTTCGCACTGAGGGCCAGCAGGAGGACAATCGGGAATGCCCAGACCGACACACGGAGCGCCGCGAGGAGCGGCAGCGAGAGGCTCGCGACGCCAATGCTACCCCCCAACTGAAGTGAGCGAAGGAACCCCGTCCCCGACTCTGGGTCGGGAAGCAGATAGAGGACGTGCACCGCCAGTGCCGATATGCCAACGACAACGACTGCTCCTACGACGGCTCGCTTGATAGCGTCCCGGGACTTCGGGACCTTCGATCCCTGCGCCTGGCCACCACCTTGGGGGCCTGGAGCGCTGATGACAGCGCGGATCGTTGTGTCAGGCATTGGGACGTCCTCCGGTCGTGGTTCGACGGACGATCGGCACAAGGTGCGGGTAGGCGAAGCATACACCGCGCACTTGAGCCGGATCAAGCACATTGCACGCTCGGTGTGGTTCCATGGGCATTGGCCGATGCGACGCCAGCCGCCTAACCTTGATCCTCGAGACGGTGCGGGCCCAGATCCCCGCGTCGTGGTGCCGCCCAACGGGATGTTGACCGTGCTGAAGCCCTTCTCGCTGGATAGGATGATCCTTGCCGTGGAACGCGTCCGCGAGCGCCTGCTGCGCGCAACCGCCGCCCTCGAAGCCGCTGGCGTCGACTATGCCGTCGTCGGCGGCAACGCGGTGGCCGCCTGGATCGCGCGCGTCGACGTGACGGCGACGCGCACCACCCGCGACGTCGGTCTATTGCTGCGGCGCGCCGACCTTGACGCCGCCTCGACCGCCCTCGCCCTTGCCGGGTTCACCCATCGGCGTGTCTCTGGACTGGACGAGTTCCTCGACGGCCCTGACGGAACCGTGCGCGATGCCGTGCATGTCGTGTTCGCCGGCGAGATGGTCCGGCCGGACGAAGCGCTCCCGAACCCCGACGTGACCGAGTCCGAGGCCGCCGATCACTATCGGATCGTCAGCCTGGAGGCGCTGGTGCGCATCAAGCTTACGGCCTATCGAGACAAGGACCGAGCGCACCTCCGAGATCTGCTGGAGGTCGGCTTGATCGACGCCGGTTGGTGCGATCGCCTGCCAACGCCCCTCGGTGATCGCCTTCAGGCGCTGATCGACTCGCCTGGAGGGTGACCAGGGACGACCTCGCACAGCCAGCGAGGACCACGTTGTATCCCCTTTGACAGACAGCTTTCACCGCCAGGAACGACCATGCATCTCCCAACCTCCAACATCTCCTACGCCGCCGAGCCGCTAGACCCTCGCGTCCAGCGCCTGCGCTTGGCGTTCGACCTGTTCGAGGCGGGCGTGGCCATGGAGCGCCTGCGCCTCGGCCGCTGTCATCCCGAGCTGGACGACGCGGCCATCGATGAGCTGCTGGCGGCGTGGCTTCGACGCGACGGCGAGCCCGGAGACGCCGAGGGACGGGTCGTGCCGTGGCCGCGCGTGAGGACGTGACGCGGCTTCAGCAGGTCCTGGCGGATATCGCGGCCGTGTTCGACGCGGCCGGCATCGATTGGGCGCTCGTGGGTGGCCTGGCCGTGTCGGTCTACGTTCCGCCGCGCTTTACGCGCGATGTCGACGTCGCCGTGACGGCGGCGGACGATGCCGAAGCGGAGCGGTTGGTCTTTCGACTCCAGCAGGCCGGCTATCGCGTGACCATGGCGCTTGAGCAAGAAACCGCTGCACGACTTGCGACCGTTCGGGTTCTTCCTGCGAACGAGCCGCCAGAAGGCGTCGTGGTCGACCTGATGTTCGCCTCGTCCGGCATCGAAGTTGAGATCTGCCGAGATGCCACGGCCATCGAGGTGTTCCCTGGACTCATCGCCCCCGTGGCCCGACCCGGGCATCTGGTGGCGCTCAAGATCCTGTCCAGCGACGACGTGCGGCGACCACAGGACATGGCCGACGTTCGTGCGCTTTTGCGCACGTTGGATGCCGTCGAGATGACCAGAGCTCAGGATGCCGTCGGCCAGATCACGGCCCGCGGGTACCACCGCGGGCGCGACCTATCGGCAGGGCTGGCGCGCTTGCTGGCGGACGACGTAGTCTAGCGCCCGCCCAGTTCCATTCGCGCTCCGCTATCCTCTGCCGAGCTCGCCCTCATTGACCAACGCCGGCAGCCACACCGGCCGCGGCTCCGGCGTCGCCGTCGGCTCCGGCGTCGCGGTGGCGGTCGGAACGTCGGTGGCCGTTGGGGTGACGTCCGGCGGGAGCGCGACCGGCTCCCAGGCCACCAGCCCGTCGGCAAGCGGGTCCTGGGTGTAGCGGATGCGCCACCAGCGGTTCAGGCCCAGCCGCTCGCCCTGGTAGGCGCGCGACGTGCCGTCCGGCCAGTCCACGACCACGCTGAACGCGCAATCGCCCGCGCCCTCTCCCTCGCCGGCGATGCCGCCCAGGCCGATCAGCACGCCGCGCATGTCCATGGAGTTGTACATCCCGCGGCTGGCCACGACCTCGCGGACGATCTTGCGGCCGCCGCCCGTCACCGTGACCCGCGCGCCGATCCCGTCGCGGTTGACGTGCTCGCCGTCGCCCTCCAGGCGCAGGCCCAGCCAGTCGTTGGCACTGCCCACCTCGTTCTGGAACAGGTAGTTCGGCCGCCCGCCGCCGATGTCCCGGCCGCCGACCAGCAGGTCCCAGTCGCCATCCATGTCGATGTCGCTCCAGGCGTGGTTCTGGGCGTTCTTCATGCGCCGGAAGCGCTCGTCTGCGGGGTCGTTGACGCCGCTCTGGTAGCCGATGCTGGCGAACGTGCCGTCCGGCTGCTGGTGGAAGAGCCCAAACCACGCCTTCTGGTCGAGCCCCACGTACAGCGGGTTGCCCTCGTATTTCCGGTCGCGCGAGAGCGAGAGGTCCAGGCGGCCGTCGTTGTCCAGGTCGGCCACGCCCGCGTCGACGTCGCCCTCGTTGTACGGCAGGCCGCGCTCGAGGAACGCGTTGACCAGATGGTAGCCGCCGTCGGGTCCCTGGTTGACCAGGAGCGCGCTGGGGTCGGACCAGGTCGTGTCGTACGAGCGGGCGTCCGAGTGCGAGATGGCGCTCTGGAAGATGTCGAGGTAGCCGTCGCCGGTGACGTCGGCGCACTGCAGGCCGAAGCCGTTGCCGCCCATCCACGCGTCGGATGACGTGCCCGGCTCGGGGTCGCGGCCGTTGCCGGTCGCGGCCTGGAAGTAGTTGCCGGTGGGCAGCGCGTGGAAACCAATGTCCTGTGCGGCGTCAGCAAAGCGGCCGGTGCCGTCGTTGCGCCAGAGGACATCGTGGCCCTTCAAGTGGCTGATGCCGTAGTTGGACACGAAGATGTCCAGGTCCCCGTCGTCGTCGAAGTCGCACGCCACCGAGCCGTTGCTGGGACGCGCCCGGTTGCCCTCTAGGCGGTCCGAGGCGTCCTGGAATGTCCCGTCGCCGCGGCCGAGGTACAAGAGGTCGGGCGCGGCGGCCGAGGTGCCGCCGTTGCCGACGAACAGGTCCAAGTTGGCGTCGTCGTCGAAGTCGGCAAACACCGCGTTGGCGGCCACCGTCTGGCCGAACGGCACCTCGACGCCGCTGTTGGGCTGGCGCGTGAAGTGCCCGGCGCCGTCGTTGAGCAGGATGTGGTTGGTGGCCACGCCGTCGTAGTGGTCCGTGATGTCAAGGCCGGCGAAGGCGTCCTGGTCGCCGTCGTCGTCCACGTCGCCAAAGGCTAGGAACGCCGACTGGACGAAGCGGAGGCCGGAGGCGTCGCTGAAGTTGGCGAACGTGCCGTCGCCTTGGTTCAGGAAGACCAAGTGCTCGAACGGCAGCGGCGGGTCCGGCGTGGTATAGCGCAGCTGGCTGTTGGGGAACAAGCTGTGGGCCACGATGTCGTCGAAGCCGTCGCCGTTGATGTCGGCAAAGCCCAGCCGGCTGTGGTCGTTGATGGGGATCTTGCGCGGCGGGTCGGGTACGTAGTTCTCGGCCCGGATGCCGCTGGCCGCCGAGATGTCGGTGAACATGCCCTCGGGGTCGAGCGGCGCGAGCGGGCGGGCGTCGCAGGCTTGGGCGGGGCGCGCCGCGGGACCTGGCGCGGCGGCCGGCGTTAGCATGGCGCGCAAGGGTGCTGCGGTCGAGGCGGCGGACAGGGCGATGGCGGCGATAACGGTGGTGCGAGACACCGATCGAGCGTGATTCAATGCCTACTCCAAGCTCTGGGCAATCATCTGGTCGATGTCCGCCGTTGGGAACGCGTGGCGAGATGCCGCTTGGATGGCCGCGAGCTTGCGCTCTCTGGCCAATCGAGGCGCATCCCGCCTTGCCGATTGCAGCGCTCGGCGTACGTACGCCGCGATCGTCGTATCCTCTCGATGCGCGCTGTCTCGGAGGGCATCCCACTCGGCTTCGTCGAGCCGGACCTGAAGGCGCTTCGTCATGTCCGGGAGACTAAGCGACTCGGCTCGATGGGTCAACACCCCTACCCCACCACGTCCAGCGCCAGATCCAGCGCAGGCGCGCTGTGCGTCAGCGCCCCCACCGACAGGAAGCCCACGCCCGTCTCGGCCACCGCCCGCGCCGTGGCCAGCGTGATCCCGCCCGACGCCTCGCTGACGATGCGGCCGTCGATGAGCGCCACCGCCTCGCGCAGCGTGCCCACGTCCATGTTGTCCAGCAGCACCACGTCGATGGGCAGCGCCAGCGCCTCGCGCAGCTGGTCCAGCGTGGTCACCTCCAGCGAGACGGCGACCATATGCCCCACCGACGCCCGGACCCGGCGCACCGCCTCGGCAGGGCTGCCGGCCAGCGCCACGTGGTTGTCCTTGATCAGCACCGCGTCGCCCAGCCCGTAGCGGTGGCTGGAGCCGCCGCCGCAGCGCACGGCGTATTTCTCCAGGGCGCGCAGGCCCGGCGTGGTCTTGCGCGTGCAGGTGATCCGCGCGCCGGTGCCCGCGACGGCCAGGGCGAAGGCGCGCGTCAGCGTGGCCGTGCCCGACAGGCGCTGCAGGACGTTGAGCGCCACGCGCTCCGCGGCCAGGACGGAGCGCGCCGGTCCCTCGACGACGGCGAGCACGTCGCCCTCGGCCACGGCGTCGCCGTCCTTGGCGCGCAGGCGGACGACGCAGCGGCGATCGACCATCTCGAACGCCGCCGCGAACGCCGGCAGGCCGGCCACCACGCCCGCGGCGCGTGCGACCAGCTCGGCCCGGGCGTGCTGGCCGTCGGGCAGGACGGCGTCGCTGGTGATGTCACCGGCCTGGCCCAGGTCCTCGGCCAGCGCGCGCCGCACGACGTCCTCCCACACCAACGCGGGCGGCATGGCGGGCGCGCCCAGCGCCGGCTCGCGGCCCGGCGGCAGCTTGCGCTCGCGGCCGCCGCCGGCCGCGGCGGTCCACGGGCCGGTCGGCTGGGGCAGCCCGGGTTGGCGCGTCACGCCACGACCTCGAACACGGCGCGGCGGGCGCCGGGCAGCGCGCGCCGCCCGAGCCGCGCGCGCCGCCCGTCCCAGGTGACCACGAGGCGGCGGCGCCAGGCCAGCGACGTCTTGGGGAAGTCGCGCCGCGCGTGCGCGCCGCGGCTCTCGCGGCGCGCCAGGGCAGCGGCGGCGACCAGCTGGCCCACCAGCGCCAGGTTGGCCGCCTCGCCGGGCGCCGGGCCGAGGGCCGCGGCGGCCCCATCAAAGGCCGCGGCCGCCTCGCGCAGCCCCGCGGCGTCGCGGACGACGCCGACGCCCCGCCACGCGGCGGCGCGCACGGTGGCCATGAACGGATCCGCGGCGTCGGCGCGCGGCGCGGGCACTTCTCTGATGGGCGGAACGCCTGGCGGGGGCGGAGCGGCGACTGGGGTGCGACGGGCTTCATGGGACCTATAGGACATATAGGATTTATGGGACCCATGGGTCCTAGATGCCCCCTGGGCCCGCCCCACCTCGCGCTCCACATCCTCCGCCACCCGCGAACCGAACACCAGGCCGTCCAACAGCGAGTTGCTGGCCAGCCGGTTGGCGCCGTGCAGCCCGCTGCACGCCGCCTCGCCGCACGCCCAGAGGCCGGGCACGGTCGCGCGGCCGCGCGCGTCCACGGCGATGCCGCCCATGTGGTAGTGCGCGGCCGGCGTCACGGGGATCGGGTCGATCCGCGGGTCGATGCCGTGCGCCATACACAGGCCGAAGATCGTGGGGAAGCGCTCCGGGAACGCGGCGCCGACGGCGGCGCGCGCGTCCAGGTAGACGGCGCCGCCCGTGGCGAGCCGCTCGGCGATGGCGCGCGCCACCACATCGCGCGGCGCCAGCTCGGCCAGCGGGTGCAGAGCCGGCATGAAGCGCTGGCCGGCCGCGTCGACGAGGATGGCGCCCTCGCCGCGGACAGCCTCGGAGATGAGCGGGAGCGGGTCGGCGCCCGGAACAGCCAGCGCCGTCGGGTGGAACTGGACGAACTCGAGGTCCGCCAGCGCCGCCCCAGCGCGCGCGGCCATGGCCAGGCCGTCGCCGGTGACCTCGGCCGGGTTGGTGGTGGCCGCGTACAGCCGCCCGATGCCGCCCGTTGCCATCACCACGGCCGGCGTGCGGACCCAGACCAGCGCCCCGTCCGGCCGCCGCACGACCACGCCGGCGATGCCGCCGCCTTCAGCACGGACCAGGTCGCACGCAAAGGCGTGCTCCCAGACGGTCAGGCGCGGCGCGCGGTGCACCGCGGCCGCCAGCGCGCGGCCGATCTCGGCGCCCGTGGCGTCGCCGGCCGCGTGGAGGATGCGCGCGCGGTCGTGGGCGGCCTCACGGCCGAAGCGGAGCGTACCATCCAGCGCCCGGTCGAACCGAGCACCGCGGGCGATCAGGTCGCGCACGCGGCGCGGGCCCTCGCGGGTGAGGATATCGACCAGCGCCGCGTCGGCCGTGCCGGCCGCGGCGCGCACCGTGTCGGCGGCGTGGGCGGCCGGGCTGTCGCCTGGAGCCATGGCCACGGCCACGCCGCCTTGGGCATAGGCCGTCGATCCGCTCGGAAGGCCGGCCTTGGAGACGACCAGGACGTCGCGCTTGGCCGCCAGCTCGAGGGCCGCCGTCAGCCCCGCGACGCCGGCCCCGACGACCACCGCTTCCACGTCGACGATCGCCTGGACGGCGTAGACGGCCAGGCCGGCGGCGACGAGCGTGCGGTCCGCGGAAGGAGCGTCCGCACCGTTTGCGCCGCGCGCATCCTGCGCGGTCGCGCCGGGCTCATCGCCCGCCGATCGACGCGGACCGCGCGCCATCAGCCGCCGCGGCCGCGGCCGACCTCGAGCATGCGCTCCACCGCCCGCCGCGCGCGCACCGCGATGTCGGGGGCGATCGTCACCTCGAAGGTCATGGTCTCCAGGCTGCGCAGCACCTTGCCCAGCGTGATGCGCTTCATGTGCGGGCAGAGGTTGCAGGGGCGGATGAACTGGACGTCGGGCAGCTCGGCAGCCACGTTGTCGCTCATCGAGCACTCGGTGATGAGCGCCACCTGCGCCGGCCGGGCTTCGCGGACGTGCGCGATCATGCCGGCCGTCGAGCCCACGAAGTCGGCCGCCTCGAGGACGTCCGGCGGGCACTCGGGGTGGGCCACCACCTGGATGCCGGGGTACTGCTCGCGCAGCAGCTGGATCTCGCCGGCCGTGAAGCGGTCGTGGACCTCGCAGGCGCCGTGCCAGGCGATGATCTGGACGTTGGTCTGCGTGGCCACCCAGCGGGCCAGGAACTGGTCGGGCAGGAAGATGACGCGCTCCGCGCCCAGCGACTCCACGACCTCGACGGCGTTGGAGGAGGTGCAGCAGACGTCGGTCTCGGCCTTGACCTCGGCGCTGGTGTTGACGTACGTCACCACCGGCACGCCGGGATAGCGCGCGCGCATCATGCGCACGTCCGCGGCCGTTATGGACTCGGAGAGCGAGCAGCCCGCCTTGAGGTCGGGGATGAGGACCGTCTTGTCGGGGTTGAGCAGCTTGGCCGTCTCGGCCATGAAGTGCACGCCGCACAGCACGATGACGTCGGCGTCAGTACCTTCGGCGGTTCGCGCCAAAGCCAGCGAGTCGCCGGTGATGTCGGCGACGCCGTGGAAGATGTCCGGCGTTTGGTAGTTGTGGGCCAGGATCACCGCGTTGCGCTCGCGCTTCAGCTGCTGGATGCGCGCGATGGTGGGCGCCATGAGATCCCACTCGCCCGGCGGGACGATGCCGGCCAGCCGGCCGTGCGCGGCGGCGATGGCCGCGTCGATGACGGGATCCAGCGACGCCAGGTCGGCCGCGGGCAAGATGCCCGGGGCGACGCGTTCGACGGGGACGAACATGGTTCACCTCGCGTCGGCAGGCCAGGAGCGCGGAACGCGGGGAGGGTGGTGGGCCGCGCCGACGGGTATTATTCTAGATGTGAGTATAAGCGCGGGTCAAGTTGGAGCGAGGGCGAATCGAGCGCCCGCGCGGCGCAGTTGCGGGGCAGCGGCTCGGGGGCTATACATCCTGCCGTCGCAATCGCCGTGACAGCGACGAGAAACGGAGGGTGACCATGTCCCGCATGTCCGGGCCGCGCGCTCCCGCGCTGCGCTATAGCCGATCTTCGCTCGCGGCGGTGCTTGCCGTCGTCGCGCTCCTGGCTGCCGCCGCCACGGCGTCCGCCACCGTGACCAGCACCAAGACCTACGACGTCGAGGGCGAGCAGCTGTCCGACGTGTGGGCCGACATCCAGGCCAAGGGACCCGTGGACGACGGCAAGGTCTACGCCGGTGAGGCTGAGACCAAGCTCGGGGTGTCCTTCACGCCACCGGTCGTCGACTGCCGGCCGGTCCCGTCGTCCGACTGCCCGCCCGAGGGCATGGCCTGGGAGTGCACGGCCACGACCAAGGCCACGTACGCGCTCTCCACCGTGGTCACGCTGCCCAAGTGGAGCGGGCTGGACGCCGCCTGCGAGGCGGCCAAGGCCGAGTGGAACCGCTTCATCGCCAAGCTGACGGAGCACGAGCACGGCCACGACGCCGCAGCCCAGAAGGCCATCGACGACGCCAAGCCCAAGGCCGACCTGAGCGGCGGCCCTTCCGTGGACTGCGACCGGAACAAGGCCGAGGCCGCCGCATTGGCGGACTTGGATGCCAAGATCGATGCGGAGGCCGATCGGATCAACGCCGCCATCGAGCAGGCGCACGACGACTACGACGCCGCCAACAACCACGGCGCCACCCAGGGCGCGGTGCTGGACACCAGCATCAAGTGCCCCAAGGAGAAGACGCCGTCGGAGCAGCTCCAGGACCTGACGGACGAGCTGGACTTTCTCACGGACAAGGGCTTGCGAACGTCGCTGCAGGCCAAGCTGAAGGCTGCAAAGGAGTCCTTGGAGAAGGGCGATGTGGCCGCGGCCAAGAAGAAGCTGGATGCCTTCATCAAGGAGGTCTCCGCGCAGAGCGGAAAGAAGCTGACCAAGCCGGTCGCCGACCAGCTGATCGCCGCCGCCAAAGCCATCCGCGACGCGCTGTGAGGGCCGGTGCCCCCGCCACCAACGCCCGGGCCGCCGTCTTGCTGGTCCACGGGCGCGGCGGCAGCGCGGAGGACATGCTAGGGCTGGCGGCGGAGTTCTGCTTCGCCGACGTCGCCTACGTGGCGCCGCAGGCCGAGGGCAGCACGTGGTACCCGCAGAGCTTCCTGGCCCCGCTGGCCGCCAACGAGCCGTGGTTGACCTCGGCGCTGACCCTTTTGGGCGACGTCGTCGCGGAGCTGAACGACGAGGGCGTCCCGGCGGAGCGTGTGGTGATGGTGGGCTTCTCCCAGGGCGCCTGCCTGGCCGCCGAGTTCGCCGCGCGCCACGCCCGGCGCTTCGGTGGGCTGGCGCTGCTCTCTGGCGGGCTGATCGGGCCGGAAGGCACGCCGCGGGAGTACGCGGGGTCGTTCGAGGGGACGCCGGCGTTCGTCGGCTGCAGCGACGCAGACCCGCACATCCCACCGTGGCGCGTCCAGGAGACGGCGCAGGTGCTGGCCTCGCTGGGCGCGGCCGTCACGACGCGGATCTACCCGGGAATGGGCCACACGGTAAACGCGGACGAGGTGGCGGCCGTCCGGGCCATGGTCGAGGCGGCTTCCTTGAAAATTCGAGTTGACGCCTCGAATATTCAAGGATAATCTGCCTTCATGATCGCTCGATCCACCCACATGGCCCGGCTCGTAGACGCCCTGGGACGCGCGCCGGTGACAGCCCTGCTCGGACCGCGCCAGGTCGGCAAGACGACGTTGGCGCGCGCCCTTGCGTCCACCAGGCCCTCCACGACGTTCGATCTGCAGCTGCCGGCGGATCAGCGGCGACTGGAGAACCCCGAGTACGCGCTTGGGCAGCTGGAGGGGCTGGTCGTGCTCGACGAGATCCAGCTGCGACCCGATCTGTTCCCCATCCTGCGCGTGCTCGTAGATCGACCGGACCATAGCGCGCGCTTCCTCGTCCTTGGGAGCGCATCGCCCGAGCTGGTTCGCGGAGCGTCCGAGACGCTGGCGGGTCGCGTCGCCTTTGTCGAGCTGACCGGGTTCGATCTGGCGGAGGTGGGTCAGGACGCTTGGGAGACGCTGTGGGTCCGAGGCGGCTTCCCGCGGTCGTACCTGTCTGACACTGAAGCCCATAGCGCAGCGTGGCGAAACGACTTCATCCAGACGTTCTTGGAGCGCGACATCCCGCAGCTGGGCATCCGCATCGCCGTGCCGGCCATGCGGCGGTTCTGGACGATGCTGGCGCACTACCACGGCCAGACGTGGAACGCGTCGGAGATCGGACGGGCGCTGAGCGTTAGCGACGCCACGGTTCGCGCCTATCTGGACATCCTCGCCGGGACGTTCATGGTGCGCCAACTCCAGCCGTGGCACGCCAACGTGGCCAAGCGCCAGGTCAAGGCACCCAAGGTGTACTTGCGGGACTCGGGCCTGCTGCACACCCTTCTCGAACTACCGGACCGGCACGCCCTTCTGGGCCATCCGCGCGTCGGCGCGTCGTGGGAGGGCTTTGCGCTGGAGCAGGTGCTCGGCGCACTGCAACAGCCCGCCGCGTACTTCTGGGCAACTCACGCCGGGGCCGAGCTGGACCTCATGTTCGCCCACCGCGGCAAGCCCTACGGCATCGAGATCAAGTTCAACGAAGCGCCACGCGTCACGCGTTCCATGCGCATTGCAGTGTCTGACCTGCAGCTGGAGCACCTGTGGCTGATCCATCCGGGCACGCACACATACGGCGTGGAGCAGGGTATCACGGCCCTGGCCATCGGAGACGTTGGCGTTTTGGCCGCTCGCCTGGCCGAAGTCGGCGGCGGATAGGACTTATCGTGCTCGATCGCGATCTGGAGGACACATGGCGAACGGTGACGGTAAGGTCCAGCCGGGGTCCCAGCTGCTCGGCCTTGCGGGCTTCGTGGTGGCTTGTGCTTTGGTCGCCGCCATCGGCGGCTGGGCGACGGCCGGCGCCGTGGCCACGTGGTACCCCACGCTGGCCAAGCCGTCGTGGACGCCGCCCAGCTGGTTGTTCGGGCCGGTCTGGACGGTGCTGTACCTGGCCATGGCCGTTGCGGCGTGGCGCGTGTGGCGCCGGATCGGCTGGACGGACGCGTTGACGGTGTTCGGCGTCCAGCTGGTGCTCAACCTGCTTTGGTCGCTCGGCTTCTTCGGCCTGCGCAATCCGGCGATCGGGCTGGCAATCATCGTGCTCTTGTGGGCAGCCATCGCTGCGACGCTGGTGCGGTTCCGGCGCGTGGACGCCCTGGCGGGGTGGCTCTTCGTGCCGTACCTGGCCTGGGTGACGTTCGCGGGGGCACTCAACGCCGCGGTGTGGTGGCTGAATCGGTAGCGGGAGCGTGGCAGCCGCAGGCGCCGCGCGCGCTCAGTCGACCAGCGGCCGGTTCAGCTCCATGCACTAGGTCGCTGGGACGTCGGATCATCCCACCGTCGCCACGTGCCGGTACGACCACATTGCGGGCGGGAGCGCCCTAGCCTCTCCGCAGCTCGATCCCATCCGAAGGGAACTGCCTGTCGAATGTGAACACTGGAACGCCTTCAGAGGCTGCTTGTCCCCAGATCAACGCATCGGCGATGGAAATGCGCCCCGAAGGTCGGCAGAAGCCCAGGGCCGCCGACAACTGGGTCTTGGAGCGATCGAGCGTCTTGACGTTCTCTCGCCGAAGAAAGCCGATCAGGGCGTCGATCAGCGCTTCCCGGGGAACACTGTGTAGCGTCCGTAGAACGTGGGCCGTCGGGATCGTTCAGCGAGATCCAGCCCGGCCCGGTCTCGGCGTCGATGTGGGCCTCCACCGTCAGCCCAGCTTGCTCCAGCGCCGTGCGCAGCTCGCGCACGTCCTGGAAGGAGGGCAGCGCCTCGGCGTTGGCGTTCCAGCCGGGGTTGAACGTCAGGAGGTTCTTCTCGAACATGCCCTGGAACAGGCCGACGATGGCTTCCCCGTTGCGCAGGATGAGCCAGTTCTGGTCGATGTCGCCGCCCATCGGCTCGAAGCCGAGCTTGGTGTAGAAGTCGCGCGAGGCGGGGATGTCCTTGACGGCGAGGCTGACCGAGAAGTTGCCGAGCTGCATGGGTTCGTGCTCCAGTAGGGTTGGCGGATGGCCTGGGTCGTACGGCGGGTGTGTTCGGACGCCGAGACCGCCCGAGGATATCCATCATCGCCGTCGACCGGAAGTAGTCTCGGCGAGCATCGTGACGCAGGGCGCCGTTACCCACGCCCCCCCAGCAGCCCCACCCCCGGCGCCCGCCGCTCCCGCAGCACCTCGCGCCGGAAGCGGAACAGCGCCGCGGGCCGCCCGCCCGTGCGCGCGTCCACCGCGCCCGTGGGCTCGACCAGGCCGCCGCGTTCCACAAGGCGGCGGAGGTTGCCGGCGTGGAGCGGCATCCCGGACAGCGCCTCGACGGTGCGCTGCAGCTGGGTTAGCGTGAACGACGGCGGCAGCAGCTCGAACACCACGGGGCGGTATTTGAGCTTGCCGCGCAGCCGGCCGAGGGCGGTGGCCAGGATGCGCCGGTGGTCTAGGGCCATGGAGCGCCCCAGGCTCTCGGGCGCCGCCCAGGCATCCACCGCACCGTCGCGCAGCGCCGCGTCGCGCGACGCCTCGCGCACCAGCCCGACCTCCCAGAGCAGCTCGTAGCGCGCCAGCACGCGCTCGTCGTCCCAATCGGAGCGCCAGAGCCCGAAGGCGATGTCCGCGCGCTCGCGGCGTACGGCGCGCTCGGCCGCGTCCGCGCTTCGCTGCGCCCACGCGTCGATGGCCGGCCGGATGACGCCATCGATCATGGCCGGCCGGCCGATCCGCCAGTCCTCCCAAGGGAACGCCGCGTAGGCATCCAGCCAGCGGGCCTGCCCGACGGGCGCGCGCTCGCGCACCAGCGCCAGCGCCGCCGCGGACACGGCCCGCGGGCCGCCGTGGCGCTCCTCGGGGTTGCGGTACCGGTCCCCGAACGTGTAGAGCTGCTCCACATAGCCCAGCTCGATGCCCGTCTGTTCGCGCACCCAGCGCCGCAGCCCCAGCTCCAGCGTGCGGTCGATGTCGGGCTCCAGCGGGCCAAACGGCAGCGCGTCCTCGGCCGCTTCCGGCGGGGCGCTCGGGTCGTCCAGCCGCTCGTCGCGGCGCACCGTGAGGACGCGCGGCACCTCGTCCGTGACCGCGACGATGACGGCGTCCAGCCAGAGGGCGATGGGCGGAGCGGCGCGGGTCACGGGAGCCGCTGGGGATCGTCGCCAAGCCACGCCATGTGCTGCGCCAACGGGCTGCCGGCACAGGCGTTCACCAGGCGACGGTCCGCGGTGATCATGACGGCCGCCTGGTCGATCGCCAGCGCGAGATAGAGGCAGTCGTAGACGCTGCGCCCGCTGAGGATGGCGATCGACAACGCGGAGCCGACGAGCGCCGCAGAGGGCGTCAGCTCGATGGGCACCCGCAGCGCATCCGCCAAGAACGCCTCGACTTCGCCGGCCTCCAGATCGCCTCGCTGCTGCCGCTTCCATGCCACGTTCCCGAGCTCCGCCACGAGAAGATCCGGGGCGAGCAGCCGCCTGCCGGACAGCAGGATGGCTCCCGCAACGTCGCGGAAGGGCTCAGGCGACAGGGCCGCTGCGACCACGCTGGCGTCGATGACGAGGGCGCTCACCGCTCGCGATCCTCGCGGATCAGCTCAGCGGTGGGCTCGAACGCGCGCCCGGCCAGCCGCTCCCGCCACGCCGCGATCATGGCCGCAACATCTTCTGCCCCGCTCGCCTGCTCGAGGAGGAGCTTGGCCTCGGACTGCAGCGACCGACCATTGCGCTCTGCCCGACGCTTGAGCTTGGCCAACGTTGCGTCGTCCACGTTTCGGATGAGAATGTCGGGCATCCGCTTACCTCCTGTGCCGCGCGTGCGGCGCTATCGTTATGATAGCACCGCGCTGTGCCTCACACGCCCTTGTAACGGAGCCGCCGACGATGATCCACATCCCGCGATCCATGCGCTGCCTAGTGCTCGGGGCGGCTCTGGCCTTGGCATTTCCCGGCTCGAGCAGCATGGGAAGCTCGATGGCCCCGGAGGCGGCACCCCCGTCAAACGCCGCCCGCTACATCGTCCAGCTGGCCGACCCCCCGCTGGCCACGTGGCAGGCGGCGCAGCCGACCGGCGGCGCGCCCAGCACCGACGACGCTGGCGCGCGGGCCGATGACCGCGAAGCTGCCGGCGGCGCACCGCGCGTCCGCCTGGACGCCGCCCAGCCCGACGCGGCAGCCTACTTGGACCGGCTCGATGCGCGCCAGGACGCGTTTGCCGCGGCGCTCCAGCGCGTGGCACCTTCGGCGGCGCCCTCGTACCACTACCGCATCGCGTTCAACGGCGTCGCCGCGCGGCTCACGGCCGCGGAGGCCGAGCGCGCTGCCCAGCTGCCGGGCGTCGTCGCGGTGACGCGCGAAGAGCCGGTGGTGCCGCTCATGGACGCCAGCCTTCCGCGCATCGGCGCGCCGGCAGCCTGGGAGGACCCGGCCATCGGCGGGCGCAGGGAGGCGGGGCGCGGGATCCGCATCGCGGTGATCGACACCGGCATCTCGGCCGCGCACCCGTTCTTCGACGACGCGGGCTTCACCGCGCCCGCCGGCTTCCCCACGAGCACGCTGACGGTGGGCGACCAGGTCATGGCGTACGCGCCGGACGACGTGGCGCGCTTCACCAACCAGAAGGTGATCGTGGCCCGCGCCTACGCAAATCCCGAGACCGTGGCGGGGGAAGGCGACCCGCGCGAGGCCCTTACCCCGCTGGCCGACGGCCCGAGCGGCTTCCACGGGGCGCATGTGGCCGGCACGGCTGCCGGCATCGCCCTGCGCGCGGCGCCGGGCAACCCGGGCACGGGTGCGCTGGACCTGTCCGGCGTCGCGCCGGGCGCGTACGTGATGGCGTACAAGTTCAACCAGGCGTACACGCCGGAGATCCTGCGCATGATCGACGACGCCGTGCTGGACGGCGCGGACGTGATCAACAACTCGTGGGGCACGTCGGCCATGAACGTGCTCGCCGCGCCGCACCACCCCGTCGGGCAGGCGTTCCAGGGGGCCATCGATGCCGGCGTCGTCGTGGTGTCGGCGGCCGGCAACGCCGGCGGCAACGGCGAGGCCACGCTGGGCGGGCCGCACCAGATGCTGGACGGCGCCATCACGGTGGCCAACAGCGAGACCGGCCGGTCGTTCGCCTACCACCTGACCGCCAGCCACGCCGAGCTGCCGCAGGAGCTGGCGCGGCACGCAACAGCTTACGAGCCGTTCGACCACCTGTTCACCACCATCGAGCGCCAGGCCGCGCCCAGCGACCTGTGCAACCCGTTGGCGCTTGCGCTGCAAGCAAGCACGCGCATCTTCCTCGCGCCCTTCGAGGGCGCATGCGCGACCTCGGTGATCCCGCTGCCGTTTCCGGCCGAGCTGGCCTGGATGGAGAAGCTGATCGTGGCCGCGGTCGCGCAGGCCCAGGCCGTGGTCCTGTACAGCCCGGACGCCGACGTCCAGACCACGGCGCAGCTGCTGGTGCTGCTCGAGTTCCTCAAGCCGATCCTGGAGACGCTGATCGGCACGGCGCTGGGCGTCGACGAGCTGAAGTTCCCGGTCACGGCCATCATCAGCGGGCCGGAGGCCATGGCGCTGGCGGCCTTTGCAGAGGCACACCCGGACCTGCGCCTGCGGCTGGACTCATCGCCCACGACCGTCCTGGACGCCGCCCGCGTGGACGCCTCTGCGCCCTCCTCGAGCCAAGGACCGGCGGCGGCCGGCGCCCCGCTGCCGGCGGGCGGTGCCGTCAAGCCGGACCTGGCCGCGCCGGGCACCAACATCCTCTCGACCAGCACCGGCATGGACGGCGCGCCCTCCGGCTTCACCACGGCCACCGGCACCTCCATGGCCAGCCCGCACGTCGCCGGCGCCGTGGCCGTGCTGCGCCACGCCTGGCCGCGCTGGTCGCCAGCGGACGTGAAGGCCGCGTTGTTGATCACGGCCGATCCGGTCGTATCGGATACGGTGGCCAGCCGGATCGCCCCAGCCACGGTCCAGGGCGCCGGCCGGATGGACCTGGCGCGGGCCATCGATCCGGGCGCCCTCATCCACCCGCCGTCGCGCGCCTGGACGCTGTCGGAGACGGGCGTGGGCAGCGAGGCGGGCGTGGTCCTGCGCGTGGTCGATGCCCTGCGCACGCCGACCGGCAACGAGCCACGGCGGTGGACCGTGGTGCACCAGCCGGCGACCGGCGGCGGGGTCCCGCTGCCCAGCCTCCGGGCGTTCGTGGATGTCCCGGCCGGCGGCGAGGCGTCGCTGGACCTGTCGTTCGACACCAGCCGCCTGGCGCCCGGCGACTACGACGGCCGCGTCGCGCTCGACGACGGCGCCCGGGTGGTCCGCTTCACCTACCACATCCGCCAGCTGTCAGAGCCCAAGGACGTGCTGCTGCTCAACGTACGGCGCACGGTGGAGGCTGGAGGCGAAGTGCCCGGAATCCCTGGCGCCGGCCAGCTCTCCGACGGCCCCGACCACGCGCGCTTCTGGACTGCGGCGCTGGATGAAGCGGGCCTTGAACACGACGTCTGGACGGTCGCGGAGGACGCGCACGCAGGCGCGCCGCCGCTGGCGGTGCTCCAGGGCTACCGGATGGTCATGGTCGCCGGCGGCCAGGGCAGCGTGCCGCTGGACGTGCTGCCGGGCGGGATGACCTCGCTCCAGATGTACCTGCTGGGCGGCGGCCGGATGCTGATGAGCGGCCCGGGCTGGCCGCACGACGGATCGGGCGCCTTGAACCTCCAGAGCAGCGGCGCGATGTTCCTCCTCAGCCGCTACTTCGCAGGCTTCGAGAGCACCGAGGACGACGTCGAGGGCGCGGTGCTGACCAGCACATGGCGCCCCGCGGCGGCAAGCGGATCGGCCCTTTCGCTGGCGTGCCCCGCATCGGAGACCGCCGCCGGGAACGGCCTAGCCGTCGACCTGGGCCGCCCGCTCTCGGCCATCACCACCGCGGACAACGGCAACACGGTGCCCGTGGACATCGGGATCGCGGCCCCGCTGGCGGCCGAGCAGATCATCGGGCACGCCCGATCGCTGGCGGTGGACGCGAGCGGCCAAAGCGCCATCACGGGCGTGGCCGGCAATGCTACGCTGGAGGCGCCGGCCATCGAACCGGGCATCCCGTGGCGGGCGGCCTACGCGGGGTTTGCCATCGAGGCGGTGTGCGGCCAGGCGGACACGCTGGCGCGCAGCGCGCTGCTCCGCGCAGCCTGGGATTGGGCGACGGAGCCGGACGGGACCGTCGTCGCGGTCGAAGCACCGGCCGAAGCCATCGCAGGCCAAGCCGTGACGCTCCGGGCCACGGCGACAACGCCCGACGGCGTCCAGGTCGTGGGCTGGCGCTGGGACCTGGGCGACGGGCGGCCGTTCGTGGCCACCCGGGAGCCGGTGCTCGAGGGCGTTCGATACGCGCAGGGCGGGCGCATCACGGTGCGGGCCGAAGCGGTGACAGCCTCGGCGCTGACGTACGTGGGCGAGGCAGAGGTGGCGGTGCGGGGGGCGAGCGTGTATGTGCCGGCAGCGGGGCGGTAGGGACAGCACGATGGCGGCGTATAGGGCGCCGCAACCGCCGCCCCGACACGATCTGCACGCACCCGTGTCGGGGCGCAGCGCCGCTGCGCCCTCTTACTAACCACGCCCTAACGTACGACCGCGTTGGAGCCGATTATCCTGTGCCGATCGTGCTGTCCACGTCGCCCCTCCCCCTGCCTAGCCATCGCACCAGGGCTGGCCACCGACCAAGGACGTTGCCATGAACCCCGCCGATCGCCGTGCTCGCCGCTCGTCGCTCCGCAAGACCCGCCCGCTCGACGCCTTCGTCCTGGTTGCTATCGGTGCGCTCGGCCTGGGGCTGGCCATGCCCTGGCTCAGCAGGCTTTGGCAGGGCAGCGCGGACGGCCCATCCAACCGACTCGACGGGATGACCGGCGAAGAGGAGGTGCTCGCGGCGCTCATCGAGGTGGCGCGGGAGAAGGCGCTGGAGCACGTGGTGCTGCAGCTCGACCGGGAGGCGTGGTCTGGTGGTGGCAGCTGGCCGGATCAGATGTCCCCGTGGGGCCACGTTCCAGAGTTCACCCTCTTCGACGACGGGACCGTGGTCTACCTCGGCGCGTACGGCTTCGAGACATGGGTCCCCCTCGTCGCCCACCTCGACGCGGAAGAGGCCGACCGGCTCGTCGAAGAAGTCGTCGCGCTCGGTTTCGACCGCCTGAGCAGCGACGAGGACCAGGAGGTGATGCGGGATAACGGCGAGCTGCAGATCATCGCGGATGGGGGCTACGACAACCTGTTCCTCCGACGTGGAGACAGCGTTCAAGCGCTGCGACTGTTTGAAGTTCCCGATGCCCGCAATGCCCAAGGTGCACAGCAGGCAATCGTAACCCTTCTCGTGTTGTGGACGGCACCGACGCCGGTACCCCTTCAATCCAACCGAGCCATCCTGTATCGCGAGGACGAGCTTCCGAGCGGCCGGACGTTCTGGGCGACCCCCGTCGAAGATGCCATCGTCGGCGACACGCCGTCCATCGCGGCGTACCCCGGCAGAATCGATGAAGGCGTCGCACCGGCTTATGTCGTAGGCTGGCCCGACAACGTACCAATGCCGACGCGCTTCCCGGCGATCGTGAGCAGCGAGGCGTTGTCATCGCTCCGCGCGACGCTGCCTGGGGGCGACGGCGCGGGCGGATCCTTCGCGGCCCGCGATCCTGACACGGACACCGAGTCGTCTCGGGCCGCCGAGCTGTTTCGGGAAACCGGCCGCGTCGATGCGTCCGTCGCGCGGGCCTCGGCCCATTGGGGCTGGACGTTCCGCCTCCCCCACACCGACGGCTCGACGCGCGAGACGCGCGTCATCGCCGTCCCGTGGATCTACGGCGACCGCTACCCGAAAGTCGAGCGCGACATCGAGGACTATGCGCGGGCGCTGGAAGCGGCCGACGTCGCTCGCCGCGACGCGGATGCGACGGCAATCGCGGTGGCTCCGGCGAATCGAGAGCGGTCCGACGTTCGGGCAACCTTGCCCCCGCTGGAGGGCTACGCCGACTCGTTCGAGGACCCGATGGTCGCCGAGGCGCCCTGGAACCCCTTCCCGCCGGAGTTCACGCCCGATCCGCTGCCGTTCGGCCTGGGCATCCAGGTCTGGGAGCATTGGACCAACGACGGAACCGAAGCCACCCTGCGGCGGCTCTCCGAGGAGACCGCGCCCTCGATGGGCTGGCTGAAGCAGCGTTTTGCCTGGGCCGACCTCGAGCCGTTCGGCCCCACGCTTCTGGACGACAACCCCCAGATCATGCACCCGGATCGTTGGCTGGCCGCCGTGAGCAGAAACGAGCCCGGCAGGCGGCGCGTGCTCGTCCAGCTGGACGTCCCGCCCAATTGGGCGAGGAACGAGTCTCCCGGCGCAGGCGACCCGCCCTTCGACCTGACGGCCTGGGCCGGCTTCGTCCGCGAGTTTGCCAATCGCTACGCCGGCCTGGTCGAAGCCTACGAGATCATGAACGAGCCCAACCTAGCCCAGGCCTGGGGCGCCGAGCCCGACCCGGCAGCCTACGCCAAGGTGCTGGCCGCGGCCTTCAGGGCGATCAAGATGGCCGATCCGGGGGCCGTGGTTCTGAGCGCCGGCCTGGCTCCAACGAGCACCCAGATGCCCATTGCCATGGACGACGTGGCGTTCCTCGAGCAGCTTTACGACGCGATGGACGAAGACGGCGGCAGCGCGCTGTACTTCGATGCGCTCGGTGCCCACGCCGCGGGGTTCTCCTCGCGGCCCGAGATATCACCGGATGAGGCGGCGAGCGGCGCGAGCCCGAATCGGCAACGCTATGCCACGTTCCGCCGTGTCGAGGACCTCCGGCGCATCATGGTCGCGCGCGGCGACGAAGCCAAGCAGATCGTGGTCACGGAGTTCGGCTGGTCGACGGAGCCGCGCCCGGAGCCGTTCGCCGGCTCCACCATTGGCGAGGACGTTCGCGCCGAATACATCCGGGCCGCCCACGAATTCGCGCGCGGCAACTGGAGCCCGTGGATCGGGCCGATGATCCTTTTCACGGCCGCCGACCCGGCGTGGACGCCGGACCACGAGGCGTGGTGGTGGTCGGTCACGGAGCCGGGCGGCGGGCTGAGGCAGGAGATCCGGGACGCGTTCGCGGCGCCGTAACAGCGAGACACGCTCACATCGTGGGCGGAGGCGCCGGATCCCGTCCACGCCTATACTCCGCTGTGCCCGCGCAATAGACCCCAGGATGCCAGGCCATGGTCACCGAGACAGCCAGCGTCGATCGGCGCGTTGCGGAGGTTGCGGACGTGGGTTCGCTTGGCCTCTGGCGCCTCAGCGTCGAGCAGTACCACGCGATGGGGCATGCCGGGATCCTCGAGGATGGCGCGCCGATCGAGCTGCTCGAAGGGCTCTTGGTGGCCAAGGTGACCAAGAACCCGCCGCACGAGCTGGTCAAGCAGCTGCTTCCAACCGCCATCGAGCGCATGCTGCCTTCCGGCTGGTTCGTCCGCCGCGAAGCGCCGCTGACGCTCGCCGACAGCGAGCCCGAGCCCGATCTGGCGGTGGTGCGCGGCGATCCGCGGGCTTACGCGGCAAGACACCCGGCCCCTGCGGAGACCGCGCTGGTCGTCGAGATTGCGGACGCCAGCTTGCATCGCGACCTGACGCTGAAGAAGCGCATCTACGCCCGAGCTGGTATCCCCTGCTACTGGGTGATCGACCTCCGCGAGCGGCGCGTGGAGGTCTTGAGCAAGCCGGTCGAGCGCGACGGCGTGCCGGACTATGACACGCGCGTGGTCGTCGGCGACGACGGGATGCTGCCGGTGGTGGTCGAAGGCCGCCAGGTCGGGCAGCTGGTGATGCGGGACGTGCTGCCATAGCGCGTTACGGCGGCGGACCGGCGGGGAGTCGGTCGGCTGGCGAACGGCGCGCAACGCTCAGCGTGTCCTAACGTATGGGCGCGTTGGAACCGATTATGCTGTGCACTCCGCCCCTCCCGCAGCCTGGCCATCGCTTCAGGGCAGGCCACCGACCAAGGACGTTGCCATGAACCCCGCCGATCGCCGCGTTCGCCGCTCGTCGCTCCGCAAGACCCGCCCGCTGGACGCCTTCGTCGCCATCGCCTTGTCCGCGTTTGCCCTTGGCCTGGCCATGCCGTGGATCGGCGCGCGCTGGCCGGGCGCCCTGGGCAGCCTGGCGGGCCAGTTCGGCGGCATGAGCCGCGAGGAGGAGATCCTGGCCGCGCGCCTGGAGTCGGCGCAGGTCAAGGCGCTGGAGCACGTGGTGCTGCAGCTGGATCGCGAGCCGGGCATGCTTCGCCGATGGCCGGAGCACGAAACGCCCTGGGGTCATGTGCCCGAGCTCACGCTGTTCGACGACGGCACGATCGTCTACCTCGACGAGCCGGACGGCGACGCAACGATCCCGTACACGGCACAACTCGATCCGGCAGATGCAGCGGGGTTGATCGACGAGGTCGTCGCGCTCGGCTTCGACCGCCTGCGGAGCCAGGAATCCGAGTCGGCGTTGACCGCGGATGGCCAGTTTCTCTCCGTTTCTGATTTGGGCTTCCAGAACCTGCGCCTTCGTCGCGATGGCTCGCTCACCGACCTGCGCATCTACGGGTATGCGGACTTCACGACCGATCCAACCGCGTTTCGGACCATCGTCGAGCACTTGGAGCAGTGGTCGACACTCCATGCTTCCCCGCTCTTCGCCGACAGCGCCGTTCTCTACCGCGAGGACGACCGAGCCGACATCGCATGGTCCATGCCGACGCCCCTCGAGGCCGTCGTGATGGATGAGAACGGTGCTGACGTCCTTCCCGCGCTGGATTGGCCGAGCGCCCTCCTCGTGCCCGAGCGCTTCCCCGCGTTTGTGGCGAGCGATGTCCTCCGGACTCTTCAGGGCCAGCTGCCGCAACCAAACGGCGAGTGGACCGAAGGCGACTTCGACGCGCCCGACATGCCCATGGCAGGGGTCTCCAGCTATTGGGGCTGGACGTTCCGCATGCCCGAAGGCCGAGGCACCACCAGCGAGGCCCGCATCGTCGCCGTCCCGTGGATCTACGGCGAGCGCTACCCGGACGTCCAAGCGGACATCGCTGGGGTCGCCGACGCCATCGCGGCCGTCGCAGAAGGGTATGCCAACGCGCAGGCAACCGATGCCGCCCTACAGGCCATCGCCACGGACGAGGCCGCGCAGAGCGCGACGCCGGTGCCGGTCGTCGAGGCCGAAGACAGCGAGGCCGAGCTGCCGATGGCGTTCCCGTTCCCGCCCGAGGTGAACCCGGAGCCGTTGGCCTTCGGCCTGGGCATCCAGACGTGGCGACATTGGATGGCGCAACCAGGGCCGCTGTACCCACTGATCGCGGAAACCACGCCGCGCATGGAGTGGCTGAAGCAGCGCTATGCGTGGTCCGACCTCGAGCCGTTCGGGCCGACGGCGTTCCAGGAAAACAAGCTCCACATGTATCCCGACGCTTGGCTCGACAGCGTCATTGGAGAAGGGCTGGGATCGCGCGGCGTCCTCATCCAGCTCGACGTCCCACCCGCTTGGGCCAAGCGCGATGACGTCGACGCGGGCGACGCCCCGTTCGACCTCGTGGCCTGGGAGCGCTTCGTCCACCAGTTCGCCCGCCGCTACGCCGGCATGGTCGACGCCTACGAGATCATGAACGAGCCCAACCTGGCCCGCGAATGGGGCGGGGCGCCCGACCCAGCGGCGTACGCCAAGGTGCTGGCCAGGGCCTACCGGGCCATCAAGATGGCTGATCCGTACGCCGTCGTCGTCAGCGCCGGCCTGGCACCGACCGGCACGCAGCTCCCCGAGGTCATGGGCGACGACGCCTTCCTCCAGGGCTTGTACGACGCCATGGACGCCGAGGGCGGCAGCGCGCTGTACTTCGATGCACTGGGCGCGCACGCCCCCGGCTTCGCCGCCGCCCCCTCCGTGTCGCCCGACGAAGCCGCGGCCGACCCAGCGCTCGGCGGCCACCGCACCTTCACGTTCCGCCGGGTCGAGGACCTCCGGCGCATCATGGTCGAGCGCGGCGACGAGGCCAAGCAGGTCGTGGTCACGGAGTTCGGCTGGACGACCGACGCTCGCCCCGACTCGCCCTACACGTGGTCGGCCGTGACCGAGGAAGCGCGCGCCCAGCACATCCGTGCCGCGCACGATTTCGCGCGCGACAACTGGAGCCCGTGGATCGGGCCGATGATCCTCTTCACGGCCGCCGACCCGGCGTGGACGCCGGACCACGAGGCGTGGTGGTGGTCGGTTACGGGGCCGGGCGGCGGGTTGCGGCAGGAGATCCGGGACGCGTTTGCGGTGCCGTAGGGCGAAATACGCGCGCGTTGGGCATTGAAGGTGCCACCGTCATCTGACGACGCGTGTGCCTCAGGCTCGTCGACACAATCCGCGGACGCCCAGAGTGGCGGGGGGGCTCATCGAGCCTCCCCGCTCTGCGTGTCCCCAGCACGTCGCTGATCTACCTGGATGGTAGCGGGTTCCGGCGTGTCGACCCGATCGATTGTCGAGCGCAGGCTGGCGGCGTCTATGTTCTCGCTGAGGACACTGCGGGCCGTGTCGGTGTCTCCAACGCGATTGGCCACCATCGCAAGATGGGACTGCGTCCGACGTGCGCGTTCGTACTCTCCGAGTCGTTGCCAGATATCGTGCGCCTCCTGCAAGTGGCGCGCGGCCGTATCCGTGAACCCATCGTGGAACGCAAGCGTCCCGCTTGCATGCAGCGCCAGCGCAAGAACACGCTCGTCGATCTCTCGCGCATGCGTCAAGAGTTCCAGGAGGATGTGCCGCCCCTCTCCAAGGAGATCGCGCTCGAGCCAGTACTGCCACAGGGGGGCGGAGAGCCTCAGGGCGTCCTCGTATTGAGCTTGCCGCGTCGCCGAGTCGATGAGGCTGCGGATGAGAGGGTACTCACGGTCCAGTCGGCGAAGCCACGCGTCCTTGTCCTCTTGCGTCAGCTTGGGTTCGATCTCAGTGACAAACGCGATCATGCGCTGCCTATCACCGGGAAGAACCGCGAGATCGTCGAGGTCTCGGCTGGCCCGAGCAGGGCTGGCGGAGCTCGCAGCCTGCTCACGCTGGCTGGTCGATTCATGCCACGCTGAAGGGGGAAGGGCATTGAGGAGCGCGGATGTGCCTGCGCTCACCTTCGTCGACTCAGTCAGCAGGCCCAAGAGGTGACGATATACCTGTTCCAGCCGCTCGCGCTCATCGCGAATCATGGGTAGTGTGAAGCCAGGGAGGAGGCCAGCGCCGTACACTCCAAGCGCCTGTGTGACGGTGCGCGTCCTCGCAGACTCGTCCTTCGTATTGGCCGCCAGAGACGAAAGCCGTAGAAAGTCCGCCAGATCGGTTCCAATGTCGTCTGCAAGGGAAAGTGTCGTGCGTCCAACCACTTCAACAACGCCTTGAATCCCAACCGATTCAACTCTGCCCGTCAGCCGGTGAAGTGTGAAGGAGAGGTTGCGGCGCGCGACCGAAAGTGGGAAATCGGGCCACAGGATCTGCGCGAGCTCTGTGCGCATCCATGGCGTGCCCGATCTGATTGCGAGTAGGGCAAGCAGTAAGTCCTCTTTGGTCGCAGACAGACGCAAGACGACCTGGCCGTTCTGCTCCAATCGGAACGACCCTAAGAGCCCTACAAGTAAAGTTCTCACGCTCTCTCCTTGGTCAGCAAGATCGTCTCCTTCTGCGAAGACTCGACGCGAACGCCTCGTGAGCCCAACAAAGTGCTATGTGGAGTACGTCGTCGACGCGTGCAAGTGATTCGGCCATAGAGTCGACGGGCATCCTAGTGGGCGAGGGCAAGGAGTCCAGCATCCGGCTCGGTAACTCCTGAGAGCCGCGATCTTGCCC
>Ga0326597_10001802_pt1 | contig 33296 bp, 35 predicted proteins | sample RVTome_12_FD_203789 | JGI IMG/M metagenome (GOLD analysis project Ga0326597, IMG submission 203789) | Soil microbial communities from uranium-contaminated site in the Upper Colorado River Basin, Wyoming, United States - RVT100D185 | ecosystem: Environmental > Terrestrial > Soil > Contaminated >...
ACCAACGCGTCGGACCACAGGGCGAGGGCTCCGCCGGCTTCGGCGCGGTCACGGACCTCCCGGTCGTTCGTGATCACCACCGCGCGTGATGCCGCCGCCGCGATCGCCACCACCACGTCGTCGGCGGGCGTCCCCGGCGGGGCGAATCGAATGTCGAGCGAGTCGGGCCGGCGCGGTGTCGGCTCCTCGAGGGCGGAGTCCCAGACGACGGTGACCGTCATCCCCGGGCCGCCCAGCGTCCGCAGACGCCGGAGCAGATCCTCGAGCCGGGACCGCACCTCCGCCGGCGACCCCTCCCCCATCGCCAGGCCGGCGTTGTAGCCGTCGACGATCACCCCGAGGGGACCGGGGATGCGCACGAGGGCGTCGATGGCCTCGGGCGCATCAGGGCGAACCCCCGTCGGGAGGGCCGGGGCGCCGATGGCTAGCGCGGTGTCTGCGGTCGCCGAAGCCCCCCTCCGGGCCTGCAACATCAGGTCGTCGAGATGCCGGGCCAGGTCGAGTGGCTCGCGCCCCACCCAGGCCGAACCTGCCCCTTGCTCCTCGATGCGGGCGGACGCCGCGGCGAGCTCCTTCCTCGACGCGCGCAGCTCATCGCGCAGGCGGAGGACCTCGGCCTCGAGGGTCGCAATTGCCGCGTCACGCTCGGCGAGCCGCGCCGCCCGCTCCTCGTCGGCGCGGCGGGCGGCGTCCTCGACCCGAGCCTCGGCGGCGCGCCGCGCCCGCTCCGGGGCACGGGCCGCCCGCCTTTCGGCGGCGACCTCGGAGCGCAGGCCGTCGATCTCCTTCTGCAGGCCCTTTACCTTCTCGCGCGAGGCCATCAGCTCGCCCTCGAGTGCCTGTGCCGCCCGATCGCCGCGCTGTGACGCCCCCGACCCCGCGGCGGAGCCTGCCTCCCAGGCGAGCCGCACCAGATTCGCCGCCCATCCCTCGGGCCGGACGAGGAAGAGGGCAGAGGCCCGGTGCGGCCCATCGGAGCCGGGATCGGCGTCATCCCACGACTCGAGGGCTCGCTCGCGCAACCAGTCGAGGCGGTCGATCTCCTTCAGGAGCTGTGCGGCGAGCGGAGGGGTGAGCTCGCCGGCGTGGGCCCGGACCTTGCGCAGCGAGGCAGGCACCTGGTCGTCGTCCAGGTCGTCGACCACAGCGCGCGCCGCCTCGAGCGCCCTGCCGAGCACAGAGGTGAGCTTGAACCGCACGACGGGCACGCTACTCGGGGTGATCCGGTGTTCCCCGACCACCGGTATCGTCACCCTGGATGTCCCGCCGCCTCCCCATCCTCGCCCTCACGGCTGCACTCGCCCTCACCGCGTGCGGCGGCGACGGCGCACTCCCGACCGTCACCGTGCCGCCAACCACGACGACGCCTCCCCAGGGGACCACGACCACCAGTGCCGGCACCACGGTCACATCGCCCACCACGGCACCGGGAGGCATCGGATCGGCCGGCATCGGCGATCCCTACTTCCCCGAATTGGGCAACGGAGGGTTCGACGTCGAGCACTATCTGATCGAGACCACCGTCGACCCCGACACCGGCATCATCACCGAGGGCTCGACCACGATCACCGCGGTCGCCATCACCGATCTCGCCGGATTCCACCTCGACTTCCGCAGCCTGGAGATCATCGGCCTCGAGGTCGACGGCGCCACCACTTCGTACGAGGCCCGCCAGCCCAACCTCCTCGTCACTCCGGCTTCGGCGATAGCCGCAGGCGAGGAATTCGTCGTGACGGTCCGCTATCGGGGACGCCCCGCACCCACCATTCTCCCGGGCCTCGATCTGGCCGCAGGGTGGATGCTCAATGCCGAGGGCGTCTATGTGGTCGCCGAGCCCGACGGGGCTCACACCTGGTTCCCGAGCAGCGACCACCCGACCGACAAGGCCCTGTTCACGATCGTGACCACCGTGCCCGATCCCTTCGTTGTCGCCTCGAACGGAACCCTGGTCGCAGAAACCCACGACGGCGGGATGACCACGTTCACCTGGGAGATGGACTACCCGATGGCGACCTATCTCGCCACCATCGTGGTGGCCGAATTGGAGCGAATCGACAGCCAGCCCGTCGACGGCGTGGCCATCCGCGACTACCTACCCACCGACCTGGCGGACGAACTCCCGCGGGTCTTTCAGCGAACCGGGGAGTGGCTGACCTTCCTCGAGACCTGGTTCGGCGAGTATCCGTTCGACTCTTACGGCCACGTGGTCGTGTCCGGGTTCGGCGCCGCTCTCGAGAACCAGACCATGACGGTGATGGACCGCCGCTCGATGAGCGACGTCGTCGTCGTCCACGAGTTGGCCCACCAGTGGTTCGGCAACTCGGTGTCGCTGGCGACCTGGCAGGACATCTGGCTCAATGAGGGCTTCGCCACCTTCGCCGAGTTCATCTGGATCGAGCATGAGCTGGGGCAGGACGCCATGGAGAACGAGATCACATCGCGCCACGAGATCCTCTCCTCCAGGGAGCATCGGCCAATCGCCGATCCCGGGGTGGCCGACCTGTTCGGCCTGGCTGTCTACTGGCGGGGCGGGCTGACCCTCCACGCGCTACGTGTCGAGGTCGGCGACGACATCATGCGCCAGATCCTGATGACCTATGCCAGCAGGTTCGGTGGCGGGCACGCCTCGACGGCCGACTTCATCGCCCTCGCCGAAGAGGTCGCCGGCCGCGACCTCGGAGACCTCTTCGACGCCTGGCTCTTCCAGACCGAGCTCCCTCCGCTGCCCTAGGAGGCGGTAGGGCGCAGGCCGACGGTGGCAGGCTGCAGGCCGCAGATGGCACACAGGCGAAACGGCTGGTCGCGCCCGGGCAACGGGTAACGGGCAACGGGCAACGGGGACCGGTACCGTCGGAGGCCATGACCCCTCAGATCACACCCGAACGCGCATCCGTCGGCCTGATCGGGTTGGGGGTCATGGGCCAGAACCTGGCCCTCAACATCGCCGACCACGGGTACCCGGTATTCGTCTACAACCGCACCCGCGAAGTCACCGCGGCCTACCTCGCCGGGCCCGCCGCGGAATCGACGGTCGCCGGCATCGATACGCTCGCAGAACTGGTGGCCGCCCTGGATCCGCCGCGCCGCATCATCCTCATGGTCACCGCGGGCAGGCCCGTCGATGCGGTCATCGAGTCGCTTGCACCCCTCCTTGACCCCGGCGACGTCATCATCGATGGCGGAAACAGCCATTTCGAGGACACCGCCCGGCGGGTCACGGAGCTCGAGGAGCGCGGGCTGCTGTTCGTCGGAGCGGGAATCTCCGGCGGTGAGGAGGGCGCCCGGAACGGCCCGTCGATCATGCCCGGCGGCTCCGAGGCAGCCTGGCCCCTGGTGCGCGACGTGCTCCAGTCGATCGCCGCCCGCGTCGCCGACGGTACGCCGTGCTGCGACTGGATCGGGCCGGGGGGTTCCGGCCACTACGTGAAGATGGTCCACAACGGCATCGAGTACGGCGACATACAGCTCCTGGCCGAGGCGTATCACCTCATGCGCGACGGCCTCGCGATGGACCATGACTCCATGGCCGACGTGTTCGCCCGATGGGATGAGGGCCGTCTCGACTCCTATCTCGTCGAGATCACCGCCGAGGTGCTCCGCCGCCGCCAGGACGGCAAGCCGCTCCTGGAGAAGATCCTCGACGCCGCCCAGCAAAAGGGCACGGGCCGCTGGACGGTCGAGTCCGGGCTGGACCTGGGCATGCCGGTGACACTCGTTGCCGAGGCGGTGTTCGCCCGCGCCACCTCGGCGCTCCATGACGAGCGCGTCGCAGCCAGCCTCATTCTCCCCGGACCCAATGTGGCGATCTCCGAGGACCGCGACGCCGTGGTCAGCGATCTCGAAGGGGCGCTGTATGCCTCCAAGGTGGTCTCGTACGCGCAAGGCTTCATGCTCTTGAGCGAGGCATCGCGCGAGCACGGATGGGAGGTCGACCTGGGGGCGGTTGCCTTGATGTGGCGCGAAGGGTCCATCATCCGCGCCGCCTTCCTGGAGACCATCCGGGACGCCTACCGGGCCGACCCGGGCCTCGGCAGCCTCCTCCTGGCCCCGGCGTTCACCACGGCCGTAGCCGACAGCCACGACGGCTGGCGCCGCACCGTGAGCCGGGCGGCCGCCGCCGGCCTGCCGGTGCCGGCCCACTCGTCGGCCCTCGGCTTCTACGACTCGCTGCGCACCGCCCGCCTCCCCGCCAACCTGATCCAGGCGCTGCGCGACTACTTCGGGGCCCACAGCTACGAACGGGTCGATCGGCCACGGGGAGAGCGCTTCCACACCGATTGGACCGGGGACGGCGGCGAGCACCCCGTACCGGGGCACTGAGGTGGACCGGCACCTGTTCGTGGTGATCGGGGCCACCGGCGATCTCACCTCGCGCAAACTCCTGCCTGCCCTCTACGACCTGATGCATCACGAAGCCGGGTCCTGCATCGTCCTCGGGGTGGCCACCTCCGACCTCGGCGACGACGGTTTGCGCCATCGCGCCGCCGATGCCCTCATCGACGTCGGCGTCGACCCCACCGACGCCACCTCATGGGCCCGAGACCATGTGTTCTACGAGCGGGTGGCGCGCGACGCGGCCTACGACACCCTGGCAAGGCGCATCGAGAACCTCGAGAGCCAGCTCGGCCTTCCGGGCAACCGGGTGCTGTATCTTGCGATCCCGCCGGAGGCGGTGCCCGCGGCCATCGAGCGGTTCGGCTCGGCCGGCCTAGCTCAGGGTCCCGGCTGGACCCGGCTCGTCGTCGAGAAGCCCTTCGGCCGCGACCTCGACAGCGCCCGGGAGTGGAACCGCCTCATCCACTCGTATTTCGGGGAGGAGGACGTCTACCGCATCGACCATTACCTCGGCAAGGAGACGGTGCAGAACCTCCTCGTGTTCCGCTTTGGGAACCCGATCTTCGAGTCGTCGTGGAACCGCGACCGGATTGAGCGGGTCGAGATCACGGTGGCCGAATCGATCGGCGTCGGGACTCGAGGGCGGTACTACGACCAGACCGGGGTGTTGCGCGACATGGTGCAGAGCCACCTGACCCAGATCATGAGTCTCATCGCCATGGAGTCGCCCACCCAATTCATCCCCGGCGACGTGCGAGACGAGAAGGTGAAGGTGCTCAGGTCGATCCAGCCGATCGAGCCCGGCGAGATCGTCCTCGGCCAGTATCACCGCGGGGTGGGAAACGGCGTGAGCATGGACGACTACACGGCGGCGCCGGGCGTGGATCCGTCGAGCCGCGTGCCCACGTATGCCGCTCTCCGGCTTTCCATCGACAACTGGCGGTGGCAGGGCGTTCCCTTCTATCTGCGTGCCGGCAAGGCGATGGCCCGGCGGCAGACCCAGGTGGCGGTGACCTTTCGCAGCCCTCCGGTGTGCCTGTTCCACGCCCGACCCGACGACTGCATGAACGAGGGCAACGTGCTCTACGTCACCCTCCAACCGGATGAGGGATTCTCACTGGTCATCGACGTCAAAGAGCCTGCCGACACCTTCCAACTCCATCGGGTCCCTCTCGACTTCTCGTATGCAGACGCGTTCGGCGAGATCCCCGAGGCCTATGAGACCTTGCTCGCCGATGTCATCGAGGGAGATCCGACCCTCTTCGTCCGGTCCGACGAGGTCGAGCAGGCATGGCGCCTCTATACCCCGCTCCTCGAGGCCGACCTGCCCGTCCACCCCTATCCCGCAGGGTCCTGGGGACCTGCAGAGGCCGCGGACCTCCTCGACGCCGATCACTGGGCGACTGGGGAATGACTCCCGAGGAGCGGTTCGCTGCGGTGCGGGTGGCGCGCTTGGCGACGGTCGACCAGAGCGGGGCACCCCATATCGTGCCCATCACCTTCGCGTTAGAAGGATCCCGAATCGTCACCGCCGTCGACCACAAGCCCAAGCGGTCGACCCGGCTCAAGCGCCTCGACAACATCGCCGCGGAGCCACGGGTCGCGGTCCTGGCCGATCATTACGAGGAGGATTGGTCGCGCCTCTGGTGGGTCCGGGCGGACGGAACCGCCGTCCTGGTCGAGCCGGACGACCCTCGCCACCAGGAGGCAGCGACGCTCCTCGCCGCGAAGTACGAGGCATACCGGCAGCACCCGGTCGCAGGCGCGGTGATCGACATCCGCGTCAGCGGATGGTCGGCTTGGTCGGCTTAGGGGGTCAGCGGATGGTCGGAATGGTCGGCTTTAGCACTCCCGGTGGCGAATCCGGTCGCCTGCGCGCTCGTTACCCTTCCCTCCCGTGCTGATACGAGTCCTCCGAGAGCCACGCCCCGGTGAGCGGCGCGTCGCCCTCACCCCCCACGGCGCCGCCGGCGTGATCTCCAAGGGACACCGGGTCGCGGTCGCCTCCGGCGCCGGCGAGAGCGCCGGGTTCCCCGACCCGATGTACGCCGACGCCGGAGCCGAAGTCGTCTCGGGCGCCCCCTCCCGCGCCGACCTCGTGGTGGGCGTCGGGCCACTGACGCTGGAGGAGATCGGCCCGACGAACGCCGTCGTCGCGTTCCTCGACCCGTTCGGCAGCCCCGCCGAGATCGCCCGAATCGCCGCGGCCGGGCTGACCGCGGTCGCCATGGAGTTGATCCCACGGACCACGCTGGCACAGAGCATGGATGCTCTGTCCAGCCAGGCGACGGTGGCCGGCTACGAGGCGGTCCTCGTCGGGGCGTCTTCCCTCCCCCGGCTCTTCCCGATGATGATGACCGCCGCCGGGACGATCCGGCCGTCACGGGTACTCGTGCTGGGGGCAGGCGTCGCCGGCCTGCAGGCCATCGCCACCGCCAAGCGCCTCGGAGCCGTGGTCTCCGGATACGACATTCGCCCGGCCGCCCGGGAACAGATCGAGAGCCTCGGCGCCAAGTTCGTCGGCGGCCCGGTCGCCGGCGATGCCGAGCAGGCAGGTGGATACGCCGGGGAGGTCGACGAGGCCACCCGGCTCGCCCAACAGGACGCACTCGCCGCGGCAGCTGCCGAGAGCGACGTCGTGATCACCACCGCCCAGGTGCCGGGGCGCAAGGCGCCCACCCTGATCACGAAGGAGATGGTCGAGACGATGCGCCCCGGAGCCGTGATCGTCGACACCGCGGCGTCCACCGGCGGCAACTGCGAGCTGACCAAGCCCGGCGAGATCGTCGTCCACGCGGGCATCACGATCCACGGGCCGCTCGACCTCGCCTCACGCGCCGCCGGCGACGCCTCGGAGATGTACAGCCGGAACATCATCTCGTTGCTCGACCACCTGGTGCGCGACAACGCACTCGTCATCGACCGCGCCGCAGACGAGATCGCCACCGCCTGTGTCGCCATGGGCGGTCGGATCGTGGACGAGCGCGTTGCCGCCGCCGCCGAAGGGAACGCCTGATGCTCGATCCGATCGTCGTCGGCGTCATCGTGTTCGTCCTCGCCTCGTTCGTCGGTTTCGAGCTGATCGCGAAGGTCCCGCCGACGCTCCACACACCGCTCATGTCGGGCTCCAACGCCATCTCGGGCATCACCATCGTCGGGGCGATCATCGCCACCGGGATCGAGAACGACACCCTTGCCGCCGTCCTCGCCTTCCTGGCCGTCGCCTCGGCGACGGTCAATGTGGTCGGCGGGTTCCTCGTGACCGACCGCATGCTGGGGATGTTCCGCCGGCCCAAGCGGGAGGAGTCGGAGTGAGCCCCGAGCTCGAGGCGATCCTCTACCTGGTCGCCGCCGTCGCCTTCATCATCGGCCTCAAGCGCCTCGGCTCACCGCGCACCGCGCGCACCGGCAACGCCATCGCCGCCCTCGGGATGCTGCTGGCCGTCGTCGTCACCCTGATCGACGCCGACGTTTCCTGGGTGGTGCTCGCCGCCGGGGCCGCCGTCGGCACCATCTTCGGCGGAGTCCTCGCCCTCCGGGTGCAGATGACGGCCATGCCGCAGTTGGTGGCGGCATTCAACGGGTTCGGCGGCCTGGCGTCGGCTCTGGTCGCCGGAGCGGTGTTCGTCACCGTCACCGCCGATGCCGAACCGATCGACATGCTGACGATCCTGCTCTCCGTCGGCATCGGGGCGATCACCTTCACCGGGAGCCTGGTCGCGTACGCCAAGTTGCAGGGCCTCATTGGCGGATCGCCCATCACCTACCCCGGCCAGCAGATCGTCAACGGCCTCCTGATGGCGGGCCTCATCGGCGCCGGAGCATGGGCACAGGTGACCCAGGAGGCCATGCCCTTCTGGATCCTCGGCGGCCTCGCCCTCCTACTCGGAATCCTGCTCGTGATTCCGATCGGCGGCGCCGACATGCCGGTGGTGATCGCCCTGCTCAACTCGCTGTCCGGCCTCGCGGCCGCCGCGACCGGGTTCGTCATCACCAACTCGGCCCTCATCATCGGCGGCGCCCTCGTGGGCGCCTCCGGGCTGATCCTCACCCGCCTGATGACCGAGGCCATGAACCGCTCGCTCACCAACGTCCTGTTCGGAGCGTTCGGTACCGGCGACGGTGGAGGGTCGGCGGCGGCGGTCGGCGGCGGCGGAGACGTCCGCACCACCACGCCCGAGGATCTCGCCATCGCCCTCGCCTATGCCTCGCGGGTGGTCGTGGTCCCCGGATACGGCCTGGCGGTCGCCCAGGCGCAGCACCAGCTGCGCGAGGTGGCCACCGAGTTGGAGCGGAGGGGGGTCGAGGTGGTCTACGGCATCCATCCGGTGGCCGGGCGGATGCCCGGTCACATGAACGTGCTCCTCGCCGAGGCAGACGTGCCTTATGACCGGCTGCTCGACCTCGAAGACACCAACTCGCTGCTGCCTCGCACCGACATCGTTCTCGTGCTCGGCGCCAACGACGTCGTCAACCCCTCGGCCCGCGACGACGCCGGCAGCCCGATCTACGGCATGCCCATCATCGAGGTCGACAGAGCCCGCACGGTTGTCGTCGTCAAGCGCAGCCTCTCCCCGGGCTTCGCCGGGATCGACAACCCCCTGTTCTACGACGAGGGGACGCTCATGCTCTTCGCCGACGCCAAGAAGGCCCTCGCCGACCTGGCGGCGGCACTCGAGACGGTCTGATGGAGCTGTCCGAGGCCCTGCTCCGGCGGCGCATGGTCCGCAACTACACCGGCGAGCCAGTGCACCCCGCGGCACTCGACCGGATCGCCGCCGCCGGCCTCGGCGGCCCATCGGCCGGCTGGTCCCAGGGGGTGTCGGTCGTGCTCGTCGAAGATTCGGAGCGCATCGCCGAGATCGCCCGGCTGTGCGGTGAGGAGTCCTACGTCGACCAAGGCTTCGATCCCTGGCTATCGACCGCCGGGGCTCACCTAGTCCTGTGCGTCGAGCCCGATGTGTATCGAGCCCGCTACTCGGAGCCCGACAAGAGCCCGGCTGCGCTCGAGGGGGTCCCGTGGTGGTGGATCGACGGCGGCGCGGCAATGATGGCAATGCTCCTCGCCGCCGTCGACGAAGGCCTTGGTGCCGGCATACATGGCGCGCGCGGCATGGCCGAGATCGGGGCGCTGCTCGGGATCCCGCAAAGCGTCGAGATCCTCTGCCTGGTCACCATCGGGCACCCGGCGCCCGACCGCCGCTCCGGCTCACTCGACCGCGGCGCCCGCCCCGGTCGGACGCACCGCGGCTCGTGGTGACCTGACCCTTCAGTGGTTTGTCGCGACCACTAGGTGAGATCTGCTTCGTCGAGAAACCCGTTCTCGATGAGCCACGGCACCGAGGCTGCCACCCCGGCATCGACATCGAACCGGGGTCGCCATCCCAGCACCGCGGCGGCCTTCCCCATCGGGTATCGGACGGTCTTTTCGATCTGCCGCACATTGCGCGGCAGCTGACGGGCGTAGGTCCCTCGCTTGGAGAACGGCACGATGACGCTACCCACGGCGGCGACGAGTCCCGAGGGGATCCCCAGGTAGGTCTCGTTGCCGACCAGCCGGCCGTACGCCTGCACGTACTCACGCTGGGTCGGGGGCGGGTCGATGGCGCAGTTGAATGCCTCGCCGACGGCGGCGGGATGAGATGCCACCGTGACGAGGAGATCCACCACGTCGTCGATGTAGACCACGGACTGGGTGCCCCGGCCGCTCCCCACCATGCGGATGGGCCGACGCGACGCCCGCTTCATGAAGGTCCCCGTGAAATAGCGGGAGCCCGGGCCGAACACCCCGGCCGGGCGAATCGCGGTGACCTCGAGGCCCTTGTCCGACCCAACGGCAAAGGCCGCCGCCTCTCCCGCCGCCTTCGAGATCGAATACGCCTGCGCGGTTGGGGTGATCGGGTGATCCTCGGCGACGTCTCCCTCGGCAAAGCCGTAGACGGCGACCGACGACAGATGGATGAGGCGCCGGGCGCCGACCGCTGCCGCCGCCTGGGCGACCACCTCCGTACCCCAGGCATTGACCCGGCGATATGCGTCGACATCGTTCCCCTCGAGGACCGCCGCAGTGTGAAACACCAGGTCGGCTCCGTCGGCTGCGGTCACGACCGTCTCGGGATCTGTGATGTCGCCGACCCGAACGTCCACATCGGCGGCGAGGCGCTCCAGCTGCTCCGCGGACCGGTCGAGCACCCGGATCTCCTTCACGTCCTCAGCGACCAATCTCTCCACCAGCCGTGAGCCCACCAGACCCGCCCCGGTCACGAGCACTCGCGACCCTGCCATCGATCTCTCCACCACTCGGCCTCCTGCCATGGGTTCGACCATGCTACGGACGCTGGCCCACCCCCGGGAAGGGACGGATGGCCCGGCCTGCCAGAGGGCACTACCCTGCCCCTACTTCTTCCCGACCAGGAGCGACCAGGGTGCAGCCGCGCCAGCATCTCTTCACCAGCGAGTCGGTATCCATGGGGCATCCCGACAAGGCCGCCGACCAGGTGTCCGACGCCATCCTCGATGCCGTCCTCGCGCAGGATCCCGATGCGCGCGTGGCCTGCGAGGTGCTGCTCACCGAGGGATTGGCCGTGATCGCCGGCGAGATCACCGCAGACGTCGAGGTCGACTACGAGGCGATCCTCCGCGACACCATGCGGTTCATCGGATACGACGACGCCGCGGTCGGGTTCGACGCCTACGGGGCGGAAGTTCGTGTGGCGATACACGAGCAGTCGCCCGACATCGCCCGGGGAGTCGACGGCGACGACATGGGTGCCGGCGATCAGGGCCTGATGTTCGGGTACGCCATCGCCGAGACCCCCGAGGTGATGCCCCTGCCGATCACGCTCGCCAATGGGATAATCGCCGCCCAGGCCGAGGCGCGGTCCTCGGAGACGATCCCCCATCTACGACCCGACGCCAAGAGCCAGGTGTCTGTCATCTACCATCGAGGCACCCCCAGGCGGATCGCGTCGGTGGTGCTCTCCACCCAGCACGGCCCCGAGTGGAACGACGACCAGGAGCGCCTCCAGAAGGCGGCCACCGAGCACATCCTCCGCCCGGCGCTCGGTGACTGGTGGAGCGACGACATCTCAGTCCACGTCAACCCGACCGGTCGCTTCGAGATGGGCGGTCCCGCCGGTGACACCGGCCTCACCGGGCGCAAGATCATCGTCGACACATACGGCGGATGGGCACGACACGGGGGCGGTGCCTTCAGCGGCAAGGACCCGTCGAAGGTGGACCGCTCGGCGTCCTACATGGCTCGCCACGTCGCCAAGACGATCGTCTCGGCCGGCCTGGCCCGGGAATGCGAGGTGCGGCTGGGATACGCCATCGGGGTAGCCCAGCCCACGGCGGTCACCGTCGATTGCCGAGGGACGACCGATTTCGACGAGGAGGCCATCGAGCGGGCCGTGATGGAGGTCTTCCCGCTCACTCCGTCCGGGATCATCCAGGCGCTCGACCTCCGCCGCCCCATCTACAGGCCAACCTCCTACCACGGTCACTTCGGTCGCACGGCGGACGAGCCGCCCGGCCATTTCACCTGGGAGCGCACGGACCGGGTCGACGACCTGCGCGAGGCGCTCGGGGTGTCGGCGAGCGCGTGAGGTCACTGATCGCTAGCCCTCCCGTGAACCCGCCTCTCTAGGCTCCCCGCGGTGGATGCCACCCCCATGATTCGCCTCGACGGCGTCGGCAAGGTGTTCCCCGGTGGCGGCGCGGCGGCGGTCCACGACCTCTCGCTGGATGTCGCCGAGGGTGAGATCGTGGTCCTCGTCGGACCTTCGGGGTGCGGCAAGACCACGACGCTCAAGATGATCAACCGGCTGGTCGAGCCCACGTCGGGTCGCATCACCGTGGCCGGCGAGGACATCATGGCGAAACCCGCCCATGAGCTGCGGCGCCGGATCGGATATGTCATCCAGCAGATCGGCCTCTTCCCCCATCGCACCATCGCCGAGAACATCGCCACCGTCCCGCGGCTCCTGGGCTGGGAGAAGGCGAGGATCGACGAGAGGATCGACGAGCTGATCCGGCTCGTCGATCTCGAACCGGCCATGCGCAACCGCTACCCGCGGGAACTCTCCGGGGGCCAGCGGCAGCGGGTGGGCGTTGCCCGCGCCCTCGCTGCCGACCCGCCGGTGCTGCTAATGGACGAGCCGTTCGGCGCCGTCGATCCCATCGTGCGCGGACACCTCCAGGACGAGCTGCTCGACCTGCAGCGACGCGTGCACAAAACCATCGTCTTCGTCACCCACGACATCGACGAGGCGATCAAGCTGGGCGACCGGGTGGCGATCCTCAATGTCGGCGGCGTCGTGGAGCAGTACGCCTCTCCCGTAGAGATCCTGCGCGATCCTGCCAACCGGTTCGTCGAGGAGTTCCTCGGCTCGGACCGCGGAATCAAGCGGCTCTCACTGATCCGCGTCGCCGAGGTTCCCCTCGAGACCGGCCCGATGATCGACCGCACCGCCTCGGCCGATGCAGCCCGTGAGTGCATGGAGCGGTACGGCGTGGACTGGTTCGGCATCCTCGACGGCAGCGATCTGCTCGGCTGGGCATGGGCCTCGGACCTGGACGAGGGCACGCCAGCGACCGTGGACCCCCGCCCATTCGAAGTGCGCCTCGATGTCGACTCCTCGCTGCGTGAGGCGCTCGACACCATCATCACCTCGCACACCCGGGTGGCGCCGGTTTTCGACGACGGGCGGTTCGTCGGCACGATCACCGCCGAGGGGATCTCCCGGGAGCTGGCAAAGTGATCGGTGCCCCGTTCTTCCGGTGGGACTGGGTGTTCGACCATCTCGACCTGATCTGGGAGAAGGTCGCCGAGCACCTCGCGCTCACCGGGATCGCCCTCGGCGTCGGGCTGGGCATCTCAATCGTCCTCTCGCTGATCGCCCTGCGATTCCCGTGGACCTATCCCCCGATCACCTGGGCGACTGGCGTGCTCTACACGATCCCGTCCCTCGCCTTGTTCGCCTTCCTGGTGCCCATCACCGGGATCACGATCCTCACCGCCGAGATCGGGCTCGTCTCATACACCCTGCTCATCCTCGTCCGAAACATCGTCGCCGGCATCCAGGGAGTGGATCCCGCCGTCAAAGAGGCGGCCCTCGGCATGGGATATGGCCGACGGAAGCTCTTCCTCGAAATCGAGCTTCCCCTGGCGTTGCCCGTGATCCTGGCCGGTGTTCGGATCGCAGCAGTGACAACGATCGGGCTGGTCACGATCACAGCGCTCATCGGACAGGGTGGGCTGGGCTACTTCATCCTCAACGGGCTCACTCGGTTCTTCAACACGGAGATCGTCCTCGGGACTGCTTTGTCGGTCATCCTCGCCGTGGTCGTAGACATGCTCCTGGTCCTGGGAGAACGCCTGCTCACCCCGTGGGCGGCCAAGCGATCGGTAGTGGCCACGTGATCGATTTCCTGGTCGATCTGTTGCGATGGTTGGGCGACAACTGGAGCGGCGACACCGGTTGGGTGGTGCGGACCTGGGAACACCTCCAGGTCTCGGGCGCGGCAGTCCTTGCGGCGATGGTGGTCGCCATCCCCCTCGCCGCCTGGCTCGGCCACACCGGGCGCGGAGGGCTTGTGACGGCCTCGGTGGTCAACGTCGGCCGAGCCCTCCCATCGTTCGGCATCCTGGCCATCTCGGTCCCCTTCACGATCTGGCTGGCGCGGTCGACGCCGCTGATCGACAGCGGCCTCGGCTTTGCACCGACCTTCATCGCCCTGTTCCTGCTGGCGCTGCCACCCATATTCACCAACACCTATGCCGGGATCCGCGGGGTCGATCACGACGTTGTCGAGGCCGCCCGGGGAATGGGCTTGACCGAACGGCGGCTGATCCTCGAAGTCGAGATGCCGATCGCCTCGCCCGTCATCCTCACCGGGATCAGGGTCACTGCCGTTCAGGTGGTCGCCACCGCGACCCTGGGGGCGCTGGTCGCGTACGGCGGCCTCGGGCGTTTCATCATCGACGGCATCGCCACTCGGGACCACGTCGAGCTGGTTGGCGGCGCCGTGCTCGTCGCCCTCCTCTCGATCCTGACGGAAGTCGCCTTCTCGGCCGTCGAGTTGGTCGCGGTTCCGGCCGGGATTCGCCGCCGATCTCGGGGCGAGGTCTCGATGAGCCGGCCGGCCTAGAAGTCGCCAGCCCGTCACGGTCCCGCCACAGCCCTCCCTCGAATTCCCTTCCTCCCCCGTGACACGATCGTTATCAGATCATCGCGGCCGATTGGGAACAAGCCCCGAGCGCGCGTAGTTTCTCAACCAGTGGCTCGCCCAGCGCGCCATCCACTGAATCGACCGGAAGGAGAAACCCATGCGGACACGTTTCCGCAGCCGGGTCGTCGGGGCGGTCCTCATCGCTCTGGCGCTCATCGCGAGCGCCTGCAGCGACGACGGATCGGGAGGCGACTTGAAGGACGGGCCGACGATCACCATCGGGTCCACGAACTTTCCCGAGCAGCTGATTCTCGGCGAGATCTACGCCCAGATCCTGGAGGCAAACGGATACCAGGTGGAGCGGCAGTTCAACCTCGGCACACGCGACGTGGTGAACCCGGCGCTCAAGTCGGGGGCGATCGATCTGCTGGCCGAGTACACCGGATCCCTCCTCACTTATGAGGGAGGCCAGCCCACACCCGATTCGGCCGCTACGTACGCCGCCCTGCAGGCAGCCATTGCCGACGACGGCCTGGTTGCGTTCGCCTATTCACCGGCCCAGGACAAGAACGGGCTGGTCGTGACGGCGAACACGGCACAGACGCTCGGCCTGTCGGCAGTGAGCGACCTGGCCGCGCACAACGGGACCCTCGTGCTCGGCGGACCTCCGGAGTGCCCGGATCGCCCGCTGTGCCTCATCGGGTACCGCGACGTGTACGGACTCGAGTTCGAGGACTTCGTCCCTCTCGACGCCGGAGGCGCGCTGACGGTCGCGGCCCTCGAGGGCGAAGAGATCGACGTCGCTCTGCTGTTCACCTCGGACGGTGTGATCGCGGCGAAGGGCTTCGTCCTCCTGGAGGATGACATGAACCTGCAGCCTGCCGAGAACATTGTCCCCGTGGCCCACAGCGGGATCGTCGACGCCTACGGCGAAGGTCTGACGAACCTGCTCGACTCGGTGAACGCCGCAATCACGACGGCCGAGCTCTCCGAGCTCAACAAGCGGTACAACATCGATGCGGAGGACGCTGAGCTGCTGGCGCGCGAGTGGCTGACTGAGCACGGGTTCCTTCCCTAAGACCCGCGATGGCTCACGACGAAGGAACGGGGCTCCTCGGCGAGGAGCCCCGTTCGACTCTCGACCTGTGGGATTGGCGCCGGCAGATGGCGACGCTGTACTCGATCGTGCGTAGCGTCCCACCCGAGGAGGCCTGGCACCGATGGCGCGACGGTCGCGACCGTCTGCTCCGGGAACATCCCCAGAGCCCCGTGCCCGAGGTGCTGCGGGCGTCGTTCCCGGGCCTTCCGCTGTTCGATTACGACCCCGACCTCCGTGTCGTCGCGGCGGTCGAGCCGATCGACCCTCCGGCGCAGTTGGGCCTGCCTCACAGCGGTGCGGGCCTCACGCGGGCCGTCGCCTTCGGGTCGGTGCGTTTCGAGATCGACGGTGTCGCCGCCTCGCTCCCGATCTACCGGCTGCTCGCCTACGGCGACGGGATCTTCCTCCCGTTTCGCGACGCGACCAGTGGTGCCGAGACCTACGGCGGCGGACGGTACTTGATCGACACCGTCAAGGGCGCCGACCTCGGTGCCTCCGGGGCGGGCCTGATCCTCGACTTCAACTTTGCCTACCACCCCTCGTGCGTACACGACCCGGAGTGGTCGTGCCCCCTGGCGCCCCTGGCGAACACGCTCACGGTCGCGATCCACGCCGGCGAGAGGCTCGGGCCGTGAACCCGAGTGCCGCCGACGCCACCTACGGATACCTGACCACCACCGGGCGGGTCACCGGCCGGCCGCATGAGGTGGAGATCTGGTTCGCGGTTGCGGACGGGGTCGTCTACGTGCTCTCGGGCTCCGGGGGCCGTAGCGATTGGTGCCGCAATCTCGACGCGGTACCGGAAGCCTCGTTCCGGATCGACGGCGAAGAGCATCGGGTCCGGGGCAGGCGGGTCACCGATCCGAAGGAGGATGCCGCCGCCAGGGCTTCAGTGGTCGACAAATACCGCAACCGCTATGGCGGCGACCTCACCGAATGGCGGGACGCCTCGGCTGCCTTCGCCTTCGACGCGGTCGATCCCACCTGAATGGCGGCCCGCCAGACCGACCCCGCGATGCGCGATCATCGCCCGATGCGCCCGTTTCTCGTCGGCCTCCTCGCTCTGGCGATCGTCGCTGGTCCCGGTTCTGCCCTGGCCCAGCCGGCCACCTGCCCCCCGTATCAGGGGATCGTCTGCGACGGATGGGTGACCGACGCCGCCGGGGTGCTGCTCAGTGACGAGACGGTGGAGGCAGCGGCAGGACGGATCGTGGCCACGCACGGCCACGAGATCGCGGTCGTCGTCGTGGGGACGACCGGTTCCATTCCGCCCGATCAGTTCGCTGCCGGGATCGGCAACACCTGGGGAGTGGGAGCGGCGGAGGCAGACGACGGAATCGTCGTCCTCGTCGCCCTCGCGGAGCGCCGCACGGAGATCGTGACGGGTCCCGGGGTACGGGTTGCCGGCCTCGACTCGGTTGCCGCCGCCGGCAACTCGTTCTTCGGTGATGGCGACTACGACCTGGGTGTCGTCGCCATCCTCTCGGCGCTCGACCTGGCTCTCGCTGGAGGCGGCGTCACGCCCCCGGTCCAGGGCGATCCTGAGGAAGACGGGAACCTGGGCACCGTCGCCCGCGTTCTCGTTGGCCTTGGCATGGTCGGGGCGGGCAGCGCCGTCATCGCCCGCAGCCGGCGCCAACGGAAGAACAAGATCGAGCAGCGGCGCACCGCAGTGGTCGACGACGTACTCGACCGGCTCGAGCCATCCGGGCAGGAGCTGCCCTCGCCGTCGGAGTACGCCCTCGATCCTCCGGCTGCCCCCGACGTCGGCACCAACGCGGCTGTGGCAGCCCTCGTCGCCGTGGGAGACAGGCGGCCGCCGCCCGACCACGACGCCACTCTGGCTCTCTGGTCATCAGGAGTGATCGAAATCGTCGACCGCGATCGCCTGCTGGCCGATGCGGTCGAGCCGCTCGAGCTCCGGGTGTCGCAGGAGCAGGAGATGCTCGAGGAGGCGGTGCAGCAGGCAAGCCGCGACGCCGTGGCCGTCGATCTGGCGGCCGATGACCAGTTCCGGGTGCGGATGCGCGACCTCGAGAATCTCGTCGCCGCCCTGCGACCGCACCGGATCGCGGCGGCGCGGCGAAGGACCGCTGAGAGCATCGCCGACTCCCTGGTCGACACCACCGCGGGTTGGGCCGGCGTCACCGACCTCGGCGCTCGAATGCTGCGAGCGGCGCCGGCGCTCGATCCGAACGCATCGCTCGATGCGTCCCTCGCGGAGTTGGAGGCCTCGCGGGCGACGGCCACCGAAAAGGTCGAGCGGCTCGAGACGCTCTACCACAGCCTTCCCAAGTCGACGGCGCGCCCTGCAGTGGCTGCAGCGCTCGCGGACCTGGAAACCGATGTCGCCGGTGCGACGGCGCGATACGAGCGTGTCCGCAAGAACCTGGAGGACGAGGGAGACGTGCTCGCCCGCGACGGCCTCGACATCCCGGCGATCGCGGCGCTCCTCCTCATGAATCGCGACGAGGGCAACATCGATGAGTTCCTGAGGACCTACCGCAACCGTCGCAGCGGTGGCTCCGACCCGGCGGAGGCCGTCGAATACGCCCTGGCCGGCCTACGCGACCCGGAGGAGATCCGCCGCATCCGGCGCGAGGCGGGGCGCCTCGGGCTCCCCATTGCCATCACTGCGGCGCTCATACGGCGCCGTGACGACGGCCTCGAGGTCTACGGGCAGATCCTCCAGGAGCTCTCCGGCCATGGCCTCTCCGGCGAGACCCGACGCACCATCGCCGGGGTACTCGCCATGTCGCTCGAGCCCAGCCGGGCGGTCGATCGCTGGAAGGAGGCGCTCGACGCGCTGGAGGCTCTGGGGCTGGAGGGCTCCTACGCGGAGGTGGCAGCCGCATTCGGGGCTTCGGACGGGCGCGGTCCGCGCGCGTTCGCCCTCGCCTACGCCGCCCAGCGCGAGGCGCTGGCGGTCTCCACGATCGACGACGCCGATCGGTTTGCGCCCGAGCTTGCCCACGAGGGGACATCCCGGCAGACCGACACCTGGACCGGAGAGCCGATCTCGACCGACTACGGGTCGTTCGATCCCTTCACCCTGTTCTTCTACCACTGGGTCATGACCAGGGGCTCGGCCGGGTCGCGCGGTTGGGAGCCGATTCACAACGACCGGTCGTGGAGCGGCGACCGATCATCGTGGTGGGGAGGGTTCGGTGGTGGCGGCGGATTCGGCACCCGCACCTCCTCGTCCGGCGGGTCGTCCTGGGGATCGTCGGGGAGCACCTCGTTCGGCGGCTTCGGCGGCGGCGGGGGGTTCTCAGGCGGAGGCGGTGGCGGCGGGTCGTCGGGCGGGAGCGGCTGGTGACGGAGCCGGCCATCACCAGCCCGGCCAATCCCCGGATCAAGGCACTCGTGCGGCTTCGCAGCCGGAGAGAGCGGGATCGAGAAAACAAGTTCCTCATCGAGGGCTTCCGCGAGTTGACCCGGGCGATCGCCGGCTCCGTGGAGATCACGGAGCTCTATGTGTGCCCCGACCTCTACCTGGGGCACAACGAGCCGGCACTCGTCGCCGGGGCTGAGGCAGCTGGAGCCGAGGTCGTCGAGGTCTCCGCGGAGGCATTCCGCAAGGCCTCATATCGCGACCGGCCGGAGGGGTTGATCGCCGTGGCGGTGCAGTTCCCGACGACGCTCGACCGGCTCGACCTGTCTGGCAGTCCCCTGGTCCTGGTGCCCGAGGCGATCGAGAAGCCCGGCAACCTGGGGACGATGCTGCGCACCGCCGACGCCGCCGGAGCCACCGCCGTGGTGGTGGCCGACCCCACCACCGATCCCTTCAACCCCAATGTGGTGCGTGCCTCCTTGGGCACCCTCTTCGATGTCCCGCTGGCCGTCGCCGACACGGCGGGCGCCATCGCCGCCCTGCGATCGGCCGGCGTCACCATCCTGGCGGCATCGCCCGACGCGGCGACGCCCCATCACGCGGTCGACATGACGGGCCCGACCGCGATCGCCGTGGGGAGCGAGCAATACGGGCTGTCGGACGCATGGCTCGACGCGGCCGACGAAAGGATTCTCATCCGCATGCCGGGCAGTGTCGACAGCCTCAACGCCGCGATGGCCGCCGGCATCCTGCTCTTCGAGGCAGTCCGGCAACGGGACATCGGATAGCGTACGGACATGAACATCTTCGCCACCGTTGGCAATCTCCTGCTGCTGGGCGCTCTCGGGTGCGGCGCTGCGGCCGTGTTCTTTGGCGGCGAGGCGCGCGGGGCGTTGATCATTACCGGCATCTCGCTGCTGATCCCGGCGGTCATCATGCGCGGCGTGGGGCGCCGGGTGGGGAGCATCACCGGGATCCAGCCGGACTTCGTCGCCACCGGGACCCGGGGCACCGCCACGGTCACCAGCCTCGGCGAGACCGGGGTGACGATCAACAACGATCCCGTCCTCGCCTTCGGGCTCGATCTCGACCTGCCCGGCTCGCCGGCGACGACCGAGATCCGCCAGCGGATGCCCCGTTTCCTCCTGGGGGCGGTGCTTCCCGGCGCCCAGGTGGAAGTGGTGGCACACCCCGACGACCCTTCTCGCGTGGCCATCGATTGGACCGTGGCACCGCGACCCGGAGCGGGCTTTCCCGGTGCACGTGTGGCTTCACCCGGCCCCGGGATGGAGCGGATCTCCGAGAACATGGGTGAACCGGTCACCGGGGTGAGCAGCGCCGCCGAGACCCTGCGCAAGGGCCGACGCGGCACCGCGGTGATCCGTTCGGCCAAAGACTCGGGCGACATCTCCGACCTCGGCGTGGTCGACGAGACGGATCCGGGCCGCGACGACCGCATCTATGTTCTGGAGCTCGAGGTGAAACTCCCGGGGAGGTCGCCATATGTCGCCCGGGTCGGCCACCGGGTGCCCGAGCGCCTCTTCGGGAGGATCGGCCCCGGGATGAACCTGGAGGTCGCAGTCGACCGCGACGACGAACAGGGCGTGGCGATCGATTGGGAGAAGGTGAAGTAAGCCTCCAGCCTCCAGCCTCCAGCCTCCAGCAAGAGAGGACGCGGTTTCGGCTTTCGCCTTCCGTTCCTACCAATTGCCAATTGCCAATTGCGAGCCTAATCGAACACTTGTTCGATTAGGCTCTCTTCATGCTCGGCGTCCAGCGCTCGTTCGAGGACCTGGGATCCCCGCTCTCCGAGGTGCCGTTTTGCGTGCTCGACATCGAGACCACCGGGGGTGCCGCGGCCGACCTGGGGATCACCGAGATCGGAGCGGTGCGGTTTCGCGGCGGCGAGGCCGACGGGTCGTTCCACACGCTGGTGAACCCCGGCGCCCCGATCCCGCCGTTCATCACCGTGCTGACCGGCATCACCCAGACGATGGTGATCGCGGCGCCCCCGGTAGAGGAGATGATGCCCGCCTTTCTCGAGTTCCTCGGCGACGCGGTGATCGTCGGCCACAACGTGCGCTACGACATCGGGTTCCTCGATGCGGCAGCCAGGACGCTCGGCTACGGCCCGCTGCCGAACCGCTCCGTGGACACGCTCGGGCTGGCACGGCGCCTGGTGCAATCGGAGATCCGTGACTTCCGGCTCGGCAGCCTCGCCGCATACTTCCGCTCCCCCGTCACCCCGACGCACCGTGCCCTCGACGACGCAAGGGCGACAGCTCACGTGCTGTGGTGCCTCCTCGAGCGGGCGGGGACGATCGGCGTCACCCACCTCGACGACCTCCTCGCCCTCCCCACCGCGCGGGGTCGGGCCTCCTACGGGAAGCTGGCGCTGACCGACGGCCTGCCGCGTCGTCCCGGCGTGTACCTCTTCCGCGACGCCCGAGACGAGGTCTTCTACATCGGCAAGGCAAAGAACCTGCGATCCAGGGTGCGGTCCTACTTCTACGGTGACACCCGGCGCTCGGTCGAGCAGATGCTGCGCGAGCTCGACTCGATCGACCATCGGGTGTGCTCCACCGAGCTCGAGGCCGAGGTCACCGAGCTCCGGCTGATCGGCGCCCACCGACCCCGGCACAACCGGCGATCGAAGCCACCGAAGTCGTCGCATTGGGTCCGCCTCACCGGAGGGGCGTTCCCTCGCCTGTCGCTGGCACGAACCATCGCCCCCGATGCCCGGCTCCACATCGGGCCCTTTCGGAGCACGACGGCGGCACGCACCGTGATCGAGGCGATCTGGGACGCCCTACCCATCCGCCGATGCAGCCACCGCCCGGGGAGCCGATCGGCGCCTTGCGCCTTCGCCCAGATCGGGACGGCTCTGTGCCCGTGCGACGGTTCGCTGGGCGAGCACGAGTACGCCCTGGTGGTCGACCGCCTCGTCGAGGGGATCGAGCGCCGACCGTCGCTCCTCCTCGACCCACTGGCGGCGAAGGTCTCCGATCACGCGCGCGCGGCTCGATTCGAGGAGGCGGCCTGGGTACGCGATCGGCACCGGGCGCTGGCCCACATCCTGGAGCGCCGTCGCGCCTGGACGGCCTTGCAGAGAGCGGGCCTGGTACGCGCCACCGGGCCCGACGGCGGCGCCCTCATCGATCGCGGGCGCCTGGTCGCCGCCTGGCCAGACGGCGATCGCCCGCCCCTGCTCCCCCGTGACGATGCCAACCGCCCGTTCGAGGCGGCCCCGCGGTCGGTGACCGATGCGGCCGAGGCGCATCTCGTCTGGCGATGGCTCTCCAATGGCGTTCGGCTCGAGGAGGCCGACGGCCCCCTGGAGCTCCCGACTCACCCGGTGCCGGCACTCGAGCGGATCGCGGTCTGACCGCGACGCGACGGTGCGCCCCACCGTGGCAGGGCGCACCGCGTCGCGTGCTGGGCCTTTCAGACGCCCAGGTCGGTGACTGAGTCGATTAGGTTCCTCAGGAACTTCACGATCTCCATGCCGGTCCCGTGAGCGTCGCGCAGGTTCCCCTTCGCCTCGAAGAGGTGGGCGCGGCCCTCCGCCAGGATGCCCTGCGCCGGATTCGGCCAGTCGGCGGGGCCGAGGCCGATGACGTTTTCGGCCACAGGATCCGCCAGGGCATGCCCGTTGGCGATCAGGTCGCTCATCTCCTCGAGGAGGCGCCTGGCCTCGGTGACGTCGAATCCCGCCTCGCCGAAGCGCTCGATCACCTCACCGAGCTTCCCGGCGAACCGGTCGAGCTTGCCGGCGACGACGACCAGGGTGTCCGACGCGATGACCTGGTTGGTCTTCGGCGCGAGGACCTGGAACACCTTGAAGTCGTCGATCTGGAGCACCAGCGGTCGGAGCTCCTCCCAGGTGGAGGTCGCTTCGATCTGGCGGGCCAGATGCTCCAGCCCGTCCTGGGCGCGGGCGATGTCTCCGCGAAGCATGGCGGCGTGCTCATCGGTGATGAACCGGCTCGCCCCGATCTTGGCCGCAAGGCCGTCGAGCCCCCTCAGCTGGGCAGCGATCGCGTCGAGGGCACGCTCCTTCGCAGCCTCGAAGCCGCGGTCGTGCATGCGGTCGTCGGTGACCGCGGTCTCGTCTGTCACCGTGTCACCGGCGCGCACGCCGTCGTCGGCCAATGCCGTGGTAGGGACCAGCAGGGTCGCCAGGACCACCGCCATTGCGGTTCCTCGTCGGATTCGTCTCATGGTCTCGTCTCCTTCGTCGGGTTCGCTAGAGGTCGGCGAACAGGGCATCGAGCTCTTCGAGGAGGTCGTCGAGTTCGTCGAACTCGGCGAGTTCCTCGTCGAGATCGGGGAGGGTCGTGGTCGTCGTCGCCACGGTCGTGGTGGTCGCTTCGTCGGCAGCCTCCGGCGACGCCGGTCCGACCGTTGTCGACGGGATCACGGCGGGCTGATCCGGCGCCGGATCATCGGCAACGGACGCCTCCACGACCACGGTGGTCGTCGGAATCGTGTCGTCACCGGAGTCGTCTGCTCCGGAGCCGCACGCCACCACCAACAAGGCTGCGGCGGCTGCGAGAATGCGCTTCACGTCGTCTCCCCTCTTCGTTGGGTACCAACACGGTCGGTCACCACCGTTCGGGGCGCGCGAGCAGGATGTAAGAGTTCCGTGAGGGCCGGACTAGTGCCCCAGGAGCGTCTCGAGGTCCACATTGCCGCCCGAGAGCACGACGACGAGTGGGCCCGACCCCGGGGCGCGACCGGCGAGTGCCAACGCCAGGCCGACGGCACCGCCCGGCTCGACCACGAGCTTGAGGGTCTCCAAGGCGTAGCGGACGGCTGCCAGCACCTCGTCGTCCGTCACCGTCTCGCCGCCCTTCACCAGCCGGCGATTGATCTCGAACCCGATCGCCCCGGGCGTAGGTGCCAGGAGGGCATCACAGACCGATCCGGTCGGCTTCTCGACGGATAGCCGCTCCCCCGCCGCCAGCGATCGGGCGTAGTCGTCGAACCCGGCCGGCTCGACGGTGTGGACCGCTGCATCCGGAAGGTCCTCCGAGAGGGCTAGGGCGATCCCCGCGGTGAGACCACCACCGCCGGTCGGCACGAGCACCACCGGACTCTCCACACCGAGGGCGCGGCATTGCTCGGCTATCTCCAGGCCACAGCTGCCCTGGCCGGAGATCGTCCAGGGATGCTCGTACGGCGGGATCACGGCGGCTCCGGTGTCGGCGGCAATCGCCGCCGTAATGCCCACCCGGTCGTCGGAGGCGCGGTCGTACTCGACGATCTCGGCGCCCCGGGCCCGGGTACCCGCCTTCTTGGTCGCAGGGGCATCGGAGGGCATCACGATCGTCGCCGACACCCCGTAGTGAGCGGCCGCGGCTGCCACCGCCTGGGCGTGATTGCCCGACGAGTAGGCCGCCACTCCATTGGCACGCCCTTCGGCCCCCAGCCGGGTCAGGAAGGTCATGGCTCCCCGGTACTTGAAGGACCCGGTGCGCTGCAGGGTCTCCAGCTTGAGCAGCACCCGTCGCCCCACCCGGGCATCGAGGTCAGGAGACTCGACGAGCGGGGTGCGGACCACGAGGCCGGCGATCTGGTCGGAGGCGGCGCGCACATCGGCGATTGTCGGGGAAGGATGCTCCACGGGAGGCGACGCTACACGCCCCCCATACACTCCGGGATCATGCGTCGATCGGCACTCCTCCTCGCGTTCGCCCTCGTCGCGTGTGCCCCCGAGAGTGTCCCGGTCGGTGAGGTCCCGCTCCTGGAGCCCACCACTCCGACGGAGGTGCGCGACCTCCTCGCCACCAGCGACCAGCCCGTGGTGCTCAATGTGTGGGCCTCGTGGTGTGCCCCCTGCCGATCGGAAGCGCCTCTGCTGCGGGCCGCAGCCGCCACCCATGGTGACGAGATCCGGTTCGTAGGGATCGACGTCCGGGACGACCAGGGCGGAGCCCGCGCCTTTATCGCCGAGTTCGGTCTGACCGGCCTCGACCACTATTTCGATCCGACCGGGGCGGTGCCCGCCGATCTCGGCGGCCGCGGTGTGCCGATCACATTCTTTTTCGCCGCTGGTGGCGTTCAGGTGTCGGTCCACCACGGGGTGATCGACGAACGCTCCCTGGCCCTGGCGATCGACGACCTGCTCCGCCGCGGCTGATGGAGTTCGGCCTGCTGGCGGCGGCGGTCGCGAGCCTGGCGGCGGCGTGGGTCGTGCTCCGCGCCACCGAATCGTCACCCCTGTTCGACACTCTGCTCACCGCGGCTGTCGTCGGCATGCTCGCCGGCCGGATCGGGGCGATGATCATCGCCGGGACCAACCCGCTGACCAGGCCGTTCGACATCCTGATCGTCCGCGGCGGCGTCGACACCATGGTGGCGTCGGCGGGGGCGCTGGTGCTCTTCGGGTGGGTCGCCCGGCACGCCCTGTGGGCCACCGCAGACGCGGTTGCGCCTGCCGTCATCGCCGCTCTGTCGGTATGGCACGCCGGCTGTCTCGCCGGCGGGACCTGCCTCGGCACGCCTTCCGACCTGCCGTGGGCCTGGGCAGCCAGCGGCGGTGGCGTCCCGCGGCACCCCACCGAGTTCTACGCTGCTCTCGGCCTGGCGCTCGCCACCGCCATCCTGCTGTTGGTGCGACGACGGCTCCCGGTGGGCGCCGGTGCCGCCGGTGCGCTCGTCGCGATCTCGGCGGTCCGTCTCGCCACCGAGCCGCTGCGGGTGACCATCGACGGCGGCCCGTGGTGGTGGTACGCCGCAGGGGTGGCGATCGGTGGCGGGCTCCTAGTCTGGCGATCAATGACGGTTCCAACTCGGGACTAGTCGCACTCCGTACACTCGCCGTCATGCCCGAGGGACCCATCGTCGACGTTCGCGGCATCGCGCTGCGCCGCCCGGGCGCCCTGATCCTACGCGACGTCACCCTCCGGCTGGATCCCGGCGAAGCGCTGGGGCTGTTCGGAGCCAACGGATCCGGCAAGTCCACGCTGCTGCGAGTGCTCGCCACTCTCGATCGCCCTTCGGCGGGCGATGGCACCGTGCTAGGGGCGCCCCTCGGCGGCAGCGCGGTGGAGGCGGTTCGCCCGCGGATCGGGCTGGTCGCCCATGAGCCGGCGTTGCGCGACAACCTCACGCTCGAGGAGAACCTGAGGCTGGTCGCGGCGCTGTCGGGCCACGACGCGGAGCGGGCCGATGCCGCCCTAGCCGCAGTCGGACTTGCCGGGGCACGGGGCCGCAGGGCGGGGCTGTGCTCCAACGGCATGCGGCGCCGGGCCGAATTCGCCCGGGTCACCCTGATCGAGCCCGACCTGCTGCTCCTGGATGAGGCCCATGTGGGCCTGGATCCTGCCGCAGGGGTGCTCGTCGAGCGTCTCGTCGGGCAGACCACGGCACGCGGCGGTGCCGTGGTCCTGGTGTCACATGAGCGGGAGCGAGTCCGGGCGCTCGTCGGGAGATCGCTGACCCTCTCCGACGGGCGTCTCGAGGAGGCCTCGTGAGCATCTGGCACCAGACGGCCGTTCTCCTCCGCTACCAGATGCGCGACGAGTTGCGCACCGGCGAGGTGGCCTTGGTCGTGATCCCCTTCGGTGCCATCGCCCTCCTGGTGATTCCGATGGCGATCGGGATCGAGACGACCCTCCTCGAGCGGGTCGGACCCGGCCTGTTCTGGGCCGTCGTGCTGCTGTTCGGCATCGTCGTCACCCAGCGCCGCACCGCCACGGCCGGACAGGCGCACCGCGACGCGCTAACGCTGCTCGGTGTGGACCCGGCGGCGCGATTCGCCGCCACGGCAGCGGCGAGCATGGTGCTGCTCGTGGTCTTCGAGGTGGCGGTGGGGGTGGTGATGCTCGTCCTCTACGACCCACGGATCGTCGGTTGGGGCTGGCTGGCGGTGATCCTGCCGCTCGTCGCGGCCGGCCTGGCGATGCTCGGCACGATCGCCGGTTCGGTCGCCGACGGGCGCGGGCCGCTGGCACCGCTGCTCGTGGCTCCCCTCGCCATCCCCATCCTCCTCGGGGCGGCCCAGGCCTCGGAGGGCTTGCGTCTCGGGACCGGTATCCTCCGCTGGATTCTCGTGCTGGCGCTGGTCGACGTGCTCCTGGCGCTCGCGGGAGTGCTCACCGCCAGGCCCCTGGAAGGAACCTCGACGTGAGACGGCCGATCGAGATCGCCGCCGCCGGAACCATGTTCACCGCGCTCGTTGCCGGGCTCGTGGTGCCCCCGGATGCCATCCAGGGCGACCTCCAGCGGATCATGTACGTTCACGTTCCGTCAGCCTGGCTCGCCTACCTGGCCTTTGCAGTGACTCTTGTCGCCAGCATCGCCCATCTCGTCACGAAGGACCTCAAGTGGGATCGGCGTGCCGGGTCGTCGGCCGAAGTCGGCGTGGTCTTCACCGGGCTCGCCCTGGCCACCGGGATGATCTGGGGCAAGCCGGTGTGGGGAGTGTGGTGGACCTGGGACGCCCGGCTCGTCCTCACCGCGGCGATGTTCTTCGTGTACCTGGCCTACCTGGCGCTGCGCCGCAGCGTCGACGATCCGGTGGTCCGCGGCCGCCGCACTGCGGTGTTCGGCATCGTGGCGGCTCTCCAGATTCCGCTTGTCCACTTCTCCGTGGTGTGGTGGCGCAGCCTCCACCAGCCGCCGACCGTACTCCGCCCCGGCGAACCCCAGATCGACCCGCCGCTGCTGTTCGCCCTGGTCATGGGCGTGGTCGCCTTCACCATCCTCTATGTGGCGCTGGTGCGTCGCCGCGTCGAGCTGGCGGTCGCCGAGGACGCCCTCGCCGGTGACGCGTCCCTGGATGAGCCGGTCGCCGGCGATGCGATCGTCGCGCCGGTTGGGGGTGAGCGATGAGCGACTGGGGCTGGGTGGCCTTCGCCTACGGCGTCGTGTACCTGACGCTGGGGTGGTACCTGTGGTCGATCGTCGTTCGGGTTCGCCGGGCGCGGCGCGCTCTGGGCGGGCGATGAAGCGCTACCGCTGGTTCGTGGTCGCCGGGCTCGGCCTGGTTGCGGTGCTCACCGGATTCCTGCTCGCCAACATCGGCGACGACCTCGTGTACTACCAGACACCGTCGGAGGTGCGCGCCGACGACTCGCGGGTCGACGGGGGGCGCTTCCGCCTCGGCGGACAGGTGGTCCCCGGAACGATCGTCGCCGGTGACGGCGGGGTCCGATTCTCCGTCACCGACGGCATCGCCACCGTGCCCGTCGACCACGAGGGGGCGCCCCAGCAGCTCTTCCGGGAGGGGATCGGCGTGGTGGTCGAGGGAATGTGGGACGGCGATACATTCCACTCGGACTCGATGATCATCAAGCACGACGAGCAGTACCGAACCGAGGACGGCGGGGTGTACACCCCCGACGACCGGTATCCCGAGCCGTGATCGCCGTCCTCGGCCAGGCGGGTGTCGTCGTCGCCCTGGTCTCGGCTGTGGCCCTTGTCGTCCAGGGGGTGCGTTCCTACCTCGCCGGGGGCATGGCAGCCGCCGATGCCCTCCGCCTCCCCATCTGGGGCCTGATCGGCGGGGCAATCGTCGCCATGGGCGCCCTGGAGCTGGCCCTCCTCACCAACGACTTCTCGATCGAGTACGTGGCGCGCAACCACGCCCGGGGCACTCCGCTCTTGTTCACCATCGCCGCCGCGTGGGCGGCTCTCGAGGGGAGCATCGTGCTGTGGGGCCTGGTGCTCGCCGGGTACGCCACCTGGGTCTACCGAAGGCTTCAGGACGACGATCCGATCGGGGCCGCCGCGCTGGCCGTCATCGGGGCTGTGGCGATCTTCTTCTTCGGGTTGATGGCCACCGCCGCCAACCCGTTCACCACGCTCGCCGTCACCCCACCCGATGGGTTCGGGGCCAACCCGCTGCTGCAGAACCACATCCTCATGGCGATCCATCCGCCGATGCTCTACCTGGGATATGTGGGTATGACGGTGCCGTTCGCCTTCGCCATCGCCGCCCTTGCGTCGGGCGACGGCACCACGGCGTGGCTGGAGCGCACCCGACGATGGGCGCTGATCGCCTGGTCCTTCCTGACTCTCGGCATCGTGCTGGGCGCCTGGTGGTCCTACGAGGTGCTGGGATGGGGCGGCTACTGGGCCTGGGATCCCGTGGAGAACGCTTCGTTTCTCCCCTGGCTCACGGCGACCGCATTCATCCACTCGGCGGTGGTGCAGAGGCGCCGCGGGATGCTCCAGGCTTGGAACGTGGCCCTGATCATCGGCACCTTTGCGCTGACGATCCTCGGCACGTTCCTCACCCGCTCGGGGGTGGTGGCCTCGGTGCACTCGTTCACCCAGTCGGCGGTCGGGCCGGCGCTCCTCGGGTTCCTACTCGTGATACTCATCGGCGGTTTCGGCCTGTTTGCGGCGCGGGGGCACCTGGTCGCCTCCACCCCCCGCCTCGACTCCCTGGCCAGCCGGGAGGGGGCCTTCCTGCTCAACAACCTGCTCCTGACCCTGTTCGCCTTCGTGGTGCTCCTCGGGACCATCTATCCGCTGATCCTCGAGGCCGTCACCGGCGACCGGGTGTCGGTGGGGCCGCCCTGGTTCGACCGAACCGCCATCCCCATCGGCCTGGTGCTCCTGTTCGCCTTGGGGATCGGCCCGATCACCCCGTACCGGGCGGCCCGGGCCTTGGTGCTCTGGGAGCGGCTGCGCAGCCCCCTTCAGACGACGGCGATCGTCGCGGCGGGGGTGGTCCTGCTGGGCATGCGTTCGATCACCGCATTGCTCACCGTGGCGCTTGCCACGCTGGTCGTGTCGGCCATCGCCCGCAATGCACACGTCATGGCCCGGACGCGCCCCGGCGGGTACCTGCGAGGGCTGGGCTTCCTGTTCAGGTCGGATCCCGGGTACTGGGGCGGGATGATCGCCCACACCGGGGTGGCTCTCGTGGCGGTGGCAATCGCCTTCTCGGGGTCGTTCGACTCCCGCGCCGAGATCACCCTCTCGCCTGGCGCCTCCGCCGAGTTCGACGGCTACACCATCACCTATGTCGAGCCGTTCGCCTACGAGGAGGCTCATCGCACCGTGATCGGCGCCGAGTTCACGCTGTCGCGGGGTGGTGACCACATCGCCACCCTCAGCCCCCGGCTCAACCAGTACGAGAACCAGGTGCAGGCGATCCCCACCCCGGCGGTCCACACCGGGCTCCGCGAGGACGTCTACCTGAGCCTGGTGCGGATCGAACCGGGGTCGACCGACGTCACCATCGACGCTCTGCGGTTCCCTCTCATGTGGATGTTGTGGCTGGGCGGGTTGATCGTGGTGTCGGGCGGACTGTGGTCGTTCGCCGGCCGCCGGCGCACCCGTGATCTGCAACAGCCGGCCGAGGCAGCGCATGTCTGACCGGGTTCGATCGTGGATCGCGATCGCCCTGATCTTCTTGTCGCTGGCGACGATCGTGGCGGTACTCGCCACCGACGAACCCTCACCGCAAGATCGGGTCCATTCCCTCGCTTCCCGGCTCCGCTGCCCGGTGTGCGACAGCGAGTCGATCGCCGACTCGCCGACAGACCTTGCCCGCGACCTCCAGGACCTGATCGCCGAGCAGGTGGCCGACGGGTGGACCGATCAGCAGGTCATCGACCATTTCGTCGCGATCTACGGTGAGCGCGTCCTCCTCGACCCGCCGACCGGGGGCCGCACCGCCCTCCTGTGGATCGCCCCGCTCGTGGCACTGCTGATCGGGTTGGCGGTGATCGTGGGGCGAAGGCGCCGCACCGTCACCCGCGAGCTGACCGACGAGGAGCGCCGCCGTGTCGAGGCGACGCTGCGCAGGGAGACGCCGTGACCGAGGTCCGAACCCGGCTCCTCGAGGAGCGCCGCGACCGCATCGTCGCCGACCTGAGGTCCCTCGACGAACAGGTCGGGTCGGAGGAGCTCGACATCGGCACCGCCGAGGAACTGAGGCACCGCTATGAGATCGACCTGGCCGACACCCTCGCCGACCTGGAGGCGGCCCGGACCGAGGCCCCCACCGGGCGCTCCAAGCGCCGGATCGTCGTCGGCCTCGCTGCGTTCGCCGTCGCCGCCACCGCCGCCGTGGTCGGCCTGGCCAGCGCGGTGGACTCCGATCCCACTGCTGCGGACGCCGGCGTCGACCTGTCCGACGTCACCAGCGAGGAGCTGGAGCAGGTGGTGGCCGCCAACCCCGACGTGGTCCCGATGCGCCTCGCCCTGGCCCGACGGTATGTCGAGGCGGGCGACTTCTCCTCGGCTCTCCCCCACTATTTCTACATCCTGGAGCGGGGCCCCAACGCCGAGGCGCTCATGTACCTGGGCTGGATGACCTACCTGTCCGACGACGCCGCCACCGGGGCTGCGCTTCTGGAGCGCAGCCTGGAGCTGGAACCCGGGGACCTCCTCGCCCAATGGTTCCTGGCGAATGTCCGCTACTACGGCCTCGACGACCCGGCGGGTGCGATCCCGCTCCTGGAGGCGGTGATCGCCTCGGGAGAGGCGCCGGCCGACATCGCCGCCGAGGCGCAGAGGATGATCGACGAGGCGGGAGCGTGAGCCGTTTCCGCTGGATCGCCTGGACGGTGCTGGGGGCGGTGATCGTGCTCCTGATGGTCGTGTTTCTTCCTCGGTTCGGCTCGGATCCGACGCTGTCGGCGTCGCCACTGATCGGCAACCCGGTCCCCGACGTCACGGTGGAGGATGTGGCGGACGGATCCCCGATCGCGTTGCGCTCGCTCGAGGGACGGATCGTCGTCGTGAATTTCTGGGCGCCGTGGTGCATCCCCTGCCGGGAGGAACATGCGGTGCTGATCGCGGCGGCGGAGGCGTTTGCGACCGCCGACGTCATGGTCCTCGGCGTGGTGTACCAGTCGGAGATCGGCGACGTAAACCGGTTCCTCGACGAGTTGGGGCGGGGCTACCCCGCCGCGATCGATCCGGGGTCCCGGGCGGCGATCTCGTTCGGCGTACGCGGCGTGCCCGAGACGTTCTTCGTCGATGGCTCCGGGACCGTGGTCGCCAAGGTGACAGGCCCGGTCGACGGGCCGATCATGACCTCAACCCTGGAAGCGATCCTCCTGGGTGAGTCGGTCGACAGCCGGGAGACCGGCGAGGTGCAACCGGCTCCGTAGGTCACTCCCCCAGGCAGGTTGCTGCCAGGAAGCCGTCGATACGACTGCCGGCGTCGACGACCTCCTCCGATAGGAAGATCTGGTTCATCGTCTCGACGCCCACATCGGCCACCATGGCGTCGAATACGAAGTCGTACTCGTCGAGCAGGTCGACAAACTGGCGCCAGGCCTCGGCACGCACATCCATGTCATCGCGGAGCTCATCCGGAACGAGGTCGACCATCGCTATGTGGTCGTCCCGCTGGGAGATCCAGAAGTCGGCGCCGCTCTCGGAGCTCGCCGGCGCCGTCTCCACTCGGTCCATGATCCGCTGACTGATCTCGCACAGTTCCGTGTATTCGACCGGTACGGCCCAGGTCGTGGTGGTCGTGGGATCGCCCTGGGTGGTGGTGCTGGCCTGACCGTCGGAAGGCTCGGCTTCCTTCAGTTCTGCGGCCCAGTCGAGCGGCCCGATCGGGCAGGGCGGGCTCACCAGATCACCCTCGAGGGTCCCGGAGAGTTGTGTCTCGGAAGTGAAGGTCCCCTGCCAGGAGATCGCCGAGCTGCTGGGGTACGTGAAGGAGCCGTCGACGATGGGGATGATCACGCCGAGCGGCGCCACGGCACCGGGGCCGTTGAGGACGATGTTTCCACCGCACGAGTAGTCGGTCATGTCGTACGCCAGGAGCAGGCCGACGATCTCCCCGCCGCTTCCGGAGACCTCGACGGTCACCCAGCCCGTGAGGTCCGCCTGGGCGTCGACCGGTCCGGTATAGGTGCCGCCCGGCACCGGCGCGACCGCTTGCGGCTGTTCCGTAGTGGTAGGACTCGATGGGTCGGCGCCAGACGAGGCACACCCGGACACGATCAGTCCGAGGACGACACAAAGGATACGGACACGCATGCCGATCTCCTCGATGGGCGCTCACGCCCAGCGTCATCTCCGGGACCGGGGCCGAATAGAGGACGATGGCCGGTACCGGAGTCGGGGCACCCGATTCGGCGACTGTTCGACTGGGTGTTTGAGCGGCGATCCCGGGTTCATTCCCGGTTGGGTTTTCGGCGGGCCATCTCGAGGTATTCGTTGGGGAGTTGGACCTTGCCCTCATGTACCAGGGTGTGGTGCCTGGCGCACAGCAGGCAGAGGTTGTCGAGTTTGGTCTTGCCGCCGTGGAGCCAGTGGATGACGTGGTGGGCGTCGCAGTAGCGGGGCCGGTTCTGGCATCCGGCGATGACGCAGCCCTGGTCGCGGAGGTTGAGTGCCTGGCGGATCCACCAGGGTGCGGTCCGGCGGGCC
>Ga0326597_10001803_pt1 | contig 33282 bp, 48 predicted proteins | sample RVTome_12_FD_203789 | JGI IMG/M metagenome (GOLD analysis project Ga0326597, IMG submission 203789) | Soil microbial communities from uranium-contaminated site in the Upper Colorado River Basin, Wyoming, United States - RVT100D185 | ecosystem: Environmental > Terrestrial > Soil > Contaminated >...
GCTGAAAAATTCCACCTGGAATTCCGCGGACAGTTTACTTCATTGCCACGGGTTGGTTCGCTTCGTATGGTTGATCGGGCCTGTTGGGTCGATTGGGTCCGTTGGGTCTTTAGGGTCTGTTGGATCGGTTGAGTCTATAGGGTCCATTGAGTCAGTTGGGTCTGTTGGGTCTATTGAGTCGATTGAGTTTGTTGGGTCTATTGAGTCGATTGAGTTTGTTGGGTCGGTTGAGTCTATAGGGTCCATTGAGTCAGTTGGGTCTGTTGGGTCTATAGAGTCCATTGAGTTCATTGGGTCGGTTGAGTCTGTTAGGTCGATCGAGCCGCCTTAACTGCCGCTTTAGGCTTTTCGCTAGCCAATAGATAGGTGATGAGGCGGCTGATCAACTTCGCGACCACCTCCGTATGCTCGTACAGCCGCGTAAACTCAGCCTTGGATATGTAAGCTTGATCGACCGCAACGTAGAGGAGACTCTGAACCTCACCGCAGGATCCTTTCGCGATGAAGAGAAATTGCGTAAATTCTCGATCCGATCTGCGGGAGAAGCCCTCCGCTACGTTAGACATGATTGATACAGCAGCCGCCGTAATCTGATCCCGAAATCGGTAATCCTGCTTGAAAGTCTTTCCTTCCCTAGCTGCTTGGTAGACCGCGGAAACCAATATCCTTGCCTCTTTCCAGCAGTCGAGGTTTTCGAAGCGGGTGATATTCATCAGTCGGGTGGGTTCATTGGGTCTGTTGGGTCTATAGAGTCCATTGAGTTCATTGGGTCTGTTGGGTCTTTAGGGGCTTGGGATCAAATCTTTTGTTGACTAATTCTCGGATTCGCAAGTCGCAACCGGTAACTCGTAAATCGTTCAAGAAAGTGTCCAAAGTCCAACGTCCACGGTCGCTTCGTAAATCGTAATTCGTAAATCGTCCGAGCGGTGAGGCGTCAGGCAAAAAGAGCAAAGGGCAAAGGGCGACAAAAAGGCAAAGGGCAAGAGATCAGGCATCAGAAGTCGGAGATGAAAAATCAGACTGACCGGGAACCGGCTACAGGCAAACCAAAATTGCCGGTCGATTCATGGAGCCTGGGTATCGCGCTCAGCAGACAGTGGGCGCAGAAGATACTCCAGGACTTCGGCTTGCATCCGCTCGATTTCTAGTCGATAGCCACTGGCAACCGCGTCGAATTCCTCGGGACGAGCAGTCTTGCGAATACCGACGAGCCAGTTTTGGAAATGCGCAATGCGCTCCTGTGTCGCTTTCAGTTCTCTCTCATTGGTGATCATGCTATGACCTCCACTATACCGCGTAGGGTCCTGTCCCGCTTAGTTTGCCAGTAAGCAATGAAATCTTCAACGCTTTCTCCGATTAGCATCTCCGGGCGCAGCCAGAAAACACTTGCGCCATACCTCGCTTGGGCAACCGCATGGTCAAAGAGACCGCGCGATTCCAACGGACAACCTTCCAGACGAAATCCGTCATCCAACACCAGAACCACATCTACATCGTTGGGCTTCTCCTCAGCCGTGACAAAACTGCCAAAGACAATAAAACGCTTAAGACATCCCGTACGTAAGGCAAGGTCGTAAATATAAGACAACCGGCGTGCGCATACACCGCGTTGGCCTGCTACCGAGCCAAAGCGTTGCAAGACCTCAGCCAAGGTAGCTCGATACACGCCAGCGGGCAAATCGCCCGTAGCGTTAAGATCCGGCAGCGGCATGCTTGCCTAGCCTCGATTTCCACGGTACCGGTAATCGACTAACGCCGAGGTTCGGTCTCCTTGCGCGCACGCAAGGGGGTGGGCGAGAGGCTACAGGTCCCTCAAGACTCACACGCCTTAAAACAATCGGGGCCGCTAGACTCTGCCGCACAGAAACATTACCTCATACCCCGGACGAATCGGGGGACCGGCAAAGGTAATGTAAACCTCCTTTACACCCCGCTCCCGCAACCGCCGGTGCAGCTCGCGACGATTGATATGGTGGTCAAGCACTTTTTCCCGAGCCTGTTCTATCTCCTCCTTCTCCTCTTCTACATGAAACGCAATCCACTCCCGGGAGTAACGCTTCTTTGCTTCTTTCAAAGTAATCATCACCTAGCTCACCTCCTCTTGGCGTTCTCCTCACATTGTATCAGAGGTATTGCACGTCAGAAAGTCATGGTCTTGAATCGTGAACTTCCCTGTGTGTCTCATCAATTTGGTCTGCTTGGTCCACCAGTCCGTTAGTACGCCGGTTAGCTGGTCTATCTGGTTTCTTTTCGTTGGTCGGGGCTTAGGGTCAGGTCTTGCAATACAACATGGCGAATCGCGTCCATCAGGTCGATTGGGTCATCTTCGCCGAAGGGACGATTCAGTCTATTTGGTCCTTCTTGTCTGTCTGGTCGTCTCGTCTGTCTGGTCTGTCTGGTTCATTTAGTTGGTCTGGTTTATCTCGGCGTTCGACGTTCAAGGTCCAACGTCCAAGGTGCAAGGTTGAGAGCAAGAGCAAAGCGCCAATCCGTTAGGTGTCAGGAGTAGTCGAGATAGAGATCAGACGTCAGAGGTCAGACATCGCAGATCAGACATCGGAAGGCAGAAGTCAGACGTCGGAAAGTACAAAGCGCTAAGGGGCAAGGGCAAAGCGTAAAGTGTTAGGTCGTAATTCGTAACTCGAAATTCGTAAATCTTGAAAAGTGAAAGGGTCGGAGTCCGACGTGCAAAGCTTTAGGTTCGACGTTGAAAGTCGGCCAGTCACTCAGTCATTAGGTCATTTAGTCGGCTAAGAGGCTGCATGCTCGAAGCTGGAAGCGGGCAAGCTCAAAACTAAAGCGAAATTCCTTACGCTGATGGTTATGACAACGAGGACTCTACCACAATTGTCAGATAAAGTCTTAGCCGATCCAAGTCGGGCCTCTCACAATGATACCGCAGGAACTGTTAAGGTGCGTTCAGGTTTCTGGTTGCGGTCAAAAATATCGTGGTAGACCTCGTCCATTTTCTTTAGAACTTCAGGCTTAAAATACTTCTCGCCGCATTGGCGACAGACCCCAGCCGGAACGTTACTGACCACCATAAGCTGATTACTTCGGCGATAGTCATAGTCGATCTTTTTCTCGATTACCTCACCGTCGCAATAGGTGCAATCCCCATAAGTGTTCATGAGCTGCCTCCTCTGGTTCTCGGGTCAGTCCACCTGGGCAATGTGGGTTTATAGACGGTAATCACTCGCAACACCTTGTTTCCGCCCCGCTTTCTCCCGGCCCATCCCAAAACAACATGTATCGGCTGGCTCCCGGCGAAAGCTAGAATCAGACAGCTTTCTCCCCTTGGGTCATTAGGATATTGCTCAAGAATTTCCGCATTGCCGGTTGAAGCCGCCTCAATCTCTGCGATGTCGAGGTTCTCCTCTAATCTCTCCTGCTGGGCATGGAAGCTTAGCTCATAATTTCCGATGCCTATAAGTCTCTGGACCTCTTCAAGATCCATAATCCATCGTACGTAAAGGACAAGACGATAGCAACTGGTCCGGGGGGCCTTGCGCCTGTATCCTGAGGAACGGCGCTGGCGAAAGCTCTAGCAGAGGACAGGGCTTGGGGTCAAATCTTTTGTTGAATAGTTCTCGGATTCGTAAGTCGTAGCCGGTAACTCGTAAATCGTTCAAGAAACAGTCCAAGGGCAGAACCGTCAGGCGTCAGGCAACGTCCAAGGTCCAAGGTCGCCTGCGACGCTTGGAAGCTGGAAGCCGGGAATCCAGGTTTCGTAAATCGTAATTGGTAATTCGTCAATCGTGAAAGCTAAAAGTAGTGAGACGGTCGTTCAGTCCGGGAGCAGGCAATCATTCCCGGGCGCTGAAAAATTCCACCTGATTTCTCATTTCTTCCGCAGATCTGGTGGCGATGAGCTTCAAAAGACGGCTCGTTTGCTCGCCCAAAGAATAGCGCTGCTGCCGGGATATGTGATCGAACCCGAGATAATCGGAGCTGTCTTACCGGCCTGCTCGTAGACCTGATCGGAGTGCCTTTGATGAATATACCCCAAAAACATTATTCCGAGCTTCTGGACGCGATACCCCTCCTATTATCCTGTTTTGCTTTGCTCACGGATGAATTTCAAAACATCTTCAATGCTTCGAACCTTTGAAGATTCAACCACAGCTTCTGAACCCGTATGCCGGTGATGTGGATAAGATTTCAACTCCTTCCAAATGAGGCGCATTATCCCACCGGTTGATGAATTGTCCCTCCCTGTTTTGCCAATGGTACGCGTATTTCCTGGCACCATCCAAAAAGAGATAATCCTTCACAAACAATTTCGAGCCGTCCCTCAGCGAAAAGATAACCCTCAGTTCGTAACTGGCTCCCACCACGCGAAATCGCTCAACCTCGATCTCCTTAACAAGGTCAGAATACCGCTTCGCGAGATCCAGCAGCACGTTTCAGTTCCTCAATCTTCTGTCGCCAGTACTCGGCTGCTTCTTTAGCGAACTTCCATGCCATCAGATCCTCTTCCTGCTCAAAGTCCTCCTCGTTCACTCGCGCCTCAACCATTCCTCGAAGGGCGTCAAAATCCATCTGATATTTCCCCTCGAATTGTTTCACCTCTTGACTGAATTCTGAGTACCTGGATCCAGCCGATAAGAGCATCATATCCAGCGCTGCCTCCTCGGTACTGGAATAATTCAACGCCTTGAGGGTATCGGCTGAAATCTTTGCTTTTTTCCCCATTTGCTTCACTCACCTCCAACTCGCGACCCAAACTTGAGTCGGGTTGATGTCATTTTCCGGCATGTTCGATTGACCTTGATGTACAGGGTAGGTACATCATATTAACCTGCCCCATCGCATCATTCAAGAGTGTCGACCAAGACCCGAGGCGTCTCCAGCAAGCCTTAGATATGTTGGGTCTGTTGGGTTGCAGTTCTTCGACCCCTGCCGAAAAAACATACACAACCAGGCGGCTGATTCACTTCACAACCACCTCCGTCTGGTCGATCAGACCCTCGTGTCAGGGACGTCTTTATTATTTTGCTCGGTACTCGTCCGTTACTTGGCGCCAAGATGGCGGGATAGCCCTTGGTGGAGTTGTTCGAACAGCGGAAGATAGTCTTTCAAGCCGTTGTAGATCTTTTGGGCCGTGCGCTCGTCGTACGTATGCACAGTCAGGTTTCGGTCTTCCAGCATGCGAATCCAGAGCGGATCGTCCTGCACAAGGCCAAACGCAAAGGCTTCCTGCAGACACTGTTTTGGGGACCGACTGATAATCCCTTGCGCACGTAGAAACCGCTGTGTCGCCTTCCAGCCGAGCTCGAACGTGAACTCAAACCGTTTAATGGCCGCGTCTCGGACCACCGTTGTCTCCGCCTGGACCAAGACTTCGCGGAACCGCTGCAACGCCTGCTCAAACGCGCCAACCGCATCCTCCAATTCCATTATGCGAGCCGCTCCGCGTTTCGCTCGGCCTTTTCCCGAAACCGGTCTTCGACGCTCCACAGATCCACGACTTCGATCTTGCGCAAGGTGGGAAGACGGTCAATCTGTTCGCGAATCCGCGCCATAACGAGATAATTCAACGGGCCCGGCCCCAGGATTCCCACGTCAACGTCCGAGGTGGGTAACGCCTCCAGGGTCGCCCAAGAACCAAACAGCAAGATGTGATAGGAACGGTCCGGCACATGATTGCGGACAATTGCCGCGACTGCCCGAAGCAGAGGCTCGATCGCGCTTTCCTTTATTTCCGCTATTGTTTCCATTCTCCCAACCGCTTACTTAGGAAAAGAGCCCAAGGTCACTACAGGGATTGAGGGAAATGAGTGATCTTCCGATTGAGCGCCTCTTGAACCATGTTTGCCGCTTGGCACTCAACTCCCCGCGTTACGACTTCTTTCTCTTTCATTGCTCGTACCCCTCATGACAATTATACCCTCTTCATAACCGAAGACAATGACATCGTCTGACTTCCGCCGGAGGCGGATCGGCCTCGGGGTGAGGTTGATCTGGTTTTCGCGTTTATTGGGTTTGTCGCGTCGATCGGGTCCATTGGGTCTATTGAGTCGATTGGGTCTGTCGAGTTCATAGAGTTCGTTGGGTTGATTGAGTTCATTGGGTTTGTCGGGTTTATTGCGTTCCGCGTTGCTCGCGTCTTTAGGGTCTATTAAGAAAACTTGATCATGGCCTTGACCTCGCTGAATTCCGATTTCATCTCCTGCCCGAGCGCAGCGACTTCTCGATCGAACTTCTCATTAATGCCGCTTAATTTCTTCCATTTGCTCATCGTTCATAGGGTCACCTGTGGTCCGTGTCGGGCTCTGAGCTCGGGAGTCACCCATTGGAAGGCTCGCAGGGCTTGAATGCGTGAATCGCCGCGGTCTGGTCTAGCTGCTCTGTTCAGTCTGTCTCGCCCGCCCCGTGGAGGCAGCCTGGGCGGCGCGCTGGCGGAGCGTGAAGCCGATACTCCATGGGGTTCGTTTGATCGGTCTTGTTAAAACAACCGGAAACCCCGCTTGACACTTTAGTGTTATAGTGCTATCGGTAAAACAAGGAGGACTCTCATATGCAAAACAGAACTGACAAATCGCAAGTTGCCAGGATAAACATTTACATGCCCGACCCTGCGATACGCCGGAAGGTAAAGGCTGCGGCAGCCAAGCGCGACCTCTCAATATCCGAGTACTGCCTTCGAGCCATCACAAACCAACTTATCACGGATGGGGAGGAACTTCCCCGGCGTACCCGCCATTCCCTTAAGGCAGCAATTGCAGAAGCTCGTCGGTTCCGGAGCGCATTCGGGGGCCAACTGTTTGCGGTGAGCTCTGCCGACCTGATCGGTGAGGCCCGGAAAGATCGGGGCCAATGACACAGGTTGTTGTGGTCGACGCGAGCCTAGCCGCGATGTGGGTCATGCCGGAACCATTCAGCGAAGAGGCCCTTAAGCAGGCAGATATCTGGGCCGAAGCGGGCACCCGACTTGTTGCCCCGTTTCTTCTGATGTCGGAAATAACGAACGCGCTCTATAAGCGGATCCTCAGGGGAGAGATTGACCTGTTGACTGCTCAAAACGCCCTTCAAACGGCCCTAGCTTTCGGTATCGAGCTTCGCGAACAGCCGGGAATTTCGAGCCGCGCTATTACCCTGGCCCAGCAGCTTAGACAATCTACCACTTACGATTGCCACTATCTCGCGCTCGCTGAACAGCTTGATTGTGAATTCTGGACCGGAGACCAAAGGTTCTACCGCGCGGTCAAAGATAGCGTTGCCCGGGTGAGATGCATAGGGGCCCGCTGAATGGTGACCGAAAAGGTTGTCATCCGGTCTGTCCGGTTCTTTGCGTTTGTCGGGTTTATTGCGTTCTGCGTTGTGGCGTTGATACGCTTTCGGGCCTATCGGGTTGACCGGGTCCGTCAGGTCTGATCCGTCTATTCGGTCTATCTGGTCGTTCGGGTCTGTCGAGTTCATAGGGTTCGTTGGGTTCAACGTTCAACGTTCGGGGTCCGCGGTCGGGCAGTCAAATCGTCATTCGGTCATTGGGTCATTGAGCCCCTCAGGCTGCCTCACTCGCTGACGATTTCGTCTTCTCCGACGCGTCGAAAGTAAGCTTCAACAGAATTGAGAATCGCTTCTGCCGCTCTCAGGGCTTTGCCGGCAACTTCCTTGCTATAGAATTGATGCGGGTAACCGCTCGGGAGTCCGTTTGGATAGCGCGAAGGAATGTAGTGGAGGTCAAGTTCCCGGGCATTCTCCATCAAGCTTTCGAATTGCTTCTCCTTTTGCCGCGCCTCCTGGACCATTTCCAGGAGCGAGTGAGTGAGAAGCGCCGCCCGTCTCGCCCCCAGGTAATAGAGCAGGGACTTCAAGGCCTTCTCCCCCGCTTGTTGGGCTAGAAAGCAAGCGGTATCGCAGAAGCTTCCTTCGATGTTCCATTTTACAGCGTTGAGATCGTGACGGGCCTGCTGAAACCACCGCCTCGCTTCAACCTTCCGCCTGGCCGCCATGAATAAGCCGACCTTCCTCAGCGATGAGCTCGGCGAAAGCATTGCCTTCCCTTAGCATCGCTTCGAACTCCTCTGGAGTGTAGACCAGGACGTCAACCGGGCCGATGCCGCCGGGAAGGAGACGCAAGACCTCCCTGATCCGGTCAAAGAAGGGCAATACAGTCCGCTTGATCACGACCAGATCCAGATCGCTCAGCTCGTCCTGCTCCCCCAACGCCCATGAACCGAAAACATAAACACGATCGGGGTCATAAGGGCGCAAGGCAGCCAGAACTCGAGAGATTTTATTCGACTTACCTTCTCTTTTCACGTGCTCACCCGCTGCCATAATTATATCCACATCTTGCACGCCATTCCAAGCGATCGGACTCCATGGGGGCCGACTGAGCAGGGGAACTAAAGGGCTAAAGGCTAAGCGGTTCATTAGGTTGGTTGCCTTCGGAGTTCAACGTTCAAAGTTTGAAGTTCAACGTTCGGGGTCCCCGGAGCAACGGGCTAGGGCCGAAGGGGTTTGTCGAGTTGACCGAGGTCGTCGAGTTCATAGGGTTTGCTGGGCCTACCCTGTATGAAGAGCCACAGAGCCCTGCACGCCTGCCGTCTGGGCTTCCGGTCCTTGACCTGATTCTAACGCAAGAGTATCCTTGGAGAGGTATGGAAGCAAAACGGCTGAATAGACAAGACTTCTTGAAGCGCCTGACATCGAGACAATTGACCCGGCAGCAGGCGCTGGCTCAGTTAACCGAGCGGCTCCAGCAATACGAGAAGAAATACAACCTGCGGTCCGAGGTCTTCTACAAGCTGATCGTCGGGACGCCGGCCGAAGACCACCCCGATTTCCTCGCTTGGGCTTCTTGCTACCGCAGTTACTTCCGGGCATTGAAGGCTCACCTCGCTCCGGAAGGAGATCTGCCCATTGGCGATCTCGGACACTGAACGGCGACATCGGATCGCCGAACGGTGCTGGGAAGTCTATGATCTCCTGGTCCACACTTTCAGCCCGCCGACCGAGTTTCATCTATTTACCCTGAGCAGGCCGAGCTTGCTCTCTTCACCGAGGTATTGCAGGTGCATGTCGTCATCGGCCATGAAGGGGAGATCCTAGATCTTTCAGAAGAGTACATCTTCCCCGATCGTAACTTCGAGGTTTCGTTTTACAGCTATGTGCTTCTCAGGGCTGATGGACAGGTGCTCCTTCGTGCGGATCCACTTCCTCACCATCGCGTAGACCACCGCAATCGACCGTTGGAAAACTTCCCTCACCATCTGCATGACAATCAAGGCCGTGTTCACTCCTTTGAAGGCCAATTGAAAGACTTTATCGAACGGGCCAAAAAACTCCTCAAGGTACGCTAGAGGGCTTGGGGGCAAATCTTTTGTTGACTCATTCTCGAATTCGTAAGTCGTAACCGGTAACTCGTAAATCGTTCAAGAAAGTGTCCAAAGTCCAACGTCCACGGTCGCTTCGTAAATCGTAATTCGTAAATCGTCAGGCGTAAGGCGACCAGCAGGGAATCAAACGTAAGAGCAATCGGTAATCAGGAAACAGGGAACAATCCGTTCACTAGCCGGTCGCGGATGCCGCAGCGCTGCTTACTCCCCACACTCCTGTAGGATTCGATGGTAAAATACTTCATCAATCCACATACCGGCCTCGATCAGGCGGTCCAATTCGCGGCGCACCGAAGAAATCATGCTCCGTTCCCAAGCCTCAAGAAGAATGCCAATCGTCCCAGATAGACCCTTTTCACGCGCAACCTGCCGCCCCTGCTGGTCGTCCAAGACCACTAGGCCGGCTCCTGTTTCGACGGCAAGCCCGATGGCTTCTCGTTCGCCTGCTCCCAGATCCGCGGGAACGGCTTTTAACGCCTGCCTTGTCGCTCGTCCGAGCCGAAATCTGTGGCTTCGTATGAGAGCTCCGATTTGCGTCGCTTCTGTCCCCGGTTTCGCTCTAATTTCGTGCAGAACAGAAGCTGGAATAACAACCTCTTCGTAAAGCTGGCAAAGAAGACCAAGCCGGCCGATTTTCGCAAGCAGGATAAGTGGGCTGGCGTTACAAACGAGTCTCAAGAGGTCTTTGCTGCTCTCTCCCGCGCTTCGCGAATTTCGCGCTCCAGCTCTTCGAGGGGATAATTGAAAACCGAGATGCGGTAACGGCCCAGGCGGCTAAGGAATTCCACGCGGCTCACCCCGGCCAACTCTGCCGCCCGACCTGAGGAAATGCGGCCTAGCTCGTAGAGCTTGGCAGCCACCAGGAATTTCAGCTCGCGCTCGAACTCCTCAGGGGTTTCCCCCAGAGCCTTGGGTAGATCATCCGGATACGGAATCTTCAAAGTCTTCAAAACCGCCGCTCTTTAGAAGCTAAGGGCTAACCAAAGATATTTGAAATTTCCCGATGGCCCGCGCAAAGGCGCAAAGGACGCCAAGGCCCCACCCCTTCCGTCACCCCCGCGAATGCGGGGGTCCAGGACCTGGATTCCCGCCTGCGCGGGAATGACTTTTGCACTCTTAGCGCTCTTGGCGCGAGAAAATTTCTTACAGTCGTTCTGTTAAACATTTTATCGCTTAGAACCTAAGAGTAATCGGGGCAAGAGTCGGCTATCGGTTTTATGATCGAGCCTCAGAGATCTCGATATTCACGCGGCAGCCTAGACGCTTAAGCATTCCCTCGCAGTCCTCCCAGGTGAGACCAAACACCCGCACATCGGCGACACCCAAGCGGCTAACTACGTCACGCAACTCCTCAAAGTCCGGCTCCTCGAATTCCTCTTCCCGCATAACATCCTCGGCCCAGTCAACGAGCTCTGCCAAGGTCATGCGATGGTGCAGGTAATCCTTTAGCTTAGCAACCACGTCCTTGCGAGTTACCATGCCCACTCACTCCCTTCTGACTCTCCGATGACCCTTATCGACCGGATATTTCTCATGAATTTCCACAAGGTTGCCCTCATCGTCATAAATTTCTTGATAGAACTTGGTCGTTCTCTCGTCAACATCAACCTCTTTCACGTACCTTGCCTTCCAACCTGAACGGCTCGTCATCTCATACCTATAACGCCGAACTCCTCCCGGCAACTCCTCCCAGGCTCCAAATTTCTTCTCGTTCTGCCTGCGCTTACCTTCATCCATCCTAGAGTAGTCGTTGTACCGGGTCTAGTCAACCGGGCTTGGGCTTGGGGTAAAATCTTTTGTTGACTAATTCTCGGATTCGTAAGTCGCAACCGGTAACTCGTAAATCGTTCAAGAAACATTCCAAAGACGGAGGCGTCAGGCGTCAGGCAACGTCCAAGGTCCAAGGTCGCCTGCGGCGCTTGGAAGCTGGATTTCCGGGGACAGTTTACTTCATTTCCACTGGTTGGTTCGCTTCGTCTGGTTGCTCGGGTCTGTTTTGTCTATTCGGTCTGTTCGGTCGTCTGGTCTATTTGGTCTGTCTGGTCGTCTGGTCTATTTGGTCTGTCTGGTCGTCTCGTCTATTTGGTCTGTCTGGTCGTCTCGTCTATTCGGTCTGTCTCGTCTATTCGGTCTGTCTGGTCATCTCGTCTATTCGGTCTGTCTGGTCGTCTCGTCTATTCGGTCTGTCTGGTCATCTCGTCTATTCGGTCTGTCTGGTCGTCTCGTCTATTCGGTCTGTCTGGTCATCTCGTCTGTTTGGTCGTCTTGTCTTCTTGTTTTCTTGTTCGCGTTGGTCCGTAAATACTTCACCAGCCCGAAGGTAAGCATCCCGGCCTTTTGGGCCAACTTATATTTAGCAAGTCAGCAATTGACAGGGAGCAAAATCCCGACTATTCTATATTTTGGAAATTCCGAATTACGGATTTCAGGAGGTCCTCGAAATGGCCGAAACCAAACCACTGACCAAACTGGTCCGACCGCTACCGAAAGGGCAGATCACCCTGCCCATCGAATTCCGCCGCCGGCTGGGGATTGACGACCGAACAATCTTGAGCCTGTCGCTAAAAGGGTCCAAGATCGAGATCCTGCCCCTGCGCCCTCGCGTCGGAAACGAACCTCTTAGAGAATACTCCGAGGACGAGATAGAACGCTTCGTAAAAGAGGATCGGCTTGACCGCAAAACGGCTAAAAAGGTCCGGAAACTGCTAGGCCGAGCCGCGTGAAAAAGCCTTTGCGTCTCTTCGTGGATGCAAGCGTGTGGATTGCTGCGGCCGGCTCCAAGACGGGCGGCTCCGCGATGGTTCTTGAGCTCTGCCGTCGCGGCAAGGCTGAGGCCGTTAGTAGTCGCCTCGTTCTCCTGGAGGCGGAGCGAAATATCGGAACAAAGCTGCCGCGAAGCGCCTCGCTGCGCTTTTACCAGGAAATCGCCTCGATGGATATCAAGCTGGTTGAGGCCCCTACGGAACGTGAAATCTCCGCCCAAGAACGGATCATCGACTCTAAAGATGCTCATGTGCTCGCAGCTGCTGTCAAAGGGAACGTGGACTTTCTGCTCACTTTGGATCGAAAACATTTTATGGCACCAAAAGTGCTAGGGGCTGGGCTAACCTTCCAGATAATGACCCCCGGCGACTTCCTCCGCCACTGGTTACAACAGCTCCTCTGAGTGTTCATCAACAACTGTCTGGTCTGTCTGGTCTATTCAGTCTGTCCGGTCTATTTCGTCCATTTTGATCGGATTGCCGGGGACACGGGCTTGGGATAAAGTAGGAGTCTGAAGTTATGGATATCCCAAAACATGATGCTGAAAGGACGGAGAAAATAGCGCCGGCTCTTCTTTCATCGCGCCGGCGCCAAAGCAGCCTTGGCTCCCACCTTGATGCTTGCAAACTCAAGGACGCACAGGCGCTTTCGCCCTCCGAGCGGCTTCTCACCGCCTTGCGCCTGTCGGATATTTGCCGAGAACTTCAAAGGTCGTGTTTGCCGAAGCCATAGCCGAGATTACCTCGCGCCTGGACAGCGCCAAAACGGACGGCCTGATCGAGGCTTGCGCGCTGATCGACGTTCGACGCCAGAGAACGTTCGGCTGAGCTATTCGGCCGGGTAAACGGCGAGAGAAGTGGGAAATCGGATAGGGAAACGTCAGCTACCGGTATGCTTCCCCGCCGGTGTCGAACATGAAAGACCACGATGATCTTTGCAGATACATCGACCTGGTAGATTATCCGGTAGTCGCCGATGCGTAGTCGATACTGCTTCTCGGTTCCCTGGAGCTTCCTACTCTCTCGCGGAAAGGGGTCATCCGCTAATAAGTCTACTGCCCGGACGATTCGAGGGACCCGTGAAGGATCAAGCCTGCGCAGATCTCGCTCTGCAGACTGTTTCCACCGTACCTCATAAGAGGCCATCAGCTTTAAGCTTTTTTTTCAGTTCTTCGAAGGATACCGTGGGCTCGTCACGCCGTTCCGCAATGACCGCGAGGTCGTGGAGATTTTCGAGCATTTCTTCATACTCTTCTAAGGGAAAAACCACTTCAGTGCGCTCCCCTTTGTCATCTACAATATAGCGAATCTTATCCAGTTCCATCCGATTCCTCCATCGGATCACTCAATCCCAGGGTAGCCAAAAGATCGGGTCCAGTCAATCTAGGAGCGCGCGAAATGGAGTCTGTTGGGTCAATCGGGCCTGTTGGGTTTATTGCGTTCATAGAGTTTGTTGGGTTGATTGAGTTTATTGGGTTCGTAGCGTTCATTGCGTTGATAGGGTAAACCGCAGCTGTTGAGTTTGTCGAGTCCCGGGGGGTTCAACGTTCAAGGTCCGGAATTCAACCTTTAGGGTTCAACGTCCAAAGTGAACCAGTCGATCAGTCGGCCAGTCGTTCAGTCATTAGGTCATTGCGTCGCCTGAAAGGCGGGATGCTAAAAAGCCGGAGGTTTCGAGGCCTGGCAGCGTCCGAGCATCAAAGCATCCGAGTTTCCCAGCCGCCCTAACCATTGACGAATAACGATTCACAACTCTCCATACACTCCTTCCGCCCTCTGACCTCCGCCTAGCTGACTTCCGACCTCTGGTCTCCGACCTCCGGCTTTTTGCGATTCACGGTCTAACCGGTGGCTATGTCTTTAGCCCAGGAACGGTTCTCATTGTACCAGGCTACCAATTTCTTCAGGCCGTCTTTAAGCGTTGTCCCAGGTTCCCAGCCGAGGACTTTTTTTGCTTTGGAAATATCGGCCCAGGTTGCCATCATATCGGCGGCGTGGCGCGGCTGGTACTGGATGCGGGCTTTTTTTTTAACCAACCCTTCGATCACACCGATGACCTTATGCAGCGCGACCGGTTGATCGGAGCCCAAATTGATGATCTCAAAGCCTACCGGCTTCAGGGCCGCCAGAGCTCCCCGAGCGATATCTTCAACATAGGTAAAGTCACGGGACTGCTTTCCGTCGCCGAAAACCGTTACCGGCCGTCCCTCGCTGATCCACTGGACGAATCTAAAGAGGCTCATGTCTGGCCGACCGGCCGGGCCGTAAACCGTAAAGTACCGTAGCACCGAGACGTCTATCTTATGGAGATAGTGGTACGTGTAGCAGAGCGCCTCGGCGGCCTTTTTCGAGGCGGCATAGGGGGACAGAGGATGGTCGGTGGGGTCGTCTTCACGAAAGGGGCGAGTCAGTCTGTCTGGTCCTTCTGGTCTATCTGGTCCCTTTGGTCTATTCGGTCTGTCTGGCTTGTTCCGTTCCTTGGGTTTAACCAGTCCGGCGCGATTACCGAGTTTCTTGAGTGCGCCCCGTTTGTTTCGGCTGGGAGGCTTGGAAGATGGGAGGCTTGAAGGCAAAACGTCGGACGATTGACTGGTTCCCCCGTAGAGGCTCGATGTAGAGGCGAGGATGAACTTTTTGACGCCGAATTCGCGGCATAGATCAAGGACATTGAGGCAGCCCGTGACATTGGTCTCGTAGTAGACCCACGGGTTCTCGACGGATTGGCGGACGCCGGCGCGGGCGGCGAGATTGATAACTGCGTCGAACGGGGCATGGGACTGCCCCGGCTGGGACGCTGGGATGCTGGATGGCTGGGAAACTATTCCACCTGTGCGCCTGCTCGCCTCCCCGTCTCCTGGCGTCTGACGATTGACGGTTGACGATTGACGAAATACGGCCCGAAGGGCATCGCGGTCGCTGATGTCCAGGCGATGGAAGTCGAAGCCGGGTTTGCCCTGGAGCTGGGCGAGGCGCCAGTCCTTCAACCGGACGTCGTAGGCGTCGTTCAGATTATCGATCCCTGCAACGGTATGCCCTTCGGCCAGCAGGACCTCGGAGACTTTCCATCCGATGAAGCCGGCGGAGCCGGTGACTAGGATTTTCATCTTGTCTGTACAGTCTTTTCGGTCTATCTAGTCTGTCCGGTCCGTTCGGTCGTACCGTCTATCTTGCCTGTCAGATCTATTCGGTTTGACGTGTCCGCTTGGTTTTGTTGTTTGCCTGGTCGGGTTGGAACGGAGGTACTTTACCAGTCCAGAGGTTAGCATTCCTGCCTTTTTTGCCGAGCCATAAAGTTCGTCAAATTGCTGCTGGTCCACGTAATCTCGATCTAAAGCTACATAGAGGTGACTTTGTACCTCGGCGGCAGAGGACATCGAGATAAATAGGAATTGAATAAACTCTTTGTCGGTGTGACGGGCAAAGCCTTCCGCAATATTTGCCATGACCGAGGTCGCGGCTGCTTGGATCTGGCTTGAAAGCCGGAAATCTCTATTGAAGGCCCCATTTGCGGTTACGTTATAGACCGAATTTGTTAACTTCCTTCCTTGCTGCCAACACTCCAGGTCTTCGAAGCGGGTGATTTTCATGGCGTGGTCTGACAACGAGAGGAACCTGATTAACGATCGTAACTCAAAGAACTCAATGAACTCTATAAACTATTCTTTGCACTTGACCCTTGGCCCCGCGTTCGCTGGCGCGAAGCGCGGGTGGGCTTCCGCCATTGCTGCATCTGCGGGGGGTTGCAGAAGCAGCCAAATTTGTGGCTGTCGGTCTGTCTATCACGGCGCTCAGGCGGCCTGTCCGATCTATTGCGGCTACTGAGTCGATCTATCTCGTCTGTCTGGTCGTCTCGTCCATTCAGTCGGTTTCGTCTGTTCGGTCTGTCAGTCTATTTGGTCTATCTGGTCTATCCAGTCGTCTCGTCTATTCCGTCTGTTTGGTGTCTCTGGTTCGTTGGGTTCCTTGAGTTTATTGAGTCCGTTGACGATTCACGCCTGACGGTTTACGCCTCACGGCTTTCCCCATTGACCAATGACAATCGACTCGTGACGATTGCCGATCTCTGACCTCTGATCTCTGACCTCAGGTTACGCCCTGGCGATCATCTCCTGCTTGAGGACCAGGCGGGTCTGCCGGCCCAGGATATCGAGAAGCACCGCAACGCGGTCGGACCCGCTCATGTCTTCTTCGAAGACGGCTTCGAGGTTCGAAAGGGGCCCTTCCCTGATCATCACAGCCTCCCCGGCGCGGAAAGGCCTGGGTTTGTACTCGGCCACACCGTCCGGGCACCGCTCGCGCAGATCGCCGATAATCTCTTCCCCGACCTCGGCAATGGAATTGCCGAACCTGACGAAGTCTTTCACTCCCGGAGAGTAGCGGGCCGCCTTTCCCGCCGCCAAAAGATCCAGCCGGCAGAAGAGGTAACCGGGAAAAAGCGGGTCCAATACCCGTTGGAAGCGACTGCCGATGCGGCGGCGCAATCGGAGCCACGGTAAGAAAACCTCCACGTCGAGGTCCTTGAGCCTCTTTTCGACGGTTCCCTCCTTCTTGGGCTTGGTCTGAACGGTGTACCAGTGAAGCCCTTCCCTGAAATGGACGCCGTTTGGTTCCTTTTCTTTCATGGCCCGCTACACCCGATGAGAAATCCCCGGCAGCGCAATGGCCTTAAGCAGATTCTCGATATGGCCCGGAAAGCCACCGTCATTCAAGCGCTTTTCGACTTTCCCGACCGCAATCGCAACGGCCGCCGACTTGACCCCCAGGAGGGTCCCGATGAGCCGGAGCGGCAAATGGGTCTCCCGTCGAATGACGTACATGGCCAGGTGCCTTGCGGTAACCTGCCGCCTTTTTCCCTGCATGTCGCCGTTCGGTCCCATGCCGAGGGAGCGGCTCACCTGCTTGATAATCTCCTCGGCCCTGCGCAGATCCACGGCCTTGATCAGCGATCTCGCGGATGATGCCTTGACAACGGGAACCAGATCCGGGCCCGGTAACGTCCTCCTAACCTTCCCCAGAGGTTCCAGCCGGCATATGGGGTGAATCCGGCGGGTAAGACTCGATATCTCGTCTCGAGGCACGACGACGCTGCGGTACCTTCCCTCGAACAACGTGCCCCGCCTGTTGTAACGCCGATTGAAGTACGAGGCATAGCTGGTGCCGAGCCCTTGCATGAACCTGCCGACGTTGCCCTTGGGCGTCTCAATAATAATGTGAAGGTGGTTGGTGAGAAGGATGAAACCGTAGAGCCGGCAACCGAACCGGCCCTGGTATCGCCCTAAGAGCTCTACGTAACGCCTCTGGTCGTGATGGTCGCGGAAAATCGACTGGCGGTTGTTGCCTTGCACCGTGATGTAGTACACTGCGTCCTCGAATTGTGGTCTCAGTGCTCGCGCCATGACGTGAATGTCTAAATCATTTTTGAAATGAGAGCAGCAAAATACTGCAACGGGAACCTATGTCAAGTAAAAAATTAAAAGTCTGACCCTTTATTGTTGAGTGGTTAATAAACGGCAATTAAAAGTCTGACCCCAACCTGTGGATAAAAAATTTGAAGTATCTATTTAGACTGAGCTATTCGTAGATTTCTCATTTCTACCGCGTTATCATTAAAAGAATACGTAGGAGTACTTAGCCGTGTCCCCAGCCGACGAAATTTCTGCCATCCAGGCCTGCATCGACAACCCCCTCAATGAACATCGCCCCGGGGAAAAGAGGATCGCCGGCATCATTGGCGATGCGCCGTCCCACTACGCCAAGAGCCCTGCCATCTGGAACGCGACCTTTGATCGGCTCCAGATGGAAGCCGTTTACCTCCCCTTCGACGTCCAGCCCTCCCGTCTTCGGGATCTCACGAAGGTCCTCAAAGACTCCGAACGATTCATGGGCGGGAACGTGACGGTCCCCTATAAGATTCGGATTGCGGACATGCTGGACGGGTTGGACGAGAAAACCGCGCAGATCGGGGCCGTGAATACCATCGTCCGCGCCGGGGACGGGAGGCTCCTCGGATACAACACCGACGGCAGCGGTTTTTTGGAGAGCGTCCTAAATCCCCGGTGCGGAGAGGGGACGCCGTTTATGAATACGCTAAAAGGGGTTGACGTTTTGATGATCGGCGCAGGCGGTTCCGCCCGGGCCGTGGCCTTTTATCTTGCGGAAGCGATTGGGAAAGGCACCCTCATCATCTGCAATCGAAGCTACAAGGCTGCCGCGGCATTGGCCAGTGATATTGCAAAGGCAGGCGGCAACGCCAGGGCGATTACGGAAGAAAAGATGGGTGAAAGAGCTCCGAAGGTCGGCTTGATCGTCAATTGTTCCACCAAGGGCCAGGGCGGCATTCGGAAGCTTGCGGACGGGACCATCACCATACTCGAGCCCTATTCGGCGTTGGCCCCCGCTCATCCGAAGACCTTCCCGGACACCGATGCCGACAACCCCGCCATTTACCTGAAATGGCTGACCGCTTCCTTAGCCGACCTGGAGGCCAATCTCACGGCTTCCCTGCGTGCCGTCCTTGCCATCCCGCTGGGTGTGGCCTTCTGCGACCTCATCTACGCTCCGCGGGAAACCGTGTTCCTCCGCCACGGACGCCTGAGCGGCCACCGCACCCTCAATGGCAAGGGCATGAATGTGGCCCAGGCCGCGGACGCCTTCTACAATAAGGTGTGCCGCGCTTTCCTGGAGGAACACGGGATGTATCGACCCGAGACTTACGAGAGGGTTGTCGAAATTATGTTCGAGGCCTGGTGAGCCCCGTACCGCCGCCTCACAATCGCTATTTCCGCGGAATCATCGCTTTTCGGGACTCTCCCAATCGATGGGAGCTCAGCGGCGGGGCGCTTTGTCGTTCGACCTGGAGGCTCTCGACAGGCTGACCGGGGCAAGCGAGGGCCAGACCATGACCGCACCGAGAAGAATCAGCAGAAGGCTGAACCACTGGGCCTGAGTCATTCCCAGGGCGATTACCGGGTTGATACGCCAGAACTCGACCACGAAACGGGCCGTCCCGGCCAGGATCAGATAGAGCCAGAAAATCATCCCATGGGGGAGGTCCTTTTTTCTGAGGGACCACAGGATCCCGAAGACCACCAGGGACTCCAGGGTCTCGTACACGGGCGTTGGATGGACCCTGACACCGGGAGCATAAGGCACCCCCGTGATGGGATGGACCCAGCCGATGATGGCGTTGGTGTAGGCCACGGCCCACGGAACGTCGGATACCTTACCCCAATCGCCGTCCCCCGCGACGTGGCAGCCGATGCGCCCGATGCCGTAGGCCAGCGCCAGAGCCGGGGCGGCAATATCCGCGGCATAGAGCCACGGGATGCCTTTTCGCTTGATGACCCAGGTTTCCGCGACGATGCCGCCCAGCAACCCTCCGTACCAGGTAAAACCCGCCCCGCTGATTATAAAATCCAGCGGGGCCTTCAGAAATCCGTCCCAATCCTCCAGGATGAAAAAAATCCTTGCCCCCACGAGGCCGCCCACGGCCCCGGCGACAAGCATCGTCGAGGCAAAATCGGGATCGAATCGGTAGCGCTTGAGCTCCAACGAAACAAGCCAACCCGCCACCAACGCGGCAATTGCCATCAGCGTCCCGAAACTGTAAATGGTCAACGGGCCTATCTTGAAGAGGACGGGATACATGGATTCGTCAATCGTGAAACGTTAAACGTCAATCGTTATTCGTCAATAGTCATTGGTCAATGGTTATTGGTCAATGGTCAATCGCGGTTCGACGACTCGACTGAGCTCGCCGAAGTCCGCCCTGAGCGGCTCACCGCCGAAGGGTCAATCGTTATTCGTGTGTCGCCAAACGTCAGTCGGGCTGGCAGGCGCGAATGCCAGGATGCTTTAAAGCTTCATAGCGTCCCAGCCTTGTCGCCTCCCACTGGTTGATAGTACCTGCGATAGACCAAGGTGTAAAGGACCGGAGGTCGGAGATCGGGGGGAAACATCTCGCGCAAAGGCGCCTGCCCTGTGGAGTACCACTTGTGACCGGGGTCGCTCAGCGTGGCCGTGGCGTCTACTCCACAGGGCAGGGGCGCCAAGTTTCTTGCGTTTGTACGGTTTGTTGGGTTGATTTGATTTGTCGGCTTCAGCTGGAGGCTGGAAGGCCGGATGCCTGGAAAGCATGCCGGTTTGAAAGGTAGCTACAATAATGTTATTTTGTTGCTACATATATGGAGGATGCCATGGGAACGCAAGTCGGCGTCAGGGAACTCAAGAATCAACTGAGCCGCTACCTCCGGGAGGCCAAGCAGGGCCGCTCCATCACCGTGACCGAGCGAGGTAAGCCGGTGGCTATTCTCGGGCCGGCGATTAAAAGTCCCGACGCCCAGGCGCTCCGGGAACTGCTCAAGGAGAGCTTGGGAACCTGGAAGGGCGGAAAACCAAAAGGCGCCGCGCATCCACCAGTCGTCAAGGGCAAGTCCATCTCAAAAATCGTTCTGGAAGAACGCCGGTGATTCTGTATCTGGATACGAGCGCCCTGGTAAAGCTCTACGTCCAGGAGTCAAAGAGCCGAGAAACCAAACAACTGGCCGAGACAGCAGAGGTTCTCGCCACCTCCCGCATCGCATATGTCGAGGCCAGGGCGGCATTTGCTCGCAAACACCGGGATCGCGGATTGACCACGGCGCGGCACCGTTCCGTCGTCCGGTGCCTCGACCAAGACTGGGACAGCTATTTTGTAGTGGATATCCCGGATAGTCTCGCGAAAATGGCCGGGGCACTCGCCGAAAGACATGCACTGAGAGCCCTCGACGCTATTCACCTCGCCTCGGCCGTCGTCATACATGACAAAGCGGGCCGTGACCTGACCTTTTACTGTTTCGACGCCCGGCTTTCGGCGGCGGCCCGAGATGAGGGACTGCGCATCCCGGGGTAGGGGCGGAGGAGGTCGGAGGTCAGTTCGGATAAAGACTATTCCGCGCAAAGACGCAAAGGTCGCCAAGGTAAGAGGAAGTGTTTTCTTTGCGCGCTTGGCGCCTTGGCGCGATAAAGTCCCAGAGGTCGGAGGCCAGAGGCGGGAGCTGCGGTTGCGAAGCATGGGGGTTCGAAGCTAGACTTACCTCAATGAACAACGCCAGGAGAAAGAAAACTGCCGATATTGCCGAAAAACTGGGGGTCGGCTTTGTCCTCGGCATTGTCGTTCAAGGAATCTTTCTAAAAGAACCGTCACTTTACGCCTATACCCTTGGCTTGATCGTGCTTGCTATTGCGGCGTTTTTTTTAGTGCTTTCGATCTACCTTTCGACGGAGGAGTAAAGAATGGAACTTATCGTACTGGCCGCTGTTATAGCGCTCATCGTTGTCCTCGGCTCATGGTGGTTTTTTGCCAGGCAGTCAAAGTAGTCGAACTGTTGAGCCTTCCAGCCTTGGTGTTTCCCCGTTGACCATTTGCCATTCACTATTGCTGATCGCCGACCTCTGATCTCTGACCTCTGGTTTTACAATTGACTATTGACCGTTGACCCTTAACCAGTTACCAAAGGGCGATGCGCCTCGTCATCCAGAGGGTTAGCCGGGCCAAGGTCACCGTGCAGGGCGCGGAAATAGCCGCCGTAGGGCCGGGACTCTGCGTGCTCATCGGCATCGCCGGGGGGGACAGCAAAGCCGACGCCGATTACCTCGCCAATAAAACCGCAGAGCTCAGGATCTTTGAGGACGAATCGGGAAAATTCAACCGCTCGCTTTCCGAGACCCGAGGCGAGGCTCTCGTCGTCTCGCAATTTACCCTGTACGGGGACTGTAACAAGGGGCGCCGCCCATCCTTCAGCCACGCCGCCCCGCCGGAGGAGGCAGACGCCCTCTACCTGTATTATGTGGACCGGCTCAAGCACAAAGGCATCACGGTGCGCACGGGCCAATTTCAAGCCAAGATGGAAGTTTCCCTTGTAAATAACGGCCCGGTTACGCTTATTTTGGACAGCAAATAGTGAAAACCAGAGGTCGGAGGTCGGAAAGATTCTCGCGCCAAGACGCCAAGGTCGCCAAGGGCAAGTCGCAGCAACCTGGGTCAGAGGACAAATATCAGAGGTCGGAGATCAGCAAGGGCAAAGGGTCAATGGTCATTGGTTATTAGTCAATCGTAATTCGTCAATGGTCATTGGAGAAAGCCGTGAGGCGTAAATCGTCAATCGTGATTCGTCAAACGTCAACCGTGAAGAGCTGGGAGTTACGGTTCGTTACCACCCGTTACAAGGCGATACTGCTCACGTCGGTACTTTATGCATCGAGAAACTCAAGGAACTCAATGATCCCAAAGAACTCAATAAACCCAACGAACCAGAGACCCAAACAGACTGAATAGACCAGAGGACTAGATAGACGAAATAGACGAGACAGACCGAGAAGATGCACGTCGTCCTTTACCAACCTGAAATCCCGCCCAATACGGGCTCCATCGCGCGCCTTTGCGCGGCGACAAAAACGACACTTCACCTGATCGCCCCCCTTGGCTTCAAGATCGACGACAAGCACGTGAAACGAGCGGGCCTCGATTACTGGAAATTCGTGGACCTCGTCCTCCATGACTCCTGGGACGGGTTTCTCAACAGATACGGAGCCCAGCCGATGCTCTTCTTCTCCAAGAAGGCGGAGCGATCCTACACCCTGGCCCCCTACCGGGAGGGTGATTTCCTTGTTTTCGGACCGGAAACCCGGGGTCTTCCCGAGGAGCTCCTGGCGGCCAATCAGGAGAGGGCGTACGTCATTCCCATGATGGGCCAGGGAGTGAGGAGTCTTAATCTTTCCAACGCCGTATCGATAGTATTGTATGAGGGCCTGCGCCAGCTTGGTAAAGTCTAGATCAGGCTGCTGAAAAAGCCTCATATGCTTCGTTGCGCTTGGTCGCCTCGCTACAACGTACCACGTAGGTACGCCTCCGCTCGTCGTACCTTCGCGCGCCGGGCACTCCGGCAATCGAGAGGAAACCAGACCGTTGAAAAAAACCTATCTGCGGCGGTCCTCCCCTTTCCATCCCGTGTCAAAAAAAATCAAACGTAGGACTTGACGTATAGCTGGATTGTGTTAAATGTTCCACCAAACAAATCCACTGCGAATCAGGAGGGGGCGTCCTATGTCAACAGTGTTTTTCTATCCCAGCCGGTTTTTAGCACTGGGTGTTGCTCTGGCTTTACTTGCTTTGCCGCGGCCGGACTCTTCGTACGCCGCAGAGGGCGGGAGATCCTTCTACTTTATACCCTCCTTTACGGACGTGACCGTGGGACCCGGGCAAGAGTTCGAAATGGACGTCGACCTGGTTAACCCCCGAAAAGTTCCCGTCCTGGTTACGCTTAAAACCGAATCGGTCCCCGCGGGCTGGGAGGCCGCTTTCAATTCCCGCTACCCCAGCTTTCCAGTGCGCTCCGTGATGGTGGAGGGGGAAAAGTCAAAGACTCTCGAGTTCAAGGTCAAGGTGCCCGATAAGTTGGAAGGGAAATCCTACCAGCTCAAGGTAACGGCAAGGGACGGCCGGAACGGCAGCGCGCAGTCCGAGGAGATCCATTTTCAAATAGCCGCCAAGAAGATCGAAACGGGCGGGCTCAAGGTCGACAGCCAGTACCCGGACCTGACCGGCCCCACCAACCAGACCTTCAAGTTCAGCGTCGATTTGAAAAACGAAACCGACAAGGACCTCATGACGGCCGTTGCGGCCGAGGGTCCTTCGGGGTGGCGGGTCCGGGTGAAACCCCAGTTCGAGGACAACGTGATCTCCTCCCTGGCGTTGAAGAAGGACGCTTCCCAGACCCTGAGCGTCGAGGTCGAGCCACCCGCCTTTGCCGAGGCGAAAGAGTACATGGTTACTTTCAAGGCCGTGTCCGGGGCTTTCAAGGCCGAGAAGCAATTCAAAATCAATCTCACCGGCACCTTCGACTTTATTATGGGCGTGCCCACCCTGGGCGACCGTCTGGCCCTCAGGTTGAACACTTCCGCCACCGTAGGGAAAAAGGCCGAAGAGGACTTTGTGGTGGCCAATACGGGGACCGCGGCCCTCGCCAACGTTTCTTTCGACGTGACCAAGCCAAACGGATGGAGCGTCGAATTCGAGCCCAAAAAGATCGACGGCCTCAACCCCGGCGATTTCCGCAAGGTCACCGCGTCCATTCAAACCTCCGACCGGACCGTCGCGGGCGATTACATGCTCACGGTAAGCGCCAACAGTCCGGACGCCAAGAGGTCCATCGACTTTCGCGTCACGGTAGCCACGCCCACCCTCTGGGGCTGGATCGGCGCCCTGATTGTTCTTCTCGTTGTCGCGGGTCTCGGACTGGTATTCTTCCGTTTGGGCCGAAGATGAGCGCGATTATCGAAACCCAAAATCTCACCAAGCGCTACCATGACCAGCTCGCCGTCAACGAGCTGAATCTCAAGGTGGAGCGAAAGGAGATATTCGGCTTTCTCGGTCCCAATGGAGCCGGCAAGACGACCACCATCCTGATGCTCCTCGGGCTAACGGAGCCCACCTCGGGAACCGCCTCCGTATGCGGCTTTGATCCCACGCGCAGGCCCCTGGAGGTCAAGAGACGCGTGGGGTACCTGCCGGAAAGCCCCGGCTTCTACGAGGACCTCACGGCCGAGGAAAACCTCCTTTACATTGGCCGCCTGAACCGCATCAACGGCATTGACAACGGCCGGCGCATCAGCGAGGTGCTGGAACAGGTGGGCCTGGCCGGCGACAGGGACCGGCCCCTCAGAGAGTTCTCCCGCGGCATGAAGCAGCGGCTCGGGTTCGCCGAGGTGCTGATCAAAGAACCCGAGGTCGTTATCCTGGACGAACCGACCCTGGGAATCGACCCCGAGGGGGTCACCCGCATCCTGGACCTGATCACCAGCCTGAACCGGGACCGGGGCCTGACCGTCATGTTGAGCTCGCACCTGCTTCACCAGGTCCAACAGATCTGCCACCGCATCGCCATTATCGTCAAGGGCAAGATGATCGTCCACGGCGACGTGGATGCGCTGAGCAAGTTGATTCTCAAAGAGCATCAGTGGAATTTCCACCTGGAGGTTAATGGGGAGACCGACGGGCTGGAAGGGGATCTCGGTTCGGTTCAAGGGATCGACCGGGTGGAACCGCGGGCAGGCGGATGGCTCCTCAGGTGCACCAAGGACGTGCGTCCGGAGCTGGTTTCGCTGGTACTGAAAAAAGGATGTACCCTGCTTCAGCTGCGCTCCGAAGATCCGACGCTGGAGGAGATATACCTCAAGTATTTTCGAGAAGCGTAAGAGAGAGCTAGAAGGCTAGAATGCTGGGAGGCGATGAGGCTAGGGCACTAAAACGCACGGATGATGAAAGGCTCAAATGGGTTTCGGCTTCCAAGCTTTATAGCTTTCCAGCATTTGAGCGATGAATTACCATTCGTTACGTTCCATTACCAACTGTTACGGGGGCTTTTGAAATGAGCATTGTTTACTGGAAGGAACTGGCGGACCATTTCAGCAGCCGTCGCTTCATGATTCTGGTGGTCCTGATCCTCCTCACGGGGCTTTGGGCCATTTTCACCTCGGGGCAGGCCATTCGCGACGTGGCGCAGCAGATCCCAACGCAATACGTATTTCTTCTTCTGCTTACCTCGCAGCCCGGCACCGTCTTTTCCCTGGCGGCGTTTCTGGTCTTTTTCGGACCCCTGGTGGGGATTACCCTCGGATTCGACGCCGTCAGCGGCGAATACGCCCGCGGGACGTTAAGCCGGGTCCTTTCCCAGCCCATCTACCGTGACGACCTGATCAACGGCAAGTTTCTCGCCGGGCTGACCACCGTCGCGGTCTTCTGGGCCGCCATCCTGCTCATCGTTATCGGATTCGGCATTTCGATGCTCGGGTTCCCTCCCAACGGCGAAGAGCTCTGGCGCATGCTTATCTTTACCGTGGTGGGGATTCTCTACGTGGGCTTCTGGCTCGCCCTGGCTTTGCTTTTCTCTCTCCTCTTCCAACGCACCGTTACGGCCGCGCTGGCCTCCCTTGCCGTATGGCTCTTTCTCGCAATCTTCGTGGGCATGATCGCCCAGGCCGTGGCGTCGTTTTTTACCTCCGCCCAGGTTCTCGTGGAAACCATCCTGAGCCGGCTTTCGCCCAACATCCTCTACGCCGACGCCGTGCGCATCCTGATCGATCCCAGGGGGGAGGTGCTGGAGCGCGCCAGCCGCGGCCAGGCCGAAGGCATCCTTCCCACGCCGCTCGACCTGTCCCAGAGCCTCCTCGCCCTCTGGCCGCACCTTACGACCCTGTTCGCCATGGTCGCCGTCTGCTTCGCCATCGCATACATCAAGTTCATGCGGGACGAGATCCGAGCTTGAGCCGGCACGGCTCAAGCAGAGACAAGACATCGGACACTTTTCGCGCCAAGACGCAAAGCTCGCCAAGGGAAGAATTTTTGCCCAATCGTGAGACACCGATTGGGCAAAAGACTTGTCCCCTGGAGCAGCCGGCACTACCTCCAAGGGGGGGATCGCCTTTTGTCCGTCGTCGTTATCCGACAAACAAAAGATTGGAGTTGTACCCCATTCGGGTGGCTGGCGGTTAATCAGTGGTAGAGCGGTATTCCCGAACCTTGCGCCCTTTGCGTCTTCGCGCGATGTGACTTCTTGATTCTAATGACTTCGGCTAGGTTTCTCGCGCTAGGAGCGCCAAGCTCGCGAAGGGACGAGCTCGTTCCGTTCCACAGCTTTGCGCGAGGCAAATTCTAGCCATTAGAGGCTGAATTCAATCGTCCTCTAGACCATTCACTGCTCGGGTGATGCCTTTTTTCATCAAGGCATCCCCAAAGTTGAGCAAGAATCCAAGTTTGTACCCGGAAAGGCGTAAGTAGGTTTGGAGCTGCTTTTTGTGGATCGGGGTAACCTGCTCAACTGACTTGAGTTCCAGAACTACCTTCTCGTCAATCACGATATCTGCCCGGAACGCCTCGTCAAATTTTATGCCCCGCAATTCGATTGGGACGGGCACCTGTCGCTCGACCCGAAGCCCGCGTTTCCGTAATTCATGTGCTAAAACAACCTCATACACCGTTTCGAGCAGCCCCGGACCCAGCTCACGATGAACAGCCAAGGCAGCGTCAACGACGAGTTTCCCGATTTCGTTCTCAGTCACTCCTGCCTACCCTTTCCGTCTTTGCGCGAGTCGTGTTTTGTCCGCTTCACTAGGCTGTTATTCAAAATAATCACTTGAGAATTTATCGCGCCAAGACGTTAAGTCCGCAGAGACAAAACTTTCTCCGAACTTGGCGTCCTTTGCGCCTTTGCGCGAGTCTCTGATCTCTTAAAGTCAATTCCCCTCCAGGTTCTTTCGGATGGCCTCGACGAACTCGGCCATCACCTGATCGGCCTTGCGCTTGATCATGCTGTGGCCCAGGGCCGCCAGTTTACCCAGAACTTCGACGTTCACCACGAGGGAGAGAAGCGTCCCAGGGCCCTGTTCCTCCAACTTCGCATCCAACTCGATCTTCATGAGACTGCCGATCTTACTGTCGTTACCCGACGCCCGGGCCCTGATAGTGGCCGGAGGCTCGCTGTTTTGGACCTCGATCTTCATCGGGAACTTGACCCGGAACGGCCCTATCTTTTCTTCCATGACGGCGGTGTAGACCTTGCCCTCTTCTACCGTGCGGGCCTCCTTGCAACCCGGCACGCAGGCGATAAACCGGTCCACGTCCCAGATAAACTTCCAGACGGTTTCCCTGGGGGCATTGATCGCTATCTGGTTTTCAAAGCGCATGGCTTATCTCCCGTGTAAGATCTAGTTCATAGAGTTCGTTGAGTTTACTGAGTTCCTTGCGTTGAGGCCTTATAGCTAGAAGGCTGCAGGCTTTAATGCTTGGAAGCTTTAAGGCGTGAAAGCAATGAAGCTCTAAAGCCTCCCAGCTTCCTGGCCTCCTAGCTTCCTAGCTTCTTAGCCTCTTGCATCCTACCCTCCCAACCGATTGACCATTGACTATTTACCCTGTCGCATTTCCAGATACTTTTTCAGGCGTTCCATTCCGGCTTCGATATTCTCCTGAGAATTGGCGTAACAAAACCTCAAATAACCTTCGCCGTTGGCTCCAAAGTCGACTCCCGGGGCGACACCCAACCGGACCTTTTCCAGCATGTCCATAGCGAGACCCAAGGAATCGGCGCTCAGCCGCTTGGCGTTCACAAAGACGTAAAAAGCCCCCTTGGGCTCATGCTTGACGGCGAATCCCAGACGAGAAAGTCCCTCCATGAGGGCAACTCTTCTTTTATCGTAAATGGAAACCATCTTGGCCACGTCCGTCTTGGCTTCCCTCAGCGCCGCGATTCCGGCCCATTGCACGAAGGCGTTGACCGAAATCGACAGGTTCTGCTGGACGATCTGCACCGCCCGGGCGAATTCCCGGGGCACAACGACGTAACCCAACCTCCACCCCGTCATGGCGTACAGCTTGGAAAATCCGTTGAAGACAAAGGCGCGATCGGTGTATTCCAACGCCGAGTGGGCCGCTTCCCCGTAGGTAAGTCCATGGTAAATCTCGTCGGACAGCACGATGGGACCAAGCCGGCAGATCCGTTGAATCCGTTCGGGAGCGAGGAGCATGCCGGTGGGATTGGCGGGGGAGTTGATCAGGATCCCCTTGGTACGCGGTGACATTTTTTCCCGGATCGCCGCCGGATCGACCTGGAATCCTTCGTCTTCCCACACCTCAACAGCCCTGGGCACCCCTCCTTCATAAGCGATCATATTGGCGTAACAGGCGTAGCCGGGATCGGAAAGGATCACCTCGTCGCCCTCTTCCAACAGGGCGGACAGCGTGAGGTGGATGGCCGGCGAGCTTCCGGACGTGATCAAAACGCAGTCCGGCGAGACCCGCACGCGGTAGCTCTCCCATAAGTGCTCGGCGACGGCTTCCCTGAGCTCGAACAGCCCCAGGCTGTGCGTGTAATGGGTCTTTCCCTCTCGTAAGGCCCGGACGGCGGCTTCCTTAATAACCTCCGGGGTATCGAAATCCGGCTCCCCCACCTCGAGGTGAATGATCTTACTCCCTCCTCGCTCCATCTCCTGGGCCCGCTCGAGGACCTCCATGGCGAGAAAAGGAGTCATAACACCGGATTTTCGGGAAATCATTGGGAGTTAGAGGTCGGAAGTCAGAGGTCAGAGGTCAGCGACTCGCGCAAAGATGCAAAGTTCGCCAGGTTTGTCGAGTTTATAGAGTTTGTTGGGTTGATTCGGTTTGTTTAGTTCTTTGAAGCGGTCTGTCCGGTCGGTCTGGTCCATTTAGTCCATCCGGTCTATTATTTAGTCTGTCCGGCCTGCCCTGTGGGGTCGCTTGCCTGGTGCGGTTACTTGGTGAGCCGCTAATCTACAGAATCTATTTAATCCGTTTAATCAATCCAGTTTATTGGTTAGTTCACTTTAATGAACAATGAATATCTAAAGTTGACACCTCAACCCACTTGACTAAGTTCTAGACTAAGTCCATACTCTTACCAAAAGAGGTGGCCTATGGCAGTTAATATTCACGAAGCAAAGACACATTTATCAAAGCTCATCGAGCGCGTCCTCCAAGGAGAAGAAATCACAATAGCCAAGGGGGGAAGGCCGGTCGCGCGTCTTGTGCCCTTTGGATCGCCCAAGGGCCACAGAACGCCGGGAAGCGCGCGGGGCCAGGTTACGGTAGATCCAACCTTCGATGCTCCCTTGCCGGAAGAGATTTTGCGGAGCTTCGAGTGAGGCTCCTCCTCGATACCTCGACTTTTCTCTGGTGGATCACTGATAGCGACCGGCTCTCCAAGAAGGCTCGAGACCTCCTTACCAACGACGCCAATGAGGTGTGGTTCAGCGCCGTGAGCGGGTGGGAAATCGCCATTAAATCCGGCCTCGGCAGGGTCCAATTGCCCGAGGATCCGGAGCAGTTCCTTCCGCGACAAATTGTAACCAATGCTTTCGAGGTCCTGCCCATCCATCTGAGACATACCTTGCGTGTGTTCAGGTTGCCTATGATCCACCGCGATCCTTTCGACCGTCTTTTGATTGCTCAAGCACTGGTTGAAGGTCTGACGGTTCTCAGTGGCGATTCCCAAATCGCCGCTTACCCGGTTGACACGGCATGGTAACTGGTATGGAGTCACTGGTTTGTCTAGTTTATTCGGTCTATTCAGTCTATCTGGTCTATCTTGTCTATCAGGTTTGCTGGGTTCATTGAGTTTGTTGAGTTCTTGGAGTTTATCGGGTTTGTTGGGTTCGTAGAGTTTTGGGCTGGAGGCTAGAAGGCTGTAAAGCTTGGAAGCCAGTCGATAAGAAGGCAAACACGCTTTGAAGGACCCACTGTTCCCCACTTTCCAACGTCCCCGCTTCATTGCGCTGCGTCCTTCGAGCATCCTAGCTTCCAAGCCTCCTAGCGTCACAGCATCCTAGCCTCCCAGCCTTCTCACCATTTATGACTTGCTGACCTCCGACCTCTGACCTCTGGGCTTCGCTATCGCATATCTGCCATGCTGTCCTTCAAGTCCTTGAACTCCTTGGCAAGGTAGGCCTTGAGCTTCTTTTTGATCCGCTCCTCGATCTGGCGCACCCGTTCCCTGCTGATTCCGAACTGCTCACCGATCTCTCTCAACGTCAAAGGCTGATCCGCCAGCATTCGTTGCTGAAAGATCAGGATCTCTTTGTCCTTGAGCCCTTCGGCAAAGCGCTTGATTTTCTCTTTTAAAACGTCCCGATACTGCCGTTCCGCCAGATTTTTCTCGGGAGTCTGGTTATCGTCCGCCAGGAGTTGCAGAAGGGTCGTATCTTCACCGTCGCCGACGGGGACGTCGGTGGAAAGATCGCGATGGGAGAGTCGCTGATCCATCTCGATGATCTCCCCCTCCTTGACGTCGAGGCGCTGGGCCAGGAGCTTCGGGCCCGGCGTGTACCCTTCCGCCTCCAATTTTTCCTTTTCCTTTTGGAGATTAAAAAAGAGCCGCCGCTGTGCCTGGGTCTTGCCGATTTTGACCATGCGCCAGTTGTTCATGACGTAGCGGATGATATAAGCCCGGATCCACCACACCGCATAGGACGGGAACCGGATGCCCCGGTAGGGATCGAATTTTTTAAGGGCCTCCATCAGTCCCACATTCCCCTCCTGGATGAGATCCAGGAGGTTTCTGAAGGCCCTTTCGTACTCGCGGGCGATCATCACCACGAGCCTCAGATTCGACGTTAAAAGCTTGTAGGCGACCTCGATGCTGCCGAATTCTTTGTATTCCACCGCCAGCTCGTGCTCCTCCTCGCGAGTCAGCAGCGGGTAGCGCCTGATCTCGCTCAGATAGCGCTGGAGGGAATCGATGGGGACTAGTGCGTTTTCCGGGGAAAACCCTTTCTCTGCCATCTCGGTTTCATCCAAGACTTCGACTGCTTTTTCTTCTTCGTCGGTGGGTGCCATAGACTTATTGGCGGCCGGGAGTTAAACGGGAAACGCCTTCTTCTAAGAAATATAGCTTTTGGAGCGTTTTTTCAACGAGTCGCGGTCCCTGCCCCCGGAGCGGCGCCCCCGGGGGATTCTCCGCCGCATTCCCCGCATCTACCGTGGCAAGACCCGCGGCCTGGGTTTACCCCGTACCACAGGCTGCCATTCCACCGGATGAATGTTCCGAACTCCCCCGAAGGGAAGCACCCTAAGGCCAGGGATGAAAGTCCGTGGTACGGGGTTTATCTTGACACTACGGCCAGTTAAACTTATCTTTCTATAAACAGGAGCAGTTTAATGACATTTCTAAACCCGCTGGAATGGATCCGGAACCGCGCGCCCAAAGGGGGCCGTAGGCGTAAACCCGCCGATGTTGTCGAGGCGCTGACGGAAAACTATCAGGATCTGCTTCGCCTCGCTCGCCAGATCAGAAGCCACGCCGCCATGGCGCCTTACCCGGCGGTCAAAGAGCGGCTGAACCGGATGGCCGAGGAAAAGGAAGAGCGCGCGGCCGTTTTAAAGGAGAAGATAGGCGGCCTGGGCGCTACCGTGGCCGAAGAACCCTCCGAACTCTACGCGGGACGCAACCTCTGGGAAAGAATGGCGCGCGACCTGGCCGAGCAAAAGGACCTTGAGGACCGATTATTTGGTGATCTGCTCTTTTTAGAAGTATCGCCGGAGTTGGGGAACGTTCTCGGCGGGATCATCGAAGGAGAAAAGGCCCACCGGGAAATCCTTACGGAACTTTTGGTAAAGGCCGACCCCCAGGCGACTCAGAGTTGAATTGACCCGGGGCTGAAGGAAGGTTCAGGGGTGAAGGCCCGAGCCTCAGTGTTCGAGATGGGACAGCGCGCGCGTACGGGCAAAGGCCATATCCAGGGCCATTCCCGTCATGATGGCGTGCCACGCCTCATCCCCGGACAAACCCGCCATCTTGAAAGAGCGCCAAAGCAGGATGATATCTTGTTCGGTCAAGTCATCGAAGCTCTCTACTTGGGCATCCTCTGCCATCTCCTGGTAATCTCTCATTGCCAGAGCCCCCTCGTTGGATTGGTTGGGGCTAGCTAACGCAATCCCTATGCCAGGTGTACAACTCTGTGGATCTATGGACAATGCGACGGATCAAAAGGGTAATCGATCGTCTTCCAGTAGACAAAATTGCCAATTTTTTGCCCTCCGTGGACAGAACCAGGCCTAAAAAGCCCGGTAGGTTCGCGCCCGGGTCGTAATTATATAACCGGCTCATCCACCACGGCGGTTCCCGAAATCTCGACCATGCAGTCGGGGTGATAGAGGCTCTTAACTTCGATCAGGGTAATTGCCGGGAAATGCTTGCCAAAGGTTTCACGGTAGGCGGCTCCGATGAGTTGCGTGCTGTTCTTGTAGGCCGCCAGGTCCGTGATGTAGATCGTTAGGGAAGCAAACTGATCGGGGCGTCCTCCCGCTCCTTCGATGGCCGTTTTTAAATTGGCGATAACCTGACGGAACTGGACTACAAAGTCCCCCTTTCCCACCACGGCGCCGGAAGCATCAAAGGGAGCCTGGCCTGCCACCAAGACCAGTTTTCCGCCTGTGACCTTCGCCACGTGCGTGTAACCTACGGGACGCTCCAGACCTGGAGGATTGATTAGATCGAAGGCCATTTTTCATCCTTTCTCTCAATTTTATACGCTGGGGGTCGAGTCAATCGTTATTCGTCAATCGGGAAAGCCGTGAGGCGTAAAACGTCAGGCGTGAATGGCAAGTGGCGAATAGTCAATGGTCATTA
>Ga0326597_10001804_pt1 | contig 33266 bp, 46 predicted proteins | sample RVTome_12_FD_203789 | JGI IMG/M metagenome (GOLD analysis project Ga0326597, IMG submission 203789) | Soil microbial communities from uranium-contaminated site in the Upper Colorado River Basin, Wyoming, United States - RVT100D185 | ecosystem: Environmental > Terrestrial > Soil > Contaminated >...
GGGCACCACCAAGAGCCGCCGCCACAGCCGATCGCAGCGTCGCGCCATCCAAGCTCGCGATCGGGTGTGCTACTTCCCGGGATGCCGCATGCCTGCCAGCGAGTGCGACCTCGACCATCGCATCCCGTGGTCAGAACGCCGAGAAACCTCGGCCGATGGCAGCGATGCCGGCTGCAAACACGACCACGTCACCGTCCGCCACGCCCTCGGATGGAAACACCACATCCTCCCCAACGGCGACCACCTCTGGACCAGCTCCCTCGGCCATCAATACACCAAGAGCGGGCTACCACCCTGATCACCCGGGCCCGGGCCAAAGTCAATCAGACCGGATTCACTCCGCCGCATCTACCCTCCCGCCGAGTGCGCTACCTCCTCAACATCCTCCGCGGCTTCCTCATGGGGTCGGCCGACGTCGTGCCCGGAGTCTCCGGCGGGACCGTCGCCCTGATACTCGGGATCTACGAACGACTGGTGGCGTCGATACACGCCGGATCGGCGGCGCTCGGGTTGGGTCTTCGGGGCCGCTGGGCCGATGCCCGTCGCCGTCTCGGCGACGTCGAATGGCCACTCCTGCTGCCGCTCCTTGCCGGGATCGGCATCGCCGTCCTCTCTCTCGCCTCATTGATCGACCGCTTGCTCGAAGAGCAGCCACAGAACACGGCGGCAGCCTTCTTCGGGTTGGTGCTGGGCTCGATCGTCATCGCCTGGCGACTGGTGCGGCGCTGGGACTCGGTGCGAATCGGCACCGGAACCGCGGTGGCGATCGTCGCCTTCGTGGTGCTCGGGCTGCGCGGCGAACCAGTGGTAGAACCGTCACTCGTCCTCTTCGTCGGCGCGGGGATGATCGCCATCGTGGCGATGATCCTCCCCGGCATCTCCGGGTCATTCATCCTGCTGATGCTCGGCATGTACCAGGTAGTGCTCGACGCCGTGAACGACCGCGACCTCGCGGTGGTCGGAGTGTTCCTGGTCGGGGCGGTCGTCGGACTCGCCCTGTTCTCCACCGTTCTCAATCATCTCCTCAGGACCCACCACGACACCGTGATGGCCGCGCTGATCGGCCTGATGCTCGGTTCGCTCCGCGTCCTCTGGCCCTGGCCCGACGGCGCCGACACCGCAGCACTGTCGGCCCCGGTCGATCCTTTGATGCCATCGCTGCTCGCCCTGGCGGGGTTGGCTGTGGTCCTGGTGATCGGGTGGATGGCGAGGGAGCGACCAGCGACCAGCCACCAGCCTCCAGCCTCCAGCCTCCAGCAGGACGACTGACCCGGGGTCCGAGAGCCACCACGCGCTCTTGCCAATCGCCAATCGCCAATTGCCAATTGCCGGCCCGGCCAAAGGCCGGGCCTAGTGCTCCCCCAGCGCGATGGCGAACACCATGGCGTCTTTGTCGGTGTGGGTGATGGTCACTTCGAACCCGGTGACACCGAGCATCTCGGCGCGGCGCCTGGCGGTGCCGTAGATCTTGACCGTGGGCTTGCCGCCGCCCGTGATCTCCACGTCCTGCCAGCGGATCCGGCGCCAACCGGTGCCCATGCTCTTCATCACGGCCTCCTTGCCGGCGAAGCGGGCGGCAAGGCGGCGCTCCGGCTTGGCAAAGCGGAAGGCGTACTCGCGCTCGTGCTCGGTGAAGCACCGCTCGGCGAACCGCGGGTACTTCTCCAGGACGAGCCGAACCCGCTCGATGTCGGCGAGGTCGATGCCCAGTCCGATGATCCTCATGGTGCAGCCGTCTCCACGCGATTCAGTCTGGCGCGCATGTGGTTTCGTTGCCGAACGCCGAGCCCGCCAAACTCGTCACTCGACGGTGACGCTCTTGGCCAGGTTCCGCGGCTGGTCGATGTCATGGCCCCGGGCCGCGGCCACGTGGTAGGCGAGCAGTTGGAGGGGGACGATCGACACGATGGGCGAGAGCACATCGGGCACCCGGGGGACCCGCAGCACTTCGTCGGCGTGCTTGGCGATCTGCTGGTCGTCCTCGAACGCCACTGCCACGACATAGGCGCCGCGTGCCTTGACCTCCTGGATCGCCGACACCGTCTTGTCATAGACGTCGCCCTGAGTGATCACCACGATCACCGGAGTGCCTGCGGTGACCAGCGCCAGTGTCCCGTGCTTGAGCTCGCCGGCCGGCATCGCCTCCGAGTGGATGTAGGAGATCTCCTTCATCTTGAGAGAACCCTCCATCGCCACCGCATGGTCGAGCCCGCGCCCGATGAAGTAGATGTCGTCGGAGGTGCCCTCAGGCCGCGGCGGCGCCGCGGAACGGGCCAGGCGTTCGGCGATGCCGACTACCTGCTCCTCCGCCTTGAGCGCCTCCTCGATCTTCGTCGGCATCGTCCGCAGTCCGATGACCAATGCCTCCTCGACGGCGGGATCGAGAACGCCGCGACCCTGCCCGATGGCAAGCGCCAGCAGGTACTCCCCGACGAGCATCGTCAGGTACGCCTTGGTCGACGCCACCGCAATCTCCGGGCCTGCCCGTGTGTAGAGGATGTCGTCGGCGTCGCGGCTCAGCGTCGACCCCACGACATTCGTGAGGGCGAGCAGGCGGGAGCCGCGGTCCTTGGCGAGCCCGGCGGCCGCCAGGGTGTCGGCGGTCTCGCCCGACTGGCTGATCGCCACCGTCAGGGTGCCCTCGCGGATGATCGGATCCGAGTACCGCAGCTCATGGGCGTACCCCACCTCGGTGGGGATCCGCAAGAGCCGCTCGAACAGCTCCTTGCCGACCAGACCCGCGTGGTACGCGGTGCCGCAGGCGGTGATCCAGATCTTGTCCAGATCCCCGGCGAAGCCCGCCGGGAACGCCACGTCCTCCAGGACCACCGAGCCGTCGTCGCGCAGCCGGCCGCTCAGCGTCTCCGTGGCCGCCTGGGGTTGCTCAAAGATCTCCTTGAGCATGAAATGCGGATAGCCGCCGCGCTCGGCCTGCTCGGCGTCCCAGGTGATCTCGAGCGTGTCGCGCTCAACGGGAGTCCCGTCGAGCTTCTCGATGCGCCATCCTTCTGCGGTGATGTCGACAATCTCCCCGTTGTCGACGACGACGAGGTCGCGGGTGTGCTCGAGGATTGCCGGGACGTCGGACGCCAGGAACATCTCGCCGTCGCCGATGCCGATGACGAGCGGGCTGATCATCCGTACCGCCACCATCCGGCCTGGCTCCTGGCGGCACATCGCCACCAGCGCGTAGGCGCCCTCCGCCTTCCCCACGGCGCGTCGCACCGCCTCGAGGAGGTCGCCGTCGTACTCGAGGGCGATGAGGTGGGCCAGAACCTCGGTATCGGTCTCGGAAGCGAACTCCGCACCCTCGGCCACCAATGCCTCCCGCAGGCTCAGAAAGTTCTCGATGATCCCGTTGTGGACGACCACGACCTCGCCACCCGGATCGGTGTGCGGGTGGGCGTTGCGGTCGCTTGGTGCCCCATGCGTAGCCCACCGGGTGTGCCCGATTCCAAAGTGGCCGGCCACCGGATGCTCGTCGAGCAGCGCGGCGAGCCGGGCGAGTTTGCCCTCGGCCTTGGTGACGGTCAGGGCAGAGCCGTCGTGGACGGCGATACCCGCAGAGTCGTAGCCGCGGTACTCGAGACGGCGAAGGCCGCCGACGACGATGGGGGCCGCCTCTCGTGGCCCCACGTATCCCATGATCCCGCACATGCGCGCGTGTCTCCCTTCGAGTGGGAGACCGGAAGACCCGCGGGACCGATGGTCCCGCCTCACCTCGGATCGGGCTCTGCCTCCGGGATCACTCCCAGGCTCTCCGAGTGCTCTCGCACTCCCCGACCCGTCACGACCATGAGTGGCCGAGAGGGCATCCGCCGACTGCTCGATACTCCCTCTTCCTCGTCACCTCTTGCGAGGGCAGGCGCTGGAAAACTACGAGGGTCGCCGGTCTCGGAGCGGTCACCCGCTCCGTCTTCAGTTGTACCGAGGAGGTTACCCCCCTCCCTCCAATACGCCGCCGAGTTCCCGGTGGACCACCATGACGATGTCGTCGGCGATGGCGGCGGCCTCATGGCTCTCAGTTGCCTCGACCATCACCCGGACCAGCGGCTCGGTGCCGCTCGCTCTGACGAGCACGCGTCCCTGGTCGCCGAGGCGTTTTTCCATCTGGGCGACGGTCTGCCAGATCGCATCGGCCTCGGCGAGCCGATCCTTGACCCGCACATGGATGTTGCGCAACACCTGGGGGTACTCGACCATCACCCGGCGAAGCTCCTTGAGCGGTGCACCTGTGGCAGCCACCACCTCGAGCAGGCGCATCCCTGTGAGCAGGCCGTCCCCGGTGCTGCGGTCCTGGAAGAGGACATGGCCGCTCTGCTCGCCGCCCAGGCCGGCACCGGTGCGTCGCATCTCCTCGAGCACATACCGGTCCCCCACGGGTGTCTCCACGAGATCGACCCCCATCTTGCGCATCGCCAGGCGGAACCCCAGGTTGGACATGACGGTCGCCACCACCCGATCGCCGGGCAGCTCCCCGCGACTCCGAAGGTGACGGGCGAGGATGGCCATGATCACGTCGCCGTTGCAGACCATCCCGTCCTCGTCGACGGCGATGCAGCGATCGGCGTCACCGTCGAAGGCGAGGCCGATGCGGCCTTCCGCCCGCTCCGCCAGCATCCCCGGTGAGACCGCCCCGCAGCCGTCGTTTATGTTCATCCCGGTCGGCTCGACGTTGATCGCCTCCACCGACGCTCCGAGGTCGCCGAACAGCGCGGGGGCCGCCAGAAACGACGCACCGTGGGCGCAGTCGAGGACCACATTGATCCCGTTGAGCCGGAAGTCGGACTGCGCGGCGAGGTGCCCCAGGTAGTCGGCCAACCCATCGTCGTCGGGAACCTGGATGCCGACATCGTCCCCGCTCACCTCGGCCCATGGAGCGCCATGATGCAGCCGTGCCTCGATGGCGGCCTCGCGGTCGTCACCCAGCTTGGCGCCGTCGGGCCCGAAGAACTTGATCCCGTTGTCGTCGGCCGGGTTGTGGCTGGCGCTGACCATGACGCCGAAGGCGGCATTCATCTCCCGCGTGTGGAACGCCACCGCACCTACGGGGACTATGCCGAGGTCGACGGTGTCGAGGCCGGCGGCATTGAAGCCCGCATGGACCGCAGCCGCCAGCATCTGCCCAGATCGGCGGGTGTCACGGCCGATGACGGCCAGACCGCCGCGGCCGTCGCCGGCGGCACGCGCCAGGCCCATGGCGAGGTCGGCGGTGAGATCGACGTTGGCTCGTCCGCGGACGCCGTCGGTTCCGAATAGCGACTTCTGGGCCATTCCGTGTCCTTCGGCGGAAGGCGAGCCGTCTTGAGACATGCGCCCGTTGGCGCCCTTCTCTACTGACCCTCTAGCGCTTCGTGTACTGCGGGGCGCGGCGTGCCTTGCGGAGCCCGTACTTCTTGCGCTCCACGGCCCGCGGGTCGCGGGTGAGGAACCCGGCCTTCTTCAGCTGCGGCCGCAGCTCGGGCTCATTCTCGATGAGGGCACGGGCGATGCCGAGGCGCAGGGCGTCGGTCTGCCCGGTGGTGCCGCCGCCTTCGGCCGTCGCATACACATCGAAGCGCGATTCGACGCCCACGAGTCGAAGTGGTTCGAGCACGCGAAGGCGGGTGGCCATGCTCGGGAAGTACTCCTCGAGCTTCTTGCCGTTGACGAATACCTTCCCGTCGCCGTCGAGGAGGCGCACCCGGACCACGGAGGTCTTGCGGCGCCCCACGGTGTGGGCGAGTGGCTTGGGCATCAGGAGTCGACCTTTCGGATGTCGAGTTCGAGGGGCTGGGGCGCCTGGCCCTCGTGAGGGTGGCCGGCGCCGGCGTAGACACGGAGCTTGCGGGCCATCGCCCGGCCGAGCCGGTTACGAGGCAGCATCCCGCGCACGGCCTTCTCGACGACCCGCTCGGGATGTATCTGCAGGAGCTCGCGGAACGATCGTGAACTGAGACCGCCTGGGTAGCCGCTATGGCTGTAGTAGTTCTTCCCCTCCTCCTTGGCACCGGTCACGGCCACCTTCTCGGCGTTGACCACGACGACGAAATCGCCCATGTCCAGGTGGGGGGCGAACGTGGGCTTGTGCTTGCCGCGGAGGATCGTGGCCACCTCGCTGGCAAGCCGGCCCAGGGGAAGGTCGGAGGCGTCCACGAGCCACCAGCGGCGATCGATATCGCCGGGGCGGGGCGTGAACGTCTTCTGCAGTTTCATCGGGTTCTCCGGGGGTGCGTTTGGCGCACGCGGACACCCTCTCGGGTGCGAGGCGGGTGGCGCATCGTAATGGTGTCCCCACCCATTGGGCCAATCGGAACCTGCTCGAGTCGGGTAGCTTCACTTGTCGATGAACCTGATCACCCTCTCCGAGATCCACGCTGCGGCCGAGCGGGGCAAGAGCGTCGTGATGAGGACGCCGATCATCCCCACCCACACCTTCTCGGTGATGTCGGGGCGCGAGGTGTGGCTCAAGGCGGAGAACCTGCAGCGCGCCGGCTCGTTCAAGATCCGCGGGGCGATGAACGCCCTGTCGCTCCTCGACGGCGAGCAACGGGAGGCCGGCGTCGTCGCCGCCTCGGCCGGGAACCACGCCCAGGGCGTGGCGCTCGCCGCCACGACGCTGGGGATTCGCGCGACCGTCTACATGCCGGAGAACGCCGCGCTTCCCAAGGTCGACGCCACCCGCCAGTACGGCGCTGATGTGCGTCTCCACGGGGAGAACATCGGCGATGCCCTCGACGCGGCGACGGTGTTCGCCGGAGAGACCGGCGCCCGACTCATCCACCCCTTCGACGACCGCAACATCATCGCCGGCCAGGGAACCCTTGGAGTCGAGATCATCGATGCCATGCCCCAACCCGGGACGGTTGTCGTTCCGGTCGGCGGCGGGGGGCTCATCTCCGGCATCGCCGCCGCCATCAAGGCTCTCAGCCCGGGCACCCGGATCGTGGGCGTCGAGGCCGAGGCAACGGTTCCCTATATCGAGAGCCGGGCGGCCGGCAAGCCCGTCGATGTGGCCCCGCAGTTCACCGTTGCCGACGGCATCGCCGTCGCCCGCCCCTCGAAACTGTGCTTCGAGCACGTCGAGGCACATGTCGACGATCTGGTGGCGGTCACCGACGGCCAGATGATGCTCGCCGTCACCCTGCTGCTGGAACGAGCCAAGCTAATGGTCGAGGCCGCCGGTGCCGCCGCCCTGGCGGCTCTCATGGCCGGCCTCGTCCCGGAGGCGCCCGGGCCGACGATCCTGGTGCTGTCGGGCGGCAACGTCGACCTCCTGCTCGTCGACCAGGTGATCCGCCACGGCCTCGAGTCGGCAGGGCGCTACGGGACCTTCACGGTCCACGTCCCCGACGTCCCCGGCCAGCTGGCCCGGGTCACGAGGGCGATCGCCGATGCCGGCGCCAACGTGGTGTCGGTCGACCACCAGCGCGAGGGAATCGGCCTACCCTTCGGGTACACCGCCATCAGGTTCTCCGTCGAGACCCGTTCGGCCCAGCAGTTCGAGGGCATCAGCCAGACGCTTCGCGAGATGGGGACAGAGGTCCTGAGAACCTTCGGGGCGTGAAGTCGGCCGGCTGCGCCGGCCTCCCGCAATTCGCAATTCGCAATTGGCAATTCGACCGAGCGCGCCCGATCTCGCCGACGCGACTCGGTCGTATTGCGCATCGCGCCGAGCGGCGAGCCAACGCGACACGAGATGCCTTCAGGGGCGCGTCGACGCGAGCCGCGGGACTGGCGTATCGCGGGCCGAGCGGAGCGAGGCCTAATACTCCACCTTCCACAGCACCAGCCCTTGGGGTGGGGCGGCGCCTCTGGCGGCGTTGCGGTCGCGGGCCTCGAAGATCTGCGGGATCGCCGCTACCGGGACCCTCCCCCGGCCGATCTCGATCGAGAGGGCCACCAGGGAACGCACCATTTGGTGGCAGAAGGCGTTGGCGGTGATCTCGAAGACGAGGAGCCCCCGGGCGCCACCTCCGGACTCGTCGCGCGGCGCCAGGCCGTCGGAGTCGCGCCACCAGGCAGCCGAGAGGACGCGGCGGATCGTCGTCTTGCCGTCGGCGGCCCGGCAGAACGAGGCGAAGTCGTGCTCCCCGACGAAGGCGGAGGCGGCGGCGGTCATCTCCGCGGCATCGAGGGCTGCCTCCACGTGCCACACCGAGTGGCGATGCAGCGGGTTGGGTGCCTCACGGTCGTCGACGAAGTAGCGATAGGTACGGGACTTCGCCTCGAATCTGGCGTCGAAACCGTCCTCGACCGACGAGACGCCGCGGACCACCACCTCGGGTCCGAGCATCGCGTTGAGCGAACGCGTCACTCGCTCGATGTCGACGTCAGCATCGGCATCGAAGGAGACCACCTGCCCCCAGGCGTGGACGCCGGCATCGGTGCGGCCCGCCACCACGGTCGTGGGCGTCGATCCGATGACGGCCTGCAGCGCCCGCTCCAACTCCCCCTGCACCGTGCGCACCCCCGGGTTGGCCGCGTAGCCATGGAAACCCGAACCGTCATAGGCGAGGTCGATACGGTACGTGGGCATGGGGAGAGGGTATTTCCACGCGGACCGAAGGGGAAACGTCTAGAGAAGGCAATTCGCAATACGCAATACGCAATACGACCGAAAGCGCCCGATCTCCCCCACACGGTTCGGTCGCATTGCGTATTGCGCCGGGTGGCGTGGCAACGCGAAACGTTGATGCCTTCAGGGGCGCGTCGACGCGAGTCGCGGGACTGGCGAATTGCGGATCTGATCGGCAGGCTTCGAGCCTGCCGATCAGATCCTGAAGATCGAAATCACGATCAGATACGCGAACCAGCCGCCCACGGCGGCGATGGCCGCTCGGCCGGCGTCCAGCTCCAGGGCCACGCGCGCCGCCACCCAGATGGTGAGGACCAGCCATACCGAGACCACGAGCAACGCCGGATAGGGGTCCATCACTCTGGACAGCAGGAGCGTCGCCAGCAGCACCGGCTGGCCGATGCTGGTGGCCGCCATCGTCCCCGGGAAAGAGCCGTAGCCCTCGAGTGCGTGCCGCCCGATGAGGTAAACGAGGCCGCTGAGCAGGATCCAACCGACCAGGCCCGACAGGATCAGCTGAGCGGCCGACAGCACCCCCGCCCCGGCGAGGACGAACGGGATCATCAGGATGGCATGGACCACCGCCACCACTATCGCCCCGTCGGCGACCCCGTCGGCGGCCACGACCATGTGGACATACGGGTTCCGCCGCAGGAGCGCGGCATCGATGGCGTGGCGGATCACGCCGGGGAGCCTAGGGGGGTCAGCGACCTGCTCGCGACCCCCTACGGCGCCCGGGTTCCCGACCGGGAGCTGCGCGACGGCCTGGCGTCGGCCCGTTTCGGATCGACCCGGATCTGGATCGGCGTGCCCCCCACCTTCCGGTCGCGCTGCCGGGTGATGTCGGGGTCGAACAGCCAGGCATCCTCGTCCCGAATCGGGCGAAGCTGATCGAACCACATGGCTTTGGGATCGAACTGAGCGAAGAACGGCACCCCGACCCGGTTGGGGTCGCGCGCCTGAAGGTAGTTGAGTACGAAGACCTTCTGCCCGTCGGCCTCGGTGACACCGCCGACACGGATCTTGCCCGGGGTCGCCGACATCGAGGGACCACGAACCGTGCGCGCCAGACCGGAGACCGACCGGTACGCATCCGCAAAGATCTGGTGGCACTCCGCGAGCGGGATCTCGAAGTAGGAGCGTGCGCCCGTGTCACGCACCACGAACATGTAATAGGGCACGGCGCCGAGGCGCACGCCCTTGCGCCACATGTCGGCCCACAGCGCAGGGTCGTCGTTGATGTGGCGCAGCACCGGGCTCTGCATCCGGATATTGGCCCCGGTCGAGGTGACGCGGCGGATCGCCTCCTGGGAGATCTCGGTGCTCAGCTCCACGGGATGCGAGTAGTGCCCCATCAGAGCCGGGTGCTTCCCGGCGGCGGTGATCTCGTCGAAGAGGCGGAGGAGATCATCGGCGTCGTCGTCGGACACGAACCTCTGCGGCCAGTAGGCCACCGACTTAGAGCCGATGCGGATGTTCCTGAGGTGCTCGATATCGAGCAGCGGCTCGATGTAGGTGCGCAGGACCCGGGTCTTCATGATGAGGGGGTCGCCGCCCGTGAACAGGACGTCGGTGACCTCGGGATGTGCCCTCACATACGAGGCGACCAGGTCGGTGTCGTCGGTGCCGAACCGGAGCTCCTTGGGCCCCACGAATTGCGCCCACCTGAAGCAGAACGTGCAGTAGGCGTGACAGGTCTGGCCCCGGTTCGGAAAGAAGAGCACTGTCTCCCGGTATTTGTGCTGGACGCCGGCGACGGGCTCGTCGCCGATCTCGGGGACGTTGTATTCCATCTGGCCGGCGGGATGGGGGTTGAGCGTCGCCCGGATGCGGTTCGCCGCCTCCTCGAGCTCGGCGCGTTCGGCTCCTCGGTCCACGAGTGCCGCCATCGTGTCGAAGTCCTTTTCGCTGAGCATCCCGCGCTGGGGGAAGGTGAGCTGGAAGATCGGGTCATCGGGGAGGTTGTCCCATTCGATCAGCTCGTCGACGACGTACTGGTTGGTCCTGAAGGGCAGCACCGTCGACACCACGCTGACGGCGCGTCGCAGGTCGGGGTCGAGAGCCTGCCACTGGGGCAGCCGCTCCACGCTCGTCGAGTTGATGGCCCGGAATCGTGTCGCTTCAGTCATCGCACCTCCGTCGTTCGAACCCGGCGAGCCGTGTCGACCCGGCGAGAGGGTGGCTGAGAACCCTCATTGTCGCACACGGGGGCGTGTTATGACCCGCCGGATTTTCGCGAGGGTGTATCGGGGCGATACACCCGTTACCCGTTGCCCGGGCGCTGAGGAGAGAGCGGACGGGCGACGGGCTTCAGCCCAGCAGCTTGGCTGCTGGGCGGATCACCGATCGGTCGACGCCGAGACCGGCGAGATCGGCCAGTCCCACCCAGACTGCCTCCAGGACCTCGGTGTTGGGCCGAAGATCGTCGTGGGCGGCCACGAAGGCGAAGCGGACGTCGAAGTGGAGGTGATCGGGCTGGTCGCCGGAGGCGCCGAACTCGTGGATGTCGATGTCGACCAGGCCATCGACGACGGGTGTCAGCGCGGCGAGCCCGGTTTCTTCGACGATCTCCCGCCGCGCCGCCTCCAGCACGGAGAGGTCATCGGGGTCGACATGCCCGCCAGGCTGCACCCAGATACCCAGCCGGGCGTGATGGACCAGCAGGATGCGGCCGCCGTCGGGATGGACCACGAACCCGCTAGCCGTGAAGTGCCCGGGGTCGTAGTCGGTACGCCGAAATGGATCGTGGGCCACGGCGGCGAGGTCCAGCATCCGGACTCGATAGGCCTGCTCCCCGGGATCGGAGGTGTCGTAAGCGGTGAGGAGAGTGACGAGCTCGCCCCTCATGGCGCGATACGCAATACGCGATGGGCGATACGACAGAACGGGTCGAGCCAGAGCCACGCCGCCGGTCTGCAACGCGTCTTGCCAATTGCCAATTGCCAATTGCTTCGAGGGGCGCCCTGGCGCCACTCAGAGCAGACCGGTCCCATCAGTTCCGTCGCGAGTTCGTCTCGCCGCGCCACTCCACCCAGCGGTCGAAGAAGGCGAGGTCGAAGTCGGGGCCGCCGATCCCGAAGGTGAGAAGCGTCGCCCCGGCGGCGATCAGGGCATCGCCACTCCCCGGATCGTCCCACTCGGAGCTGCGCACCCCGGCGGACCGCTCTATCTCGGCGGGGTCGCGCCCGACCTCGCGGCAGTGGGAGTCCAGCACCTCGTTCTTGTGCCGGATGGTGTCGGCGTCGCCGAACCCGTGCCAGATGTCGGCGTGCTCAGCGGTGATGCGGAGCGTGACCTTCTCCCCGCCGCCCCCCACCAGGATCGGCACGTCTCGCACCGGCGCCGGGTTGAGGCGGGCGAGGCGCTCTTCGATGATCGGAAGATCCCGTCGCAGATCCCGCAGGCGGCTGGGCGCGGTCCCGAAGTCGTAGCCGTACTCGTCGTAGTCCTTCTCGAACCATCCGGAGCCGATCCCGAGGATGAAACGGCCGCCCGAGATGTGGTCGATCGTGCGCGCCATGTCGGCGAGCAGGTTGGGGTTCCGGTAGGAGTTGCACGCCACGAGCGGGCCGATCTCGACCCGGGTGGTGACCTCAGCGAACGAAGCGAGTTGGGTGAAGCACTCGAAGTGCGCTCCGTCGGAGTCGCCGGAAAGCGGATAGAAGTGGTCCCAGTTGAAGACGATGTCGACACCGCGCTCCTCCGCCTCCACGGCGGCATCCCGCATCGCCGAGTAGGCGCCGTGCTGCGGATGGATCTGGAGGGCGAGACGGACGGAGAAGGGATAGGGGGAGGTCATGACGTGAGGGTAGAGGAGTGTCGTTACCCGTTACCCGTTACCCGGGCGGGTCGTGGCCAATTGCCAATTGCGGGCCGAGCGAAGCGAGGCCTACTCACTCCCCACCTTCAGCCTCTCCGCGAACACCCTTCGGGGGCCGGAGCGGGCGAACACGGTGAGGATGTCGCCCGCCTCGAGCACGGTGTCGCCCGTTGGGATGATCACCTCCCCGGCCCGGCGCACCGACACCACGGTGCAACCCGCCGGGACCGCCACTACACGGATCGGGCGTCCCGCGGCCACCGAGCCCTGCGGAATCTCCAGGTCGAAGAAGCGGGCATCGTCCTCGGGCGCCACGGCGTCGACCTCTGCGGTGTCCCCGGCGTGGAGCCGCTCGCGGAGTTGAGCACCGACGCCCGGCTCGGCAAAGAACGTGAGTGCGTCGCCGTGGTAAAGGCGGGTGTTGCCGTGCGGCACCAGCACCTGGAGGCCGCGACGGATCGAGACCACCGTCGCCCCGCCCGGGATCGGAAGCTCCTTCAGGAGGCGCCCGTCGGCAAAGGAGCCGGACGGGATGGCGACCTCGTGGAAGTCGGCGCCGGCGGCGACCCGCGCCCGGAGACGCGACCTGCCCAGGTCGTGGTCGATCTCCTGCCCCAAAGCGATGTGATACGCCTTCACCGCGTCCTCACGGCGGAACATGGCGACGAGGCGGGTCGGATCGTCCTCGGCCACCACCGGGACCCGGCCGATCCCCACCGAGGCCATCCTCTCCAGGACCTGCGAGACCGGCGTCGAGGGGCTCACGGTCACCGGACTGGGCGTCATCGCCTCCGACGCCAGCACCGTGTCGGAGGGGCCGCCGGTTCGGGTGATGTCGGTCACCGTGATCACGCCGACTAGCCGGTCGCCGGCGACTATCGGCACCCCGTGGAGCCGGTTGGCGTCGAGGATCTGCTGGATCTCGGCGGTGGTCGACCCGGCGTCGGCGGTGACCGGGACACGCTCCACGATCTCGGCCACCGTGACGGTGTCGAGAAGGTCTACCTCGCTGCGGCGGGTCAGCCGGATCCCCATTTTGCGCAAGGCCATCGAGTACACGCTGTCGCGGTGGACACGGTCACCCAGGAATGTGGCGAGGGAGGCGGCGAGCATCAGGGGGAGCACGAGCCCGTAGTCCTGGGTGATCTCGAAGACTATGAGAATCGAGGTGAGCGGTGCCCGCGCCACCGCGGCGAAGGTCGCGGCCATGCCGACGACGGCAAACGATCCCGGTTCCAAGGACGAAACCGACCACATCGGCCCGATGAGGTCGGCGAAGCCCGCCCCGAGAGCGGCACCGATGAACAAGCTGGGCATGAACGCCCCACCGGAACCCCCGGACCCGAGCGTCAGCGCGGTGGCGAGGATCTTGGCGCCACCGATCCCGAGCACCACGTACCAGACGAGAGAGTCCGTGCTCACCAGGTTCAGCAGGCCGCGCACATAGTCCTGGCCGGTGCCGAGGATCCGGGGCTCCATGAGCCCTACGCCGGCGACCAGCAACCCGATCACGACCGGCGCCAGCCAGGCGGGGCCCCGCCTCGGCACGGTGTCCACCGCGTGGATGGCCTTGAGGAACAGCCAGCCGACGAGGGAGGCGAGCACGCCGAGCACCGCGTAGAGAGCCAGCTCCCACGGGTCCCGCACCCGGTGGGGAAAGGCCCGCAAGATGAGGTCTTCGCCGACGATCGACCGCGTCGTCACGGCGGCGGACACCGAAGCCACCACGACCGCATTGAGATGGCGGATCGCAAAGTTGCCGAGGATCACCTCCATGGCGAAGAGCATCCCCGCGATCGGGGCGTTGAACGACGCGCCGATGGCGGCACCGGCGCCGGCGGCCACGAGGCTCCGGACGCGGTCCTCGCCGAGGCCGGTGTGGCGGGCGATCGAGGAGCCAATCGACGATCCGACCTGGACGATCGGGCCCTCCCTTCCCGCCGACCCGCCGCTCCCGACGGTCAGCGCGGTCACAACGACCTTGAGCGGCGCCGATCGGGTGGGAAGGTGGCCGGAGCGCACCGCGAGGGCGGCTGCGGCCTCGGGGACGCCGTCCCCGGCGACTTCGGGCGCAAAGCGGCGGGCGATCCACCAGGCGGTCAGGAACCCCAACGGGATCGTGGCGAAGAAGATGGCATCCGGGATCTCGAGAGACTCACCTGCCCAGGACACCAGCTCGGCGACACCCTCCAGAGCGCCGATGAGAGCGGCCGCGGCCAGACCGACGAACACACCCACGGCCACGGCCAGGGCGAGGAACACCGCAGTGCCCCTGCGCAGAAGTGCGGTGGCCACGAAGTTCCAGAGCCGGCGCATCATCGTGCGGACGTTACAGAGGTCTTGCTGGAGGCTGGCGACTGGTGGCTGGTGGCTGGTGGCTCTAGGGGGTGGGCGAATAGGTCGCTGGCTTCATCAGGTTTCGGATTGTGGCAAGCCGGAACCTGATCCCGGGGCGAGCCTATTCGCTCACCCTCTACGGGCAGGGATGCAGATCGCTGCACCGGTGGTAGAGGACGTAGACGAGGGAAGCCTGATCGATGCCGCGGTCTTCGAGCGCGGACCGCACGGCGACCGCCTCCGTCTTGGCGACCGCCGACCAGGGCCTCATCACGACCCCAAGGTCATCGCGGCGCATGCACACCTCCCCCGGAGCACAGTCCCGTTGGCCCCAGCCCACCGACCGCAGCCGGGACTGGATCAGTTCGATGATCCGGCCGGGTGGGGTGCCCTCGTCGCCGACGACCATCCCGTACCCGGCGCATTCGTTGGCGTCACACGCTGCGTGGGTGTCCACGATGTCGACACCGGAGGGAAGCGGCAGCTGGTCGATGTCGGGCATCCCGTTCCCGTCGGATGCAACGACGGCGGCGATCATCGAAGTCGACGCAACGATGAACCCCCCAAGCAGGATGAGCCCGATCACCAGCATCGACACGGGGAGGATGCGAATGGTCTCGGACCTCACCCCGACCGTTCTGCGATGCGGAGAACCGGTGGATTCGACTGAGGGAGCGGAGTGCGGTTCGGGTTCTCCCACGGTGGTCGTGCTCAGACCAGCTCGACCACTGCCATCTCGGCGCCGTCACCGCGACGCGGGCCGAGCCGGACGATGCGGGTGTAGCCGCCGGGACGCTCGGAGTATCGCGGGGCGACCTCGTCGAACAGCCGGGTGACGACCTCGGTGTCCTCGATGTCCTTCAGGACGATCCGGCGGGCGTGGAGCGTGCCGGTACGGGCCCTGGTGATGAGCTTCTCGGCGTAGGGCCGGAGCATCTTTGCCTTGGTGATCGTCGTGGTCACGCGCTCGTCCCAGATCAGCTCCTTGGCCAGGTTGCTGAGCATGTGGCGCTGGTGCGTGGGGTCGCCGCCGAGGCGGGGGCCTCGCTTCGGCCGAGGCATCAGGCGGAGACCTCTTGGTCGTGCGCCGAGGCGAGCGACAGGCCCAACTCGTCGAGCTTGGCGGCGACCTCTTCGAGGCTCTTCTGTCCAAAGTTGGTGATGTTGAGCAGGTCCTCCTCGGTCTTGAGCACCAATTCGCCCACCGTCTGGATCTGGGCGCGGCGCAGGCAGTTGCGCGGGCGCTCGGACAGATCGAGTGCCTCGATCGGGAGGTCGAGGTCGGGGGACGTCGAGTCGGTCGTCACCACGTCACCCAGCTCGAGCCCGATGCCCTCTCCGAAGTCGGCGAAGAGCCCCATCAGCTCGTTGAGCGTCTTGCCCGCCGACGAGATCGCCTCGCGGGGGGTGACCGCGCCGTCGGTGTGGACGTCGATGATCAGCTTGTCGAAGTTCGTCATCTGGCCCACCTGGGTGCTGCCCACCGTGTAGGCGACCTTGCGCACCGGCGAGAAGATCGAGTCGATCGGTATGACCCCGATGCCCTCGCCCCGATTGTTCTTGTCGGCGCTCCGATAGCCGACGCCGCGCTCGGCCGACATCTCGATCTCGAGTTTGCCGGACGACGACAAGGAGGCGATGTGGTGATCGGGATTCACGATCTCGACCCCGGCGGGAGCCTTGATGTCGCCCGCGGTCACCTCACCCTTGCCCTTGGCCGTGAGGTAGAGCGTCTGCGGCCCGTCGACCTCGATACGAAGGACGACCTGCTTCAGGTTGAGGATGATGTCGACCACATCCTCGGTGACGCCCGCCACGGTGGAGAACTCGTGCTGGACGCCTTCGATGCGGACGCTGGTGATGGCGGCCCCGGGAATGCGCGACAGCAGGGTGCGGCGCAGGGTGTTGCCGAGCGTGTACCCGAACCCGGGCTCGAGCGGCTCGACGATGAACCGGGAGCGGTCGTCGGTGACGGCCTCTTCCTCGATCTGTGGACGCTGGACGATCAACACGGTGCGGGCCCCTTACTTCGAGTACAGCTCGACGATCAGCTGCTCCTGAACCTGGGTGTCGATCTGCACCCGACTCGGGAGGCTGGTAATGGTGATCTTGCGGGCATCGGCATCGACGTCCATCCATTCGACCGGGCTTCGCTGGCCCGAAGTGTCGATGGCGTGCTGGACGACGATCATCTGCTTGCTGCGGTCCTTGAGGGTGACGACGTCACCGGGGCGCACCCGGTAGGACGGCACCGTCACCCGCCGGCCATTCACGCGGAAGTGGCCGTGGGAGACCAACTGACGCGCCTGCGACCGCGACTCGGCGAACCGGGCGCGGTACACGACATTGTCCAGGCGGCTCTCCAGGATGCGCAGGAGATTCTCGCCCGTGATGCCCTTCTGACGGGCGGCCTCCTTGTAGTAGGTGCGGAACTGCTTCTCGAGCACCCCGTAGATGCGGCGTGCCTTCTGCTTCTCCCGCAACTGGATCAGATACTGGGTCTCGCGGATGCGGCCGCGGCCGTGCTCACCCGGCGGGTAGGGCTTGCGCTCCACGGCGCACTTGCTCGACTCACAGCGCGCTCCCTTCAGAAAGAGCTTGGTGCGCTCGCGACGGCAGAGCTTGCAGACAGGGCCGGTATAGCGAGCCATCAGCTGCCCCGCCGCTTCTTCAGGCGGACACCGTTGTGAGGCATGGGAGTCACGTCCTTGATGCCGGTGACCTCCATCCCCATGGTCTGGAGGGTGCGGATCGCGGTATCCCGGCCCGAACCGGAGCCGCGAACGATCACATCGACCTTGCGCATGCCGAACTCACCGGCACGGCGAGCCGCCTGTTCTGCAGCCACCTGGGCGGCATAGGGGGTCGACTTGCGCGAGCCCTTGAAACCGACGGTTCCCCCGGAGGTCCACACGAGCGTGTTGCCCTCGAGGTCGGTGATGTTGATGATCGTGTTGTTGAAGGATGCCGTGATGTGCGCCTCTCCGTGGAGGATGTTCCGCCGCTCTCGGCGGCGCACCGGCTTCTTCTTGTCGGCCAACGGATCGACTCCTCGCTACTTCGTGACCTTCTTCTTGCCCGCGATGGCCTTGCGAGGGCCCTTCCGCGTGCGGGCGTTGGTGTGCGTGCGTTGGCCCCTCACCGGGAGCCCGCGCCGGTGGCGCATGCCCTGGTAGGTGCCGATCTCGACCTTCCGCTTGATGTTCTGCGCAACCTCACGGCGGAGGTCGCCCTCGACCCGAAAGTTGGCGTCGACGTACTGCCGGATCTTGCTGACCTCGTCGTCGGTCAGGTCGCGGATCTTGGTGTCCAGGTCGATGCCCAGATCGGCGCACGTCGCTCGCGCCGCGCTAGTGCCCACCCCGAAGATGTATGTCAGGCCGACCTCGACCCGCTTGTCACGGGGAAGGTCGACCCCGGAGATTCTCGCCATCTGTCACCCCTGCCGCTGCTTGTGACGCGGGTTGGAGCAGATCACCCAGACACGGCCGCGCCGTCGGATGATGCGACACTTCTCGCACATCTTCTTTGCGCTCGGCCTTACCTTCACGGGACTCTCTCCTGTGTGGCGGCGTCGTCGGGCACATGGCTACCCAGCGGGTGGGCTTCCGGGGTCCCGACGACGAACACCGTCCGGTCACGTCGTCAGCGGTCCTGAATCGGCTGATGCTGTCCAGTACCTGTAAACACACCAAATGGGCCCCGAAGGGCCGGAGGAGAAGAGTACCGCGGGTCCTCTGGGAGGACAAACCCGGGAAGAGCCTCCCGCCATCCGCCTTCCGCAAGAGGCGCGCCACACGCGTCTGTCGAATTGCGAATTGCGAATTGCGAATTGCGAATTGCGAATTGCGGGCCGAGCGCAGCGAGGCCCTATTCAGGAGTGACGATCACCGCCGACGCCAGTGCGGATGACAGATGCACCGCTCCGCCCGGGGTGCCCACCAGGCATCCGCCGTCGTCACCCACCGCGAGGAGGATGATCCGGGCGCCTTCGGCGAGCCCCTCCTCCATGAGGAACGACCTGATGGCGGCATCGCTGGGTCCGCGCACGATCACACCTCCGTGGCCCACCGTGAGCTCTGCGACCGCCATCTCGCGCGGCAAGGGGCTGCCGTCTCCTTCGTCGCGGGGGATGGGCTTGCCGGATGGTCCCACGGTCGGATCGCCGAGGAAGCTGGCGAGCCGCCCGGCCACCTCCGACGGCGTCACGTGCTCGAACTCGCACGCCACCGCGTCGGCGGCAGCAGGGGCGAGTCCGAGATGTTCCGAGAGGAACAGCGCCCAGAGCCGGCGACGACGAAGGATCGTCCTCGCGATCACTTCGCCGTCCGGGGTGAGGCGCACCCCGCGGTACGGGGTGTAGCTCACCAGTCCCCGCACCTCGAGTTTCTTGATCATCTCATTGGCGGCGACCTTCGACACCGAGAGCGCCGACGCCAGGAGCGGCACCGGCACCGGGTCGTTCCCATCCTCGACCGCCATGGCGACGTGGATGAGGTACATCTCTTCGCTCTCGGTGGTCGCGCCGGGACTGATGGCGGGCTGCGCCTTCGCCACGATCACTCCACCTGGGGGGCCATCGACATGCCTTGGAGCGTACCGCCCGACCGAACCGGCCGGGCCGTGGGCTCACGCGGCGTCGGGCGTCGGCGGTCGGTCGATGGGCTGCGGCAGCCGATGGACCTCAGCGAGGACCGCGAGCGGCGCGGACTCGGAACGGTCGTGGTCCGACCTTCTGGTGCGGCGATTCGGCTCTGCCTTGCGCCGTTCGGCGAGATGGACCACCTGGGAGCGCTTCACGGTCTTCCGCTCTGCTGGGTGGTAGGCGTCTGGGTCTTGACGTCGATCTGGATGTCTCCGTCGTCATCGCGCAAGACGGCGAAGTAGAGGAGGGCGGCGAGAACCAGGACGACGATGGCCACCAGGGCGAATACGACGCCACCGGACGATGTGGTCTCGACGACGCGAGTGTCGTGATGGTGATGATCGGACATGGCGTCCTCTCTTCTGCGAAAGGCGTCCATACCCCCCGACCCGCGCAGAGAAACCCACCGGAGCCGTCGCAAGGCGGCCGCTACCGTCGCACCCATGAGGACCCGCATCCTGACCCTTTTCTTCCTCGTGACAGGGGCGTGCGGGGGCGGTCCCGAAGCCGACACGACCAGTACAACGGCCGCGCCGACCAGTGCCACCGAAAGCGTGGCGTCCACCACGACCCTTCCATCCGCGGGCACGCTCTGGGGTTTCACGCCGTTCCCCACCCGGCCTGACCTCAACGGGGTGATCGACGCCTACCGCATCGCCGACGACCACGGCGACCTGATCGCCCACCATCTCGACGAATGCGTCCCGTGGGATGCACTGGAGAATCGGACCGAGCTTCCCTACGACCTGAACGACACCCTGCAACTCCGCACCGAGCAGTCGCCGCGCGACGCGGTGGTCTATGTGGCCATGTCGCTTTCGGCCATCGGCCGCGACGCCGTTGCCCCGGACTGCGGCGGGGTCGCCCGCGAGCGCTCCTTTGCCGATCCCGAGGTGATCGCCGGCGCCAAGGACTGGGCGGACCTTCTTGTGGCCCGGCTACAGCCGGTCTTCCTCAATGTCGGCGTCGAGTTCAACCTGCTCGACCGCAATCGGCCCGACCTCGGGGAGGGCTTCGAGGCCCTCATCCTCGAGCTGATCGACCACATCCACACCCGCCATCCCGGGGTGGTAGTGCTCGCCTCGGTCCAGTTCGACACGATGGCAGACACCGCCGAGGTCGCGGCCGTTGCCGGGGCCGTCGACCTGCTCGGCGTGTCGATCTACCCGAGCGCATTCGGCGCCACCAGTCCCCCCTCCGACGACGCTCTCGACGCCCTTGCCGCGCTGGGGCCGCGCCTGGCGATCGCCGAGACCGGGTGGCCGGGAGCCCCGGCGATCGTGGACGGGACGATCGTGCCATTCACCGAGGCGATCCAGGTGGACTACGTCGAGTGGCTGGGACGAATGGCGGAACGGCACGACCTGCGCCTCGTCGTGTGGTTTTTCCCGGGCGATCCCCGTCCCGTCTTCATCGACGCGCCGCCCGACCTCCAGGCGGTCGCCGCCTTGTTCGCCACGATGGGGCTGGTGGCCGACGACCGAACACCGCGCCCGGCGCTCGAGGTCTGGGACCGGTTGCGGGCGGGCCTCTAGGGGGTCAGCGTCAGCACCTGGGGGCCGTCGGCGTTGATCGCCACGGTGTGCTCCCAATGCGCCGACAGGGACCCGTCGGCGGTGACCACCGTCCAGCCGTCGTCGAGCGTGCGCGTCTCGTGAGTACCGAGGTTGAACATCGGCTCGATGCAGATGGCCATCCCCTCGCGGAGCCGCATGCCCTTCCCCGGCCTCCCGTAGTTGGGCACCTGGGGGTCCTCGTGCATCTGGAGGCCGATCCCGTGGCCGGTGTGAGTGCGCACCACGCCGTACCCCTGACCCTCGGCCACCTCGGTGATGGCGGCGCCGATGTCGCCGAGACGGGTGCCCGGGAGGGACATCTCGATCGCCACCCACATGGCGCGCTCGGTCGCCTCGATCAGGCGAGCCGCGTCGTCGTCGATCTCACCGATAGGAAAGGTGACCGCGGCGTCGGCGTGCCAGCCCTCGAAAATGGCCCCGGCGTCGACGGACAGGATGTCGCCCTCCTCGAGGGCACGCCCCGACGGGATGCCGTGGACGATCTGCTCGTTCACCGAGAGACAGGTGTAGGCCGGGAAGCCGTGATAGTCGAGGAAGTTGGGCGTGCATCCCCCGTCCTCGATGATGCGAGCGGCGATCCGATCCAGCTCGACGAGGGAGACCCCCGGCGCCGCCTTGTCGCGAAGGGCTTCGTGGATGCGGGCCACCACCGTGCCGGCGCGGCGCATGCGCGCGAAGTCCTCAGCCGACTTGATCGTGATCATCCGGCGAGAACCTCCACGATCCGGCAGAGCACCTCCGGAATCGCACCGAAACCATCGACGCGGCGGAGCAGTCCCCGGTCCTCGTAGAGGCGCACCAGTGGCTCGGTCTGCTGGCGATACACCGCGAGGCGGGTCCGGGTGGCCTCCTCGGTGTCGTCACTGCGGCCCCGGGCCATGACCCTGGCCACGATCTCGTCTTCGGGGACCTCGACCATCAGGACCGTATCGATGGCGTCGACCCCGATGGCCTCGTCGAGCGCCTCCGCCTGTGCCCCATTGCGCGGGAACCCGTCGAGGAGCCAACCGCAGGCGGCGTCGTCGCGTGAGAGCCGCTCCTCGACCATGGCCACGACGATGTCGTCGGACACAAGCGCCCCGGTGTCCATGACCTCCTTGGCGATGCGGCCCAGATCGGTGCCCGCGTCGACGTGCTCACGGAGCATCGCCCCGGTGGACACATGGGGGATCCCCAACGCCCGACACAACACCGCGGCCTGAGTGCCCTTACCAGCACCAGGCGGACCGAGGATCAGCAGGCGGCGGCCCATCACAGGCCCCTTGCCAATGAAGAGAGCGGCAGGACCCGGTCTTGCGGGCGACGGGCGACGGGCGACGGGCGACGACGTGAGGCCTGCGGCCTCACGTCAAGAACCCCTCGTAATTCCTCATCATCAGCTGGCTCTCGATCTGTTTCATCGTCTCGAGGGCCACCCCAACCACGATGAGGATCGAGATACCCGAGAAGCCGAGCGACAGGTTGAAGTAGATAGCCACGATCGACGGCAGCACCGCCACCGCGGCGAGGAACAGCGATCCCGGCAGGGTGATCCTGCTCAGGATGTGCTCTAGATAGCGGGTGGTCTGCGATCCCGGCCTGATGCCCGGGATGAACCCGCCCTGGCGCTGGATCATGTCGGATTGGCGGGCTGGGTCGAACTGGATCGCGGTGTAGAAGTAGGTGAAGAACACGATCAGCAGCCCGAAAAAGATCACGTACCACCAGGACTGGCCGCTCACCAGGTTGTCGTTGATGAACCGCCGCACCGGCCCGAAGAACCCCTCGCTCGGAATCGACGACACGACCAGGGCCGGGAAGTAGAGGACGCTCGAGGCGAAGATGACGGGGATGACGCCCGCGGTGTTCACCTTCAGCGGGATATAGGTGCTCTGCCCGCCCAGCATCCGCCGACCCCGGATACGCTTGGAGAACTGGATGGGGATCCTGCGCTGGCCCTGGTCCACGAAGATGATCCCGGCGGTGAGGAACAGGAACATCGCCACGACGCCCCAGAACTGGGCGGTGGCGTAGCCGCCCGCGGACGTGCCGAGCACGGCGAACTGAGCGGGGATCTGGCTCACGATGCTCACGAAGATGATGAGCGACATGCCGTTGCCCACACCCCGCTGGGTGATGAGCTCTCCGAGCCACATGATGAAGGCCGTGCCCGCGGTCAGGGTGATCACGATGATCAGCACCCGACCCGGGGTGTAGTTGGGGATCAGGTCGATCCCCCCGGTGAGCACGCCCCGGTGGAAGAGGAAGGTGAGGCCGGTGGACTGGAGGAGCGCCAGGATCACGGTGACGTAGCGGGTCCACTGGGTGATCACCTTCCGCCCGGTCTCCCCCTCATCCTGGAGGCGCTGGAGGCGGGGGATGACCACCGCCAGCAGCTGCATGATGATCGAGGCCGTGATGTACGGCATGATCCCGAGCGAGAACACGGAGAACACCTCGAGGGCGCCGCCCGAGAAGAGGTTGAGCAGCCCGACGATGCCACCCGCCGCCGCCTGGTCGGCAAACTCCTGGACACGGTCGAGGTCGACGCCCGGCACCGGGATGGCAGCCCCGAGGCGATAGACGGCGAAAATCCCCAGCGTGAACAGGATCTTGTGCCGGAGGTCCCGGATCCGGAACATGTTTCTGAAAACCGAAAGCATTTGGTGGTCCTAGGGATTCCGAGAGTCACGCGACTCTAACGACAGGCCCGTCGCCCGTCGCCCGTCGCCCGTCGCCCGTCCGACCATTCCTGCGGGAGTCGGGCGTCGGGAGTCGGGCGTCATCCGATGACTTCCACGGTGCCGCCTGCGGTTTGGATCCGCTCGACGGCGCCGACGCTGAAGGCATGGGCACGCACGGTCAGCTCCTTGTCGAGGTTTCCCTCGCCGAGGACCTTGACCAGCCCGCGCTTCTTGATGAGCCCGGCGGCGCGCATCTCGTCGGGCCCCACCGTGGAGCCCTTGCGAAAGCCGTTCAACCTCTCGATGTTGACGACGGCGTAATCGACCTTGTTGCGGTTCTTGAAGCCCTTGAGCTTGGGGAGGCGCCGGTAAATCGGCATCTGCCCGCCTTCGAACCAGGCCGGGATCGACCCACGCGCCTTGGAGCCTTTGGTGCCGCGGCCCGCGGTCTTGCCGCGCTTGCCACCTTCACCGCGACCCACACGGACGCGCGACTTCTTCGACCCGGGGGCCGGCTTCAGATGATGGAGTTTCATGCTTCCTCGACCTCCACGAGATGGGCCACCTGGTCGATCAGCCCGCGCACGCTGTCGGTATCGGGGCGCTCGGTGACCTGGTTGATCTTGCGCAGGCCGAGCGTGCGCACCGCGGCGCGCGTCTTCGGCTTCTGGCCGATCGTGCTGCGCACGAGCGTGATCTTGAGCTTGGCGTTCTTGGCCATGACCTCTCCGATCAGGATCCGGGCTTGGCGGCCCGGCCGAGCTCGGCGGTGCGATATGCGGCGAGGAGCGCCGGCGGGGTGATCTCCTCGGGCGTCTTGCCGCGGCGCCTGGCGACCTCGTCGGGTCGGCGCTGCGACATGAGCGCATCCATCGTGGCCTTTGCCACGTTGACGTGCGTCGGTGAGCCCAGCGACTTGGCCAGGACATCGCGAATGCCGGCGGCCTCGAGGATCTGGCGCACGGCGCCACCGGCGATCACACCGGTGCCGGGCGCGGCAGGCTTGATCAGCACCCGGGAGGCGCCCTGGGTGCCAAGCGTGTTGTGGATGATCGTGGTGCCGGCCATCGGGACGGGCCTCATGGCCTTGCGGGCGACCTGGATCCCCTTCTCGATCGCGGTGGGTACCTCTTTGGCCTTGCCGTAGCCGATGCCCACCTTGCCGTTGCCGTCACCGACCGTCACGAGCGCGGTGAAGGAGAACCGCCGGCCACCCTTGACGACCTTGGCGACCCGGTTGATGTGGATCACCCGCTCGTCGAACTGGGGGCCATCGGCGGTCCGCGAGTCGCGGCCTCCGCCCCTGTTGCTGTCTCGTCGCGTCGTCAAAACTCCAAACCCTCCTCGCGCGCCGCGTCGGCCAGCGCCTTGATGCGGCCGTGGTACAGGAACCCGCCCCGGTCGAAGAGCACCGACGAGACGCCGGCCTCCTTCGCACGGGATCCGATGAGCTTGCCGACCTCGGCCGCCGTCTCGACGGTCAGCTTGCGGTCACGAAGCCCCGGCTCCTGCGACGAAGCGCTCGCCAGTGTTTGGCCCGCCTCGTCGTCGATGATCTGCACATAGACGTACCGATTGCTTCGGTACACCGCGAATCGTGGCCGATCGGCCGTGCCGTGGATGCGGCGACGGACACGATAGTGGCGGCGGCGGCGGGCGTCGGTGCGTGAGCCCCTCATCGCGGCGCCGCCCCCGACTTGCCGGCCTTGCGGCGGACGACCTCGTCGGAGTAGCGGATGCCCTTGCCCTTGTAGGGCTCGGGTGGACGCACCCCGCGGATGTCGGCGGCCACCTGGCCGACCAGCTCCTTGTCGATCCCCCGGATGATGATCCGCGTGGGCTCGGGGACCTCGAAATCGATGCCGTCAGGCGCCGGGAACTTCACCGGGTGTGAGAAGCCGACGAGCAGCTCGAGGGTCTTGCCCTGCAGGCTCGCCCGGTAACCGACTCCGACCGTGAGCAACTCCTTCTGGAAGCCCTCGGACACTCCGACGACCATGTTGTTGAGCAGCGCGCGGCTCAGGCCGTGGAGCGCCTTGGACTCGCGCTCCTCGTCCTTGCGGGCGACACTCACCACGCCGTCGGCGATGTCGAAGGTGACCCGGTCGCTGAAGGTGCGCTGCAGCGTCCCCTTCGAGCCCTTGACAGTGACGGCGGTGCCCGCGACGGACACGTCGACGCCCGAGGGCAACGGGATGGGTGCCAGGCCGATGCGGCTCATCACCACACCTCACAGACGATCTCACCGCCGAGGCGGCGACGACGCGCCTCGCGGTCGGGCAGCAGGCCCTGAGACGTGGAAACGACGACTACACCCAAACCGCCGTTCACACGCGGCAAGGCGTCGGCGCCGGCGTAGATGCGGCGGCCGGGCGTCGAGATCCGCTTGAGGCCCTCGATGACGCGGGCGCGGTCGGAGGTGTACTTCAGCTCGATGTCGAGCGTCCTGCGGGTACCCGACGCCTTCACCTCGTAGCCCACGATGTAGCCCTCGGAGGCGAGGATCTTGGCGATCTCCTCCTTGAGCTTCGACGCGGGCATGGCGACGCGCTCGTGCAACGCCAGGTTGGCGTTGCGGATGCGGGTGAGCATGTCGGAAACCGGGTCGGTCATCATCGTTACCACGAGGCCTTTCTCACGCCGGGCAGCTCGCCGCGATGGGCGAGCTGGCGAACGCAGAGGCGGCACATGCCGAACTTGCGGAGATAGGCGCGCGGGCGACCGCATCGGCCGCACCGGTTGTAGCCGCGCACCTTGAACTTCGGCTTGCGCTTCGCCTTGGCGATCTGGGACTTCTTGGCCATCGTCTACACACCTGCCTGCTGGGTCTGGGGGGCGCGCCGGAACGGGAACCCGAAGGCCTCGAGCAGTGCCCGGGCCCCCTCGTCGTCCGCAGCGGTCGTGCAGATGGTGATATCCATCCCGCGCACCTTGCTCACCTTGTCGAAGTCGATCTCGGGGAAGATCAGCTGCTCCGTCACCCCGAACGAGTAGTTGCCGCGCCCGTCGAACGAGTCCGGGTTCAACCCGCGGAAGTCGCGGATGCGAGGGATCGACACCGAAATCAACCGGTCGAAGAACTCCCACATCCGCTCGCCGCGCATCGTCACCGAGGCGCCGATCGCCATGCCCTCACGGAGCTTGAAGTTGGCCACCGACTTGCGCGCCTTGTTCACCCTGGGCTGCTGCCCGGTGATCGCGGCGAGGTCCACGACGGCGGCGTCGACGATGCCGCGGTCGTTGATGGCCTCGCCGAGCCCCATGTTCACGACGATCTTCGTGAGCCGCGGGATCTCCATCGGGTTTTCGATCCCGAGCTGCTCCTTGACCTGGGCGCGGATCGTGTCGCCGTACATCTGCTTGAGGCGGGGGGTCACAGGTCACCTCCGCACTTGGCACAGACGCGGCGCTTGTGGCCGTCGGCGTCGATGCGATGGGAGATCCGGGTGGCGCCGTCGGTCGGGCACACGATCATCACGTTGGAGACGTCGATCGGCATGTCCTTGTCGACGATCCCGCCCTGCATGGTCTGGCCTCGCGGCTTGGTGTGGCGCTTGGCGGTTGCCACGCCCTCCACGATCACCTTGTTGTCCTTCGGGAACACCTGGGCCACCCGCGACTCCTTGCCCTTGTCCTTGCCGGACACGACGATCACGCGGTCTCCGGTGCGCAGCTCCATCAGAGCACCTCCGGGGCGAGCGAGACGATCCGCATGAATCGCTTGTCGCGCAACTCACGGCCCACGGGCCCGAAGATGCGGGTTCCGCGAGGCTGCTGCTGCTCGTTGAGGATCACACAGGCGTTGTCGTCGAAGCGGATGTAGGTGCCGTCCGAGCGGCGACGCTCCTTGTGGGTGCGCACCACCACCGCCTGCACGACCTCGCCGCGCTTCACGGTGCCGCCGGGGATGGCATCCTTGACGGTGGCGACGATCACGTCACCGATGCCGGCGTAGCGCCGGCCCGACCCTCCGAGCACGCGGATGCACAGCACCTCGCGGGCGCCGGTGTTGTCGGCGACCTTCAGCCGGGATTCCTGGCCGATCATCGGGCACGCTCCACGATCTCGACGACCCGCCAGCGCTTCGTCTTCGAGAGCGGCCGGGTCTCCATGACCTTCACCGTGTCGCCGGTACGAGCGTCGTTGGCCTCATCGTGGGCATGGAGCCGCTTCGACGAGCGCACGGTCTTCTTGTAGATGGGGTGACGGGTCGACTCGGTGATCTCGACGGTCACGGTCTTGTCCCGGGCGTCGGAGACCACGACCCCCGTCCGAACCTTGCGGGTGGCGCGATCACTCATCGCCCTGGTCCTCCATCTCGTAGTACGCCTCGATCTCCAGCTCACGCATCACCGTGGCGATGCGTGCCGCCTCGCGGCGCACGGTGCGGATGCGAGCCGTGTTGTCGAGCTGATTGGTCGCCATCTGGAACCGGAGGTTGAAGAGCTCCTCCTTGGCCTCGCCCAGCTTGTCTTTGAGCTCGTCGTAGGGGAGGTCGCGCAGGTCGGTGGCCTTCACAGCTCCTCCCTTCGCACGAACTTGGTCTTGATCGGCAGCTTGTGGCCGGCGAGGCGCATGGCCTCGCGGGCGAGGTCCTCGGGGACTCCGGCCAGCTCGAACATCACGCGCCCCGGGCGCACTACGGCGACCCAGAACTCGGGGTTGCCCTTGCCCGACCCCATACGGGTCTCCGCCGGCTTCTGCGTGACCGGCTTGTCCGGGAAGATGTTGATCCAGACCTTCCCGCCTCGCTTGATGTACCGGGTCATGGCGACGCGGGCAGCCTCGATCTGCCGTGACGTGATCCACGCCGGCTCGAGGGCCTGGAGGCCGAAGTCGCCGAAGGTGACCTCGGTGCCACCCTTGGCGGCGCCCCGCATGTGGCCCCGCTGCTGCTTGCGCCATTTGACGCGCTTGGGCATCAGCATGGGCTACTCCTGCTCCTCGGCGTCGGCGTCCGAGGCCTCGGGCTGAGCATCGGTGCCGTCAGTGGCGGAAGCCTCGGGTGTCTTGGCGTCGTCGGACTCGGCGGTGATCTCCTCGACCGACGCTTCCTCGAGCACCATGTCCTCATCGGACACGTCGAGGGTCTCCTCGGCGACCTCGCGCTCCTCTTCCAAGTCGGAGAGCGCGGACTCGGCGTCGACGCGCTTGCCGCCACCGGCCTCGACCAGGCGCTTGCCGCCACCGGCCTCGACCAGGCGCTTGCCGCCACCGGCTTCGATGAGGCCGCGGGGTCGCTCGCCGGCGGCCTGCTCGGCGCGAGCCTTGGCGGGGGCGCGGCGCGAGGCCGGTCCGCCGGTGGCGAGGGCCGCCTCGGCGGCGATCTTCTCGCGGGTGGCCGACAGCGACGGGACGACGTCACCCTTGTAGACCCAGACCTTGATACCGATGGCGCCGACCGTGGTGGCGGCGGTGGCGATGCCGAAGTCGACATCGGCGCGCAGGGTGTGGAGGGGCACCCGGCCCTCGCGGTACCACTCGCGGCGGCCCATGTCGGACCCACCGAGACGGCCGGAGGCCTGGACGCGCACGCCCTGGGCGCCCGCCTTCATGGCGGTCTGCACGGCACGCTTCATGGCGCGGCGGAAGGACACCCGTCCCTGGAGCTGGTCGGCGATGCCGCGGGCCAGCAGCTGGGCATCGGTCTCAGGGTCCTGCACCTCGATGACGTTGATCTTGATCTCGCGGTCGGTCATCTTCTCGAGGAGGGTGCGCAGGCGGTCCACCTCAGTGCCGCTCCGGCCGATGACGACGCCGGGGCGAGCAGTGTGGATGTCGATCTGCACCTTCTTCTCGCCGATGCGCTCGATCTCGACGCGCGACACCGCACCCCGGGTCAACTCGTCGGCGAGCAGCTTGCGAATCCGGGCGTCCTCGAGCACCTGCGACGCGTAGTCCTTCTCGCTGTACCAGCGCGACTTCCAGTCGGTGACGATGCCGAGGCGGAGCCCGTAGGGGTGGATCTTCTGGCCCATCAGGCACTCTCCTCATCGGCGTCGAGTCCGTCACCGACCACGATCGTGATGTGGCTGGTGCGCTTCAGGATCTGGGTGGCACGGCCCCGGGCGCGTGCCTTGAACCGCTTGAGGGTCGGCCCCTCGTCGGCGAACGCCTCAACGATGCGCAATTCGTTGGCATCGAGAGCGTGGTTGTGCGACGCGTTGGCCACCGCCGACTCGAGGACCTTGCGAACCGGGTCGCTGGCGCGCCGGTTGGTGAAGTCGAGCACGTTGCGAGCCTCGACGACGGGCAGGCCGCGGACGAGGTCGAGCACCAGACGAACCTTCGAAGGCGTCTGGCGAATATACGAGGCGCGAGCGTGGACCTTCATCGCTTCCTCGCAGCCCGGTCGCCTCCCGCGTGACCGCGGAAGGTGCGTGTGGGAGCGAACTCCCCGAGCTTGTGGCCCACCATCGCCTCGGTGACGTAGACCGGGACGTGCTTGCGCCCGTCGTGGACGGCGAGGGTGTGGCCGACCATCTCGGGGATGATCGTCGAACGACGGCTCCAGGTGCGGATGACCCGCTTGTCGTTGCTCTTGTTGGCGCGCTCGACCTTGGCGACGAGGTGCTGGTCGACGAACGGACCCTTCTTCAGGCTCCGGGCCATGGGCTACCTCTTCCCCTTCTTCGAGCGGCGTCGCACGATCATCTTGTCGCTTTCCTTGTTCTTCTTGCGGGTGCGGCCCTCAGGCTTGCCCCACGGGCTCACCGGATGGCGGCCGCCGCTCGCCTTGCCCTCGCCGCCACCCAGGGGGTGGTCGACCGGGTTCATGGCGACTCCGCGGCTCTGGGGACGGACGCCCTGCCAGCGCTTCCGTCCCGCCTTCCCGCTCTTGACCAGTTCCGCCTCCGGGTTCCCCACCTGGCCGACCGTTGCCCTGCAGTCCAGGGGCACGTTGCGGATCTCCCCCGAGGGGAGCCGCAGCAGGGCGAGGCCGCCCTCCTTGGCGATCAGCTGGATCGAGGTGCCCGCCGAGCGGCCGAGCTTGGCGCCGCCGCCCGGCCTCAACTCCACGGCGTGGACCGTGGTGCCGGCCGGGATGTTCCGGAGCGGGAGGGCGTTCCCGGGGCGAATCTCCGCTCCCGAACCCGACTCCACCATGTCCCCCACCGTGAGGCGGAGCGGCGCGAGGATATACCGCTTCTCCCCGTCGTGGTAATTGAGCAGGGCGATGCGGGCATTGCGGTTCGGGTCGTACTCGATGGAAGCGACGCTGGCGGGGACGCCGTCCTTGTTGCGACGGAAATCGAGGATGCGATATCGCCGCTTGTGGGCGCCGCCGCGATGGCGCGAGGTGATCCGCCCGTACGAGTTGCGCCCCCCACTGCCGGAGTGCTTGTCGATGAGGCTCTTCTCGGGCGTGTCGGTCGTGACGTCCGAGAAATCGGAAACGGTCCGGAACCGCCGCCCCGGAGAGGTGGGCTTGTACTTCTTTACAGGCATGGGCGAATCCTGTGTTCGTGCGCGAATTGAGAGTGAGGGGTAGCAAGTCGCAAGTCGCAAGTCGCAAGTAGGCGCGAGTCTTGCGACTTGCGACTTGCGACTTGTCCTGACGCGACCGTGTGTGTGATGACAACCATTTCCTATACCCCGAAGATGTCTATCTCGTCGCCGTCGGCGAGCGTCACCATGGCTCGCTTCGAGGACGCTCGGGTCCCGTAGACCCAGCCGGTCCGCTTGCGCTTGCCCTTGCGATTGATCGTGTTCACCCGGACGACCCTGACTCCGAAGATCGACTCGACCGCCTCTTTGATCTCCGTCTTCGTGGTGCGGCGATCTACGCGGAACGTGTAGGTGTTGTCGTCCTCGATCAGGTCGTACGACTTCTCCGAGACGATGGGCTCGATGATGATGTCGCGCGGGTTCTTCACGCCTCACCCCCCGTCTCGTCCCGGACGAAGTCGTCGCCGGACACCTCGAAGCCGGACGAGCCGACCATCCCGATGGTGTCGGACGTGAAGACAACCGTGTCGGCCCAGAGCACGTCGTACGTGTTGAGTTGGCCCGGCGTGATCACGATGACGTTGGGCAGGTTGCGTACCGAACGGGCGGCGACCCGGTCGGATGCGGCGAACACGAAGGTCACCTTCCCGTCGACACCCATGCCGGTTAGGAGGGCGACTGCGGACTTGGTCTTCGGCGCCTCCCAATCGATCCGGTCGACGACCTTGACGTTGCCCTCGCCGGCCCGCGTGGAGAGGGCGCTGTAGAGGGCCAGCCGGCGCATCTTCTTGGGCGTCCGCTGCGAGTAGTCGCGGGGTGTAGGGCCATGCACAACGCCTCCACCTCGCCATTGCGGGGAGCGGATGGAGCCCTGACGCGCCCGACCGAGGCCCTTCTGGCGCCACGGCTTGCGCCCACCACCGCGGACCTCGGACCGGGTCTTGACCTTGGCGCTGCCGGAGCGAAGCGCGGCAAGCTGGGCGGTGACCACCTGGTGCATCACCGGGACGTTGGGCTCGATGCCGAAGATGGTGGCCTCGAGCTTCAGCTCGCCGGTCTGCTTGCCGGCGGCGTCGTAGACGAGAGCGGTGGGGGCGTCAGCCAATTGCCTTCACCGCCTCGCGGACGAGCACGACGGCTCCCTTGGCCCCGGGGACGGCGCCCCGCAGCATCAGGAGGCCGCGCTCGGCGTCGACTTCGACGACCTCGAGGTTGAGGATCGTCGTCTTCTCGCCGCCCATGCGCCCGGGGAGCTTCATCCCTTTGAAGACGCGCGACGGCGTCGCGCACGCCCCGATCGACCCCGGGGCACGGTGGACCCGGTGGGCACCGTGGCTGGCGCCCTGACCGGCAAAGTTGTGACGCTTCATGACCCCCTGGAAACCCTTGCCCTTGCTGACGCCGGCGACATCGGCCCGGCTCCCCTTGACGAGCACATCGGCGATGCCGATCTCCTGGCCGATCTTGTACGCGTCGACGTCGTCGACCCGCACCTCCACCAGATGGCGGTGGGGGGGGATGCCGGCGCGCCTGAAGTGGCCGGTGGTGGGCATGTTGGCGCGGCCTTCCGGCATCTCGCGATAGGCGATCTGAATGGCGCCGTACCCGTCGGTCTCGGGCCGTTTGATCTGGACGACGCGGCACGGCCCGGCCTTGATCACGGTCACCGGCACTGCCTGTGACTCGTCATCGAAAATCTGGGTCATGCCCAGCTTCTCGCCGAGGATCGCCTTCACGTCTTGATCTCCACTTCCACCCCGGCGGGCAGGTCGAGGCGCATGAGCGAGTCGACCGTCTTCGCCGTCGGCTCGAGGATGTCGAGAAGGCGCTTGTGGATGCGCATCTCATAGTGCTCGCGCGAGTCCTTGTGGACATGCGGGCCCCGGATGACGCAATAGCGATGGATCTCGGTGGGAAGCGGCACCGGGCCCTTGATCTTGGCCTGGGTACGGATCACCGTCTCGGCGATCTTGCGCGCCGACTCGTCGACCACTTCGTGGTCGTACGCCTTAAGGCGGATCCGAATCCGATGCTCGTCTGCCATGTCGTCTGCTCTTCTCTTGTCGTCTTGCTGGTCGCTGGGGGTTCTTCTTGTGCTTGTTCTTGTCTGGCTGGGGCTGTGGCCGGGGCTGTCTCTACCTCTACTTGACGATCTTGACGACCCGGCCGGCGCCCACGGTGCGGCCACCCTCACGGATGGCGAACCGCAGACCCTCCT